>Ga0082212_10008471_pt1 | contig 13413 bp, 12 predicted proteins | sample TergutNt197P3_FD_71548 | JGI IMG/M metagenome (GOLD analysis project Ga0082212, IMG submission 71548) | Neocapritermes taracua P3 segment gut microbial communities from Petit-Saut dam, French Guiana - Nt197 P3 | ecosystem: Host-associated > Arthropoda: Insects > Digestive system > Gut ... | reverse complement strand
AGGCTACTATGTCAGCACTGTAGGCTTGAATGATGCAACAGTAAGGAAATATATCCAAGAGCAAGAGAAGCACGGCATTGCACTCGACAAACTGAGTGTGAAAGAGTATGAGGACCCCTTCAAGGGGTAGCTAGCAATACTAATGCCCCTTCAGGGGCGGAGACGTGTCAAAGGCAATTCGCCGGAGTCTAGATAGCCTTTGGCAAAGCAAGTTCTAAGGGAGACTCCGGCAGCCCCTTGAGGGGCAGCCGGCAGCACGCCCTTATAGGGCGCTCCCAGAACCACCCGTTTTACGGGTGGTGGCGATCTCCCAGTTCCCTTCCTTTCAATACTGTTCATTCCCAGCACACATCAACGCAGCCAGCATTTTCACATCTCAACTGGAAATTTATGCTTACTCAGCTCTATGGTCATGGCGCAGCGGGCCTCCCAGCCGCCTACCACACTAGCAGGCATATTGCTCGCGCTTATATACAACACTAGCCTGCCCGATGTTGTTGATATCATATCCTGACAGTATTTTCGCCAACGATTTCCTGCCAATACTTAACTAAGTGCGTTCAATGACTCTGAGCCATTAGGGCGGCTTTTCCTTGCTGTGTAGGTTTAAACATGCAAATCATAGCGATTTCGCCCAGTCACTCTAGAATTTTGAATCAAAGATAACTACAAAAAAATGATTGTTAAGCCAATGGATTGGCAACAAAAAAAGTTTAGTATATATTAGACAAATAGCGTTCTACGCACTTGAATTCTACCGAAAAATCTACTCACAAAAAATCAAGAAAGTAACAAGGTCCTGTATGGAAAACTATATAAATTGTATCGCACACAGCTCAAGCGAAGGCCAGCTAATACTTGGAGGCGAGTACTCTGTTTTAATAGACTGCGGCATGTCTTTTTGCGCAGACGAAACAATTAGTAATGTAAAAACTGCCTTAAAAGGGAGTGCGCTTGACTTTATATTTATGACACACACACATTACGACCACATTGGAGCACTTCCCTATTTAAAACGGGAGTGGCCTCAAATTCGTATTGTCACCTCTGGAATCGGCGCAGAAGTGCTCCTAAAAAGCACTCCAAGGCGCGTTATCCGAGAATTTTCCCAAGTAGCGGCAACGAAAATGAACATAACTCTTAGTCTTGACTATAGTGATGATTTGTTCCAAGCTGACATTATAGTCAAAGATAACGACATTATCGATCTTGGAGGCTTAACAGTAAAGGTGTTAGAAACACCGGGACATACGAGAGATGCCCTCAGTTTCTTCATACAGGAGATTGGTGTACTTGCTTTAAATGAAACTATGGGTGTTTTGATGTCCGATGGCGGAATATATCCATGTTACCTGACAAGCTTTCATGATGCTATCGATTCAATCGAAAAATGCCGTAAAATCCCATATGCCTTCCTATCCCTCCCACATCGGGGAATCATTAGTGAAAGCGACGCAGAAAACTTTTTTGACTTGGCTCTAAAAGCTAACGAAGAATGCCATGCCTTTATATTAGGCTTGGCAGCCGAAGGACATGATGAAGAGTCTATTTTAGATTCTTTTATACCCGATACAGAAACGAAACCTTGTCGAAGTATCAACCAGAAGAAGCTTTCCTTGCAAACGCCAAAGCGACAATTTCTTGCACACTGAGGGAATTGGACAGTTAACATAACAGCCATAGCCTCATTTCGCAAAATCCCATTTATTACCTCACAATACATTGCTTTGCGTTTGTACTTGGGGATAAACACTGTGTGTTATGTGCAATTGCTATGCGAATGTGCTAAACTGAATCTAAATCGACCTCCTCTGGGATCTTGATATGGCCTATGGAACAGAGGTTTCCTATCGCATTGGCAACAAGGCGTCTTACCCAATTCTCGCCAGACAGGTGTTTAATATCTAAATAATCAACAAATTTTATGCCATATAAGCTTATTGTGAATATAATAAAATTAGTGAAGACAGGATTGACAACAGCATCTCTTTTCCATATAATAAGTTTTACAGATTTTCTAGCGGGTGTAGCTCAGTGGTAGAGCCCCAGCCTTCCAAGCTGGTCGCGAGGGTCCGATTCCCTTCACCCGCTCCATTATTTGCGCCAGTAGCTCAGTAGGATAGAGCAACAGCCTTCTAAGCTGTGGGTCAGGGGTTCGAATCCCTTCTGGCGTGCCACTGATAACAAGCCAAACTCGCATAGAATGCGGGTTTTTTTCCTTGCCACCAGCATAGCCTTTTTCTGCTGGGAGGCTTAAAACATGGCTAGCCTTTCTAGATACTAGGCAATCCGGTCGTTTAGTGGTATATTCAACATGAGGCTCACCCGCTTGGTTTTTTGTTTAGACAAACTTATATTACCATTAATGCGGTGTGTTGCCTCTTTTTTCATAATATCATGTCATTTTCAAAGTTTTTCTTGCTATTTCGACAAATACAAGTTTATGCTTTGCAGATTTCTCGTGCTGGCTTTGCAATTACAGGACTAAACAATGGCTGGAAAGTTTGTGTTTTTGTCGTAAATTTTCATGGAAGGTTAACCATGAAATTAATAGGGTGATCTATGCCTGGTGTGCTCAATCTGGCACGTGTTCTTAAGGAAACCATTCACGCTTTCGATGAGGGCGCATTTCCCCAGAAGGATAGCGCCTTCATTTTTTCCGGTAGTTTTTTCATGTTTTTTTGAATTTGGCCGAAAACCCAATCCCTTCGCCAAGAAGCTTCGCCACAAGCTTTTTTGAGATATAACCCCTGCCACCAATGAGCTAGCCAAACAAGCCCTTTGCCAGCTTGGCAATGGCAATTTCGTTGCGGCCATCCACATTGCCAGGAGCAAAAACAAAACTGGCGGTTTCACCGCGGCCTGTTGCCGCCAAATGCAGCTGAACCCATAGAGCCGCCCAATTGCCCCTTTGCCCTTCGCAGCCAGGCTCTTGAAGGCTTTGTCCTGTTTTTCCCTGTGCACGAGAGCAGACATCAATAGTTGCCGAGCCAATGAAGCTTGCCCCAGCGCATTCTGCTAATCTTGAAGTTGCCACAAATATGCACAATGGAATTGCAATCCCTTTCATCAGTCCCAAGAACCGGTTGCAGCTTGGAAGCCGCCTGAAATATGGCGCCATCCGCCTTGGACACACAAGAGGCAGTAGCACTTGAATTCGCGGAAGCGCGAGTGGTAGAACACCAGTCGCTCAAGAGGCTTGGCAGCAATGCCAACCTCTTTGGTTTTTCTGTCTCTGCATTTTATTTCTTCAATCAAATTTGAATTGGATATCCACTCTGCTTCCACTAACTTTGAACAAAAAATCCCATAAGCTTTCTAAATTCCTAAGTGGATAGTAGGTTTCAATATATTTACACGCTTTCTGTGTACTTTTCAAGAGCTTTGCTATTGATAATTCATTAGTTCTATTGACAATCCAATCGGCATTTGTTTATATATATATATCTCTTTGCACTGCATAACGCTTATTTTAAGCGGCATCACCAGTACAAACTGATCAGGCCGGGGAGTTTTGACCCTGGAGCCGGGCCGAAACATCGGCAGCAGATAACGCATGTTAAGCACATCTGTGGGACAGTAATATGTTCTACAGGTGTGTTTTTTGTCGTTTAGTATGTGGTACAACATGGCAAAACTGTGCAATTTGAATAATCGCTAACTTGGGCATGAACCATGGAGGTAATACTGAATGACAAGCCGCAATCTTGGCTACAACGGTCTGACAACAGCAAGAGCAAAAGAACTTCAACTAAAACACGGCAAAAATGAGCTTAGCACACAAAAGAAAGAGACTTTAACCAAGAAAGTTCTCAGTATTTTAATCGAGCCAATGTTTCTGCTTCTGATTATCGCAGCTATTATATATTTTATACTAGGGGAACCTGCAGACGGGATGATTATGCTTGTTTTCGTACTTAGCATAATCTCTATAGAGGTCATACAGGAATGGAAAACTGATAGGACACTAAACGCATTGAAAGACTTGTCTGCGCCATATATTACAGTTTTGCGCGATGGCCAAGAGATGCAAATTGCAAGCATCAACCTTGTCCCTGGTGATTTTATGGTTATTCACGAGGGTGTTAAAATCCCAGCTGATGGCTATATACTCAATTGCAGCGATCTTTGTGTTGATGAATCTTCCCTGACCGGAGAAGCTGAATGGGTTTGGAAGGTCGCCACTGATGGCACAGAAAAATTGGGTGAATATTGGCACAACGATTATTGCTATGCTGGCACCCTTGTCACACAAGGCTCTGCAGTGGTTTGTGTAAACAACATAGGCATTGCTACTGAATATGGGAAGGTTGGAACCCATGTTGCAGAAGCAAAAGAGGAAAAAACGCCACTGGAAAAACAAATTGACAATATTGTCAGATTGTGCGCCGGAATTGCCACACTCCTTTTTGTTTTGGTGAGTGTTGTAAGTTGGCTAAACATCAATGACCATGATTTTATCGAAAGGCTTATTGAGAGCATCCTTTCTGGAATCACACTTGCCATGGCGATGATACCTGAGGAGTTTCCAGTGATTTTAACAGTTTTTCTATCCATGGGCGCATGGCGGTTGGCAAAAAAGAACTCGCTTGTCCGCAAGTTGCCATCTGTGGAGACTCTCGGTGCTGTGTCAGTGCTTTGCGTAGATAAAACTGGCACAATCACAACAAACCAAATGGCTGTCCAGACAACCTGGGTTGCCAGTGGCACGGAGGATAATCTGATTGAAATCATGGGGCTCGCCTGTGAAACGGAAGCATATGATCCAATGGAAAAAGCAATGCTTGAACACTGTGAGAAATATGGAATCACTAAAGAACACCTTTTTGGAGGCAAGCTCATTTCTGAATATGCCTTTACAAACGAATTAAAAATGATGGGGCATATCTGGCACCACGACAGAGAGATTATCATTGCCGCCAAAGGCTCCCCAGAACAGATACTGTCTATATGCACATTATCTGAGCTTGATCAAGCAGAGGTCGAAAAGGAAATCATTAAAATGGGCGATCAAGGTTTGCGCGTCATTGCGATAGCCACATCAAAACCGTTGAGGGAGTCGGATATTCCCACAAAGCTAATGGACTGCTCTCTTACACTATGTGGCTTGGTTGGGCTTGCCGACCCGCCACGGGAATCTGTCAAGGAAAACATAGCAATATGCAACAAAGCAGGAATAAGAGTTGTGATGATAACAGGGGATAATGGCACAACTGCATCTTCAATAGCGAAAAAAGTCGGCATGAAAGGGCATGAGAATATCGTTACAGGTAATATGCTTGAAGAAATGTCCGATAGCGAATTGAACGAAATTGTAAAAACAGCCAGCATCTTCTCGCGTGTCATTCCAGAGCACAAAATGCGTATTGTCAAAGCGTTCAAGGATAACGGTGAAGTTGTCGCAATGACTGGTGATGGTGTAAACGACGCCCCTGCCTTAAAATATGCAGATATAGGTATAGCGATGGGAAAACGGGGAAGCGAGGTGTCTCGTGAGGCTGCAGATTTGATACTGATGGACGACAATTTCTCGACCATCATTGAAACCGTAAGAGACGGGCGGCGTATTTACGATAATATTAGAAAGGCAGTTGGATACGTTTTTACCATCCACCTTCCCATAGCTCTGTCATCTCTACTAGCTCCCGCTCTTGGAATCAACCCCGCTTCATTAATGTTCATTCCCTCCCTGGTTGTTTTGCTTGAGCTGGTCATCGATCCGACTTGTTCGATAGTATTGGAGAGGCAACCAGCCGAAACTGGTATTATGGAGCGCGGGCCCCGAGATCCAAATGAAAAAATGTTGAACGCAAAAGTGCTGATGAAATCCATCCTGCAAGGTTTATCAATTTTTGTGACCTCTTTTGGCGCTTACTACCATATGCTTTCTATAAATCCAGAAAACGCAGAGATTGCTCGTTCTATGGGACTAGCAGTTATTCTGATAGCCAATCTGTTTTTGGTTCAGGTCAACAGCTCTGATTCAGATAGTATATTCACATCGGTTAAACGGCTATCAGAGGATAAAGCTATGTGGGCAATTAATATTTTGAGTTTAATAGGAATCTTTATAATGTTATATACCCCAATCAACGGATTTCTGAAACTTGCACCACTTTCGGCAGAACAATTATTAACCGTGTTATGTTTAGGGGCGGGGTCTGTGCTATGGTTTGAGATTGTTAAATGGATTAAGCGACTACGCTTAAAACGGAGCTTAATATAGAGATTGTGACATACTTACACCACCTATGCAAAAGTCGCCCCTCGGGGGGCTTCGTGGGAACTCCCCCTAATAGCTAGAATTGACTTTTGCATGAAAGAGCCCAACTATATAACTTTTACCCTCACCCGCATAGTAGGTGGTTTTATGTTGGTGGTCTGTGGCAATTTGCATCTTTTCGATAAAATTGCTTCAGACCACCAACAAGCTAAAGCAAAGCATAGGGTATACTACGATAAAAGCGCACTTAATTATTTGCCACTCTTATTATCTTTTTTTCAAATCCAATACTATCCAAGCCTCTTTGCTCATATTTATAAGCAGTGGGGGTTCTCACACTTTGAAACGAAACATACTTGAACACTTGCAATCTAACAGAACTAAGTATTTGTTAGTCACAGTCATGTTCCTAATTGGAGTTGCAGCTGGTATTGCTATGTACCAATTGATCAGTGATCAAACCAGGTCACAACTGCTAAAAAGCTTAGATTCTTTTTTTACACATACAGCCATGCAAGGCCAAAGCTTGGATAGAACCAGTTATTTTAAAAAAAACCTGGAAAGCGAGCTGCGATCATTCGCAATTATGTGGATTTGCGGCTTGACAGTGCTTGGCTTAGTTGCCGCGCCTTTCTTTTCTCTGCTCAAAGGGTTCACCATAGGGTTCACAAACACGTTCATTATCGCCAATTATGGGACAAAAGGCGTATTTTATAGCCTGCTTACGATAATACCTCAAAACTTGATAAAAATCCCTGCATTGTTTTTTTGTTGTGTTTGCATCATGTCCTATTCACTAAAACTCACTGAGTCCAAATCAAAATCGAAGGGCGTATATCTGGGCAGGGCTAGCCCATTTAAGCTTTTTGTACTCTTCACAATAATGGTCACAATTTCATTTCTCATATCCTTAGTTGGAGTAGCTCTCGAAAGCTATATAACACCTTCGTTCATCTTTGTTTTTACTCCAGAGATGCATAACTAATGCTATATTCTCCATTAGTCATTCACAGTTTAGCTTTTTCAGGTTAAAATATGGAAAGGTTAAACTGTGTTTCTAGAACAGTTTTCATTAACTTCAAATCATTCTCTACAATCTACCAAAGCCTTTGTCAATTTCTGAAGTGGCTCAAACCTGCCTTTGGCAGACAGAAAATGTTTTATTTGTATATCTAGTTCAACCTAATCTCCCGGTGTTAATTATACATAGGCTGTTATAAATCGCTAATTTAAGCGATAAATTTGCTTGATTTGCTCGAGAATCATATGTATAATAAAAATATTATTATACATATGGAGACTGCCATGGCTTCGCTTGTCTACCTAAAAAACAAAGCAAACGGGACAACTTACGTCTACGAAAACATATCGACATGGAACAAAGAAAAAAAACGCTGCGACACCAAGCGCAAACTGGTTGGGAAGCTGGACCCTGAAAGCGGGGAGGTTGTGCCCTGCAGCCCCCGTGGCAGGCCAAGGATAGAAGGCACAGAGGCGCCCCACGCAAAGGTAGTGGCCACAGGGCAAAGCCTTCTGCTTGGCCAAGCCTCCGGGAGCCTTGGCCTGCCTGGCATCCTTGGGGAGGCGTTTGGCAGCGAGGCTGCCGCCAAGACGCTCACGTGCGCCTACTTCCTCGTTTGCGAAGGAAAGGCCCTCAGCCACGCCAGCGCGTGGAGCGCAGCGAATGCGCACCCATATGGCGCAGTTTTGGCAAGCCAGCGCATCAGCGAGCTGCTATGCTACATAACCCGCGAGAGGCAGATGCATTTTTTCTCGTTGTGGGCAAAGGCTAGGGGCGATGTCGAGTGCATGGCCCTCGACATCACGAGCGTCTCCTCATACAGCGCTTTCATCGAGCATGCGAGGTATGGCCACAACCGCGACCTTGAGAAATTGCCGCAGGTTAACATGCTCCTGGTGGTTGGCGGGACGAGCGGCATGCCCATATTTTTTGAGGCGCTCAATGGCGCCATCAAAGACGTCAGCGCTTTGGAGAACGCGCTCGCGGCAATTGGCTGGATGGGCATCAAGCGCCCGCACGTGCTTTTGGACCGGGGTTTTTACAGCGAGAAAAATATAGACGGCCTCTACTCGAAGCACTTCAAGTTCACGCTGGGGGCCGCTTTCACAGCCAATTGGCCAAACGAGCTTGTGGCGGCGGCAAGGGGGGGCATAGAAAACTACGCCAATTTCTGCCGCTTGGGCGACTACAGTTTTTTCGCCATCACTGACAACGCCAAATGGAAGGGGAAGCGCTGCTGCCGCCATGTGTACTATGACAGCCAGCAGGCCGCCAGCGACTACGCCAGTTTCCTTGTGCATCTAGACAATTTGCGCGCGGAGCTTGAGGCGGGGGCCAGCGCCGGCGCCAAGGGGGATTACGGCAAATACTTCGTTGTGAAAGACACTCCCAAGCGCAGGCGGCGCGTCACAGTGCGCCAGGAAGAGGTCGATGCCTTCAAAGAAAACAGGGCGGGCTTCTTTGTCATCATATCGAATATAGTCAAGGACCCTGTGCTGGCGCTCAAGTTGTACAGGGGGAAAGATGCTGCAGAGAAAAACTTCGACAACCTGAAAAATGCGCTGGACATGAAGCGGCTGCGGGTGCACAGCGACGAGGCAATGTCAGGCCGCCTTTTTATCCAGTTTATTGCCCAGATACTCTATACTGCGATCAGCACGGTCATGGGGCAGTCAAAGCTGGATGCCAGCTACACTGCGCCAGAGTTGATGGGCGAGTTGAAAACAATCAATGAGGTCCAGCTAAGCGGAAAGAAAAAGCCGGTCAACACAAAACTGTCAAAGTCCCAACGGGAGATATTGTCAGCTTTTGATGTCGATATAGATGCCTATGTATAATTAAACCGGGATTTTAGGGTTCAAGTGATCGGCAAGTGTTTTTTCATTGCTTTCTTCTTTCTAAATCTACCCGACTATGGGCTAAAGAGAGTATTATTGGTATAGCAATCGTTTTTCAAAGTCAAAATAGATTCCGAAGCTTTGCTGGCATAAATTTTCCGAAGGTTAGCCGCACTATTGTGCAAATATTTTTGTTTTAATTTTTAGATGGAAGTTGGTTGTTTTATGTTTACAAACAAGAAGGTTGTTTTGATTGTGTTGGACAGTGTTGGGATTGGCTACTTGCCAGACGCATTTGCGTTCAACAGTGAAGGCGCAAACACCCTTGGGCATGTATACGAGCATAATGAGCATTTCTCCTTGCCATTTCTAGAGGCTATGGGACTGGGTTTGATCGCCCAAGATCCTATCCCCTCCCCTCCTAATGGCAAACCAATTGCCAGTTATGGCAAAATGGCAGAAAAATCTGCTGGAATGGATACTACTGCTGGCCACTGGGAGATCGCAGGAGTAGTATCAACAGAGCGTTTCAATATCTACGAAAATGGATTTCCCCAAGAGATAATTGACGAGTTTACCCAAAAAAATGGTGTAGCCCCTTTGTGCAATAAGCCTTATAGCGGTACCGATGTTATCCGGGATTACGGAATTGAACATATTGAGACACTACGGCCCATAGTATACACATCGGCAGACAGCGTTTTCCAAATTGCTGCCCATGAAGAAGCATTTGGCATGGACAGGCTCTACAAGGTATGTGAAACCACACGGGAGCTGTTAAATAAGTATAATATCGGCAGGGTTATCGCCAGGCCTTTTCTTGGAGATAGCCCAAGCAATTTCTACAGGACATCGAACCGAAAAGACTATTCTCTGCCCCCTTCAAAAACAACAGTTCTTGACATCATGGCATCAAAAGGCTTTCAAGTGTGCTCAATAGGTAAAATTTCTGATATATTCGCAGCTCGCGGCATCACAATGGACATCCATACAACAAGCAACAACCATGGGATGGAAGAAACAATACGAATGGCAAAAGAAGACTTGTCTGGAGTCATTTTCACAAACCTAGTTGATTTTGACATGGTATATGGCCATAGAAATGATGTTGCCGGTTATGGCAAAGCTTTGGTGGAATTTGATCAAAAGCTGCCTGAATTGTTGGCTGCAATAGGCGACAGGGATCTGCTTATACTGACAGCTGACCATGGATGCGACCCGACATTTCCAGGCACAGACCACACAAGAGAATATGTTCCATTGCTTGTCTACTCAAAGAATATTAAACCGAAAAGCCTTGGGACACGGGATTCTTTTGCCGACATCGCAGAAAGCCTAAGCGAGTTTTTCGAGCTTGGGTATACATTCGGAGCAACGAGCTTTTTATAAACGTGTCCGCTTTTGCTGATAACAACAAGCAATCCATGCAACCTTTCAACCTTGCAACAATCATACATCCTCGCAAACAGTCATATAAATCTAGCGTGGAATTATATCTCGATTGGAGGCTGACATATGAAAGGATTGCAGCGGGTCTGTTTGTTTCTTGCCATTATTTTTTCTCTAACATTTTTTTTAAGTTCTAACGTAGTCAAAGCGGATGTATTGGAGGAAATCAGCGCAAAAAGCGCGATACTAGTCGACGCAAACACTGGGCAAGTTTTATTTGAAAAAAATTCACATGATAAAGCTTACCCTGCCAGTGTAACAAAGATCATGACCTTGCTTCTTACAATGGAAGCAATAAAAAGCGGAAAATTAAATCTTGATGACAAAATCACCATTACAGCAGATTCAGCTAAGATAGAAGGCACGAAGCTGTTTTTGGACGCGGGCGAAGTTCGCACTGTCGAAGATTTGGTTTATGGAGTAGCAGTAGAGAGCGGAAATGACGCGTCTAACGCCCTTGGAGTGCATATTGGAGGTTCGCTAAGCGGTTTTGTTGACATGATGAATGAACGCGCCAGCCAGTTAGGGATGAACGACACCCATTTTGCTAACACCCATGGGTTGCACGAAGAAAACCATTATACCAGCGCATATGATGTTGCACTAATGTCTAGGGCTCTTCTTAAGCACGAAGAAATCCTAAAGTATTCAAACACATGGATGATTGATGTTTATGTAGGCAAGAACAACCATATTAAGCGCACATTGGCAAACACAAACAAGCTTATTCGAAAAGGAAATGTAGATGGGTTGAAAACCGGCTATACCATAGAGGCAGGCCACTGCATTTCAGCTACAGGAAAAGAGAACGAGTTGAGAGTCATATCTGTAATCATGGGAGGCAAAGACGCGCAAACCAGATTTGATGAGGCAGAAAAGCTACTCAACCATGGGTTTTCCAGATACCAAGCGGCAGTGCCCGCTAGAGCAGGCGACATTATTGCCACAGCCAATGTTTACAAATCAAAATCTGGCTATGTTGGAGCGACAATCTCTCAAGATATTTATCAGCTGGTCGAAAAAGGCCATGACTCAAACTTCACTTTAGAAGCGATTTTGGATGACGATTTAGTGGCTCCTCTTAATAAAGGCGATGTTATTGGGAAAATTAAAGTAAGTATCGGCAACAACGAAATTACTAATGTAAATGCCATTTGTAGCGAGGATGTGCCAAAGTCTTCATTTCTTGATTATCTGAAAACTATCACCAAAACTGTAATTTAATCATTTAGGTTGATTGTAAAATGAATTGCAACTATAGTGACGGCCCAAACACGAATCCTGTAATATAATGATTTTTAGCTGAAAACCAACAGGAGGCGGTATGGGCCAAGACAATACTAGCACAACAAGCAGGCAATACATACACTTGTCAAAGGAAGACAGGACAAAAATAGAAGCAGGGCTGAAGCACGCCGACACCCGCTACAAAATAGCCAAGGAGCTTGACAGGAGCCAGTCCACAATAGACAGGGAAGTGAAAAAGGGGACAGTGACCCAGCAGAGGAATGGGGCGATATTTTGCCGATGTTGGGCAGAGCCGGCACGACGAGGCTAGGCTGGGAAGCCGCAGGCTGTTGAAAATAGCCCAGTGCGCTGCCTTCCTGGACGAGGTGGACAGCAGGATAGCCGGGCACGGCAAGAATTGCGGCCACGGCGGCTTTGCGGGGGCGCTAAGGGAATTTGGCGGCTACAGCACCGAAAACTCGGTGTGCACAAAAACAGTGTACAAATACATATCGGCAGGCCTGATGGAGACGAAGACAACAGGCCTGCCCAGCAAGCTGAAGCGAAAGCCTTCCCATAAAGGGCTAAACAAACATAAAAATAAAACGAAGCTTGGCAAAAGCATCGAGCAGAGGCTGCAGGAGGCAGAAAGCAGGGAGATGTCCGGGCTTTTCTGACATTGACAGAAAGGCTTTCAAGATGCACCCATGTATCCAGGGCGCCAAGCAAGCCATGGACACTGAGGCAGGGCTTGCCGGGGCAATAGCGCACGTAGGGGCGAAAGCCTTCAAATCTGCCGCCCTGGACAATAGCCGCGAGTTTGCGAAAGCATCCGCAGCACTGGGAGGCTTTGGCATTGATGCGTATTTCTGCCATCTGTACTCGAGCTGGGATAAGGGCTCGGTCGAGCGCCACAATGGAATAGCCAGGCTGTATGTGCCGAAAGGGGCAAAGAATAAGCCAAATGAGCGATGAAAGGCTTCTGGAGGCTGAATGGCATATGAACACCTTGCCAAGAAAAGCGCTTTGCTGCAAAACGCCAGAGGAGGTGTTTGACGCCCACCTGGACAAGCCAACAGCTGGATGCGCCCTGTGCGCATGGGCCTCTCAAGGAATAGCTTCCGCCTCCCGGCTCCAGCTATTCCTTGAAAGTAAACTATACAAAATACAAAAGAAGGATTCTTGTCCTGGCATGTTTTCTAATGAAAAAATAGTTTCATTTGCTATTGCAATTGCCCATTTAGTCATTTAGCTAAGACAAGTTTGAAATTTTTATGCCTTCTAACACGACAAAAGGCAGATTGGAAGGTTCTCCTTATTTTATTACTGTAATTGCAAAGCCAACATAGGAAATTTAAAAAGCACAAATTGGCAACTGTCGAAATATCAAGAATAACGTTGAAATTCGACATAAAATTATAAAAAAAAAGGCAACACACCGCATAGATGGTATTATGAGTTTGGAAAACAAAAAATACCAGGCAGGTGAAGCCTTATGATGAATATACCACTAAACGAGAAGGTTGGCAAGTACCTTGAAAGATTGGCCATGTTTGAAGCCTCCCAGCAAAGAAATGCAATGCTGGTGGGCATGATGGTTGCAGCGATGGTTTTGCCAGGATACAGCGGGAAGCTAAGCGGCATCGAGCGGCGGA
>Ga0082212_10008470_pt1 | contig 13413 bp, 8 predicted proteins | sample TergutNt197P3_FD_71548 | JGI IMG/M metagenome (GOLD analysis project Ga0082212, IMG submission 71548) | Neocapritermes taracua P3 segment gut microbial communities from Petit-Saut dam, French Guiana - Nt197 P3 | ecosystem: Host-associated > Arthropoda: Insects > Digestive system > Gut ... | reverse complement strand
CAACTGGAACGAATTCGGCGAAGGGCATTTTTTCATGCCGACATACGGCATACCTGCATATAAGGGGGGCAAGGCGGGTTTCGGGTACCTCGACTGCATAAGAAAGGTGTTCGGCGAGGGCGAATTCGAGCACGAGGACATCGCCCCGCTCGAACAGGGCTTCGGGCCATATGACAAGTGGTACCCGCCGGCCTGGGATCAGGCGCACTCCCCGGAAAACTGCGGCGTGTTCGGGCTATGAGGATAAATGAGGATAAATATGGAAAGGCGGATGATTTATATGAAAAAAGCGATATGCGTGGCGCTCGCCCTGATTTTTTTGCTTGTTTCGTGCGGCGATCCGGGCAAGGGCGATTCGTCGGGCGGCCCGGAGGCTTCCGAGGCTCCCGAAAATTTGGAAGAACCCGCTGAAAACATTCTGTACGCCGACGATTTGCCGGAGATGGACTTCGGCGGCGAAAAATTTGTGATGCTGTCCTTCACCAACCTCGACACCGCGCATATAAACTTGCTGATCGAGGAACAGACCGGCGAGGTGGCGGACGATTCGATATATTTGGCCAACAGGCTGGTCCAGGACAGGTTCAACCTGGAATTCGGGCAGACGCTGACCGCCGACTACAACAGCATTCCCGGGCTCGTGAAAAATACCGTGCGCTCGGGCGACAGCGCATACGACTATGTGCTGATCGCGGACAGGCACGCGATGGATTTGGCGATGGAGGGCAAATATTTCTATAACATGGCCGAGCTGCCGTATGTCGATTTGAGCAAAGCGTACTGGGACCAGTCGGCAAAAACCGATATGTCGATTGGAAACGTGCTGTATTTCACATATGGGGCGAATATGCTGTCCTCATACGATTTTGTGTGCTTTTTGGTGTTCAACAAGCAGCTGGCTTTGGATTTGGGGCTTGAAAGCATATACGGGCTGGTGCGCGACGGCAAATGGACGATCGACAAAATGTACCAGATGGCATCCGAGGCCGTATTAGATGTGGACGGCGACGGAAAAATGGCGAAAAACGACCGTTACGGGGTGTTGTGCACGCCGAATTTCTACTACCCGAGTTTTTGGGGCGCGGAGAGGATACCCATAATCGGCAAGGACAACGACGATTTGCCGTATTTCAACGTCCCGGGAAACGAAAAGCTGTTCACCCTGTTTGACAAGCTGTATGATTACGCGCAGAGCGGGATCGAGCTCTGCGAATGGGGCAGCCCGACCGACGCTTTCCCGATGTTCACCTCGGGGCTGGGCCTGTTCGCGAATGCGACGATGTTCACCGTGCAGAACCTTCGAAACATGGAAGTGGATTATGGGATAGTCCCGTACCCGTCGCTGCACGAAAAGAATCCGGGCGAGCCGTACTCCGCGCGCCTTTGCACCGGGCTCCCGGTGATCGTTCCCATAACGGCGGACCCCGGGCGCGCCTCCGCGGTGCTCGAGGCGCTCGCCTGCGAATATCAAAAACGGGTAATTCCCAGCTATTACGATCTGGCAGTCCAGACAAAATCGACGCGCGACGAGGAAAGCGTCGAGATGCTCGACATGCTGCTCTCAAACCGTTTCACGGACCTCGGGGACACCGTATGGCTTTCGGTGGGGCGCGCCCAATACGAGGGGCTGTTCGCCAACAAGAAAAACACGTTTGTGTCCGTGACCGAAAAAGCGGAAAACAAAGTCGCGGCCACCCTCGAAAAAGCCATCGAAGCTTTCCAAAGCGCCGGCGGGTGAAAACTGTGAAAACCAAAACAAAAATGAATTATAAACGGAGGGATAGCGAATATGAAAAAGAAAATCCTGTATTTTAACGGCGGCCCCGATCCGGTGCACCGGACCGAATTCGTGGGCAAAAAGATTATCGCGCCGATGCTTGAGCGCGACGGAAGGTTTGAAATCGAGTTCACAACCGATTTGGACAAGCTATTCGAGCTCGAGGGCAATTACGACGCCGTGTTTTTCTTCTGCACCGGTTTTCGCGACGAAATGACGCCCGAGCGCTTTGCGGCGCTGTCCGCCTTCATAAAAAACGGCGGGGGCTTCGCGGGCTCGCACTGCGCGGCCGACAGTTTCAAGGCGAGCGACGACTACATAGAGATGCTCGGCGGGATGTTCGCCACGCATCCGCCCGAATACGAATACACGGTAAAACTGAAAGACGACGGCCACTACATAACCGAAAACCTGAAAGATTTCAGCGTTTGGGACGAACTGTACATTTTGGACCGCTTCGATCCCGAAAAGGTGAACCTGCTCGGCACGACCGTTTACCGGGGCGTGGAGCGCCCGGTTCTGTGGACCAAAGAATACGGCAATGGCAAAATAGCCTATGCCGGCATCGGCGGCAACCCCGAAACCGCCTGGACGAACCCGAAGTTCCAAAAGATCATAATGCGCATGATAGCCTGGGTGTGCGGCTGCAAAAAACGCGGGCCGCTGAATTGGGGCATCGTGGGCTACGGCGGGATGGGCGAATACCATGCGACAATGGACGCGGGCACTTCAGGCATAAAGGATCTTCGGCTGAGGGCGGTGTGCGACATCGACCCGAACAGGATCAAAATCGCCAAGGAAAAGCTTCCCGGGCTCGATGGCTACTACACCTCGCTCGACGATATGCTGAAAGAACAGAAGCTCGACTTGATCACGACCCCCGTGCCCCACAACGCGCACGCGCCGGTCATCGGCAAATGCCTCGACGCCGGGGTGAACGTCATATCCGAAAAACCGTTCACCATAACGGTCGCCGAAGCGGACGAACTGATCAAAAAAGCGGAGGAGCGGGGGCTGATGCTCAGCGTTTTCCACAACCGCAGGTGGGATTCGGATTTTTTGGAGATGAAAAAGCTGATAGACAAAGGGCTCATCGGCGATGTGTACCATGTGGCCTACAACGGGCTCGGATACCATTACCCGGGTTCCGCATGGCGTTCGGACAAAGAGATAAGCGGAGGCATCTACTACGACTGGGGCGCGCACATAGTCGACTGGATACTGCACTATATCCCCTCGAAGATAACGCAGGTGATGGCGCATACGCAAAAAAGGGTGTGGCACAGCGTCACAAACGAAGACCACGCCGAAATCTACATCGCATTTGAGAACGGCGCCACGGCGATGTTCATGACCTCCCATATCGCGGCGGTGAAACGCCCCCAGATACAGATCGTCGGGACGCGCGGCTCCATCGAGAAACTCGACGAAAAGCGCCTCGCGGTCGCAACCGTGGATAGGGACGGGTTCCGCCTCGATTCGATATATGAAATGCGGCACGAAGGGGACTGGAAAGACTACTACCGGAACGTGTGCGACCATTTGGTGCGCGGCGAGCCTCTCGCAGTCACCGCGAATTCCGCAAAGCGCGTGATCGGGGTGTTCGAGGCCGCTAAGCTCAGCGCCGAAAAGGGCACAAGCGTGCCCCCGGCAAAAGGGTGCGAGTAAAAATCAAAAAACAGAAAGGCGGGCTGGTTATGGACGGCAAAAACAGGAATTCCGTAAAGAATCCGACTTATACGATGGCGTATATCGTGGCGGCGGTGCTCTTTATTTTGGTATTTGCGGCATGCATGGTTTTGTTCAATTTGGTCACCTATGAGGCCTCGGGAATAATTCTGAATCTCATGCAGTGGATTGCGATCGCCGTGGCCTTGGCGGTCGCGTTCATACTGTGCACGAGATGCGCGAAAGAACACGCGGTCAAAAATCTGGGCATCCCCTCCAAAACGGAGGAAAAACCGGACTTTTTCGACCCGGACCGAGACAAAGGCAAAAAAACCGACATCTACTTCAAACCCAGGGACACCTTCTATTATTTCAAGCGGCTGGGGTTTTTCGTTTTGATGATCTTTTTGATGAATATCGCCGCGTCCTTGGTGGGGATGTGCGCGGTGGCGCTGTTCGGCGGATTCCTGCTCAGGATAGAGGGCGTGTTTTTTCGGGAGCTCGCGGTAAAATTGCCCGCGTTTGTTTTGTACCTCGCGCTGGTCTACAAAATGCTCGTGCGATACGGGTTCATGGACAGCCAAAAAAAAATATTCAACACGAATTTCAAGCTGTTCAGCTTTTTGATCTCGTCGCTGGTGATGATGCCCGGCGCGGTGTGCGACAGTTTTTTCTGCGTGTCGGCGGCAGACGCGCTTATCGTGAACATACACACCGTTCTGAGCCCGAATGTGGGCGTGTACATAGTGGAAGATGACGGATTCATGACCATCAACGAAAACTTCGGCGCGGGCAATGTCGTCATGATTTGCCTCACGGTGCTTTTGATATTTGCAATACAGATCTGCTTTTTTGACTTCGCGTACAAAAGGGGCAAAAAGATTTTTATAAAAGAGCACATCCGGCAGCTCGACGAATATGAGATGGACGAAAATATCTGATTTGGCGCTATATGCCCGCCCTGCAGGGCCTGATGCCCGCAACGTCGCTTCTCGCCTCGATTACAGCCTTTTTTCCGCCGCCGGCAAACGGTATTAATATATGCCCCTCGGCTTTCGCCCCGATTTCGAGCTCGAACGGCGCGAAAGCCGATTCGTCGGAATACAGGGTTATTCGCCCGCTCGCCGGGATGTCCGAAAAATTCCTGTACCTGTAAACCAGATTATCGCCCTCGAGCATAAGCCCCGTCAAAATTCGCGGGGGATTTTGTGCGCGGCGTTTTTCGTCCAGCCCGCAGGCGAACATATCGAGAGGCGAAAATCCGCAGCTTTCGGCGTCCGTCCCGCATTTCAGCTCAAACAGGCCTATGCCGAAGTCCTCGAAATAATCGCGGCTTATGGACTTGTTCCCGCTTATCGAAAATTCGCCCGGTTCATAGTCCCAGCTGAATTCGAGTTTCCGGCTCGAGCAGTATACGTTGCGTTCGATCTTTGCGCTCGGGGGGATCGGCAGGTTTTTGGCATAAAACCCGTCTATTTCGGCGAGCTCGGGATAGCGCGATATATATGGCTCGCCGGTCGCGCCGGCTGTCATGCCGCCGTCCTTTATAGCGTAGAACCGCTCGCGCATAAACTCATCGACCATTTTGCGCCATACGCGATGGCTTGAAGTTCCCCTGCCGTCTATCTCGATCGAAGGCTGGCAATCCACGAACAAATTGTTTCTGACCAAAAAATTTCGCCCGCCGCCCAAAAACACGGCCCGCTGAACTTCGAAAAATATGTTGTTTTCAATCGCCGTGCCCGAGACGCAGTCGTCGTTGTATACCCCCATCGTCCCCATGCCGACCCCGCCCAAATGATGTATGTAATTGCCGGACACGACATTGCCCCTAAACGTGTAATCCCTGCCCGTGTATACCGCGCCCGCGTCGCCAGTTTCGAGCAGCGCGCTGTAAATCTCGTTGTTTTTTATATGTATTTCGTTTCCCCAGAACAATATCGCAGTATGCGGGCAGTCGTGAATCAGGTTGTTGGTTATTTCGATCCCGACGCCCGATGCGTTGACTGCGGTCTGATATGTGCGCGTCCATTTCGCTATGTTGTAGATATGGTTGTTGTCTATCGCGATATTACCCGGCTCGAGAGTGGCCCGGTTGCCGCAGCTCACGCTTATGCCGCCGTCGCCGCAGTCGTGAATGTCGCAGTTTTCAACCGCCGCATTCCGGCATTTGGTTATCGTCACGGGATAATTTCCGATATTTTTCAGCTCGCAGCCCGAAATTTTTATATTGCGGCTGTTTGAGACGGATATTGCGCCGCCGCAAGCCGCCTCTATGCGAAACCCTTCGAAACTGAGATTTTCGCAGCCGTTTATGCTCCAGAGCGGCTCTTTTTGCGTCGATATCAAAATTTCTTCCGGCGGCTTTTCGCAGTCAAAGGGGATATAGTAAAGCATCATGGCTTTTTTGTCTATGTAATAGTCGCCGGGTTGCGTCACTTCCTCCAAGATATTGAAAAAACCAAATCTCTGCCCCGGCTTGAAGGCATATTGCCCGTAGGGCGGCTTTGTCATTATCTTCATCGCCTTTTTGTCTATCGCCGCGATTTTTTCATATGAATTGGCCCAATCCCACGACCAGTACCCGTGAACCAATATGTCGTCCGAATCGCCCCATTTTTCCGGCTGCCCGCTCTCGTAAAAAAATCCCCCGTCCAGCCTGCCGACCTTTTCCGACCACTCGTTGACCTCCTCTTCGCCATACCCGACGATCTCAAGGTAGCCGTTTTTAGGATAGCGCGACAGGTTCAGGGGGGTTCCGTCGGCGAATATTTCGGAATGGGACGGGGACACCTCGCGCCCGAACCCGCGCGAGACAAACCCGCATATTTCGCCGATGCCGCAGCTTTTCAAATCCACGCAAAAGACTTTTTCCATAACTTCCGGAGAAAATCTTCGTTTCGCCTCCCCGGAGACCGGAGCCGCGCCAAAAAGGGGTTTCCCGCCGATGAATCTCGCCCCCTCCATCGCTTCAAACGCGATTTTTTTGGTTATGCCATCGAGTTTCACCGCGCTTTCGGGCGAGGGAAAATAATAGTCGCCGGGCTCGAAAATTATCTTGGAGCCGTCTTCGCACCCGTCGATTATGCGAAGCAGCGCCTTCGCGTCAAATTCGCCGCCGCCCGGGCTGATTATGTGTTTCATGAATTTTATTCCTTTCCGGGATCAATTCCCCTGCATATTTTCAAATTTGGCGATTATGGTGTCGAGCTGCTTTTGCTGCTTGGTTTCATTTTTGTCGTACCATGAAGCGAAATCGGTCGACGGGCTTTTGCCGCCGATGAACAGATCCCTCATGAACCAGTACGGTCCCTGATAGTTGACATTGTAGCACCAGGCGAAATCGAGCATTTTCGTCTCATTTATCAAATCGAGCATTTCGACCGATTCGTCGTCCTGCAAATATTTGTTTTTCAGGGCTATTTCATTGTAGGCGGGCAAGACTTTTTTGTATCCTTCCGCGCTCAGCGCCTCGATGACCGCCCCCGTCCTGGCCAAATCTTGGGCCGTGTTCGGGACTGCGCACAAATAGCTCGTATATCCCGAATAATAGTTTTCCTGCGAAGCCTCGAGTTTCGGCATCGGAAGTATTCCGTAATTTATATCGGTGAACCTGAGCTTGTCGACCGCCTCGCCGAGCTGCAGGCACGTCGCCAGGGCGCGGTTTGACATGAATATGTTGTTTTCGACTTTATTGTCGTTTTTGAAAAACGTGGATTTGAGGTCAAATAAAAGCGTGTGCATTTTATCGACTGCCAGCAATGTCCTCTCATTGTTCAAATTGAGCTTGACGATTTCCTCGCGATCTCTTTTGTACGGCGTTATGCCGAGAGGCTCAAGGGTGCAGATGAAATACTGGTCCCTGTACTCGAACCCGAATAAGTCCTCCTCGTCGGCTTCGCCGTTTCCGTTCAAATCGGAATACACGTCCCTGGTCATGGCGATAAGCTTGTCTATCGTCCACGAGCCCTCAAAAACATCCCGGTACGGCAGCGCGATTCCGTAGTCCCGCGCCTTGTCCTTGTTGATATATATCACCCGTATATTCCCTATGCTGTCGGTGGTCATGGCGTTTGAATACACGTACATCTGCCCGAGCACCGTCAGCGAATCGACGCTGTTTGCGGGCCACCACGGTTTTGCGAAATCCAGATTGGGGATATTGTACAAATTCACGAAAATATTTTCGAGGGAATTCGTGCATAATGTGATATCGTGGGCATGGACCAGGTCAAACTCGTCGTCTCCCGCCAATATGGACTTTTTCACCGCAGTCAAATCGGAGCCGTCGGTGGAGCCGCCCGCCTCGGCAAGGCTGATTTTCACGTTGAAGCGTTCTTCGACCGTCACCCTCGCGCTGTACTGGGCGTCGTTTATCACCTCGCCGATATCGTTTTCGGCGAACACGCGGTCGCGTATGTTCGAGTACGAGGTGATCCTGAAATCATATCCCCCGAAGTCCAGCTCCGGCAGCCCATCCGATATTTCGGGCGCGGCTTCCGGAGCGGCGATCTCATCGCCGCTGTTTTCCGCCGGAGCCTCGGTATTTCCGGCATCCGCCTTGTTGTTTTCCCCGCAGGAACATAAAAGCGCGGAGGCGCAAAGCGCCAAGGCAAACAAAAAAGCGATTGTTTTGAGTTCTTTTTTCATAAATTCACACCCTTTTTTATTCGTTCAAAAAAATAATTTTCTCTTTATTCACACTATCTTCCCTACTTGTGCATTATACTGCAATATAATTAAATAAAAATGACAAAACTATAAACAAAGGAGCCATATTTTATGACTTCACGCGAAAGAACGCTGGCGGCGCTGTCGCGCCAAAACACCGACATGGTCCCGTTTTCGCTGGGTTTCGGGATAAATTACCCGGCAAAGACGGCGCTTGCCGAATATATGAAAACCGATATGGGAGCTCTCGACAGGCTTCTCGCTTCGATTTCGGACATCCGCCATGTGGCCCCGAAGTACATAGGGCCAAAGGACAGGAACATAAGCCTGCCGGACGGGTCATATCTGGATATATGGGGCGTTTTGCGAAGCCCCGTGAGAAACCAAAAAGACACATATATGGAAATAGCGAAACACCCGCTGGCGGATATGACGGAAAAAGAGCTCGAAAGTTATGTGTTTCCAAAAATCGGATGGTTCGATTTTTCGGTGATCCCCGAGCAGATCGAAGCGCACAACAAAAACGGCGAATACGCGATCATGGCGAGCGGCGGCAATATCTTCGAGTCCTCATGGTATATGCGCGGGCTTGAAAATATGTTGGGGGATCTGCTGGCGGAAAAGGAATTCGCCGCAAGGCTGCTCGGCATGGTCGCCGACTATTTCGTGGGCTATTCCCGAAAGATCCTCGAAGCGGCAAACGGAAAAATCGACCTCATGTTCACCGCGGACGACATAGGCGGCCAAAACGGCCTTCTTATCTCGCTGCCGCTGTGGGAGGAGATGCTAAAGCCGCATCACAAACGGCTGAACGAGACGATCCACGAATACGGCGCGAAAGTGGTCTATCACAGCGACGGCGCGGTGATGGAAGCGGTCGACGGGCTTGTGGACATGGGCATCGACGTTTTGGAGGCGCTGCAATTCGACGCGGCGGGAATGGATCCGGCCGCGTTAAAGGAGACGGCGGGAGACAGGCTCTGCTTTCACGGCGGGGTGAGCGTGCAGTCCACTTTACCGTTCGGCACACCCGGGCAGGTGGAGGCGGAGGTAAAAGAGCGCATAAAGGTGCTCGGCAAAGACGGCGGGTACATACTCGCCCCATCCCACGCGGTCCAGGCGGGCACTCCCCCCGAAAACATATATGCGTTCCTCAAAGCGGCGGGCAGGATTTAATGAAATAAGTCTGCCTCTTTCACCCGCCAAACAGTGCCAAAAGCCGTTCCAAAAACCCCGGCTGCTTTTCGCCGGCCTTTGGGGCGGTTTCGGTTTTGGGCTTTTCGATGGGATCGGTCATGAATGCAAACTGCACGAAGCTTGTATTTTTGTTCTTATCCGATGTAAACGACACGGGTTCAAAATCCCGGCCCGTGTACTCTGCCAAAATATTTTCGATTTCATCCTGGAACAGCTGCGGCATTCCGGCGGTTTCCTCCGCCATTTGGGCCGTGCCGCCGTGCAGCTCCGCCAGCCCCTCATGCAGCGCATCCATGCCATCGGCAAAATCCGCGAGCCCCGCGTCGAACTCGCCGTAGCCGCCGGCCAGATCCCTTGCTCCCGCGTGAAGCTCCGCCATGCCCCCATATATTTCCGCCATGCCGCCGCCGAGCTCCGATACGCCAAAATCAAGCGCGCCGTAGCCGTCCGCCAATTCGCTTATCCCCTGCGCGTAAGCGGCAAGGCCGCCGTGGAAACCGGCATAATTTTCGGCGATCCGGGATATGCCGTCTGTCAGCTGCCGCATTTGATCCATCATTTCGTCCATGTCGCCGCCGTCCAGCGCCACGCCGATTTGCCCCGCAATATTTTGCAGCGAGGCCGAAATGAAATCTATGGACTCCGACAGGGTTTCCATGGTGGCGTCCACGGAAGCGAACGCGGTTTTGACATATTCGTAAGTGCCCTTGACGGTCATTGCGGCGGCATAGCTTTCTATGAGATGGCCGATCAGAACCCGTTCCGCCTCGTCCGCGCCAAGCAGCAGCCCGAACATCTGCTCTTCGGTGATCTGGGGTTCCGGAATGGCCGCGATCGCGCTGTCCAATGCCCCGTAGGCCTGGGAGTAGCCCTCTTTGAACTGATTCATGCCGCCCGAAACCTGCGACAGGCCGTCTGCAAGCCTCGTGAGCCCTTCGGGCAGCTGCGCCAAGTCGGCCATCGCCGACTCCGCCGGGGAAGAAGAGGCGGAATCCCGCAAACCGTTCGCGATTTGGCTCAAAGCCTCCCCAATCTGCGCTGAGGCCTCCGTCAGGCGCACGGAATTCGCGTCGAGCTGCCGCAGCCCGCTTCCAAAATCCGACGAGCCGGCTTTCAGCTCGGCTGCGCCCCCGCAGAGCTCCGCCGCCCCCTCCGAAAGCTTTTCCATTCCGTTTGAAAGCTCCGACAATCCGTCGCCAACTTCCGACGAACCGGCCTTCAGCTCGGCCGCCCCCTCGCAGAGCTCCGCCGCCCCTTGGCATAATGCGTCCGCGCCGCCGTCGAGCTCGGCTATGCCGTCCGAAAGTTTCACAAAATCATCGATCATGGCCTCCGTGTCGGGAACTTCAAACTCCATCGAAAACGGCATCGCGGCTATTTCGATGCCCGCCATTTCAAAATCCGTTGCCTCTGCGGTTATTTTGATCTCCGCGTCGCTGCCGGGCATGACGGTGAACACGAGCACGCGGTTTTTGCCGACGATAGCGGATGTCGCCCCGCTCGCCGATATATTTTGGCATTTGTATATATCGAGGCTGACGGTGATCTGCTGCATATAATTGTCGCGGAAAACATCGCTCGCCCCGCCGTTTCGGGCCGAAGTTATGCGTATTTCGAGATTGCCCGACTGCCCCGCCAGATTTTGGGGCAAAACTTCGACGCCGTCGATCATATGCTCGATGCGATAATCCCAGGGCAAATCACCGCCTTCGAGATTGCCCTGATAAAAAAAGTTTTCGCCGTCGGCCGACAATGAAACTTCGCCGCCGCTTATCGTAAGCGGGCCGAGATCCGTCAAATTGACGACGGATGAGTAATCCCCGAAGTCGGAAAAAACGCCGCCGCCCTTCAATGTGAAATGGTTGACCACATAAACGCCGCGGACTTCGCCGTTTGCAGAAAGGCGGGCGTATACCGCCTCGTCCTTGTCCGCCACGACCGCCGCCGCCCCCGGTTCCAAACCCTGCCCCCCGCTTTGGCTTCCGCCGGCGGCAAAAGGCATGACATTCATGATCGCGGCAAGCCAAAGCGCGAGCGCCGCGGCTGTGATTTTTTTTGTTTTTTTCATAAATCTTGGCCCCTCAGATCCCTGGCATAACATGCGACATGGCTTTCCCCCCTGTAATCCACGCGCGCCATGGTGATTTCGCACGGGATGGGTTCGCCGTCGCCCGTCTGGTGCGTATAGCCAAACCGGTGGCGGCCGTTTTCAAACGCTTCTTTGATGCTTTGGCGGAATTTATCTGCGGACAAACCCCCGTCCGGCTGGAACTTCGGCGAAAGCTCATAAAAATTGTCCAAATATTCCTGTTTGCCCGAAAGCTTGTGTATCCTGACCGCTTCCTCGTTGCAATCGACGAGATTATAGTCGCTGTCCCAGAGGCTTGTCCCAAGGGGAGTCGCGTTGAACAATACCTGCGCGCGCGCCTCCGCTTCATGCATTTTTTTCATGAGCGAAAGCCGCTCATAGGCGAGCAGCACGTCGCTTTTCTCAAGCTTCACGTTTTCCGTCGATTTTTCGATGGGCTCGGCATTTTGCTTTTCAAAAAACGAACTTCTGTATTCGTCGATTTCTTTTTCCGCTTGCCTGAAGGCCTCGAGCACGACGGGGTTGAAATGCGAGGGCATCACCCGCCCGTCGCCCACCGTGATGATCTCCATCGCTTGCGCATGGGTAAACGCTTTTTTGTACGGGCGCTCGCTTGTGAGCGCGTCGTAGACATCCGCTAATGAGCAGATAGCGGATGAAATCGGGATTTCGTCGCCTACAAGCCCGTTCGGGTAACCTGTGCCGTCGTTTTTTTCGTGGTGATAGGCCGTGATCTGATAGGCGTAATTCAGCGTGTTTTTGTACCCGCGCATAAACTTTGCGGTTTCCTTCAAGACTTCCGCGCCGAGGATGGTGTGCGATTTCATGACGTCGAATTCCTGGGTTGTGAGCTTGCCTGGTTTCAGCAGTATGGCGTCGGGGATGTTTATTTTGCCCACATCGTGCAAAGGGGCCATCGAAGTGACGTAAGAGACCTCTTCTTTGGACAGCAGCTCGGGATGGTTTTTCAAGATCTGCTTGGCTATTATCTTTGTGTAGCCCTGCATGCGCCTGATATGGTCGCCGGTTTCCTGATCGCGCCCTTCCGCTAGAAGCGACATGGCCATGATGATCGCCTCGCGGGAAGCGGAGATCTCGTTCGTCCTCTCCTCGACGACGCTTTCAAGGTCGTCGCGGTACATTTTGTTTTCAATATGATTTTTGCATTTTATGCCGACAATATTGCTCTCATAGGGTTTTCTGATATAATCGACGGCGCCAAGCGACAGCCCCCTCGCCTCGCTGAACGAGTCGGTCTCGGAAGTTATGAAAATGACGGGCAGGTTTCGAAAACGCTGGTCTTTTTTGATGTTTTCAAGAACTTCGAACCCGTCCATGACGGGCATCACCAGATCGAGAAAAACCAAATCGACTTCGGTCTTGTCGAGGACTTCCAAAGCTTCCTGTCCGTTGAAAGCGGAATACACGTTGTATGTGCCATCGAGCATATTGCGCAGTATCTCGACATTGATCTCCTGATCGTCGACGATCAACACGGTGTTTTTTTTCATATTGGTCCCTTCTTTTTGTGACTCTGAGCGTGTTACACATCTTTATGTTCATGATATCATAAAAAACATCGTTTGTCAACAGCCAAAAGAAACGAATGGGGCAAAAATCCCCTTGACAAAAAAATATATTCGGGTTATACTGTACATATAACGATATATTTTGTTGCGAGGAAAAAAGAATGGAATCAATGCCTGTGGATCTGGATCAATTCTGGAAAGACGACGCGGCCGCCCATGAGCAGAACTGTTTTTCGCCGCATGCGCCGCAGGTCGCCTTGGGAATCCGGATGAGCGACGAATGCGTATTCGCCGAGCTCGGCGAGCCGGGGACCCCTTGGGGGCATACCCCAATCGAGCGCAGGATCGAGCTTAACAAGCGCTACAACGACAAAGCCGAAAAGATCGTGGGAAAGCGGCTGCTGGGCGAAAGTTTCGCCCCGCCGGATTCGGCGCTGCCCCAAGTCAGGCGGATCGGCGAGGGGTTCGGGGGCAGATACATC
>Ga0082212_10008468_pt1 | contig 13416 bp, 12 predicted proteins | sample TergutNt197P3_FD_71548 | JGI IMG/M metagenome (GOLD analysis project Ga0082212, IMG submission 71548) | Neocapritermes taracua P3 segment gut microbial communities from Petit-Saut dam, French Guiana - Nt197 P3 | ecosystem: Host-associated > Arthropoda: Insects > Digestive system > Gut ... | reverse complement strand
TTTCAATGGGATATAAAGACATTTCCGTGGGAAAAAATATGTCATCGCATCTTATGAAGCCGTTAATTGCAGCGCTGTCCGGCTTAATAGCGTTAACGGTAATATTTCCCGAAATATTACCCTTGCCGTATTCATTAACAGAAAAACCATATCTTAGATAAAGCCCGGAAATATCAAAAAAATCTGACGAAAATATCAATGAAAAATCATCCCGTGTCTTCTTTATCTCTATATCGCAGACAGATAGGCCGGATATAAATTTGATTTTCTTATTCGCTGTTTTTCCGTTTTGTATTGCTGTTTCAAAAATTATTTTTTCATTATCGGAAAGAGGCCCAAAATATAATGAGTTATAAGTTCCTTGTACCCCGTCCATTCCCATATCGCCGCTTAGAATCCATTCATCGATTTTTCCTTTTAAAGATATATTAAAAGGGCTTATCCCATCTATAATTAAAGGACTGTCATCAAAACCGGAAATATTTGAAATGCTTTGCCAGTCAATCATTCCATGCAGCATTCCTGATAATTCTATCTCAGTATTAATATTGCCGTTAAATTCAAACGACGAGTTATTCATTTGGCCTGCTACAGCAATAGTCCCTCCTTTTGATGAATTAAAAACTGTCTCTAATTTAGTAAGTTTCAGATTAATTTCTGTATTTTCATACTTGAAGGCAACTGTTATTGATTCATCACTATTTGTTGTCTCAAACAGCGCAATATGAAAAATATTATTTTCCCGGAGTTCTGCATTCAATTTAAATTTTACTGTTCCGTCAATAGAAGATAACTCGGAAAATATCTGCATGTATTCATAATGAAATTTACCGAGTTTTGTAAGGAAATATAAATCCCTGAGAGCAATATCCCCTGCAATGGAAAGCACGGCAGGCCATCTGTTATTAATATGAAAACTGCCGTCTTTTATCAAAGTAGTATTTTCCACAGATGCTGTTACAGAGGAAGCATTTATTCCCCCGTTTTTATCTTTCAATATTGCGTTTACAATTATTGTTTTGTCTTCAGGGTCATTCTTTAATTTTATGGCACAATTTTTAAGCATGGCAGTGCCTTTTGTAATATTTAAAGTTAGAGGGTTATTCTCCATGCCCTGAGCTGATATTATAAATGGGTCGGTTATTTCAAGTATTCCCTCTGTTAAAATCAGGGGGCTGAATACATCTTGCAAAGTTTTGGGTATAAAAACCGAGGTTAATAATTTTGTTATATCGGCAGCCGCGAATTTTCCATATATAATAAAATCCATTAACGGATCATCTTCATGAATGGAATTCATAATAAAGGTACAGTTTTTGAAGCTTGGCTCCTTGTTGATCCCTGAGATATTTGCAGTATCTAAATCAATCCTAAGCATACCGTTAACGATCTGGACAGAACCGGAGACTTTTTGAAACTCCCATGGCAGGGATTTCTGTTTTATTTTTGCATCAATAACTTTTATTCCAAGGGAAAAGACTTCCGCGTTTTCTTTTTCATCAATATTTAAAATTTGTTCTTTACTGCCTTTTAAACCTAAATGTGTCAAAGATGCTGTGCCTGAAATGAAACTTGGAATGAGTTCTGTTCGCATCCAGGAATCAAAAATTTGGACAGGAATGTATTTTTTAAAAATTTCCATATCGATAGGATTACCGGTTGCATTTACTGTTATTTCAGGATTTGAGGCCTTTAAAAAATTTATATTTCCTGCTCCTGAAATATTTAAGTCTGGTGTTTTAAGATTGATGGAATCAAAAGATAAAATTTTAGCTGCAAGTTCTGCTGTAAATTCTGCCAGACCTTCCTGAATGCCATAACGTCCATCTTTTTGTTCTCTATCTATCTCAATCGAAAAATCATTAAAGGGAATACTCCCTTTCAGGGATAGTTTTCCTTTTTTTTCTGATGAAACTGAAATATTAGGCGCAATATTTCCATAAACATCTTCAAGCCCTGGTATCAGCGAAATAGGAAAGAAATCTCCGGAGATATCAAAGGAGCAATATGAATGAATTAGTCTGGTTATAAAATGACCATCAATTTTAAAAGGAACGGCTGTTTTTTCATTGTTAATTTCTGCGATGACTTTAACGTCAGTTCTGCCTTTAGCCGGCGTTCCCCTTATAAAAATATCTTTTATCTTGACATGGGTATTGCTGATTACAAGTAATCCGTTGTCTATTTCAATTAGTTTCGGAAGATATGAAATAAGAGACTTGGGAAAAACTAATTCGCCAAAAAGATTATCGTGTTGAGATTTATCGCTGTCGGATAAAAATATATTTACTTCCGGGGAATGTGCAATGATGGCAGAGGGCCTTATTTGTCCTATGAATAAAGGGAAAATTTTAAGAGTTAAACTTATTTTATCAACTTTTACGTCAAAAAAACCGTCATCAGAATTTAGCTTAAGGTCAAAAGCGTTAAATTCTATGCCATTATTATATTTAAACTCTGTTTTGGATGCAGAAAAAGAATATCCCGCAGATCTGAATGCCATATGCACCAGCTTTGCGCGTAAATCCGGCTGCTGTAAAAGCAATGCTGGCAATAATATTCCGCAAAAAATCAGAATAGATAATATTAGAAAAAATTTTTTCAAGGCAAAATCCCATGAATTCTATAAATGGAAATAATCTTCCAGAATGGTTTTATGATCAAAAGCAAGGTTCAGTTTAAAAATTGTATCGCGGCTGAATATCTCTGCCTTCTTTGCATCGTCATGCCCCTTGGGAATCCCTTCCGATTTAGCGATAAACACGACAGAAACAGTATGAAATCGAGGGTCTCGGTTCGGTGCGGAATACGTTTTCATCTGACGAACCAGAGTTACCTTTAATAGCGTTTCCTCATATGCCTCTCGTACAGCGGCATCTTCTACGCTTTCACCATAATTTACAAATCCTCCGGGGAGAGCCCAGCCCTCTGGAGGATTTTTTCTTTCAATTAAAACAATACCGTCATCAGGCATGCGTATAATAACGTCTACAGTCAGGAAAGGGTTTCGGTATGACAGCGTTTTGCTGCCGCATTTAGGACAAATGATATTAAAATTTTGTTCCATTTTATTTTAGTTTTAAAATTAATGAGTTTTTAAATCTTACATTTAAATCGTCAGAATACTATATAAATTCATTACCCTTATTAATAAAAAATCTCAAATACAATCATGTATCGGGAGTCCTTATCACATAATTTTTGAAAATCCATATGGATAAAAAACAATAAAAAACTTTTTCTTTTTTATTAAAGATGGGAACTAAATTTTTTAATTTTGCTTGTCACGCTTTGGGTAAAGGGAAAACGTTTAATTTTCAAAGAATTCAAAGGAATGGTAGCTAAATAAAGCATTAAATTAATATTCCGGAGGCACATTTTTCAGTTGTGCCTGAGTAAATACAGGCCCGTCTTTACATACGAAAGCTTCTCCAATATTGCATCTTCCGCACATTCCAATCCCGCATTTCATCCTGTTTTCAAGGGATAGAATAATTTTTTCAGGAGAGAAACCTAATTTTTCAAGAACAGGCTGGGTAAACTTTATCATTATCGGAGGACCGCAAACTATAGCTATAGCATTTTCAGCATTTTTTATCTTTTGCTCTGTTATCATTGGGACAAAACCTACATTATATTTCCAATCGGGATCATCGGTTCTGTCTACGGTGATATGCATCTTTATATCATCACGCTGTTCCCATTGAGCAAGTTCTTTCCTGTATAAAAGCATTCCGGGGGATCTTGCGCCATAAACTACATTTATCTCTCCGAATTTAGACCTGTTTTCAGGATCAAGCATATAAACTATGCTGGATCGTAGAGTAGTAAAGGCGAATCCTCCGCCTATAATTACAATATTCTTTCCTTCCATGTCCTGCCATGGATACCAGTTCCCCAAAGGCCCTCTTATGCCCATTACATCTCCTTCATTCATGCTGTCATGAATATGGGTAGTAACGAGACCGACCCTGTTGATTGTAAATTCGACAAAACCTTTTTCTGTAGGAGAAGAGGCAATCCCTATAGGAATTTCTCCTTTACCGGCTACTGATAATTCAGCAAATTGTCCTGGTATATAAGAAAATTTTTTTTCATCTTCCGGATTTATAAATATAAATCGATATGTTTTAAGGTTTTTATCTTCTGTTTCAATGCTAACTTTATCAATACGAACCGGATATGGTAAATATGGATTATTCAAAACATATTCTCCTTAATTTAATCTGGAAAGACCGCCATTAAAACCATTAACCGAATTATAATAAAATACTAGCTTAAACTGTTCATCAGGCATGCAATATTTCTTATGTCTATGTTTACGGGACAGGAACGCACACACCTGCCGCAACCGGTACATTGAACGCCATTTTTATATTTATCAACGTAATACTTTAATTTATGCATAAACCTTTGTCTTGGTCTGCTATATTTTTCTTCTCTGGGATTATGTCCTGTGCCATGCAATGTAAATAAAGGGAACATGCAGGAATCCCAGTTTCTTATTCGTTCCCCTTCATTGCTGTAAATTTCATCCTGAATATCAAAACACCAGCAAGTTGGGCAAAGGCTTGTGCAAATACCGCAATTTAAACATGCAAAAGTCTGATTTTCCCAAAAAGGAGCATAAAAAAGATCAAGCTGCTTTTTATCAGCAAGATTATTGACCTTTACTTCCGAATTACACTTTTTTAATGCGTCTGAAGCAAGCTTCATGATGGATTGGGCGTCATTTTCTTTTGGAGAAAAGCACTCATCCCCTAGAACAGATAGAAAAGTCTCCCCTTTTTCCGTAATGCTCTTTATATAAAATTTATCTCCAAGATCTACTATAATAGCGTCAAGTCCTTTTTCGCTGAAAGGAGAGCCGCCCACGGAAGAGCAAAAACAGGTTGGACACGGTTCATTACATGCCAGGCCGACAAATGTCGCGGACTCATAAGCGGAAACCCACCATGGATCTTTGTATTCGGGATTATCAAAATTCTTTTTAACAAGTAAAAACGCTTCCGCATCACAAGGCCTTATTCCTACAACTGCTATCGGAGGGTATTCCCTGGGAATTTCTTTTAATATATTGGAATCAGGATCATTAGAATCAATACGGAATGAGAACATACGCATGGACTGAGGGTATATTAATCCTTTTGGTGATAATTTTGTATTGGAATGGTTGAAAGCAGGCGCTGTTTCATCTGAAAAAATTTCAAATTGATAATAATCTCCGGTCTTGGCAGGAACATAAATTTTTGAATAACCGGAACTGGCTGATTTAAGCGCAGTAACTAAACTTTCGGCTGTAAATACTTTCTCTTTCATAGTTTTTCACCCTGGTGCCAAATCCACTCACAAAAACGGAAAGTATCTCATGGGCGCTTCTGAAATTCCCAAACTCTGCGTTATGCTCCCTCGGCAAAATGCTCACTTACTTCAGTAAACGCCGCTTTTGTCTCAGCCGCAAGCCTTGATTTTGGGGTTTTTAGATATACCCTCATCTTATAAAGTCATTATAATCATCTGGGCGGAACAGATCGAGAGGAGGCCGTGTTTCTGTGGCAAGTCCCGCTTCCCATCCAAATAGTTTTTCCGCATCCTTATTAAGTTTTTTTGTAAACTGGCGCATGGAAATATTAACCGGGCAAACTTGTTCACATGCCCCGCAATCCGTACATCTGCCTGCGCAATGATAAGCCCTTAAAAAATGAAATGTCATAGTATCTGTAGGGTCAATGCTTTTCCCAACCCATTGAGGCTTATTTTCATCGACAAAGCATGTAGGGCAATAGCACAACGGACATGCATTCCTGCATGCATAACAACGGATGCAAGGTGCAATGAGTTTTTCGAAAAACTCCCATTTTTTTTCTGGTTCCATAAGCTCAATATGGCTTATATCGCTGTATGGATCAACATTTTCTATCTCTTTGACAGGCTCAGCCACCATCTCATCATAAATAACAGGATTCCTGTGGCGGCATATTGCGCAATTAGCTCTAAGATAATCCTTTTTCGCAAGTTTTTCCTTAAAGCCGCTGCCGGAAACAGTAATACTGTCTCCCTCTTCTTCATAAGCCTGGATTTCACGGTCATCAACTTTTTTACTGATTGAACGGTAATCCACCATCCCTGAACATGGGATACCTATAATATAAATATTTTCTCTGAGAATTTGTTTTTCAAGAATATGTGTGACTATATTACGGCTGTTGCAACCATTCGCGATAACGCCTGTTTTACCAGGCCTTTTTGTCAGATATGTAGAAAGGTTAAGCCCGCAGGTAGAACTCCAATATAAATCGCCGACAGATGCGCGGTCTTTTATAACAACGGGGCTTGGGGAAAAAGGGAGGCTGCCTGCCCTGTAACCGATGATTTCCTCTATTTTTTTTTCAGAAAATAACCGGTCGGCTATCTCGCGTATTTTATCTGTATATTCGATCATCACGCTACCTCCGCCCGCTTTTTAATAAAAAATTTTGCCGGACCGAGTTTTGTCACACTATCAGAAACGATATTTGCAACCTCTATAAATTTAGTTGCTTCTGCTGAAGAAATCCATGAGAAATGGAGTCTGCCAGGCTCAATCCCGACATGTTCCAGCAAATTTTTCAGGAAAACAAATTTTCTTCTTGCGTAATAATTACCCTCCAGGTAATGGCAGTCTCCGGGGTGTCACCCGCTCACCCAGACGCCGTCAGCACCTTTACGAAAAGCAGATAGAATAAATTTAGGGCTGACCCTTCCCGAACAGGGTAATCTTATCACTCTGAAATCTGATGGATATTGCAGACGACTGACCCCTGCAAGATCAGCAGCCCCATAACTGCACCAATTGCAAAGAAAACTCACAATGGTAGGTTTCCACGAACTCATTGATATCTCCTTATAAAAACGATGCTTAAAAAATCAGTTAATATCATATATATCACAATAACGAATTTCATATCATAAATTTTTAGAATTTGCACGAATTGATTAACGTTGCCGGAAAAAATATAGCTGAATTAATACTTGCCTCCCTGTCTGCTTACTGCCCGAAGCTGCGGGGACTGACGTTAGGCCGAGGGCTTGGCTTGGCCCTTTTTTGATTGCAGCTTAATATTACACACTACACCTGTGAGCGGCCGAGCAGCATCAGCAAACCATCCAGAATGGACCATGGATGCGGCGGACAACCGGGAACATACAAATCCACCGGCAGCATTGACACGCCCTTATGACATTCCACGGAATATTGGAAAATCCCTCCGGAAATTGCGCAGGTACCCACGGCGATCACCAAGCGTGGATCGGGCACTGCGTCAAAGGTGTCTATCATGGCCTGGCGCATATTCTCGCTTACCGGCCCGGTCACAGCGACACCGTCGGCGTGGCGCGGCGCAGCCACAAAATCTATTCCATACCGGCTCAGATCGAAAACAGGCGTGGTCAGTACATTGCAGTCTGCTTCACAGGCATTGCAGCCGGCTGCGCTCACTTGGCGCAGGCGCAGGGAGCGGCGGAACAGTGGAATGCTCTCGCCTGGGCGCAGGCCCTGGTCTGCCGAAGTGACAATGAGTCCTTCCCGCGAGCGGGAAGCGATACGATGATCACGGGAAAACACTATCTTTTTCTGCGGACAGGTTTTTGCGCAGTCGCCGCAAAACACACAGCGCCCCATGTCCAGGATCAGCCCCTGCGGCGTCAACTCCAGCGCATTGACAGGACACAGCATAAGACAATCCGCACAGCCCGAAGGACACGGTGCAGCCGTAATGCGCGGGCGGCCCAAAAAGCGCTCCGGCAGGTCCGGAGTCAATTCCGGATACCTGAAGGTGCGATAGCCCTGACGCAAGCGTTCCTTGACAACATCAAACATAGATCATGCCTCCATTTCCTACAAGTCATGCCCGCAGTATGACAAATTAAAGCTTTTGTTGCAAAGCGGAAAGTCGGAAATCTGCTGCCCGCGCAGAGCCAGAGCCAATCCAAACCAGTTGTGGAAGGACGGATCCACGACTTTGTAGATAGCAAAACGTCCTTCCGCGTCAGTCAGGGCTAAGTGGCAGATCTCCCCGCGCCAGCCTTCAATGATACCCGCAGCCATTCTGTGCGGTGGCAATGCGGGCAGGCGTACGGCAGTCTCGCCTTCTGGCAGGGCTTGTAAAGCACGCTTGATGAAAGTGAAGGAAGAATCAAGTTCGCAGCTGCGCACAAAAGCCCGAGCATATACATCGCCACTTGCGCATATACTGATCGGAATATCGTCCGGTGCGGCTCCCGCAACAGGCATCTGCAAACGCACATCACGCTCCAGGCCGCTTGCCCGTGCAACCACGCCCACCAACCCGCAGGCACGTGCTGTGCTGTTGGAAACAGGGCAGCAATCATCATATCTGGCGCGCACGGAATCGGAATTCAGGCTCAGATCCACAGCACCACGCACATCCCGGTAAGCAGAGGCAAGGCGTTTCAGCAATTCCGCACTCAAGGCCTCATCTATGTCCTGCTTCGTGCCGCCGGGACAGAGCAGCCCCTGGCCGAAACGTTTTCCGCACAACAGTGCAGTTATGTTCAAAAAGTCCCCGCGGATACGGCCGCAGTAAGAATGGGTCGGCAAAAAGCCCACATCTCCGGCCAGTGCGCCCAGGTCACCAGTGTGGTTGGCAAGACGTTCCAACTCCAACGCCACACGGCGCAGCATCTGTCCGCGCGGTGCGGGGTCGGTATTGGTCAGAGTTTCAAGAAGCGCGCAGTGGGCAAAGCTGTGACCTATACTGGTATCTCCGGCAATGTTTTCGATAAAGTGCATGGTGCGCACATTAGGCCCATTGAGAAGCATACGCTCGATGTCGCGGTGCTGGAAACCCAGGCTGATCTCAAGGTGCAGTACCTCCTCGCCCAGGCATTGGAAACGGAAGTGCCCAGGCTCAATGACCCCCGCATGCACCGGTCCCACAGCCACTTCATGTACCTGTTGACCCTGTACGGCGAAATAGGAGGTCTGGCCCGGCAGAGGGCGCAGGCGGGCTCCGTCTGAAAAAGACCGCCTGGAAAGAAGCGCAGGGGCATGAAAACGTATGGGTTTGAGCCAGGGATGCCCTTCAGGAGTTATTCCCCACTGCTCATATATTTCCCGTTCAAACCAATGCAGCTCGGTGCAGGCGGGAGTAAGGGAAGGGTAGTTATCCAGCGGTAGGGAGCGCAGCACGCAGAAGGTGCTGTCTTCTCCCCTGCTGAGCACGGCTACAAGTCCAACCCCTCCATGTTCATGCGGTACTCCAAAGAAGGCACTGGCACGAAATTTTTTTTCAATGCGGGCCTGCACTTCAGCCGCAAAGTTTTCTCCATTCAGACAGGGTTCATCACGCAAATCTATGCTCTCACGATAGCTGAAGTTCATCTCAGCCTCCTAGGGCACTGGCGACAGTACGCAGATGCTGCGTCATCCACGGTGGCACATAGAGGCCCAGAATAAGAACAAAGACGCACAGCACAAAGGGTGGGCCGGTATTGAGCAGGGTTTCGCGATAGACTTTATTCAAACCTGGCGGAGGCGAAGCCTGTATCATATGCAAAACAGGTACAGACATTCCCACGAAGATAACAGCCAAAAAGCCAAGATACAGAAAGGCAATAATAGCGTGCCCATGTTGCAGCATGGCTTGGAGGATGGAAAATTCGCTCACAAACAGGCCGAAGGGTGGCGAACCCGCAATAGCCAGGAAACCGGCTGTCCAGAGAGAGGCAGTTACAGGCATGACCCGCCGCATGCCGTATACGTCATGGCTGGAGACAGTGCGATAGTGCTGCAGAATATTCCCGGCCAGCAGAAAAAGCATGGCTTTGGCCAGCGAATGGTTCACTGTGTGCAGCATTGCCCCGAAAATGGCATTGCCGCCGAGTCCAACGCCTAAGGCGAGAATGCCCATGTGCTCCACGCTGGAATAGGCCAATATGCGCTTGAAATGCCCCATGCCGACAATAAATACCGCTGCCGTGCCCATGGACACGAGACCGAAGAAAATCAGCAGTCCGCTGCTGAAATCTCCTATCCCCGCTGGAATCAATATCTGGTGTGCGCGCAGAATACCCAAAAAGGCGCAGTTGAGCAGCGCACCTGAAAGCAGCGCAGAAATAAGGGAAGGCGCTTCGCTGTGGGCATCTGGCAGCCAGTTGTGCAGAGGGGAAAGACCCATTTTGGTGCCATAGCCCACCAGGATAAAGATAAAAGCGGCCTTGAGCCAGGGTATCTGTGCCTGTGAAGCCGTCAGAATGAGATCCGGAAGATTCATGGAGCCAGTCAGGGATGAGCCGGGAGCATAGAAAGAAAAAGACAGCAGAATATTGCCCAGTAGCGCCATGGCAATACCCACCGAACAAATCATCAGGTACTTCCAGGTGGCTTCCATAGAGTGGCGGTGCCTGTGAAAATAGATAAGCGGCGCAGAGGCAAGGGTTGTACACTCAATGCCCGCCCAGAGCATGTCCAGATGCCGCGTAGCGGCGACCAGAGTCATGGCGGCGAGAAAAAAACACAAGCAGGCGCAAAAACGCTTTTCCGGCATGTTGGTGAAGGTTTCATTGTCACGCAGTTCACGGTGTGGTCCGGGGCCTTCCTCCCGCAGATAGCCCACGGCGTAGAGAGAAGCCATGAGAAACAGGAAGCTGGAGAGGCTTAAAAACAGGAGTCCCAGCTCATCTGGATCGAGAATGCCGTTCAGCGCGGGTGCCTGAGGGCAGACAAAACACGCCCCCACAATCGCAAGATGGGTGGCGGCCGCTGCAACCAACAGGACACGCCGCAGAATATCGTTGTGTACGATCAGCATAAGCAGGCCCGCGACAAGCGGCATGAATAATAGAACAGTAAGCATCATCTATCCTTAAGCGCACAGAAGCGCCCCACATCTATGGATGCAAAGGTGCTGCTTATGTGATTGATGGCTATACCCATCACAAAAACAGCAACAAGCACATCCAGAAGTATCAGCATTTCAAACCAGAAACCGCCTGTTGCGGACAGCAATGGTAAGCCCAGCAGGAAAATACCGTTTTCCACAGCCAGATATCCGATAACCTGGGTTATAGCCTTAATACGCCCTACAATCAGCACAAAACCTGCAAATATGGTGCTGAACGCCACTGGAAAGAGCAAAAAAGGAAAAAAGCCATGTGCAACGGGCAGGTGCGTTTCCAGCCACAGGGAAAATATCAGGGCCAGAATACCGCCCAGCAGGGAAAGGTTATAGCTGATATAGGGAGCTATCTGCGGATCCTTTACCACCCTGCGCATGGTACGCGTGAGCAGCCAGGGCAGGAACAGCCCCTTGATGCAGAACACTGCCAGGCAGGAAAACAGGGTGTGAATGAAGGACTGAACCACCGGTATGACGAGTAGCAGGAACGCCAGAAGAATTCCCTGGGCGACCATCAGGCGAATAAGTGTCCTAATGTTTCCTCTGGACAGCAGAGCAAAATTATTTAGCAGCAACAGGATGATAACAGACTGGGCTAAAGTGTTCATCGGTATATCTCCGAACTCTAACGAAGTAAGGTCAAAATAAGCGCCAGGGCAGCCAACATTCCTGATATACCCAGCATCCTCGGCACCACAAGCAGACGCAGACGTGCCATACAGGACTCAATAACACCCACAAGTGCCACTGTCCCGAAAATGCCGGTCAACATAAGAGTCAGTTCCAGCGGCATATTGCCGGAAAATTCTGGCACCAGCACATTGACCAGCAGGAGAGCGAAAAGCCAGAGTTTTAGCGAAGAAGCATACAGGATAAAAGCCAGATTCGGACCGGAATGGTCGAGAATCATCACCTCATGGATCATGGTCAATTCCAGGTGCGTATTGGGATCGTCAACCGGGATACGGCAGTTTTCCACTAGCAGCAGCACGAACAGCACCAAGGGAATGAGCAGCAGTTCGGGTTGGGCAAAGGTCCATATCTGCATGCTAGCCGCATGGCAAAAGGTATGTAGCGAAGGCAGCATGCCGCCGCCGAGCGTGAGAAAACACAGGAAAATAACAGGCTCGGCCAGTGCGGAGAAAGAGGCTTCTCGGCTTGCACCCATGCCCTCAAAGGCGGAACCGGTATCCAGTGCGGCCAGTACCAGGGCGAAACGGCCGAAAGCCATCAGATAGGCCATCAGGATGAAATCCCCGGCAAAGCCTAGCGGCGCACGCATTGTTCCGAACGGCACAAAAAACAGTGCGCAGATTACCGTGGCCAGATAGGCCGAAGGCCCTGCCGCAAAGACCCAGGTTGTTGTCCGGCTTATCACTTCCCCCTTTTGCAGCAGTTTAAAAAGGTCAAAATAGAGCTGCAGCAGGGGACGCCCTTTTCGCCCGGCATAATATGCCTTAATCCGGCTGATGACGCCGCTGAGCAGCGGAGCGCAGACAAGGCCCAAAAGCAGAGGAAGAATAGAGCAGGTCATAAATTTAACCCCCAGACGAGCAGGCCAACAATCACAACAAGAATATTCAAGATATAGATGTTAATACGCCCATGCTGTATAATCTTCAGGCTGTTGCACACTTGTCGTACTCTTTCAAAGCATGGGGCAAAGACGCCCATTAGCAGCCCGCCGGAAAGACGGAGTTCGCAAACAGCCCGGGAGGGAAAAAACTCGCCCCACTGTGTATACTGACGCTTCACTCCCACGATGGCTGCAAACAGCCTGCTCAGAGGCTCGATAAACGATGCCGAACTGTACTGAATGCGAGGCGTGCCGAGTTGGAAACCGCAATCCCATGTTCGCTCATCACGCGTGCTTCTGCCCTTCCGCAGCAGAACCTTGCGTAGTAGCCATAAAGCTAAGATTAACGCTGCCACGCCTAAACAAAGCGAAAGGTATTGTTCCAGAAGTTTTGAGCCATCCACGGCTGCCTGCATGCCAGCCTCCCTGTTCATGCATGACGGGAAGAGGGACAGAGCCGCCGCACTCATCAGGCCGAAAATCCAGGGTACGCCCAAGGCTAAACACATACAGCACAGGACCAGAATAAGCAGACAGCCCCGGTTAAGCCAGCCAGGTTCCACAGCATTACTGGCTGAGTCGGAACGTGGTTCGCCCAGAAAACCAATTCCATAAGCCTTGGCAAAAGCCGCTGCTGTCAGCCCGCCCATGAGTACCAGGGCAATAATAGAGCCGAACAAAGCCATCTGGCTTTCAAGTCCCTGCATCATAAAGCCTTTGAGCAGGGCCAGGATCAGAAGAAACTTCCCTGCAAAACCGCTCAGCGATCGAACGCCCGATCCCCCGCGCCGAGCCGGTAACCAAAGCAACTTTACCAGATAGCATCATCATCTCACCCCCACTCAGGGTTTAATACACGGAACATTGGGATTCATTCAAGGGGAATTTTAGCGAGGAAGCGCCGCCACAGCATCCATGTCCGTGATCCCGCAGAAGGAAACA
>Ga0082212_10008467_pt1 | contig 13417 bp, 16 predicted proteins | sample TergutNt197P3_FD_71548 | JGI IMG/M metagenome (GOLD analysis project Ga0082212, IMG submission 71548) | Neocapritermes taracua P3 segment gut microbial communities from Petit-Saut dam, French Guiana - Nt197 P3 | ecosystem: Host-associated > Arthropoda: Insects > Digestive system > Gut ... | reverse complement strand
AGAAAAAGAAGAAATCGTAGCAATAATACGCCAGCCGTTCGGATCGCAGGGTGTAGCTTATGCCATTTTCACGCAGGGCATCGTTGAACGCGGGCATCATCCAATCCCAACCCATACCGAACCATGCGTCCCGCTCCATCGGTGCAAGAATGGCATTATCCCAATCAACGATATAGTACCTGTTTCCGTTCTCTATCACATTGCCGCCCGCGTCGCCGTGAGTGATTACGAAATGCGCCGTGTCGCCGCGACACAAGTCTGAAAAGCGTTTTAGACGCGCTGCCCGATGTTCTATTTTCGCACGGTTTTTCTCGAATAATGAACAAAGCTGCCTGTCTTGAAGCGTTTTCCATTGCGCGAAAAACGTATCGGCGCTATTGCCCGAAAAATCTTCACGGGGAATGGATATGCCATTGGGCGAAATCTTATACACCTTCGCTAACATCCTATACTCTTGGATTTTCGTTTTATCGTTTTGGACATTCTCCCCGTCAATCCAATCGAAAACGCCGAGTACCGCTCCATCGAACTGTGCGGACAGTTTACCATCCGTAGTTTTTACGATTCGACTGATAAAGTCGATACCGTGGTCGCAAAGGTGTTGAACCAACGAAAAGCTGCGCTCATAAACGGGTTTATGCACGGCGGGATAAACCAATTTGAGAAAATAGCTGGTATCCGCCGCGTCCAACCGCCATGTTTCGCCGTAGAACCCGCGTTTTGCCGGAGTAATGCTGATGACTTCGATTCCGTATTCGCTCCTGATAAAATCGAGCAAACGGTTCTTATATTCGTCCGAGCGTTCTATGTTGCTGTACAATATTTATTCCCCCTGTAAATTTGCGATTGCCACAAGGTTATCCTTGCCGCCCGTATCAATCATACCATCATCCGGCGCATTTGTCAAGACATCGCAAATCGTGAAAATCCAAATTCGCAAACAATATTCCCGATATTCATGGAAATTGCGGTTGCCCTATCGCCGCATAGATTTCTCTTGACTTTCTGCGCATTTTGTTGTATAATATAATCAACGATAAAGTTAGAAGTGAATTAAAACAGAAGTTTCTATCGTGCCTTATGAGCGGAAATACCACGACGATATGCTGTTCTGCTTTCAGCCGTCGAAGAATACGCTGTCGGAAAAGGTATAATTGAAATCCATACGCGCTTTGCGTATTGGTATCGTGAAGCGGCGGCTTTTTACCCGGCGAAAGGATTTTTCGAAGTTGAACGAAACGAGCATTTGATCCACATGATAAAACGATTGAAGTAGGAATGGGGCAGCATATGACGGAGCAGATGTTGTTAGAAAAGTTCATAAAATCAGAACCGATTACAAAGGGCTGGTCGGAAGATAAAAAATACTGCGTGACGACAACGGACGGCACGAAGTATTTGCTTCGCATTACTCCAATATCCCGGTACGAAGTGCGAAAGTCTTTATTCGCCATGCTTGAACAGGTGGCCGCGCTTGATATACCCATGTGCGTCCCCGTGGAGTTCGGTACTTGTGACGATGGGGTATACTCGCTCCAAAGCTGGATCGACGGCGAGGATTTGGAAGCCGTACTACCATTGCTGTCTGAAACTGAGCAGTATGTATTGGGGTTAAAATCCGGCGAGATTGTGCGTAAAATGCACACAATCCCCGCGCCGGAAACACAGGAGGATTGGGAAGCCCGGTTCAACCGCAAAACGGATTTGAAAATAAAGAAGTACCATGAGTGCGGTCTGCGGTTTGACGGCGATGATTACGTCCTTGCCTACATAGAGCAAAACCGCGCTCTATTGAAAAACCGTCCGCAATGCTTTCAACACGGCGATTATCATGTGGGCAACATGATGGTTGAGCGCGGAGAATTGAAAATAATCGACTTCGACCGTTACGATTTCGGCGACCCGTGGGAGGAATTTAACCGCATCGTATGGAGCGCGGCGGCAAGCCCACATTTCGCTACCGGGCAGCTTCGCGGCTATTTCGGCGGCGAACCGCCGATTGAGTTTTTTAAGCTGCTCGCTTTTTATATCTCCAGCAACACATTGTCCTCGATATATTGGGCCCTCCCTTTCGGGCAATCCGACCTCGATACAATGATGAAGCAGGCGCAGGATGTATTGGAATGGTTCGATAATATGCAAAACCCTGTCCCGTCGTGGTATCTCAAAGACTTCTGTATCCAATGGATTGACGGCGTACCGCACAGGATGAAAAGCCCGTTTGACTTCTCTTTTCTTGGCAAGTACGGCAAGGTATTCAAGGTCTTTGACGCTCAGGATTCCGGCAATATCTGTTTCGGCGTGGCCGACGGCGACAATAAATGCTTTGTCAAGTTCGCGGGCGCGCCGACCGTGCGCGCCTGTTTGGGCATTGATGACGCAATAGCCAATCTAAGACGCGCTGCCCCGATTTATCGCGACTTGGCTCACCCGACCCTTGTAAAACTCATAGATGCCGAAGAAACCGGCGGCGGATTCGCCATGGCGTTTGAATGGGCTGATGCCGAGTGTATGCACCCGATGTATCCGGAATCGCGTGAAAAGTTCATGCAAATGACGCTTGAAACAAAGCACCAGGTTTTTGAGGACATACTCGCATTCCATGCTCACGCGGCGAAACAAGGATATGTCGCCATTGACTTTTACGACGGCAGCATCATGTATGACTTCAACAATAACCGGACAGTCATTTGCGATATTGATTTTTACGCCAAAGCGCCTTATACCAACAATATGGGGCGTATGTGGGGCAGTTCGCGCTTCATGTCGCCGGAGGAATTCAGGCTTGGAGCGGCAATCGACGAGATCACCAACGTCTATGCGATGGGGGCGACGGCGTTCGCGCTGTTTGGCGATGAGCGGGACAGGCGCATTGAAAAATGGAAACTGAGCAAAGAGCTATTTGACGTGGCGAAACGTGCCGTCAGCGACGACCGCGACAGGCGGCAGCAGTCGATTGAACAGTTTATAACAGAATGGAAGGCGGCGAAATGAGCAACCCTCACGGAATAATTTTACTCGGAGCGAACGGGAGCGGCAAATCCACGCTTGGGCGGGAACTTGCCCGTGCGCTTAACTTCGCCCATTTGGATGTTGAGAACTATTACTTCTACAAAACCGACATCCCGTATACCGCCGAACGTCCGCATCATGAGCGGAATGAGTTAATGCTGTCCGACATGAGAAAGTGTGGTTCATTTGTAGTATCGGGCGATATTTCCGGCTGGAGCGATGAGTTTTTGTCAATGTTTGACCTCGCGGTTCTTCTAAAAGCACCAAAGGACGTGCGCATGAAGCGAATTGAGGAACGGGAATATGCCCACTGGGGCGACCGGGTGCTTGAGGACGGCGATATGTACGAATCACAGCAGAAATTCAGACGATTTGCCGCAAACAGAGATGTTGCCGAACTTGAACGGCGAGTGGAAAAATATCCGTGTCCGGTTATTGAAATAGACAGCACAGAGGACAGGCATATGAGCGTAGCGAAGATAGCGGAGCAATATCAAAGGTTGTTTTTATACCACTATTTTGAAAAAAGCAAAGGCCCTCTACTGAGCTTATCGGCTTTACCACAAGAGGAAGCAGATACAATACAAAACAGATTGGTATCCGAAAACAAAACTTTCGCCGCGCAGAGGAACGAGCGATATTTACCGCGCAGAAAAGAGCTTGAACAGCTTGTGCATAAACTATTCGCTGAAAAAGGCGGCAAGCCCGAAAAGGAAACGCCGCATTATTTCGTCATCGGCGAATGTCCGTGGCTTGCCACTTGGTACGAATATGCGGATTATATAAAAATACCGATAAAAGAGTTTGATTTGCAAACTGTATCATTCACTTATGGCGATACATTCCCTACGTTCAGCCCGAATGTTGCTGACGGCATGGAGTACCGCAATACGGCTTATACCTATGAAGAAGTATTAGAAATCATCGAGAAGTACGGGATGCCGCAGGACAAATGGGACAAGCCGGTTTTCGCACAGCCCTGTTACGTCGAAGCGCAGGTATGGAGTGACGAACCGGCAATGAGGTACAAGAGGGTTTGGGAGTCGGAGGTGGGGGAATATGAGTATAAAGATGATCGTCACCGACCTTGATAGTACACTTTTACGGAGCAATAGAACTATTTCGGAATATACAGTTTCTATACTAAAAGCGAGGTTCAAATACTACTCGTCCCTTGACTGTCTGGATAGTCGGAACGGCGGTAAAATGAAAAAGGAAAAGGATTAAATCCCTGTCCTACGGCGTTTTTTTATTCAAAATATCCCATAACATTCTTCCTCAAAACGATTTATAAAATGTTCTAATTCTTTTACTCTTGGCGTGGCAAGTTCTATCGCATAAGGAAAATCTATTATCGGAAAAAATTGCTCCTTACGCCGTTTTATCGTAGCAAGTGCCTTTCCGAAGTCGCCCGGAAACTTTGTGAAATCTCGCGCAACTGCCATATAACCTAAATAATCTATTCCGTCAGCGTTTCGGATTAAACGGGTTTCATTATGGCTTCCCATATTAACCTTGTCGTGGTACTCTGTGGCTTCAACAATCACTTCTATTTGATTGTCGTTATAACCATATTCTTTTGCTAATTCAGGAATGATTTTGCTTGATTCAAGAGCGTGGTCGGATATGCCAGAAAACCTATCTTTGTAAAATGGATATGCGGCAACATCGTGGAAATATGCGGCGAACACAAGAATATCCTCATCATAAGCAATTCGTTCTTTTTCAGCAATTAGTTTGCTGAGTAATAAAACACGTTTACCGTGTGTCAAGTTACCATTTAGTTTTGTGATATGGGCTTCAATGCGCCCTAACATTTCATTTGTCATACGGCTGTTATCCTCCTGTTTTATAACTTTTTTGTAAATATTTCGTTGATACTATTGTAAAACAAAACGCCATTTGATACAATGACATATATCAAGATATTTACTATACTATTTGCAATATTGGAGGTGTTTCTGTGCCTCAATTTGATAAACGCAGGTCGCTTGATGTCCCGATTGATTTTAAAGCGGTTGAGGACTTAACGGGGCTTTCTCTCTGTGGCTGTGTGACGCTTGTACTAATCACAGACGGAAAAGTGGTTGCTTCCGTAAATGGGGAAACGAAAACCTTGATTGCTCCGTGTGTGCTGTGCATAACGGAACAGGATAAAATTGAAGTGGTCGAAAACAAAAGACTATACGCACAATCGTTTACTCTTAATCCCTCATATTTAAGAAATCGTAAAACGTACAGGACGATAAAAAAGAATGAAATCTCGGCAAATGAAGAACCGTTTATTGATGTATTGAATCTCTTTTTTTATCGTGACTCTAATTATAACGGTGTTTTGGATATACCGCCAGACGCATACATAAAAATATTTGAGTGGATGGCTGTAATCGGAACAGAAACTGCCGCCCAAAGTGACGGTAGATGGACTTGCCGTGTTCGGGCGTATTTTCTGCGGATTATCAATATGCTTGACGAGATATACGAAAACAAAAACATTGATATTGTCGTTGATAAATCCCGTTCAAACGTCGATGTGGTTTTGGAATATTTGCATACGCATTATATGGACGATATAACGCTTGATATATTATGCAGACAGATACACACAAACAGAACGACGCTAAATAAGAGTTTTAAGGAACGGACAGGGCAAACCGTGATTGCATATCTTCTAAATTATCGCTTGCGCGTAGCAACGGAATTGTTAGCGCATACTGGCTTGACTATTGACGAAATTGCGCGAGCGTCGGGCTTTATATATGACACATATTTAATTAGGCAGTTTACGGACAAAACGGGGCAAACGCCTACGGAATACCGTCAGGAAGCACGACAGAAATATAATATCGTAGTATTAAAAGATTAATTTTTGGGTTTTTTGTTCAAGTATCTTTTCCGTTTTATTCATAGTCATTCGTTGCTTTTTAGCGGTCTTGTATGGTATAATAACAAAAGTTAGATTATAAAAAAATTCGAGGTGTGCAAAAGAAAAGCAAAAAAAAGACGCATGATTACGAAAACAACAACGGAGCGAGTCCCTTGCCCTCTTTGGCAAAGAGGGTGGCCCCACAGGGCCGGGTGTTTCGTCAAATCAGATGTCGTGGTGGGAAACAAAAACACCCGTCACGCGGAATTTATGTTGGCAAATAGCGGCAAGTCAGGTTTTCGCGTGCCACCCTCTTTGCGAAAGAGGGCTTTGGTGCGGTTGATTTGCGTTCATTTGATTCCATTTGCACACCTCGAAAAAATTTGTAATACTAACAGGGGGATAATTATGGAACACATTGATTCGACAATTAAATTTGTTGATTGACTATTTCGTGTTTTTGCAGTATAATACTTAGTAGAATAATACAAACGAACGGGAGGGCTGCATATGCAAAACGCCGCTTACGGAATTTTCAAAAAAGGAAAAATCATATTCAACGAGCCTGTGAACGCTCCTGACGAATCAAATGTCATCGTTGTTTTTTTGGACAAGAAAAAAAGTGCGTCGGCGAAAAACAATAACAGACTTTTAAATATATTTGAGACATTGGGCGCATGGGAAGATACAAAAGATACGGAAACGATAATATCCGAAATAGAGAACAGCAGAGTGTCGAGAACGGCGGACGTTGTTATATGAGGTATCTGTTAGACACGAATATCTGCGTTTATTTTTTGAAGCAGAACGCAAAAATAGTTGATAAGGTAGCATCCGTTTCCGCTGACGATAATAGCCGCCCTGCGGCGGCTGTTTCCTCATATCAAATAAAGTAAGAGAGGGAGACGCTTTTAAATGACCTTGAATGAAGCCATGCAAATGATGACGGATGAGATTGTGTCCATCCTCGCCGATAACAAACCGACGATTTATCTTTTCGGCTCGGTTGCGCTTGACGATTTCAAGTTCGGTTGGAGCGATATTGATATTGCCGTTTTGACCGAACATGAAATCACCGAGCACCAGGCGGATATACTGGTCGGGCTACGTCAGACTATGTTGGAACGCTTTCCGGGCAATCCGTACTTCCGTTTATTCGAGGGCGGTATGCTTTCGGCGGACGCCTTTTTGAACGGTAAAAACGAGCGGACGGTCTATTGGGGAACGAGCGGGCAGCGTATAACGGATAATTGGGGAATGGACAGTTTCGGAATGGCGGAACTGCTGGACAGCGGCGTTTTGGTGTACGGCGATGATATTCGTCAAAAAATGACCTATCCCGCATACGCGCAAATGCGCGACGATGTTGCCCGTTCTGTCCGGACTGTCAGACAGTATGGCAATTCGGTCGGTTGGCTGCTGGACATCGCGCGGGGGATTTATACGCTCCGCACGGGAAAGGTCATCGCTAAAACCGCCGCAGGCGAATGGGCGTTGGAAAACGGATTATGCCCTGACGCGGACGCCATGCAAAAAGCTATCCAAATCAGAAAAGACCCAACCAAGTATTCAAAAGATGATAAGAGCGTTGATGCCGATGTTGTCGGGTGCTTTGCGGACGTTATAGAGGCGGAGTTTACGAAAACCATCGGGCGTTTCGCGGAAACCGAATTAAAACGCATGAATATCTCTTTCAACGATCTCTCGTTGATCCGTGACAAAGACGGCGTTTCGGTTTGGCGGGTAACTGCCAACGCTTACAGCTATGTGATGAAGTGTTTTGACAAGCCGGAGTATCGTCGTGAAATCGCAAACTATCAGCTTCTCAATTCGCTCGGTGTCTCTACGTTGAAAATGATCGCGCATACGGACTGCTCCCTTGTGATTGAGGACATTGAACAGAGCGTCTATCGGTTGGGTACGCCGGAGGATATGAACGTTCCTAATATCGTCGAAAAAATCGCTTTGTGGTATAAAACCCTCCATGAAAACGGACGGGATTATGTGAATACACACGATTTTATCGACGAGTACGACAGTCTGACGTTTGATAATTTGCGATTGATTCAAGAGAAAACCGGGACGAGCGGATTACCGGTTTGGCAAACCATCGAAAAACATTTTGAGCAAATCCGTACTGCCGTGATGAACTTGCCGCGAATCCTTGTCTATTCCGATTTTTATTACACTAACCTCGCGGTGGCGCGCGATGGGACAAGCGCGCTAATGTTTGATTACAACTTCTTTTATAAATCATATGTGTATTCGGACATTCGCAATGTGTGTTGGAGCCTCGGCAGCGAGGAAGCAAGAGCGGCGTTTTTATCCGCGTATGGCGGTTTCGATGAGCGTGAAATCGTGGTTGACGCTTACGAATTAACCGAGCAGGAATATCCCGCAGCACTGGAAACAGCCGGATTTACGGATGTTAGCGTAGACTTCTTCACCGTTGTGGATTATTCGCCGGATAGTCGCGGTACATCGGACGAAATGGCTGTTGAACAAATCGAAACAAATCGCCTACATGCAATCGAAAGTGTAAACAAAGCTCTGCGTCGCGCACCGGGAGCTTTGACCGAATCCGAGCGGGTAGAATTGTTCCGACGGATAAACGACCGCTATGATACGAGAATCATGCAATACCGAAACGGCGAAAAACTGTGGGATATGACGACGAGTACGGTTTTGTGCGCCAGCGGCGTTAAGAGAGGTAATATATGAGCAACATCGAAATTATGGTTGTGAATATGACTTGTACCGGGTGTGGCGAGTGTTATTCTGCCTGTCCTCACGGCTATATTTCCATAAAACAAGGTAAATTAGGATTTCCCGTACCATATATTGAAAAATGCGAACAGCATAAAAAGAATCCGAAATTCGGCTATTATGATTACATGATAAAATTGAGCTTGTCAGAAAGTGCGTGTTCAACCACTCCGGACGAAACGCTCATTTGAGGAATACGTTGGAAGAAATCTGCGTGTCTGACGCGGACACCCTCGCGCATTTTGACCGTATTCCGTCGCTGTTCAGTCTGGCATATGGTATTCACAAGATGACCCTTGATGAAGGACGAAAGTATGTAAAAGAGCGATTACAAGGCGATTATGCCGGATTAAGTGAAAAAACAAAGATGGCTTATAAGGAACAATACGAAGCTATGATGAAAACCGTTTTTGTTGATTGATCGGAGGTATACGACTTGAAAAACATAATCATCGCAGGCCCGTCAAGAGCCGGTAAATCAACATTGGCAAGAAAATTAAACGAAGAATTGAATTGTTTTATCATTGGCCTCGATAAACTTGTAACGAAATACGGTTTTACGATTTATGACACATCGAATGACCGGGAGCGGGTTTTAGATAGCATTGTAGAGGCTATTAAGTCAAATGAGGTTTAATTTTACAGGAGGAGTTCCGCAATGAACATCGTTTACACAAACACTATATCGGTTGACGATTTCAACGCCCTCCGTCTGTCGGCGGGGTGGTCTGCCATAGACCCGGAACAGGCGCAAGCCGGACTATCAGGGAGCGCGTTTGTCACCGTTGCCAAAGACGGCGACAAAACCGTAGGTACAGGAAGATTAGTTTGGGACGGCGGCTACGCGGCTTTGATAAAGGATGTGCTGGTATTGCCCGAATATCAAGGCATGGGAATCGGTACGGCGATGATGGAACAAATATTATCGTTTCTCAAAGAAAACATGAAGCCCGGTTGGGGCGTTTCCGTTGATTTAATGGCCGCCATCGGCAAAGAGGGATTCTACGAAAAATTTGGTTTTGTATCGCGCCCCCGTGAAAGGCGCGGCGCTGGCATGGATATGTGGGTAGTAAAGGAAAAATGAGGTTATCAGCATGGGAAAAATCATAATAAAGCAAGCGCCGCACAACGACATTCCCGTTCTCGAAAAATGGTTATTTCGATGTTGCATATTCCATTTACGCTATCGGTTGGACGGTAGATTTACAGGGAACATTCAACTTGATTTCGTCTTATCTCAAACCGGGCGGGGTGTTTATATTTAGTTGGGATCATCCTTTTCTGCATTGTGTAGATGTCGAAAGCGAACGGCTGATTTTTTCCGGCAGTTATTATGAAGCCGAACCTTTCACTTTCCATACGGGAGAAAACCGTCAAAATGTTCGCCGTTCCAAAAAAAGCGGCACATATACAATTCCAGACGGCGGCTACCCTTTAACGCTGTATAATCGCCGTTTATCGGATTATATAAATGCTCTTTCCGCCGCAGGGTTCGCCGTGGAGCGGATCGTGGAAGAAACGGATAAATCAACAATGGAACGTGACGCCGGGTTTTCATCCGAATATTACGCGCCATGCAAAGCGAAACGCTTCCCTTTGTCGCTAATCGTGAAGGCGAGGAAATTATGACGAAGCGTTTGTTCAAAACGGCGTTGGCGACGACTACGAAACCGTTGGTAAGGATAAGTTGTTCATGCAATGTGATACACCCTTGACATACGGGACCGGGGCGGAATCCCAAGTCCGTCCGTATTTGCGCAAAATCAATTCATCAAGGGCGAAACCGCATACCCATTGAAGGTATTCATCCCGCCAAGATTCTTTCCATTCTATATTTTGGCTTTCCATCATATGACCACCCCTTGCTTTTTAAATCGCCTTTTCAATCAATCACAAGCCGGAGTTCCCTTGCCGCGCCGTTCCATGAAATTTTGCCGTATTTCGCGAGCGATTCAAAATCTATATATATCCACCCGTTTATGGAAACGCATGCGGCAATTTTGCCGGAAAGATATGTTTTGATGCCGGTATAGACGTAGCTGCCCCTGACGGCGCCGGGCTTGTTCGCGGCATCTTTTTCTGCCGATATTGGGTTAAACGCCTTTTCCTTGCCCGGTTCGACTTTCAATGTCCTTGCCGCGCCGTTCCAGGCCACGTCAAACCCGTAATTTGCCAAATCATCGACGGCTACCAGCGTTTTTCCGTTGGCGGCGCGCGTGGGGATCGCATGGCCGTTTATGTACGCGGTTATTTCAGAGTGCACCACATCGCCGAGCTTGGCGCCTGCCGGGAGCGGCGGGGCGCAGTTGATTTTTTCGAGCGGATCGAGCGAATACAGATTTATTGCGCCGTTTTCGCCGATCGTCGCCCAGTGCACAAGCCCTGTTTTCGGGTTGTGCCTCAAAACGTCAAAACCGTTCAACGGAACGTCGGGAATTTCCTTCGCGGGGGATATTATCTCGCCTTTGTCATTTACGACGGCCATGAAAGTTTTCGCGTCATCCCGCTTGCGGTCATGCACCTCCCAGAGCAGCAGATATCTTGCCGCATCTATCCGGGCTATTTTCGGCGAAACGGCGTTTTCCGCGTCTTTGTCCGTATAGCCTGTTATCCAGACAGGCTCGCTGATCGAAGACAAATCTTCGTTTATGGCGAGCAAAAACAAATTGCGCGGACCCGCAACCGCGGAATTTTTTTTGTCGTATGTTCCGATGAACATATATCCGCCCGGCGTTTTAGCCAATCCGCCCATTTCGGCGCCCGTATAGTTGTCGCCGCTTCCGCCCGCGAATCCAAACGACCTTATTTGCTTGTTTTCTTTCCGTTGCCGATAGCCTTCAAATTCGTTTCCAACATCGACAAACTCGAAGGCAAACGCGCGGGGATAGGCGTCGCCGTGGTCGGCAAACAAAAACCCGGAATCGACGGGCAAAACAAACTGATTGAACGAATGGCTCGTATATGGTATTTTTGCTGCGTTTGTTCCCGCTTGGCGCTCGAAAGTTTCGAGATCCAGTATAAATCCGTATGATGCCTGGTGATTTAGTCCGTCATCTGCCTTAAACATTTTTCTGGCGAAATAAACCGCGATCATATCTCCCGATATTTCCACTTTGCAGCTCCCGGCCTCGAAGGGAACTTTTACGCCCCAATAATATTCATCGGTAGTCTGCGCCGCCAGCCAAAATTCTTTTAGTTTGCCCCCGGACGGGGAATATTTGACCAAAACCATGTTTTTTTCGTTGAACGCGCCCTCGGCGACCTCTTTTGCGTAAAAAATATAATAATTGCCGTTTTTGTCCTTCGTGAACGCGCCCACTTTGTCCAATTCTTTTTTGAAAAGCTGCGTTTTGATGAATTCCGCATTTGCGGAATATTCATAAACTATGGCGTTTTCCGCATCCAAAACGCTGATAGCGCCGTCCGGGTTGACAATGGTCTGCAAGCTTGGCACGTTGGCCCATCTTGAAAGATAATGGTTTTTGGTGTTTCCAATGGGGTTTATGGATTGCACCGCCGTCAAATCCGGGTTGTTGGGCGCCAGATAATCCGGGGCGGCCGCCGCGCTCGCCGCCAAATTTGGCGCAAGGGCAAACGCAAGCGCCAAAATTAGCGCAAAAATGCGGATGACGGGGTTTTTTGCGGTTTTTTCGTTTTTCATAGTTCTCGCCTTTCTTAAAAAGTTTTTTATGTTGGTCAAGGTTTTCAGATTCGCCTTTTTTTGTCTATGTAATTTTGCAGTATTATCTGCGCGGAGAGCATATCCACCTTTTTTTTCCTGTCTTTGGCTTTTGTCCCGCTCCCGTTCATGTAGACGTGCGCCAGCGCGCTCGAAAGCCGCTCGTCGAACAGCGCCACCTCTATTTCAAGCCCCTTTTGCTTTATCAGCCCTTCGAGCCTCGTTTTGAATTTTTCGGCTTTTTTCGCGCTTTCGCCGATCGTGCCGTTCATATTCACGGGATATCCCAAAACGATCTCGAAAACCCCGTATTTTTCGGCCAATGCCATGATGCTTTTGCCAAGCTCGCCCATTCCGTCCGCTTCGACAAGCTCAACCCCGCCGGCCAATGTACCCGTCGGATCGGTGACTGCGACTCCTGTCCTCTTTTCTCCCAGATCTATCCCGAGCGTCCTCATATCAACCGTCCTCCATTTCCATTTCCATTTCCATCGCCCGCAAAAACAGCCCGGCGTTCTCCTTGGCTTTTTGCAGCTGCTGGCTTGCCGCAGTTTCGATTTGGGCTTTGGTCTCCTCTTTGCTTGACATGAGCGAATTGAATTTGTCGGTCAGCGCCTCTTTCGAGAAATTGTTCAGTGGGCAGGTATAGGCGTCGCTCCCATATATGGAGCCAAGGAAGCTGCGCACTTTCGGGTCGTAGGCTATTCCGATCATGGGAACGTTGAATACGGCGGCGAATATGAGCGCGTGCAGCCGCATGGCGATTACCGCTTCCGCCGACCGGACGATGGCCAAGGCTTTCGATATGTCCCCGCCCACATCGGCCAAATATGCATTTTTGTTCAGCGCGGCCAGATATTCCGATATCTTCCCGTCCTCTTTCGGGTGCATCGCCAGATAAACGGGGATAAGGCCGTTCTCGCGGCATATGGCGTTGACCGCAGCCGAAAATTTCTCTAAGAATTCCACGCTCCTGTGTTTTTGCTTTCTCACCGATATCACTATGTATTCGCCTTTTATGAACTCTTTGAAATCCTTTTTGTAGGAGTTCAAGTGGCTGTTTTCGCCCACCGTCATGGCTTCGTCCTCAGTTA
>Ga0082212_10008466_pt1 | contig 13417 bp, 12 predicted proteins | sample TergutNt197P3_FD_71548 | JGI IMG/M metagenome (GOLD analysis project Ga0082212, IMG submission 71548) | Neocapritermes taracua P3 segment gut microbial communities from Petit-Saut dam, French Guiana - Nt197 P3 | ecosystem: Host-associated > Arthropoda: Insects > Digestive system > Gut ... | reverse complement strand
TATTCCCAAAACGTCATATATTTCAATATTTTCAATTGCCAATTCTACAGTCTTAATTCTCAATTCATTTTTAACCGGATTAGGATATACATTTATCCCATCGCTAAAAATATTTTTATCAATGGAAACAGGAGGATTTACATTAATGTGATAATTAGCCTGACAGCCAAATTTACCGTCATTATAAAAAATTTCATTATCTTCTGAATCTAAAAGATAAAAAAATCCCTCGCCATTACCGCTATTAATTCCGTTACATCCGGTATCGTAAATTTCTAATTTATAACAACCTGTAGTTAAATTTATTACATATCGACGTGGGGTTATCCCATCACTAGGACGATCCTGCCATGGTCCATCCTGCCTGACCACATTACCGTTTTCATCAAAAATTTTAAATGAAGTTTGACTTGCGAACCTGTCTGTATGTAAATGAAAAAGAAAAGAATTGCCATACGCATTTACAACTGTCTTTTTAATATCAATTTCATTAATCAGGGCTCCTGGAATTTCCACATCATCGTTATAAGCAATCATTGTTGTCGTAAACTTGTATTCATGTTCTAACTCAACAGGAAAGAACAATAATACTGTGTCGGCTTTTAATGGCGCGATAGATTTACCGCTCCAAATATATGTTTTTTCTTCTTCATCGTCAAATGAAATAAGAGAATCACCTATCTCTTCGGATTCAATGGGCATCATCGTTGTAGAAAATGATTCAATTTCTCCTTTTGTTATTTTAACTTCCGGTTGGCGAACCGGTTTTTTTTCAGGTTTTACCTCAACCTGCTTGGGTTGTAAATCCTGTGAAGTTTCAGGGAAAATCCATTCGTCAATGTACTCTCCCGCCGTTTTTCCGGGAAGCGTGGTTTGTTGCGTAACTTTTCCCTGCTTTTTCTTTTTTCCCACTAAAGAAAACACCAAATATGCCAAAATTACAAGCGCCGGAATATATTCTGATAACTTATCCATAATTATAATTAATTTTGCAGTCCAAAAGTATAAAAAAAAAATGAAAACAAAGCAAAAACCCTTTAAAAATATTATGAGTGACTTCACAGCCACTCATAACCCATTTAACCAAAACCTTAACTATGAAAAAATTTTACGTTTTTCGGGTCAAAGATAAGCACAACTTTTTTTACCACCAAATATTTTGCAAAAAAAATGCATCTTTTTTGATGTTAAATAATGTTAAATAATTTTTTATAAAAAATAACATATTGAATAGAATATGAAAAAAAACGTTAAATTAATGAATAATAAGCAGTTAAAAAAAGTATATATTGAAACCTACGGATGTCAAATGAACGTAGCCGACAGCGAAGTCGTAGCCTCTATTTTGCAGATGGACGGCTTCGAATCGACCGAAAATCTCTCTGAAGCGGATGCTATCTTCGTTAATACCTGTTCTGTGCGCGACAATGCCGAGCAAAAAGTTCTCTCCCGCTTGGAGTTTTTTCATTCTTTAAAGAAAAAAAACAAAAATTTAATTATTGGCGTATTGGGATGTATGGCAGAAAGGGTTCAAGAGGAACTGTTCGAAAAACAAGGCGTGGATTTGGTTGTCGGGCCGGATGCTTATTTGGATTTACCACATTTGATAGGAAGCGTTGAGAAGGGTGAAAAAGCGATCAATGTGCAACTTTCCACCACAGAAACCTATAAAGAAATAGTTCCTTTGAAACTGTCCGGAGTGAAAATTTCCGGATTTGTGACCATTATGCGGGGATGCAACAACTTTTGCAGTTATTGTGTAGTGCCTTATACGCGCGGACGGGAAAGAAGCAGGGAAGTAGAAAGTGTTCTCAATGAAATCCGGATACTGAAAGAACAGGGATACAAGGAAGTTACCCTGCTGGGGCAAAATGTGAATTCCTACCGGTGGACGGATAATGACGAACAAAGACTTGTGGATTTTTCCCACTTGTTGGAATTGGTTGCAAACGCAGCGCCGGAAATGCGTATCCGGTTCACGACTTCGCATCCGAAAGATATGAGCGACGCTACTTTGGAAGTCATCGCCCGGTATCCCAACATCTGCAAGCACATTCATTTGCCGGCACAGTCGGGAAGCAGCAAAATACTCCGAGCGATGAACCGTAAATATACGCGGGAAGATTATTTGGAACGAATTGCAGCGATCCGACACATCGTACCGGATGCTGCCCTTTCGACCGATTTATTCTGCGGATTTTCGTCGGAAACAGAAGAAGACCATCAGGAAACCCTTTCGTTGATGCGTGAGGTGGGCTTCGATTCGGCGTTTATGTTCAAATATTCCGAACGCCCCGGAACGTATGCTGCCAAACATTTGCCCGACAATGTGCCGGAAGCGGAAAAAATACGCCGGTTGGAAGAAATCATCGCACTTCAGTTGGAATTGTCGTTGATGCGTAACCGCGAAGAGATTGGGAAAACCCGGGAAGTCGTCGTAGAAGGATATTCCAAGCGTTCCCGCGAGCAACTGTTCGGCAGAACCTCTCAAAACAAAGTGGTTATTTTCGACAAAGGAACTCACAGGGTAGGCGACAAGGTTGATGTAATCATCACGGATGCTTCTGCGGCTACGCTGTTTGGGGAAGAGAGGAGGGAATAGAATCCCCCCTCTCACTCGCTTTTAAGCGTTTCCACCGGATTCATTCTCGCTACTTTCCAAGTCTGGAAACTGGTAGTCAGCAATGTAACGGCTAAGGCAATAAGTCCCGCCAAAAGGAAAATCCACAGACTAAGCGGCGTTTTCACCTTAAAGCCTTCTAACCACGACTGCAGGGCAAAATAAGCCACAGGCACGGCAATAACAAATGATATCGATACCCAAAGCACAAATTCTTTATTCAGTAATAACAACAGGTCTTTCAATGTTGCTCCATTCACTTTTCGCAATCCGATTTCCTTGATGCGGCGTTGCGTAACGTAGAATGCCATGGCAAACAAGCCGGCAATACTGATAATGGCAGTAATCAGCATAGCATACGAGAGTATTTTCTGTGCGTTCATTTCAGAACGGTATAGTTCCTTGTAGGTTTCGTCTAAAAAATCATACGTAAACGGAAATTCCGGTTCGATTTCTACCCATTTGCTTTGAATCAGATTGATAGCCCGTTGCGGATCGCCGGTGACCTTAAATAAAACTACATTCCATTCTTTCCTTTGTGTTTTCATATATACCTGCGGATCAATTTCATCGCGCAGGGAGCGAATATTTGCATTTCGCATCACGCCTTTGACTTGCATTGACATCAAACCATTGGCAATGATTGTTTTACCGACAGGCGATTCCAATCCCAACAATCTAAGCGCACTCTCGTTGATTACGACCGGAATTGCAGTGGAATCTACAGATTCCAAATAAAATGGATTTTCACCGTCGATAATCTTCATATCCATAAATTCATAGTAATTGGGCTCAATGTAATTCATCTCCATTACAACATGGTCAGGCGATCCGACATTGCCGATTCCCCAGCCTTGATTCCAATGGAGCGGCAAGGAATTTTTCATGGTAACGTCCTTGATGGATGGGTCTTTCATAAATTCGTCGCGCAGCGCTTCGTAATTATTGCCAAATATATTCCTCCCATATACATATATGACGTTCTCCTTGTCGAATCCCAAATCGTGATTGACCATAAACTGCACTTGTCTTTGCATGAATGCGATGACAATCAGCAAGGCAATAGAGGTGGCAAATTGAATAACAATCAAACTCTTTTGAAATACCGAAATGTTTTTCCCTTTGAATTTTCCGCCCAATGTTTGAACAGGGTTGAAATTGGTCATATACCATGCAGGAAACGTTCCGGCAAGCAAAACCGTAAAAATCAACAATCCCAGCAAAAACAGGTACAAAACCGGAGATAACAAGTCGATACTTAAGCGCGCTTCCGTGAATTGATTAAATACAGGTAAAGAAAAATATGCCAATACAATACCGATAACGATAGCGATTAATACATAACAAGCCGTTTCGACATAAAAATCTCGAATCAGTGCAGACCTGCCTGCTCCCTGCGACTTTTTAATCCCAATGGTTTTCGCACGGAGAAAAGAAGTTGAAATGAACAGATTGGTGAAGTTGATGCAGGAGATAATCAAAATCAACAGCGCTACGAGGGCAAAAACCATGATCAGGGATTTATTACCTTTCACCTCCGGAGAAAACATAAATCCAGTACTGAAATGTATATCTTTAAACGGTTCCAAGGTGATGAAAACATTACCCTGCTTGAAAAGTTCTATTCCCCTGTAACATATTTGTTTCAAGGACTCTTCCATCTGCTTTATATCGGTTCCGGGCGGCAACGTGAAAAAGGTAAGATAGCCATCCCAACCTCCCCAAGTATGATCGAGGAAGTCGCCATGTTGCGGAAATACAATATCCGACTGCAGACTGGAATTTTTCGGCATATCTTTCATAATGCCGCTGACAGTAAAATCTTTTCCCCAAAATTGCAGTTGCTGACCCATGGCATCTTTCCCGGGAAAATAGCGTTTGGCAGCCGATTCGCTGATAACCACCCTGTCAGGAGCCGATAAAACTGTAGCCGGATCGCCTTCTTTCAACGGAAAACTGAAGAAAGTAAAGAAATTACTATCGGCAATAAACAGCGGTACTCCCGGATGAAAAACATTGTCTATTTTAATGTCGTTTGTATTGGTAAGGATTCTTGACATTTCTTCTATTTGAGGCAATTCTGCCTGTGCTTCTTCTCCAAACGGCTTGAAAGTCGAGCCCAATTTGGCAGGTGCATCGTTGAGCGTCAGATGAACAACGAGCCGGTACATTTTATCTTTATTCTTATGGAAATTGTCGAAACTCAATTCGTTGATTGTCCACAAACCAACGATGACAGATACCATAATGCCAAGGCTCAGACTACTGATATTGAGTAGCCCCACTACCTTTTGTTTGTTGAAATTTCTAATAAATTGAAACATAGCCTACATCTTACTTTGTACTTCCGTGACGATTTCGCCATCGAAGAGGTTAATAATGCGGTGGGAAAATGCAGCATCGTGCTGGGAGTGGGTTACCATGATGATGGTGGTGCCTTCTTTGTTCAATTCCGAAAGCAAATCCATCACGTCTTTACCGTTTTTCGAGTCCAAGTTACCCGTTGGCTCATCGGCAAGAATGAGTTTCGGATTGGCTACAACAGCACGGGCAATGGCCACACGCTGCTGCTGACCGCCGGAAAGCTGATTCGGAAAATGTTTTGCACGATGACTGATATTCATCCGATGCAGGGCTTCTTCTACCCGTTTCTTGCGATCCGATTTATGGATACCCATATAAACCAAAGGCAATTCCACGTTTTCAAAAACGCTCATTTCTTCAATCAGATTGAAACTTTGGAATACAAAACCAATGTTTCCCTTGCGAGCCTGTGTACGGTCTTTTTCTTTCAAATGACCTACTTCCTTTCCCGCCAAATAGTAGTTGCCGGATGTCGGATTATCCAACAAACCGAGAATGTTCAACAAGGTCGATTTTCCACAACCCGAAGGCCCCATGATAGCAATAAATTCACCTTCGCTCACTTCTAAGGAAACATCGTTCAATGCAATAGTTTCGACTTCTTCGGTACGAAATACTTTTTTTAGATTTTCAATTTTTAACATGATTGTATTTTTTTTATTATGAATTATTATTTTTACTCCGATTTAATTGATTTCACCGGATTTTGCGATAAAACGCTTAAACTTACACCCGATGTAGTAAGAATAGCAATCACGCATTGTATCAGGATTGGAGGCAGAAACACCATCCAGTCCAATTGTACACGATTAACAAAATTGTTTAACATTTCAGTTAAGAAATAAACCGCTATCGGAATTGCAAAGAGGGCGGCGATGGCAATCCATTTCAAAACATCAAGCGAGAGCAGCAGAAAGACGGAGGTTTTTTCCGCTCCGAAAACCCTGCGGATACCGATTTCTTTTGTCCGGCGAACAGATGAATACAGATGGATGGCCAATAGCCCGAGCATAGCAACAAAAATAGAAATTGCCGAACCAATGAACACTGTTCGAGTCAGTGTTTTTATTTCCTTGAATTTGTTTTGATAAACATCTACGCTCCATATAGGGTTCACAACAAAATCGGGGTCGAACTGCCGGAAAACGTTTGATGCGATTTGCGTAGCCTGCACCGGATTAACGTTTTCGTTGAACCTGATATTGATGCGTGACGGATTAGAAACACGGCTTAATGCAATCGGGGCTATGGCTGCTCCCGGATCATCGTAGAAAAAATCTTTGACAACCCCAATCACTTGTGCAGGGCCATAATATGAATAGGTTTTGTCTAAAGGCGATTCTCTTCCCAGCATTTTCACAGCCGCTTCATTCAAAATAATCATTCGGATACTGTCGGGATCGCTTTCCCGCCAGAATCGTCCTTCGACCAATTCCAATTCCATCAGTTCCGGCATACCTTGCAGTAAACGATAAGAATTAATCGACTTGCCCTCGTCATCTTTTCCCCAGGGAGCAATGACTTCTCCACTACATCCGCCGCCGAAAAGATGATGTGAACCGGATACGGCTTTTACCTCCGGATATTTGGAAAATTCCTGCTTAATGGCTTGATAACTATCGTTAATCTTTCCATTTCCAACGACCGACATCACATTTTGCGGATTATATCCCAAAGGAAGATTTTGTAGATGTGCGGTTTGCTTGTACAAAATGAAAATTACGGACAGGAGTACAATAGACACTATCGACTGAAATATGACCGTACCGGCGGTCAGTCTTCGCTTTGAAAAACGAATACGTTTCCCAAGTATTTCCAAAGGGGAAAACCGGCTGAGGTAAAGCGCCGGATAAAAAGCCGACAACACAACCGTTACCACAAAAAGCAAAAGACCGGAAAGAATAAAAACAGGGTTCAACAGTTGCCTCAAGTCGATTTCTTTGCGAATCAGTTCGCCGAAATAGGGAGCAAAAAGAATCGCCAATAAAAGGCCGATTGCAAAAGCAATACCCACAATGATAGCGACTTCTTTGAAAAATTGCCTTACAATATCCATTATCTGTGCGCCGTTGGATTTGCGGATACCGATTTCCTGCATACGCATTTCACCTTGCGTCATATACAAATTAATAAAGTTGGTTACTGCCAATATCAATACAAAAAAAGCCAAACCGGTGAGTATATAGATGAAACGCATACCTCCGGACGCTCCCGATGCTTTTGATTTCAAATGGATATCGCCTATCATTTCCGTTAATCCGTGAACATCGGGAGCGCCAACCCTTTCTCCCCAAGGTTTGGTGATTACACGATAGGCATTTTCGATATCCGTCCGCACCGTTTGCAGAGAGGCTGCTTTTTGAATCAAAAAGTAAGTGCGAAATTCCAACCCTCCGGCATCGCTAATTCGGGGATTGGCGCTTATTGTTCCCAAGATATCAAAATTGAAATGGGTATTTTTAGGTAATTCTTCTACTATTCCTAAAACAACATAGTTCATATCCCAAAACGAAATCGGCTGATTCATTGCTGCTTCCGGAGATCCGAAAATAATATCGGCATAGCGGCGCGTCAGCACAACCGCATTCGGGGCTGCGAGCGCAGTTTCCGGATTGCCTTCCAAAAATTTCATTTGGAATACCTTAAATATTTCGGGATCAGCCAACATACCGTGAACGTTTTGAAAGCGTTTTTGTTCGCTAACTACTTCCATTTCATACATATCATATAATTGAGCAGCAGCTTCAACTCCCGGCACATTTTGAGGAAGTTCGGTATAAGCGCTCCGAAGATTAATAGGGAAATAATTTAATTCGCCGTTTATTTCAGCGCCCGTTAATAGCCGGACAATTCGTTGGTGATCGGCAAAATGCTTATCGTAACTCAATTCGTTCACTACAAACAAAATCAACAGGATAGCGGCAGCCAAACCAATGGATAGACCGGCAATATTCACATAAAGGAAAAAGCGGCTGCGTTTGTAAGACCTAAAGATGTTCATAATTGTATTTTTATTTGTTTTCGTTCATTTAATAACAAAGTAGCCACAATCGTGCCAAACTCATAATTAGTTGATTTTCTGTTAATTGTTGATTTTATTATCTTTAATGATTGTAAAATTTCTTTACAATATATGTATAATTTTGTTACAAACGGATAATAGAAAAGCGTGTAAACCGTTTGTGAAATTGGTTTACACGCCTCTATTATTTAAATATATCTTTCGGAAAAATTACCGGCTATTGAGGATAAAATCTAATTTTTGAATGGAATAATGCTTAAATTTTTGGTCGGAACTAATAAGTGTAATCTTTTCCGTTATTGCTTGTGAAATAATCACATGGTCAAAAGGATCATTATGATCGTTCAGTATAGATAATCCAGCGTAAGTGGCAAGATGTTCTTTTTTAACCGGAAGAATTTCAAAATTCATTTCAATACTTGGCAAAATATCTTCCGGTTTTTTCCATTTGGTCTTGATTTTATTTCGTTTATACAAATGGATTATTTCTTGTAGAGAAACAGTACTGACATAAAACAAACTATTGTAATCTTTTATCAAGTCACTAACACTCCTTTCCAATTCGTTGTGAGAAAATAAAGAAAACAACATAATATTTGTATCCAAAAGATAGCGAGACATAAAAGCATCATTTTAGAACTGCCCGCATATCTAATATTTCGCCCCAGCCATCCGGATGATCTCTCATCCAGATACCTATTTTAGATAATTTGTCAGACTTTTTTTCGTAAACAAATTCTGTTTTAACCCCATTCTGATAATGGTAGGCTTTCGGTGTTCTTTTTCTTTTCTTTTTTTCTTTTGTTTCCATAATTTCATATCATTATTATTTTGCAAATGTACGCCTTTTTTCGTAATAACAAAAACATAATACTATTTATTTCAAAATCAACTCTTGGGCATCGCCAAAATTATCGTAGCCGGAGGTAACGACTTGTTCGCCAGCCTCTAAACCGCTCAACACTTCGTAGTAAAGCGGATTCTGACGACCGATCCGAATGTCGCGCCGAACCGCTTTATTGCCTTCGGACGTAACAACAAATATCCATTGCCCGCCGGTGTTTTGATAAAAAGCGCCCCGAGGAATCAATACCGCTTCCGCCGGCTGACCCAATTGCAAATTGATGTAGTAAGTCTGTCCTGCACGGATATTGTCGGGACGCTCTCCTTCAAACACAAAATCGGTTTTAAATTGCTTGTCGCGCACTTCGGGATACACCTTACGTACCGCTAATTGATGTGTCTTATCCTGCCGTTCAAAAGTGGCAGCCAATCCGCTTCTCACGCGGTCGATGTAATGCTCGTCGATAAGCGCTTCAATTTTATAATCCGACAACACGCTGATTTGCCCGATACGCGCTCCGGTTCCAACGGTCTGCCCGATTTCAACATCCAACAAACCCAACTGACCATCCACCGGCGATTTAACATCAAGATTATCTACACGCTGGCGAACCATCACAAGGTTTTTGCGAATATTACCCAAACTTTCTTCCATTTGTTCTACCTGAATCCCTCGGAAAATAGAATCCTGCCTTTGGCGTTCAATAACTAAATCCCTGTTTTTCACTGCATATTCGTAGTCTTCCTTTGCCTGCATATACTCTTCGCGGGAAGTCAGACTTTCATTGTATAAACTTTGATACTGTTCGTATTTGCGTTTCTTACGGTCGATGTCCAAATCCAATTGCAATTTTTCTTTGCGAAGATTCAGCCGTTCCTGTTCCATTGTTACCTGTGTATTGCGCAGGAAATTTTGCTTTTCGGCTAATTGTGCTTCACTGTCAAGAATATTCAGGCTCAACATTGGATTGGTCAAGCGAACGATCACATCGCCTCTATGCACCATAGAGCCCTCTTCCACCACTTTTTCGGCAACCATCCCGCCTTCAACCGCACTGAGTTGTATGGTATTAATCGGCTGCACCTGTCCGTTTATTCGGATATAGTCGTTAAATTCACCTTTTGTAGCGGTTTGTATCGTCACTTTGCTGCGATCTACATTGTATTTTGAATTGTGATTTCCGAAAATCATCCAACCAAAAGCAAGCAATAAAACAGTTCCGGCTACCAAATACGGAATGTGTTTTTTCTGTATTCCTTTCTTTTTTTCTAATTGAATATCCATGATATATCTCCTTTATAATAGTTTAATAATTTATACTTTAATTGATATTTTAATTGGGCATATAATTCTTCTATGCGGGAATTGAGCAGGCGATTGGCGCTGGTCGATAATTCCAAAGCATCGATTAATCCTTCTTCGTACTTCCGCAGGTTCACCTGATGAGCGCTGAGCATTGCCTCCGTGCGTTTACCTGCAAACAGACATTCGTCGGATAAACCATTGACATCGGCTACTGCCTGTTCTATTTCGCTATACGCCTGACGAAGCAACTCCTCATTTTCACTTTGTGCCATAATAACACGCTGTTTACTCCTTTTCACTTCCGACGAACGGGAAAAGCGATCGAAGATCGGGATGGATAAAGAAACATTGAGATAACTTCCTTGACGGTTCCTTAACTGCTCTTCAAACGAAAGATATGGGCTTCCGTCCATCATTTTGGCAAATCCTGTCTCCATTCCTGCGCTCATGGATAAGGAAGGGAACAGACGTCCGCGAGCCACTTTATACTGCATTTCCGTAGCCGTTACCATTTTATCGGAAGCAAGCAGGCGGGGTAAAGTAGAAATTGCCTGACGGTAAATATCATCGACATTTTCATTTGTCCTGCCGGTTAATACAGTTGATTCATAGTCCGCTATAAATAATTCTTCATCAATCGGATAATTCATTTTTGCTTTCAATTTGATGATTTCCAATTCGAGCAGATTCATCTGTTTCGTTAAAATATAACGGTCTTCCGCTTCTTTAGCAATCATTTCGGTCAAGTCGGGTATGGATTTCAATCCCAACTCTTCCATCCGGTGAATACGTTTCAAATTTGCTTCGCTTTCTTCTAATTGCAGTTTCGCCAAACCGGTCGTACCTTTGTAATACAAGACATTAAAATACAACTCCATCGTTTCCAAAGCCAAACGGTCTTTGATTTCCTGCAACTGGTCTTTACCTTTCAAACGATTGATTTTCGCCATTTTCGTCCGATAGACTTGCGAGAAGCCATCGAACAAAACCATTGATGAATATATTCCGTAGGCATTGCTGAATGTATTGGTAGAAATATACGTATTCGTTTCGGGATCGACACCTCGTCCAAAATTCAAATAAACGCCTGAAGCCACATTCAATGACGGTAAAAATCCGCCGATGGCTTCCTTTTGGTCTTGTTGATAAATTTTATTCTGTGCTTCCTGTTTGGTGCGTTGCGGATTGTGTTCCACCGCATACCGTATGCATTCCTCCAATGTCAGAATCTTTCCTTGAGCGCCTGCCAATTGGGAGAGAAATACGAGTAAGATGATTCCTGTTTTCTTCATTTTATTCTTCATTTGTTTATTTCTTTACAAATATATATGCGAATACAATGCCAAAAACATATAATATTGATAATCAACGAATAATAAAAATGGCCAAAAAGGCGAACTGTAAAATATTTTTACAATCAATGATAAGTTTTTTTACAATCGAAAGGGACAGGAACTTTTTTCAGAATTTCCACGCTTGGGGTTTGCTGCACCCGAACAACGCAAAGAATACGCATTAGACCTCTTCGGACTACGATGGGAAGCGTTAGATGAAGATTTAAGTTATGATGGTTTTTTCTACGACAAAATGAATAAAAGTTCTATCGGCGAAATTTTTAAGAAACTGTATGGTATCAATGTAACACTTAACCCCAATCCATTCCCCACTAAACCTACATTCATACTTAAATCATGGGAGCAAAATCTTTCGCGTGCAGAAATCAGTGAAATCGTCCTAAAAGAAATAATCAAAAATAATTACTGAAAATTTTTGATATTGATAGTAAATATACTATCTTTGTAGTGTCGAACAATACTACATAATAAATTGAAAACAAGCGGGGTGGAAATAGCCACTCTATATAAAAATTAACATTATGGAAATAATAAAAGTATTGGTGGAATGGAGTAATAAAAATTATTCGGCTGTTACTAACGATTTCGATCGTTTAAACGGAATTGTGATCGCTACAGGAACTACATTTGAAAAACTGCAAAAGGAGTTTGAATCTGCTTTAAAATTTCATATTGAAGGATGTTTAGCTGATGGAGATTCTCTACCGGAATGGTTATCGTCAAACAATTATAAAATAGAATATGAATTGGCTACACCGGCATTGTTACATCGTTTTGACGGTATTCTTACCCGGTCGGCAATAGCCCGTGTATCAGGAATAAATGAACGACAAATAGGGCATTATGCTTTGGGAATACGCAACCCGCGTCCTGAAAAACGCAAACAAATTATTGACGGTATTCATCAGATAAGCAAAGAATTAGCATCGGTTGTGTAGTTATTGTTTGACATCTTAATTTCGCAACCACCCAGCCCACTCCTAAAAAAAGCGGGCTTTTTTTGCAAGACAGGAATTAGAGTTAAATGTCTTGTGTCTTGCGTCTTTACATATTGTACTTTGTACAATAAGGGGATGGATTCCCCGCAAGGGGAACGATAGAAATAAAAAGTCACCCTTAGCGGCTTGTTTATGCGCTATTCGATTGAATAATTGAATAATTGAACTCTTAATTCTTAATTGACTCATTCCTCTTCCGATAAGTTTCTCATTAGTCTTGCTGAATGATGAACAGTAATAATATCAATATCTATTTCGCTAACCAAGTTTTCAATGGCAAAACCAGTCCACTTTACTTTAACCATTTGGATAGCTTTTGTTTGGCTTCTTCTTTGGAATTAACCTGTCCATTTTCGGATTGAGCCAAACCAATTCCCACTTTGTTGATAAAAAGCAATTTATCAAAAAGTTGGTCAAGAGAAAAATGTTCGGGCATTTTTTCAAGCGTATCAAAAACTTGTGTTCTTGTCAGCATAAACAAAATATTAAAAATTTAACGTTACAAATCATAGTTATTTTTTTGAAAATCTACCGGCATAATAATTGGACATATTCAAGAAAGTGGACCTGGAGGGATTCGAACCCTCGTCCAAACGAGGAACAAATTTGCTTTCTACATGCTTATCTCCACTTAGGTTTTCGATTTCATACAAGCATAGAGCGAGCCAATATGAAACTTATTCTTTTCATTTCATCCGAAGTCCAAGACCTACTTCAGACTATCTTCGATATTGCCGCACCGCCGAATCGGATTGCTTCGAAGCCAGAGCCTCCGGGCGATGTCTCGTTCCGGTTCCTTGAACCGGAATAAAGCTTAAAATCTACTAATCTTCGATCAAGCAGCAAGAGCGTAAGTATTTTCGCCAGTTACTTGTTTATCATTCGAGATTAAAGTGCCGAACAACGACG
>Ga0082212_10008465_pt1 | contig 13419 bp, 7 predicted proteins | sample TergutNt197P3_FD_71548 | JGI IMG/M metagenome (GOLD analysis project Ga0082212, IMG submission 71548) | Neocapritermes taracua P3 segment gut microbial communities from Petit-Saut dam, French Guiana - Nt197 P3 | ecosystem: Host-associated > Arthropoda: Insects > Digestive system > Gut ... | reverse complement strand
GAACGATATCACAGGCATCGATGTGACAGGCTGCGATATGATCGAATTTCTGGATTGTAAATACAATGAAATGGAGGATGAGGACTGCGTGGTCGGAATCAGCGACATCCCGGCTTTCATTGCCGCCGGGGGCTGGGGTCTGGAGACGGGCGACTTCCTTTTCTGGCCACAGAACTGGGACGATTCCGACATCAAAGGGCCCCTCCACCCTGGCGACGTCGCTGCTATAAACGGTATAATTCAGAATAATGGCTTGGACTGGCCTCTCTACAATGAAACTGATTGGACTTCCGCCGACTGGCCGGGCGTGGAGTGGGAAGAGGAAGGCGGCTTCTACCGCGTCATGAAACTTGATATCAGCCAGAATTATGACGAAGTCTACGGATCTATGGACCTGACGGCATTGGACGCGCTCAGGCATTTAGACTGCTATTGGAACGAGCTGACGTCACTTGACGTGTCCGGCCTTGAAAACCTTGAAGAATTATCCTGCAGCTTCAATTACAATCTCGAAGACCTGATGGTCGGCGGCTGCACATCTCTTGAGTATCTTGATTGCTATTCCTGTTCGCTCACTTCGCTTGACCTGTCAGGCTGCGCATCACTTGAAGAAGTCCGTTGTGCGGTGAACCAATTGGATGAGTTATATGTCGACGATTGCTCTGAGCTTTGGTATCTTCACTGCGATGACAACAACCTGTCTTCATTAGATGTCACGGATTGTACCGTATTATTCGAGCTTGACTGCTCCCGGAACAAACTGGCTGGGCTTGACGTCTCGACCTGCGAAGACCTTTATATCCTTGACTGCTCCCGGAACCAGCTGGGTTCGCTAATAGTCGACGGATGCACGGATCTGGATTTCCTCGACTGCTCGTGGAACAAGCTGACTTCATTAGACGTCACTGATTGCACCGCCTTATACCACATCGACTGCTCGTACAACCAAATAGAGAGTAAAGGCGATGTGCTGGGCGTGGACGAGGGGGACTGGGACGGCGAGCACTTCATCTTCGACCCGCAAATGCTTCCTGTCGCGGGAGTCAGCGCCGCCGACGCCGCCGTCATAAACGACATCATCGACAACAACGGCCTGAGCTGGCCTAAAGCCGATACGGACGGCGGAGTCTTGACCACGACCGCGCCCGCCGATTGGACCACGGGCGTCTTCTGGTCGGACGACCCCACAGACAAACGTATCGTCGGGCTGGATCTCGAATATGACTACTACGATCCTCCATTTGAAAACCAACTCGAAGGCGATCTGGACGTCTCCGGCCTTGATGCCCTCAAATCATTGTGGTGTGATAATAATCACCTGACCTCGCTTCTCATCTCCGGCTGCACCCTGCTTGAGGAGCTAAAATGCAGCAGCAACTGGCTCGAGTTGCTCGACGTCACAGGGTTGAACAAGCTGACGTATCTGGACTGCGGATACAACGCTATCAAATCATTGGACGTATCGGGCTGCGCCCTGCTTGAAGATTTATACTGCTACGGTAACAACCTTGAGTCGCTTGACGTATCGGGTCTGGCCGCCTTGCAGACCTTAAGCTGCTGGGACAACAACCTTCGTTCACTTGAATATGAAGGGTGCATTGCCCTTTTGGAATTGAACTGCAGTTGGAACAGATTGGACGAGCTCGATGTCTCAGGGCTTACAAACCTTGTTCGGTTGGACTTTTCCGGCAATAACCTTGAGACGCTTGAAATTACCGGCCTGACCGACCTGTACGAGCTTGTATGCAGCTACAACCGGCTGGCCTCAATCAAGGTCGCGGATTGCTCGGCGCTGAACACTCTGGTTTGCCAGAACAACCAGCTTGCCGAGCTTGAGATCACCGGCTGCCTGGCGCTGAACGAACTGGATTGCCGGTATAACCAACTGGCTTCGCTCGACCTCTCCGGATCACCGGATTTGGGATACCTGTATTGCCAGTACAATGAACTGGTCGAACTTGACCTCACAGAGAACGACAATCTGCAAGGCTTGGAGTGTTCCTACAATATGCTGACAAGTCTTGACGTCACCGGCCTGGGCTACCTGAACCATTTGGATTGTTCATTCAACCATCTTCCAAACGAAGCCGCCGTGAAAGGCTTCGCAGGCGAATGGAATGGCGACAACTATATATTCTACCCGCAGCGGACCCCCGGCGAAGCGCCCTATCACCCCGGCGACGTCGCGGTCATAAACAGGATAATTGACGAAAACGGCCTTGACCTGATGAAAGCCCCGCCGAGCGGAAACTACGTCCCTGAAAATTGGGAATACACCGTGTGGTGGACATACGAAGAAACCGGGAAGAGGGTCACGGAACTGTATATCGGAGACTGGAACCTGTACGGGGATCTGGACCTTTCCGGCCTTGAGGCGCTGGAGTGGCTGAGCTGCTGGTATAACCGGTTGGTTTCGATAGACGTCAGCGGCTGCACTTCGCTTTTATACCTGGATTGCACAAACAACTTCCTCCCGGACGAGGACGCCGTGAAGGGCTTCACAGGCGTGTGGGACGATAATTATTATTGCTTCCACCCTCAAAGAACAATAGTCTTCAGCGATGAGTGCGATATCGGCGACCTCGCAGTCATAAACAAGATCATCAAGGACAACGGCCTGGACTGGTGGGAACCGGCGCCGACGGACGGGAGCCGGGTGGAAATAGACTGGCCGGGCGTTGCCTGGTCAGACGCCAAGACAGGCAAGCGCGTTGTCGGGCTGGACGTGACTGATTATGACCTCGAGGGTGACCTCGATGTTTCCGGGCTTTCCGAACTGACACACCTCTATTGCTGGGAAAACCGCTTTGAGTCAATCGATGCCGAAGGGCTGGCCAAGCTCGAATACATAGACTGCGAAGACAATCGACTGAAGACGCTGACCCTCACAGGCTGCACCTCGCTTGAAACACTATATTGCGCATGGAACAAGCTTCAATCTTTGGACGTCAGCGGGCTCAGCTCCCTGCATTCCCTGTATTGCGCATGGAACGAACTCACCGAATTGGAACTGGAAGGCTGCACAGCGCTGGAAACCCTGTATTGTTACACGAACAAACTTGAAGAGCTTGACCTCGGCGGCCTGTATTCGCTGAACGACCTGGATTGCGGCAATAACAAACTGACTTCGCTCGACGTGAGGGGCCTGTGCCTGATGTACCTTGACTGCACGTACAATTATATGCCGGACGAAGACGCGGTGACCGGGTTTGTGGACGAGTGGGATAATTGGAATTATTTCTTCAACCCGCAATATACCATAGTAGACCGGACCGATTGCGACCCAGTCGACATCGCTATCATCAATAATATAATCGATGTTAACGGGCTTGACTGGGAGAAGGTAGACGGCGGTTCCGATACGATAGACTGGCCGGGCGTGAGATGGTCTGACGATGACAAAGGCAGCGGCAAGCGCATAGAAGCGCTGTACATAGAAAGCAAGGGGCTCACCGGCGCCATTGACGTCTCAGGCCTTGACGAACTGGAAGCATTCAGTTGCTTCAATAATATAATTACATCGATTGACGCCCACGGCCTGAACAAGCTTGTATATTTGGACTGTGATTGGAACAATGATTGGATGGATGGTTCGGGCAAAGGGCTGACGAGTTTGAACATAACGGGATGCACTTCGATGATTGCGCTATACGCCACAGACAACAAACTCGCATCGATTGATTTTACAGGCTGCGATGATATGGTGTATCTCTATATTGGCTTTAATGAAATCAGCAGCCTGACGGGCCTTGGCGCCATGACCGGCCTGAGAACGCTCTACTGCTACTCGAACGAGCTTAGCGGAACCCTCGACCTCAGCGGCTCCACGGAGCTTGAGTGGCTGGACTGCGGATACAACAAGCTGACCGGGCTGAACGTCAGCGGGCTGACGAGCCTCACGGAGCTGCGATGCCAGAACAACCGGCTTGGGTCGCTGGATCTCAGCGGGCTGACGAGCCTCGAGACGCTGTACTGCGAGTATAATAATCTCATGGGCGAGCTGGACGTGTCCGGGCTCGGCCTCAGGTACCTCGACATTGCAGGCAATAGCATGCTGGAACGGCTTGACTGTTCGGAAAACAACCTGACCTGGCTGGACTTGGACGAGTGTAATTCCCTTGAGTATTTAGATTGCCGCAATAATTATTTTATTTACGAGCATGATGTTTTTAATACTTGGTGCGTTGATGCGTTTGACGGATGGGACGGGGTGGATTTCATTTTCTACCCGCAAAACACCGGCACCCCGGAGAACCCGCAACCCGGCAAATATCGGATTACTTTTGATACGGCCGCTACTGACGCGTATTTCCCGTTCTCCTACGGGCCGGTTTACTACAGTATATCCGTGTACATAGGCAAGAACAAAGCGTACGGCAAACTCCCGGCGCCGAAGCTTGACGGATTCACATTCGCCGGGTGGTATACGGACCTTGACGAAGACTATAAGGCGGCCGGAAACAAAGTCACGAGCAAGACCAAGGCGACAAAGAACACCACGCTCTACGCGAAGTGGAAGCCGAAGACCTATAAGGTGAAATACGACGCGAACGGCGGGAAGATCGGGAAGAACAAGTCGCGGACCATAAACCACAAGGCGGACGCCGCAGGCTACACCCTCCCTGCTGCCCCGACGCGGGCGGGCTATACCTTCGTAGGGTGGTACAGGAACAAGGCCTGTACGGACGGGCCTGTCAGGGCTTCGACACAGTTTGAAACGATGAAGAACCATACGCTCTTCGCGAAGTGGAAAGGGGTATCGTACGATGTCGAGTTCAGAGCAAACGGCGGCGGCGATATTGTTTCGTATGACGGCAACCTATGGCCTACGGGGGCACCCTACAAGATGGCCTTCGGCGCGCTTTGGGATTCAGGGCCGTCCGGCACGCTTCCGGTCGCGAAGCCGACAGCGGCGATGGCGGGGCAGGGCCTTGTGTTCAAGGGCTGGTCGCTGAAGGCTAAGAGCGGCAGCAAGGTTGTCGACGGGACCGTGTGGAAGAGCGGGCCGAAAAACGCCGTACTCTACGCGCAGTTCGCAAAAGCAGTCACAATCAGTTTTGACACGGACGGCGGGAAAAAGATCAAAGGCAAGACTGTGAAGACGGCTGCGGGCACGAAGTACCCGACGCTGCCGAAACCGAAAAAGGCGGGCTATGTTTTCGGCGGCTGGTATGACTCGGGCGACACCTTGTATACTACGGAAATCAAAAAAGGCGATATCGTGGATTCCGAAGTCCGCGAGGCTGTTCACGCCCTCTACGCCCAAACCCTTGTGGCGAAATGGACGCCTGGCTCCTATACCGTAAAGTTCAACGGCAACAAAGGGACGCTTGCGGCCGGGACGGGCAACATTGACGTCAACGGCGGCTCGTCTCTTGGCGCCCTTCCGGAGAAGCCCACGCGCAAAGGCTTTGAGTTCACGGGATGGTATACAAAGAAATCCGGCGGCGTGAAGGCCGACGCGAAGACAGTTGTCACAAAGAGCATGACCCTGCACGCACAGTGGACTTCTGTGGCAAAGACCGTGAAGTTCAAAGTGAACGGCGGGAAGCTAAGCAAAAGCGACAGCAGCCGGACCGTCAAGTGGGGCGGCTACTACGGGCGGACGTACAACAAGAATACGGGGCTGACCGTGCGCAGTCCGCTGCCGACGCCGACCCCGCCGCCAAATAATGTAGACCTGGAGTTTGATGGTTGGTACACGACAAAGACCGATACGGCGAAAAAGCAGGGCGTCAGGGTGGATGACTTTTCGAAGGTAGAGTTCAAAGGGAGTTCGCAGACCCTCTACGCCCGCTGGGGCTCGTGGAGCGCGGGGTGATGAAGCAATACGCAAAAATATGGTATACTCCTCTTTCGGAGGCGAAACGAAATGGAAGGTTTGATAAAACAACTAAAAATTACTAAAACGGAAAACCCGAAGGCAAAACCGGACCCGGCGACGCTCGGTTTTGGCGAGGTCTTCACGGACCATATGTTCATCGCGGACTATGACGAGGGGCAGGGCTGGCACGACCCGCGCATCGTCCCGTACGGGCCGATACCGCTTGACCCCGCGGCAGCTGTGCTGCACTATGCTCAGGAGATGTTCGAAGGCCTGAAGACATACAGGGCGGCGGACGGCGGCCTGAACCTTTTCCGGCCGGACATGAACGCGAAACGCACGAATGTCTCAAACGACCGCATATGCCTGCCGCTCATAGACGAAGAGTTCTATGTCGACGCGATCAAAGCGCTCCTTGAGGTTGACAAGGACTGGGCGCCGGACTATCCCGGAACGTCGCTCTATATACGCCCGTTCACATTTGCGAATGAGCCCTTCCTCGGAGTGCGCCCGGCAAAAAGCTACTATTTCATGATCATCCTGTCGCCTGTCGGCTCGTACTACAAGGGCGGCCTTCAGCCGACGAAGATATATGTCGAGGGGAAATATGTCCGCTCCGCGGTCGGCCTTGCCGGCAACGCGAAGGTGGGAGGCAACTACGCGATGTCCCTGAAATCGCAGGTTGAGGCTCAGGCGAAAGGGTACACCCAGGTGCTATGGCTTGACGGGATAGAGCGGCGCTACGTCGAGGAGATCGGCACATCGAACGCCTTCTTTGTCATGGACGGCGAGGTGTTCACCGCGCCGCTGACAGGTACAATCCTGCCCGGCGTCACACGTGACTCGGTCATCCGTATACTGAAAGAGCGCGGTGTGACTGTGCGCGAGGAGCGCTTCACGATTGAAGAGGTCTATGCGTCGGCGGATAAAGGAAAGCTTGAAGAGGTCTTTGCGTCCGGCACGGCCGCGGTCATTTCTCCCGTGGGGGAAATGCTTTGGAACGACCGCCATATCCTGATCAACGGCGGGGAAATCGGCCCGCTTGCGCAATCGCTGTATGATACGATTACAGGGATACAGAGCGGAACGCTGCCCGACCCCTATGGCTGGACGGTGAGGCTTTGACGCCCTACACTGCCGATAGCTGGGCTGTGAAACAATGGCGCAAAACGCCGACAACAGGGAGGCTGGGATTCGTTAGCGCAAAACGTTGCCAATAGTTGGGCTGTGAAACTTATAACAAAAAACGCTGTCAAAAGCAGGACTGGGAACTTATAAAAACCGCTGTCAACACAGGAGCTTGACAATGAAACACTACATATCTGCACTTGTTGAAAACAAAGCCGGCGTCCTGGCGCGAATCTCGGGGCTCTTTGCCAGGCGCGGCTTCAACATCGATTCGCTCGCGGTCGGCGAGACGAACGACCCCGCGGTGTCGCGCGTCACGATTGTCGTCGACGGCGACGACTGCATAGCCGAGCAGGTGACGAGGCAGCTTGACAAGCTGATCGACGTCCGAACAGTCAAGCAGCTCGATCCGGACTATATGGTCCAGCGCGAGCTTGTGCTGGTCAAGGTGAAGAGCGACTCAGACAGGCGGGGCGAGATATATGACCTTGTCAAAATTATGGATTGCGAGATCGTCGACATCTCGCCCACAACGCTGATGATCGAATTTGACGACCGCACGCCCAAGGTTGATTTGCTGATAGAGCTGCTCTCGAAATACGAAATCCTCGAGATTGTCAGAACGGGCACGATCGCTCTTCAAAAAGGCGAAAACACGGTCTACGAAGACGAAGAGTGACCTTGAGCGACAAGGCCGGACGCAAACCCGAATGGTTGAAAAAAACATGGCGGCCCTCTGATGAAATACAGGGGGTCGAAAACCTTGTACGTGATCTCGGGCTGAATACAGTCTGCAGGGAGGCGTCATGCCCGAACTACAGCGAATGTTTCGGCCGCGGGGTTGCGACGTTCATGATCCTCGGGGCAATCTGCACCCGGAACTGCGGCTTCTGTGGCGTCGCCTCAGCCGGCACTCCCGATTCGGATGCCACAACGACCGTCGGCTCTCCGGATTTTAATGCGTCTGCGGATGGCAGTGGCCCTCGCAGCGCTCCCGATTTTGACGCCGGCGCGGCCGACGGCGGTTCTGCCCACGCAACGTCGGATGGCAACGGGGTCTGCAGCTTGTCTGAAACGAGCGCATGGAGTTCAAGTGAAGCGAGTAAAAACTTTGGCGGTCGCAAGATTCAAGATATTCCGCGTTCTGGGCGGAAATCGCAGAATTTGCACCTCAAAGTTTACGAGCGGAACGTTCAGAACTCCGTGCGAAGTGAACAGCGCTGCGGAGCCCGTTGTCATCCGGCGTTGCATCAAAACCAAAACCGCCGTCTCCCGGTCGACGCGGACGAACCGGCGCGTGTCGCCGAGGCCGTGAATAGGCTTGGCCTCGCATATGTCGTCGTCACCTCTGTCACCCGCGACGACCTTCCGGACGGAGGAGCAGCGCACTTCGCGCAGACTATCCGCGAGATCCGGCGTCTTTCCCCGGCGACAAAAATCGAAGTCCTGATTCCCGATTTTGGCGGGGACAAACCCGCGCTCGGCCTCGTGATCGCGGCCGGGCCCGACGTCATTTCGCACAATATGGAGACGGTCCGCGCGCTGTACGAAAAGGTCAGGCCACAGGCGGACTACGACAGATCCCTTGAGGTGCTCAGGCGCATCGCTTCCGCTGCGGACCCCGGCGCAGAAAGCGTGGCCGGCTGCACAGAAAGCCTGGCCCCCGGCGCAGAAAGCCCGGCTCCCGGCGAGGCAAGCCCCAAATGCAAGAGCGGCTTCATGGCCGGCGTCGGCGAAACGGACGCCCAGGTCCTTGAGCTCATGGACGACCTGCGCGCGGCCGGCTGCACGATACTCACAATCGGCCAGTACCTGCGCCCGTCCCCGGACAACATCCCCGTTGAAGCGTATATCGCCCCGGAGGTATTCGACCGCTGGGCCGCAGCCGCCCGCGAACGCGGCTTCGAGTTCGTCGCCTCAGCCCCCTTTGTCCGCAGCTCCTACCACGCCGAAGAAGCGCTCGAATAATCTGAATACGCAGGCTGAAAACTAATCCCGGCAACTAGGAGCGGATTTTTGGCACAAAAGACGAGGAATGTACGAATTTCGAGGGGATTTATAGCCTAAACAAGGCAAAAACAGGTGATTTGAAGCAAAAAATCGTACATTACTTAAGATTTGTGCCAAAAACAACACCTTTGTCCTCCCATGGATAAATACCCGCAGTTTACGCCAAAAAAATAAAACCCGAATTGTGTATAAACGGTATCTATAATTAAACTGAACAAAACCGAGAGCGCCGGCGCTGTACAATCATCCGAACAATAAAGTGTATACTATACGAATGATACTCTTTGAAAGCGGGTCGGCGAGCGCGGCGTTCTATTTCGCGGCGGAAGACTATATTATGAGGGAGATGCGCCCGCGGGTACCGGCGCTCATGCTCTGGAGCACTGTCCCGACTGTCATGCTTGGCGCCAACCAGGACGCAGGCGTAGAGTATGACAAGGAATACGCGGAGTCCGAAGGCGTTGAAGTCATCCGCAGGGCGAGCGGGGGCGGCGCGATTTATACGGATCCAGGCACCCTTCAGGTCACGGTCATCCTGCCTTTCGGCAAGGGCGGCGAGGGCGGCGAGGGCGGCGAGCAGGGCCAGGGCGGCGAGGGCCGCGAGGTGGGAGAGGGCTGCGAGGAGAGCGAGGGGGGCAAGGGCTGCGAGGAGGGCCAGGGCGGCGCAGGCTGCAAGGGCGGCGAGCAGGGCCAGGGCGCCGACGCGCATTCCGTCGCGATGGAATGGCTCACGGCGCCGATCATCGAGACGCTCGCTTCCTTTGGGGTCGCGGCCGCTTTCGAAGGCCGAAACGACATCATGGCCAACGGCCGGAAAATCTCGGGGCTTGCGCACCACATCAGGCACGGCTATCTATGCAGCCACTGCTCGCTTCTCTTTGACGCGGACCTGGCGAGGCTCGCAAGAATCCTGACGCCCGACCGGAGTAAATACGAATCCAAGGGGATCACATCCGTTGCCGCCCGGGTGGGGAATATCAAAGACTGTATCGATTCAGGCCAAGCCGCCACTGCTGCCGGTGCGGGCACAAGTGCAGACGCAAGAGCCGCCACTGCCGCCGGTGCGGACACAAGTGCAGACGCAAGAACCGCCACTGCCGCCGGTGCAGTCAAAGAAACCGCCCGCATTTTGCCTGCTGTTCCGCCCCCTGCCACAGCATATAGACGAAGAAACCGTACGCAACGCCATCAGCCCCCTAAAGGATGTGGACGGCATCACCGACCTTTCCCTGGCCGGGGTGTTCACAGGCAGCGGCAGGGGGTATCCGCCCTGCACCGCCCAGGCCTGCCTGGAAACACTGGATCATTACGGCATAGAGCTTAAGGGCAAACGCGTGGTTATGATAGGCCGTAGCCTGGTAGTGGGCAAACCCTTGGCTATGATGCTGCTGGCCCGTCACGCCACCGTAACTATATGTCATACGCGCACCGTGGATATGCCGGCCCTGTGCCGTCAGGCCCAGATAGTGATAGCCGCCGCAGGTAAAGCCGGGGTTGTTGGGGGAGATTTTTTCTCGGCCGGGCAGATAGTGCTGGATGTGGGCATAAATGTGGACGAAGCCGGCAATCTGTGCGGGGATGTGGATTTTGCCGCCGCGGAGCAGGTCGTGCAAGCCATAACGCCGGTGCCAGGAGGTATAGGCACGGTAACGACATCCGTGCTGCTTAAGCACGTTATAGCTGCCGCCGTAAAGGATCCGGTGTAATATAATTAAGAAAAATGTCAGTTTATTTTAAGATATTTATCAATAGTTACTACTATAATTACTATTGAAATTAATATTTTTGAGAATATCATTGGCCGAGGTAAAGATGACAGAAGCAAAACGTAGTTTTAAAGACCGGCGCGACGGACGCTATGTGCGGGATATGGACGGTATGCATATCATAATGGCTCATCTGCTGTCGCGACGCACCGCCTGCGAGGCTTCTTTAAGCGAAAAGATAGACCTGACCAACATATTGGCCTATCTGGAAGAAAAAAACAACGGCGCTGCCTTTAAATACACTATCTTTCATGTGATAGCCGCCGCCGCGGGCAAAATGCTGGTTTTGCGCCCTTATTTAAACCGCTTTATAGCTGGGCGGCGCTATTATCAGCGTCAGGATGTGACACTGGCTTTTGTAGTAAAACGCCAGTTCAGCGATGGCGGAGACGAAGGCCTGCTGGTGTTGCCGTATCCCAAGGACGGCACTATAGACGGTCTGGCCGCGCGTGTTGTTGCGGAGGCGCAAAAGAATCGCGGCGGCGACCTGGGCGGCAGCATGGATGCGGTTAATGTTTTGGCCCGCCTGCCCCGTTTTCTGCTGGCATTTATCATACGCATACTGCGCGTACTGGATTTTTATGGCCTGGTACCCACCTTTTTGACCGCAGGCGACCCTTACTATTCTACCTTATTTCTCTCTAACCTGGGCAGTATCAAGCTTAACGCCGCTTATCATCATCTTACCGATTGGGGTACCAATTCCCTGTTTATGACCATAGGCGAAAAGCATCAGGCCGCTTTTTATAACGAGAAGGGTGAAGCGGAGTTGCGCCCGGTGCTGGAGCTGGGCTTTACTTTGGATGAACGCCTGGCGGACGGTTACTATTATTCCCGCTCGGTAAAGCTTTTAAAGTATCTGTTGCAAAACCCGCGGCTTTTGGAGCTGCCGGCAGAAGAGGAGGTACCTTATGACGAATAACACACCGTGGCTGGCTTATTACCAAGATGTGCCCCATAATCTGGATTATCCGCAAGGCAGCATGTTCGACCTGATAAGTAAAACGGCCCGCCTTTATCCGGATCATATCGCTTATTCTTTTATGGGCAGTCATACAACTTACAAATCATTTGTCGAGCAGGTGCATTCGGTGGCCAAAGCCTTTTACGCCGCCGGCATACGGGAAGGGCAGCGGGTAACGCTATGCCTGCCCAATGTGCCGCAGACCGTTATGTGCTTTTACGCCCTTAACCTGATAGGCGCGGTATCCAATATGATACACCCCCTTTCCAGCGAAGGCGAGATAGCCTTTTACCTACGGGATAGCGAAAGTGTGGCCGCGGTCACGCTGGATCAGTTTTACGGTAAATTCGCCGCCGCGCGCAAGGAATACGATTTGCCTAAACTGATAATAGCCAGCATAGCCGACGCCCTTTCGCCCATCAAACGCCTGGGCTTTAAGCTTACGCAGGGGCGTAAAATACCCGCCATCCCTGCCGGCGCGGATGTTATCCGTTGGTCGGATTTCCACCTGGCCGGACAAAGCTATCAGGGCCAATACATCTGCCCTCGCAAAGGATCGGATGCTGCGGCCATACTGTACAGCGGCGGCACCACCGGCACGACCAAGGGCATATTGCTATCCAATTTAAATTTTAACGCTTTGGCTATGCAGACCGTGGCTATGGGGCAATGCCTGGAACCGGGCAAAGCCATGCTCTGCATAATGCCCATGTTTCATGGCTTTGGGCTGGGGATATGCATACATGCCATGCTATATTACGGCTGCCGCTGCATATTGATACCGCGCTTTAACGCCGCCAGCTATGCCGAGCTTTTGCGCAAGGAAAAACCAAACTATATCGCCGGTGTCCCCACCTTGTTCGAGGCCCTGCTGCGAAACCCGGATATGGACGGGGTCGACCTTTCCTGCCTTATGGGCGTGTTCTCCGGGGGAGATTCCCTTTCCGTGGAGCTTAAAAAGAAAGTTGACATTTTTTTGAAGGAGCATAAGGCCAGCGTGGAAATACGGGAAGGCTACGGCACCACAGAAAGCGTAACCGCCAGTTGTCTTACTCCTTACAATACCGCGCGGGAGGGCAGCATAGGCATACCGTTGCCGGATACATATTTTAAGATAGTGGCCGTTGGTACCCAGCGCGAACTACCCTACGGACAAGAGGGCGAGATCTGTATGACCGGGCCTACCCTTATGATGGGTTATGTTAATCAGCCGGAGGAAACGGCGCAGACACTGCAAACTCATGAGGATGGCCAAGTGTGGCTGCATACCGGCGATTTGGGCTTGATGGACGCGGAGGGCTTCGTGTATTTCCGCCAGCGCATCAAACGTATGATAATCTCCAGTGGTTATTCCATTTATCCCTCCCAGCTGGAAAATGTTATAGATGCCCACGAGTCGGTGCTGATGAGCTGCGTTATAGGTGTACCCGACCCCATAAAGGTGCAGAAGGTCAAGGCCTTTGTTATGCTAAAGCCCGGCGTTGATGACGAGGCAAAAGCACTGGATTCCCTGTGGGATCATTGCCGCCACCATATTGCCAAATATTCCCTGCCTTACGAGATAGCGTTGCGGGATGATTTGCCAAAAACCCTGGTGGGCAAGGTAGCCTACAAGGTGCTGGAGGCGGAGGAGGCATTGGCAAGGGAGCAGGAACAAACCTCTGCGGCGGAGGAAGCACTGGCCCCGCAGCAGGTATAGTAATTAGCAAAACAAATTGGGGGAATAG
>Ga0082212_10008464_pt1 | contig 13421 bp, 8 predicted proteins | sample TergutNt197P3_FD_71548 | JGI IMG/M metagenome (GOLD analysis project Ga0082212, IMG submission 71548) | Neocapritermes taracua P3 segment gut microbial communities from Petit-Saut dam, French Guiana - Nt197 P3 | ecosystem: Host-associated > Arthropoda: Insects > Digestive system > Gut ... | reverse complement strand
ATGGGAAAAATCACCCAAAGGAAAAATTGTAAAAACAGACGTGTCAATAGCCAAAAACTACCTGACGGAAAGCGAATTGGGATCGCTGGGGCGCATTGTTAACGGTTACTTAGACTTTGCCGAGGAATATGCAAAACAACATATTCCGCTCACGATGAACGATTGGGCAAAACATTTGGATTTGATCTTGCAGGCAAACGGCAGAGATTTATTACAAAATGCCGGTAAAATTACCGCTGCGCTTGCCAAACAACATGCCGAAAACGAATTTGAAAAGTATCGCCCCATTCAGGACCGACTTTTTGAATCGGATTTCGACAGGGTGATTAAGGAGACTTCTAAAAACATCATTGGTAATGGGGATGATATGTAATCAAACAACCGGAAATAACAGCTATTCACGTCATTGCGAATGGGGGATAGCGTGCCGCCAAACAGTTGGAAATGACGTCTTGAGTCACTCGTCATTGCGAGGAACGAAGCAATCCAGAAAGTACTATAATGCATTGTTTATCACTGGATTGCTTCGCAAGCTCGCAATGACGGATAGGCACAACGTCATCGGTAGGGTGAAGCAATCCAGTAATTCCCCTCCATTGGAGGGGCAGGGGTGGTTTTTTTCCGGATTGCTTCACGATGTTCGCAATGACGATAATACAGGGTTTGTAGCAGCCCTCTTAAAATGATAGAGATACAATAAATATGTTAAACCATAAAACTTGGAATTACCAATATGTCAAAGTACAATGAAGATTTGGATTATCTCATTTTAGATGTGGATATATCGAAAAAAGAACTTGAAGCGATTATCGCTGAAGCCGATAAAATAATTTCTGACGCCGGTGGCGAAGATGATAAACTCATTGAGGCATATCTTAAAAAGACGCAGTGTTTACAGAAATTAGATAAAGTCGATGAAAGCAAAGAGTGTATTGATAAATTGTTATGTCTCAATCCAAATATGCCCGAGGCGCTTGTGCGTTTAGGAAATGTTTATATTAAAAACAAACAATATGATAAAGCGGTTGATTGTATAACTAAAGCCATTGAAATTAAACCTGACTATGCAGCAGCATACAACAATCGCGGCAATTCAAAATCCGATTTATCCGATTACCAAGGCGCCATCGAAGATTACAGCAAAGCCATTGAAATAAAGCCTGACGATGCAGAAGCATACTTCAATCGCGGCGTTTCAAAATCCAAATTATCCGATTACGCGGGCGCCATCGAAGATTACAGCAAAGCCATTGAAATAAAGCCTGACGATGCAGCAGCATACAACAATCGCGGCATTACAAAAGACGATTTATCCGATTACCAAGGCGCAATCGAAGATTACAGCAAAGCCATTGAAATAAAGCCTGACTATGCAAAGGCATACAACAATCGCGGCAATTCAAAATCCAATTTATCCGATTACCAAGGCGCCATCGAAGATTACAGCAAAGCCATTGAAATAAAGCCTGACTATGCAGCAGCATACAACAATCGCGGCAATGCAAAATCCGCATTATCCGATGAAAAAGGCGCCATCGAAGATTACAGCCAAGCCATTGAAATAAAGCCTGACTATGCAGTAGCATACAACAATCGCGGCTTATCAAAATCCAATTTATCCGATTACCAAGGCGCCATCGACGATTACAGCAAAGCCATTGAAATAAAGCCTGACGATGCAGCAGCATACTGCAATCGCGGCAATTCAAAAGACGATTTATCCGATTACCAAGGCGCAATCGAAGATTACAGCAAAGCCATTGAAATAAAGCCTGACTATGCAACAGCATACTCCAATCGCGGCAATTCAAAATCCAATTTATCCGATTACCAAGGCGCAATCGAAGATTACAACAAAGCCATTGAAATAAAGCCTGACGATGCAGAAGCATACTTCAATCGCGGCTATTCAAAATCCAATTTATCCGATTACCAAGGCGCCATCGAAGATTACAACAAAGCCATTGAAATAAAGCCTGACGATGCAGAAGCATACTTCAATCGCGGCTATTCAAAAGACGATTTATCCGATTACCAAGGCGCAATCGAAGATTACAGCAAAGTCATTGAAATAATGCCTGACTATGCAGAAGCATACTACAATCGCGGCGTATCAAAATCCAATTTGCTAGATTACCAAGGCGCAATCGAAGATTACAGCAAATACATTGAAATAAAACCTGACGATGCAGAAGCATATCAGATGCGGGGAGAAGCATATATGAAAAACGAAGATTATAAAAACGCTACAGAAGATTTTTTTAAAGCCAACATGGACAAGTTGGAGGTTCTTAGTGAATACAAAGATAAATACAAAGAAAAGAGCGAAAAGGTAGTAAATATTATGATTGATAGTGATGTTTTTTTTAATCAAACCATTGTATCTCAAAAAGAAAAAAAAGATAATTACAAAAAAATTTATTTTGAATCGCTAAAAATAATATCCAAACTGCATATTTCAGAAGACAGTGAAATGACAGTGTCGCATTATACTAAAAAAGAAATTGCGGAAAAGATACTTTTTGATCATTATTCTGTTAAAGGAGAAATACGGGATTGCTTTCATTTGAATTCAGTAAATACAAGCAATGATCCCGAAGAAGGAAAAACTTTGTTTCATTACTTATTCCCTGAAAAAAAATTTTCGGAACAGGTAGAAGAATTTGGCGCATTTGCAGGGTGCTTTATCTTGAACAATGACAGCCTGAATCAATTTCGACTTTATGGCAAAGATAATAAAGAAGAAGGAACAGGCGTAAGTATTACGCTTAACAAGCATTTTTTTAATAAACAGATAAAGGAGACTTTAAAAAACTTTTCTCGTTATGCTGATACGGAATCAAACGCAAGACGTAATGACGGGAGCGTAACAAACGTAGCTTTTGAAACTACCTCAAAGAAAAGTTTAGAAAAGACGACCGATGAAAAAGGAGAAAAACCATCCGGCTTGTTACCGCTGTTTCGTTGTATTTACATTGATCCCGAAACAAATACAGTCGTTTCGTTAGGTCAAAAAGAAGAATATGTATATTATAGAGAGGACAAAGATAAAGGGAACACGAAAAGTAATTACAATGATTATAAAGAAACGGTTGAAAAAATAGTAAAAGAAGTAAGCGAGAGTTTGGAAAACATGAAAAAACTGATTGAGTCTGATATTGTAAATTTGGATGATGATATAGTGTATAGACTTTTACTTAATTTACGCTATTTAGTAAAACATGTAGCTTTTAAGGAAGAGCAGGAATGTAGAATTATGAAAATCGAAAAACTTTACAACAATGCTGTTGTTGAAGCCGACGATAATAAGCGTCTTTTTGTAGAATATGTGAAGTTGAACAATACGAATGTGTCGGAAATCTGTTTTGCTCCCAAAGCGCAAGATATTGATAAATTCCGGCAACACCTTGCTCGTAATAATTACAATGTAAAATGCGGTAAAAGTAAAGCGCCCTGGGCTTGAGATGAAATTTTAGCTTGCAATCGAAAGACATTATGCAAGATGCACAATACGCCAAATCATTAATCATCAGAATACCATGAAAAAATCATTTATCATCCTGCTCTTTGTCTGGGCAAACGGCGTCCTGTCTGCCCAGCCGCATCATGTTTTTAAAATTCAACATGTACGCTCCGGGCCTGTTATCTGGAATGTGGCCGACAACATGAACCAGTGGAGTTACAGTCCGGCATGGCACGGTTCCATCGAAAATGAACCCGCCGATCATTTTCAGAGAAACATGCCTTACGTAAAATACATGCAACTGATGACGGCTGCGGGAGGAAACGAACAGCGCGACCTGTTTAAAAGCCCGCTTGACCGTACCGTGATGGACGATTACGACTTCGCGCCTTTGATTCGCGCGTGCAAAAATATTGTACGGCAGGATTTGATTCCGCACCTTAAACTGGGGAATATCCCGCTGAAATATACGTCGAATCCGCAAATAAGCAGGGCTTTCGGCGTGAATAAATGTCCGCCCGACGATTACCGTCTCTGGCATGGCTATATCATAGCGATGATGCAGGCGCTGACGGAAGAGTTTGGATTGAAAGCGGTGCGCAGCTGGCGGTTTGGTGTCGTGACCGAATATGAGAACAGAGACTGGTTTTCGGTTGACGACGACCCTGATAAAACGCGCGACGCCTACTTTGCACTGTATGATTACACGGTCGATGCGCTGGAACAGACGCTGGGGAAAAACGTGTGCGTGGGAGCGCACAGCATGTCGGTGATTGAAGGCTTGTGGGACGAACGGGAGTTTATTGCGCACTGTGCGCGCGGTAAAAACTTTTGCACGGGCAAAACCGGAACGCGCCTTTGCTTTCTTGCCGCATCGTACTACGAAGATCGTCCCGGCGTGTCGGGGAAGCACAATTCATTGGCGGAGACGATAGCCGTGTTGCGCGATGCCGCTGAAAAAGAAGGATTTAAAAACCTGTTTTATGGCGTCGACGAAGGACGCATCTTACAGGGAACCGACAAAAAAGACCTCGGACCGCGCGCCGTCGGATACACCTGGCAAGCCGCTTTCGACGCCCGGCTGTATCATACGATGCTCGACGAAAACATAGATTATTTCAGCCATTGGCAATATACATCGCACGGCATACGATCGGGCGCCCTTTCGGTATCCGCCCAGACCGCCGGTTTATTTTACCGGATGGCGGGTTCGACGCGGCTGCCTGTAACATGCGAATCGAATGTAGCTGATGAAGGGAAAACAGGCTGTATTGCGGCGTTTAACAAAAAGCAGCATAAAATCTATCTCCTGTTCTATGCCTATTCCGATTCGGTTTTTCAATCGGGACAACGCGAGCTATCGTGCGAACTGGCGGGTCTATGGAAGATTTCGGGCAACATAAAGGCTACCCGGACATTAATCAGCGACGATTCCAATTTCTTTGACGAATGGGTGGCCGACAGAGCGAAGGCAGGATTCACGGAAAAAGATTTCTCATGGTCGTCCGACAGTTTTGAGGCGAATACGCCTGCTGCGCCCGGCAGGGTTTTTCAGGAACGATTGGACTATTACATTTCATGCGCTCAATTAAATCCGCTTTCGGAATCCTTACCTGTCGAGAACGGTATTTTGAAAATACAGACTGTTATTCCGGTGCATGGCGTATTGTTATATGAAATAGAGGGGACTTCTAAAAACGTCATTGGGGATGGGGATGGTGTGTCGCAAAATAGATGGAAATGACAACCAAACGTCATTGCGAGGCACGAAGCAATCCAGAAAAAGAACCACCCCTGCCCCTCCAAAAGAGGGGAATTACTGGATTGCTTCGCAGGCTCGCAATGACGAGAAAACAAGGTTTTTAGAAGTCCCTTAAAGATAGATAATTGATATAAATTCCAATATAAAAATGAAAGTTGTAAAAATTTTATTGATTACATTAGGAGCGTTGTTTGCCGGTACTTCGGGAATTGCAGGGCAAAGTCAAAGTCCGGATATAAAATCAGGTCAAAACCGGGAGTTGCTTCCGCAAATCAGGCTTGCCGGTAATGCGCATATTGATCTGGCATACCGTTGGAGGTGGAACGAAACGGTCAAGCGCGTCATCCCCGATACTTTTTGGGGCGTACTGCGCATGATGGAGCAGGAGCAGGGACTGACTTTTTCGCAAAGCCAAATGGCCCTATATGAGCAGATCGGCCTGCATTATCCCGATTTGTTGAAAGAAATTAAAAAACGGGTGGACGACGGTACGTGGAGCGTGACAGGCAATCAGTGGAGCGAACCCGATGAAATGCTTTGCAGCGGCGAATCCTATATACGGCAATTCCTGCTGGGAAGTGAATATTTGAGAGAAACCGGTCTGGCGCCGCTTAGCCGTATTGTCTGGACGCCCGACGCCTTTACCGGACATGCAGCCACGTTGCCAAAGATTTTTAAAGGGTGCGGCATGGATAATTATCTGTTCATGCGGGCGGCGCCTGATAACATGCGTATCTTCCGGTGGGAATCCGACGACGGCTCGCGGGTATTGGCCTATAACCTGCCTGCGCCGTATAATACGCGGCTTGTACCGGAGATGTGGGAAAACATCAAGGAATGGTATAAGACAACCGACTATCCCGAAGCGCTTATCGTCTATGGCGAGGGCGATCATGGCGGCGGGCCGCGCGAAACGGATATGGCCGCGCTTGCGAAATTACGGGAGAATCCCGGAATACCTCCCATCACTTTCGAAAGTCCCGACCGTTATTTTGACAGGCTGAACGCCTCCGGACGCGACTGGCCGGTGTACAAAGGCGAACTCGGGGTGAGCATCCCCGAACGGATCATACATCATACCGAAGGCGAACAGTCGGGAACGATCTCCTTAGCGATGGGAAGCAGGTGTTCGTGGTGCGCCTGCTATACCTCGCAGGCGCAGATCAAACGGCTCAACCGGCAGGCGGAAAATGCGCTGCTGACAGCCGAAACCTTCGCGACCATCGGCTCCAAAATGCAAGGTAAACCGTTCTACCCGCGCGTCGATTTTAGGGAGGCATGGAAAATACTGCTGCGTAACCAGTTTCATGACATATTACCCGGCACCTGTATCGGCGATGCTGCCGACGATGCAATCAACGATCTGGAATCGGTCGTCAGGGAAGCCGAACGGCTGCAACTGTTCGGCATGGAAACGATCGGTTCGCGCATCGATACGCGCGGCGAAGGCGTTCCGCTCGTGATTTACAATCCTTTGGCATGGGAACGTACGGCGCTTGTGAGCGTAGACGCGCGCTTTGTAACGCCGGTACAGACTTTTGCCATCAAAGACGCCAATGGCGCTGAAATTCCCTACATCATCGATGATGTATCGCCCGACCGGCGTTATTACCGCATCACCCTGCTGACAGAGGAACTCCCCTCTACCGGATTTCGTATGGTAAGGGCTTTCGCGGGACAACGTCCGAAGCCGTTCGACGGCGTAAAAGCCGGTAAAGACTTTGCCGAAAACGAATATTATCGCGTCAGATGGAATAACGAGGGCGTAACTTCCATCATAAACAAACAAAGCGGACGCGAATTGCTGACCGGAACCGGTAATCAGCTGCTTTTAATAGAAGCGCAATCGAACAGCGCATGGGGTATGCAACTGACGGATACAAAAGTTCCCTTTACTGCTCTTTCAAATGCACAAATCGTTGAAAACAACCCGTTACGAGTCACCGTACAATGGGAAGATGTTGCAGGAGATTCGCGTTTTGTACGTCAGATGATACTCGAAAAGGGCATGTCGCAAGTGAAGTTCCGTATCCTTGCCGACTGGCATGAACACGACCGCGCCTTGAAAGTGTTTTTCCCCGTAGCCGTGAAAAACGGAACGGCAACGTACGAAAATCCATACGGAACGATTGAACGGCCGCTGTCGAACGCCGATCTGCCCGCTCAGAACTGGGTCGATCTGTCGGGCGACGGGTGGGGCGTCAGTATGTTCAACGACGGACGCAATGCTTTCACACTCGACGATGGATGGATGGGAATGACCGTTTTGTATAACGCGCGCGACATGGATCCGCGTATGGATCATGGCCGGCAGGAGGTATGCTATGCGCTTTCCGCACATTCAGGGGGCTGGCGCGATAACAGGATCGTGCAGCGCGCCATTGAGTTTAACCGCCCGCTCATTGCCATGCAGGAATATAAACACATCGCAGCAACAAGCGGGTGGACGACCGAAGTAGCGCTGGGCGCCGAAGAATCGTTTTACGGTTTGGACGATAATGACCATGTCCTGATTTCGGCCATCAAGGTCTTGCAGGAAAACTGGGCGCCCGAATCCGTCGTATTGCGCATTGTGGAAACGGAAGGACGCGACGACCGTGTAACCGTCAGGCTTCCTGCGAGTTTACTCAGTGTGGTGGAAGCCAATCATATTGAAAATCCACTGCCGGTACAACCTGAAATAAGACGTGTCGATAAAGGGTTTTCTTTCGACATCGGACACAATCAGATAAGGACGTTCATTATTCGGCTCGGAAGATAAGTAGTGATAACATAATAAATAAACAAGCATGAAAAAATATAAATTAGCAATTCTGGGATGCGGCAAAGTAGCCCATCTTCATGCAAAGGCCATTGGTAACCTGCCTAATGCATCACTTGCAGCCGTGTGGAGCCGCACGCCTGAATCTGCGGAAAAGTTTGCAACAGTATATGACGCTAAACCATACGGCGACATTACCGCCATGATTCGTGAAAACGGTATTGACCTTGTTATTGTGTGTAATCCTCATCCCTTCCATAAGGAAGTATCCGTTGAGGCAGCACGTGCGGGCGCTCATGTTTTGGTGGAAAAGCCGCTTGCCTCTACCCTCGAAGATTGCGACGCAATCATCAACGAGTGTAAACGAGCCGGCGTTCGTCTTGGCGTGATCAGCCAACGACGCTGGTATGCGCCCGTGCAAAGGATACGCAAAGCCATCGACGATGGCAAGATAGGAACGCCTGCGCTGGGAACCATCAACATGCTCGGCTGGCGCGACAAGGCGTATTACGATTCCGACCCCTGGCGCGGGACATGGGACATGGAAGGCGGAGGCGTACTGGTGAATCAGGCGCCGCATCAATTAGACATCCTGCTCTGGTTCATGGGCGAAGTGGACGAGGTATACGGCTTGTGGCGTAACCTGAACCATCCGTATATTGATGTGGATGATACCGCATTGGCCATCATCAAGTTCAAAAACGGAGGAATCGGCAACATCATTGTCAGTAATTCGCAAAAACCGGGAATTTACGGCAAGGTGCAGATACATGGCAGTAATGGCGCTTCGGTAGGCGTGCAGACCGACGGCGGCGCGATGTTCATTGCCGGAATGTCGTCGGTGCTTGAACCGCCGGTGAACGATCTGTGGACAGTGCCGGGCGAGGAGCAGATGCTCAAAGACTGGGTGCGCAAGGACAGTGAATTTTTTGAGCGCATCGACCCTACCATTTATTATTTCGAGCGACAAATTGAGGATTTCCTGCAAGCGTTAGACGAAAATCGCGATCCTTTGGTCGACGGAGCAGCCGGCCGCCGCACCGTGGAACTTATCACCGCCATTTACCGCTCCACACGCGAAAATGCGCCGGTGAAATTCCCTCTCCAACCGGAATATACCGACGATATGGACGGACGAATGAGTAACTGAGTAATTGAATTTTTGAATCATTGAATCATTGAATTTTTGAATAATGAATAAACAAAGATTAATCGCTCCGGAGTATATTTTCACCTTTGTGTTGGTGACTACGCTTTTCTTTTTGTGGGCGTTACCTAATGTGTTGAATGACGTCCTCATCAAGCAGTTTCAGAAATCGCTGGAACTGACGCGCTTTGAAGCCGGTCTGATCCAGACGGCCATCAAACTGGGTTATTTTTGCCTTGCCATACCGGCCGGACTGTATATGCAGCGTTTCGGATACAAACAGGGTATCCTCGCCGGCCTGCTCACTTTCGCTGTCGGATGCTTCCTGTTCTATCCGGCGGCTTCATCGGGAATATACTTCGTATTTTTGAGTGGCATCTTCGTCATTGGAGGCGGATTGTCATTCCTCGAACTGGGCGCCAACAGTTATGTCGCCGGACTTGGCGAGCCTGCTACCTCCGCGCGACGCCTGACGCTCGCGCAATCGTTCAACCCGATAGGAGGCATTACCGGCGTTACTTTGGGTACGCTGTTTATCTTTTCCGGCAATGAGCCGACAAAGGATCAGATTGCCGGAATGAAAGCGCAGATCACCGTTACCGGCAATGCCTATACTGATTTTCTCAAAATGGAAAATGCGCGGGTATGGCCCACCTACATCGTTATCGGATTGCTGGTGTTGCTGGTCGCTTTCCTTATATGGAGAGCCAGATTTCCGAAAATCGAATCAGCATCCGACGGACAGAAAGGCAGTTATCGCAAATTGTTCAAATACCCGCACTGGTATGGCGCTATCATTTCCCAGTTCTTCTATCTGGGCGCTCAACTCGGCACATGGAGCTACCTGATTACCTACGTGCAGGAAAACAGCCCGATGAACGAAAAACAGGCAGGAGGACTGCTGATTATCAACATGGTGATCTTCATGGTGGGACGTTTCTTCGCTACCTACCTGATGAAATGGATACAGGCAACCCGCCTGATGGGCTATTACGCGCTGATCAACATCGGATTGGTGTTAGTTGTCATCTTCGGTTCGGAATGGGCTTCGTGGACAGGCATTCATGGCGTATCCTGCTGGTTCGGTATCATTGCCATGATGACAACCACCTTCTTCATGTCGCTGATGTATCCTACGAATTTTGCATCGGGTATCAAAGGGCTTGGGCCTCATAGCAAGATCGGCGCTTCAATATTGGTCATGAGCCTGATTGGGGGAGCCGTGCTGACGCCGCTGATTGGTCTTATCGGCGATAAATGGGCAGGAGCCATCGCTCCAGGTATGGCGATACCCGCTATTTCATACGTCGTTATTTGCTGGTACGGATTCTACGGTTCACGGTTGCGGGGGCCGGTGTATCTGTGATGAAAATGATTTTCTGATTTTATTTCAATCCTGCTCTTCTTTCACGATCAAGTAATCCTTGCTGTACCTGTATATATCGAGATGCGTATTCATATATCCGCAGTAAGTATCCGGTTTTCTGAAACAAAAGTCGGACTGGAGCAACGGTAAGCGGAAATCCGGAATACATGAGCCAAAATCCTTGCCATACTTTTTCAGGGCCGACACAAAATAATAGGCGACGTCATATCCCAAAAAAGCAAACTGATACGCATAAGACGAAATACCCCCGTATCCGGTAAGCATGGTCGGCTCCGTATAGTAAAATTTCCTGTATTGCTGTAAAAACTTTTGTACTTGCGGTTTACCGTAATCGATATAAAATGCGGTAGCATAACGAAATTCCAATGTGTGCAGATATTCCGGGTCGAGGTCTGTAAATTTTATCCAGTTAGCCAGCCCGTAGAGATTGATTCTGTAACTGTGTGCCAAAGCATGAAGCCGCGAGGTAACTATATTAACGAAAGCCTCGTCCACAACGGGAATGATGACTACGTTCATCTGGTCTTCTTTCAGATAATTAACGGGTTGTTGCAGGCTGTCGAGGGGCGTCCGGTGTACGGTGAGGTCGCTGTCGGCGAATACTGTCTTCAGTTTGTTGAGATAAGCGTTAAACAGCGTCTGGTCAGCCTCATGTTTATTACCAATCAGGGTTACATGTATGTTTTTTTGTTTTGAAATATAATCGACCATCGGCGCCACTGTATTGATCTCTCCGGCATTCACCTGCATCAGGTACGGGTTGTTGTTTAACGACGCCGCATTATTGGCGGTTGGCGATACGTAATAGATTTTGTTTTCGCGGGCAAAAGACGCCACCTGATTCACCAATTCCGTATTGAAAGGCCCTATCATCAAATCCATATTCTTCATTTCAGGATTTCTCAGTAATTGAGCCATCTTAACGGTATCGCGCATGGTGTCGAACACAGCGATTTTTGCGTCAATTCCCTGATTTTTCAATGAGTCGATTGCCAGCAGGGCGCCCATGTAAAATTCGAGCGCATTGACCGATCGCGGATGAATCCAGTACCTTCCGTCTGCATATCTGAACCTTCCTTCGCTGTCTACTACCAAAGTCGTATCGGGTGGTGAGGCGGGCGAGTTGTCGGCCAGAAACCACGGCAAAAACATGGCGATACGAAATTCCTTTTGCGACGTTTCGGGACAATCCGAAGTATAGTCCGCTACAACAGGATCAACAGGAAACTGATATGGCGGCAACTCACCGTCGCCGCCGGATGGCACATCCTGACTGATAACGACGTCGTCCGTCTTTGATATTTCCGTCGGCAGTTCTGCGGATACAGTATCCGGCAAAGGTATTTTGACTGATTGCCCGATGCTCAGTTTGGGATCGTTGGGATCAAGTTCGGGATTCATTCCATAAATTTCATTCAGATCGGCCTGATAACTTTTGGCAATCGAGAAAAGCGTTTCTTTCCTTTTCACCGTATGAATGACGTATCCCGCCGGTTTCGGTGCGGAAGGTTGCGCCGCGCTACTGCTTTTTTTAGGAATGGTCACCACCTGTCCGGGCTGCAAAGGCGAATGTTCCAGTGCAGGATTGTACCTGTACAGTTCTTCCCGGCTGACATTGTATTGCTGCATGAGCCAGAAAACCGTTTGTCCTTTTTCAGTGATGTGATAGATGAATAGCGGCGACTGAAGCCGGTTACCCGCAGGCGTTTCTTCCGCTTTGACGGGAATTTTTACCTCATCTTCCGCTTTGACGGGAATCTTAAGTTCCTCCCCTGTCTTAATGGATTCGATTGCATCGGGATTATTCAGGATAATGTCCCTTTGCGATACATCGTACGCTTTGCTGATGGAGTAGAGCGTTTCGCCCTGTTTCACCGTATGCAGGTAAAAACTTTTTCCACCAATGACCGTTTTCTTGTCCGACGGAACAACAGCAACCTGCGAATTGGCTGATTGTGCGGCAAATACGCATATCAAACTTAAAATAAAAATGCGAAATAACTTCATTCTTGTCAATTTTTTTTAGTGTACATTCAGGCAAGTTGCTCTGACAATTTTTTGTTTTGTATCATACGTTTATTTTTTTGCAAAAATAAAAAAAATTTCCGTTTGTGATACCAATATCATTTTTGATTACATTTGCGGGCAATAAAAATCAAACATGAAAAAGATAATATATTTCATTGCAGTTGCCGCGATTCTCTGGTCGTGCAAGGAAGAAGGGCCTGACGTCCGCAACTCTGTTTTCGATACCAATACTCCTGAACTCAATTCGTTCGACGAGTGGTTGCGCGATCAGTATGTAGCGCCCTTTAATATCATGGTGTATTACAAGTTACGCGACGTAGAGACCGATTTCGATTACAATGTCATTCCTGCGGATATTACAAAATCAAAACAAATGGCGTGGCTGCTCAAATACCTGTGGTTAGACGCATATCAGGAAGTAGCCGCCGACGGCGTACATTTCGTGCGCGCCAATGCGCCGCGCATCCTGCACTTCATTGGTTCCGCCGAATGGGACAGGGAAACCATCAGGCTGGGAACAGCGGAAGGCGGTTTAAAAATCACCATTACGCAAGTAAATGATTTGATACCCAAGCGAATTGTTGATCAGTATTTTTTCAATACGATTCATCACGAGTTTGGCCACATCCTGAACCAAACGAAGGATTACCCAAGGGATTTTCAGACTATTTCGGTAGGAAAATATATGCCGGCGCAATGGTACAACAGGAGCGACGAGGAGGCTGCCGCCGACGGTTTTGTATCCAATTATGCAGGATCGCAGCCCGGCGAGGATTTTGTGGAAACGCTGTCGCGCTACATCACATGGACAGCGGAACAATGGCAGGACAAACTAACTCAGGCCGGCCCGGACGGAAGCGCCGCTATTCTTCT
>Ga0082212_10008462_pt1 | contig 13421 bp, 9 predicted proteins | sample TergutNt197P3_FD_71548 | JGI IMG/M metagenome (GOLD analysis project Ga0082212, IMG submission 71548) | Neocapritermes taracua P3 segment gut microbial communities from Petit-Saut dam, French Guiana - Nt197 P3 | ecosystem: Host-associated > Arthropoda: Insects > Digestive system > Gut ... | reverse complement strand
ATTCGCGTAATTCGTTGACTCATCATTAAAATCGCCCGCTGCCATTGCTAAAGCAATGGCGCCTCTACTGTTACAGCGGCAATCTCTTGGGCTCTTGCCGTGCTGCATTTGTAAAAGGACACCGCTTAACGCGGTGCTCTTTCCTAGGCTCGCCCGCTGCCATTGCTAAAGCAATGGCGCCTCTATTGTTACAGCGGCAATCTCTTGGGCTCTTGCCGTGCTGCATTTGTAAAAGGACACCGCTTAACGCGGTGCTCTTTCCTAGGCACCCATTCTCATCAGTACATCCAGCATGGAATTGACGGTGGTAACAAAGCGCGCTGCGGCGTTGTATCCGTGCTGGTAGCGGATCATGTTTGCCAGTTCCTCGTCGATGTTTACCCCGGAAATGGACTGCCGCAGATCATGCAGCTGCTTCATAAGAATATTTTCCGTTTCCAATGCTCTGCCGCTCTGCTGTCCCAAAAGGCCCATGCGTCCGACGGAGTCGGCAAAGTAGTCGTCAAAAGTGGAAAGGCGGCCTACCATAACGGGATTGTTCCGGATAGCCGCTATCGCCGCCGCCGCATCGCCGTTGCCGGGATTGGCTCCCCTTCCGTTTGCCCCGAAACCGGAAGCAACCGATACGGGATCTCTTACTACGGAAGGACTCACTTCTATCCAGCCGGAGGGATGGGCAATGGGGGCAACCGCGTAATCCGCTCCGTCGCGCAGGCTGGTAATGGCGTCGGCGGTACCCCAGTCGAAACTTCCGCCCTCAATGCCGCCCAGCAGCCCGGCATAGCCGGTAAGGAAATATCCCGTGTCGCTGACGTGACGTATAACAAAGTCCGGGTTTTCATGTATGCCGTTTACCGGCTCGGCGGGGGTTCCCTTGAGCGAAAGCCGTCCGTCGCGGTTGAGCCGGGCGACAACCTCCGCGCCGGCGTTGTTGATCCGGTTGATAATGTCAATAACGGTGTCGGTGGCGTAGTACGGCACCTTCACTTCGCCGTCGCCGGCGGAAAGGGTTATCTCTCCCACAAGGCCGGGCTGCGCCTGGGCTTCCAGTACATTCTGCCCGTTGATCCGGTAGATATAGCTGGAATCAAAGACCCCGTCGCCCGAGCGGTCGTAGTTGCCGTTTACGTTGGTGACAAAGGGATACTCGGAAAAGAAATTATTCCCCGTAACTCCGTTCAGACCATAACCGTCGCGGTGTATTTCATTCACCAGGTCGACAAAGTTCATGGTCATATTGTCCAGGGTCTGAATTTCATTGGTAATGGTCTCGTCGCGCAGTTCAAGCAGCGCCCCCAGCCGTCCGCGCTGGAAACGGATCTCCTGTCCGGTGTCCTGCCAGAAGATGTGGGCGTAGCCTTCGGTGTCTATCCCCTTGCGAAGATCGTACTGGCGGCCTATCTGTCCCTGGACAAGGACAAAACCGGCAGTATGCACCATAAATTCATCCGGGTCGCGATTGTCGATGGTTATATCAATAATGGAAGAAAGCTTGTCCAACAAAAGATCGCGGCGATCCTGCAGGTCGTTGGGCATATCGCCCATTGCCTTTATCCGCTGAATGTCGCCGTTAAGAGCGGCTATCTGGCGCACCAGTTCGTTCAGTTCGCCGACAGTCAGTTGGATGTCCCCGTCGGCCTGTTCCTGCAAAGTTTTAAGGCCGAAGTAACGGTTGTGGATACCGTCGATGAGGGTCTTGCCCCGTTCAATGACTGCGGTGCGGGGGGCGGTGTCGGCGGGGAACATCGAAAGTTCCTGCCATGCATCCCAGAAATCGTCCATTTTTGACCGCACCGAATTCTGTCCCGGTTCCAGGTACAGGTTTTCCATCATCCGTATATAGGGATCGCGCCCGGCCCAATAGCCCTCGTGGGAGGCCTGCGCGATAATGCGCCTGTCCAGAAGCTGGTCGCGCAGCCGCTCAATGCGTTCAATGGTAACGCCCTGCCCTATCTGTCCCGGCGTTTGCTCGCGGTTCAGACCGGGCAGATATATCGGCTCAAACGCGGACATTTCGACACGCTGGCGGCTATAGCCTTCGGTCGAGGCGTTGTCCAGGTTATGCCCGGTGGTGTACAGGGCCTGCTGGTGGGCGTGTAAGCCCCGTTTGCCAATTTCAATTCCCATAAAAGTCGATGTCATGATTCTCTCCTATCTTAGAAACAACGGTTCAAAACCATGCTGCGCATGTCGTGGGAAACAGGACTCCCATGCGGCGTATACAGCTTGCCGCCCCGATCGGGAAAGGCAATTTCAAAGAAACCTTCCAGGGTAGATCGTGCCCCGGCGATATAATCCATGAGCGCGTCACCGGAAAACTGTATTCGCAGGGCTTCCAACTTCAAATTCCGGTAAATTTCGGTGATTTCGTCGCGTTGATCCGCCGGAAGATGGGCAACAAAGGTATAAAAACCCGAATAAGCGCTTAAATCGGCGGAAATTTCGGTAAAAAGCCCCTCTCTATCATCTTCAAGAGCCGAAAATTCCTCTCCCATCTTGCCCAAAGCATCAAAGTGTCCTTCAAAATCCGTCCAATCACGGTTTTTCACCGCTTCCCACACAAGATTCTGCAAACAGCTGATCCTTTGAACCAGTTCGCTTTCCTTCAACAGGATTTCCCTGCACTTCTCGAATGTCATACCAACCTCGCTATGAAGGCCGCCCGTTATAATCCGGGAGGTTCCTCACTTTCTGTATCGGCGTTTGAAAATGAAGGTTGAGGCTTTTTTTGTGGTAAAAGGCCATGAAAAAAGCCTGTTTCACAAAAATCTCTACTTGAGGTTTCTTTGGATATGTTGTATACTCTTTCATCATACTGCCTTATACAAAGGAAGGGAAAAATGTCTATTCGTGTAAAAGTATTTCTGATTATTACCGGAATTGTGTTGGTGATTTCCGCGTCAAGCGTGGTTATCAGTATTTCCTCGGCGCAGAACCAGATAATCAAGACTCTGGAAGGTGATATGCAGCGGCTTGCGGCCGGCGCAAACGAGTATATGTACAACCAAATGGAATATCTCAAGATGGATGCCGCCGCCGTTGCTCAGGCGCTGCAAGGCGTGCCAAGCTACGAGGCAAATGATATTCTGAGTGTGCAGGCTGCCGCTTATGAAGATTTCAGGGCAATAGCGATTTACAATTCCCAGGGAAATATGCTTGCCAATTACAGAAAGGGCGCTGAACTGCCGCCCGAAGAAGTAGTGCGCAGTGAGGCCGGCCAAAAGGCATTCGAAGGGAAAAGGGTTATTACCACTTCGTACATGGATTCTGCCGGGGAGGTGGTCTTCTATGTTCTGGTGCCGATGGATGACTATGAATACATGATAGAACGAGGTAACCGGCCTTCTAATCCTCAAATTATCGGTATTACCATTTCCGGTGATTATTTCAACGAGCAGATGCTCCGGTTCCAGTCGGGAAACGCAGGACGCATCTTAATGGTGGACAACAAGGGAAAAATAATCGCCGACGTATCCCATCAATGGGTTGAGGAACAGATAAATTTTATTGAAATGGCGAGAAACGACAGCAAATATGGGGATATTGCCAGAGTGATTACGCGGATGCTCCTTGACAACAGCAATGCTGAAAAAAACGTTGACCGTTATGCCATAAAAGGCGCTGAAGAAATGGGTGAAGAAATTGACGATATTATCGCTTACTGGCCCATAGCCACGCTTGAAGGATGGACAATCGCCGCCGCTTCTTCAGTTAAGGACAGCCCCTTTCAGCGGGTGTGGCAGATGATTGCCCTTTCGGGTTTTATTTTCCTGGGATTGGGAATGCTTGCCGCGGCTTTGGCGTCGGGCGTTATCGCAAAACCCTTTGAAATCGCCGAGGCAGCCGAAAAAGCCAAAACCGCCTTTATTGCCAATATGAGCCACGATATGCGTACCCCGCTGAACGCGATTATCGGCTTTTCCCAGCTCAACCTGACCAAGAGGGGTATACCCCTGGATACCAGAAAACAGCTTGAAAAAATTGATGAATCGGGCATGACTCTTCTGGGGGTGGTTAACGATCTTCTTGATATTTCCAATATCGAATCGGGTAAATTCGGGGTTATTTCCGCCGAATATGATTTACCCAATTTCATTAACGACACGGCGCTCAGCAACCTGAGCCACATCGGATCAAAATCAATCGGCCTGAACATTATCCCCGACGAGAAACTCCCCGCCAGGCTCGTCGGCGACGCGCTGAGGGTACGGCAGATTTTCAATAATCTCTTGATCAACGCTTTTCACCATACCAAGATGGGGACCGTGGAATGGCGGATTACCGCCGAAAGGGAGGGGGATACGGTATGGCTGGTATCCTCTGTCTCGGACACCGGCGCAGGGTTTAAACCCGAAGATATTGACAAACTCTTCCTTGACTACTCAAGCCAGGATACCCAGCAGCTGCGTTCTTCACAGGGTACCGGCCTGGGCCTCGCCCTGACCAAAAAAATACTGGATATGATGAAGGGCACAATCACCGTGGAAAGCACTCCCGGAAAGGGAACGGTATATACCGTCAGGCTGCCGCAGAAATTCGTCAGTGAAGAAACGATGAGCGCGGCTCTTGCCGAAACGCTGAAAATGTTCAGCTCTACCACGCAGGGTTCCATAGACTCAAGCGATATGCAGCGCATTCGCCTTCCCGAAGCGAGGGTTCTCCTGGTGGACGACGCCGAAATTAACCTTGAAGTAGCCCGGGGGATGATGGAACCCTACGGAATAATGGTTGACTGTCTGACCAGCCTGCCGGAAGCGGTGGAGCTTATACGCAAGGGCGAACCTAAATACAACGCATTTTTCATGAACCGCTGGATGCCGGGAATGGACGGCACTGCGGCGGTGCGGAAAATCCGGGACGAAATTGGCAGCGATTACGCGAAAAACCTGCCGATTATCGCCGTTACTGCCAATTCCGTAATCGGCAACAATGCCTTTTTCCTGCAAGCCGGTTTCCAGGATGTTATATCAAAACCGATGGACATCCTTCGCCTGGACAAGTTGATCCGCCGATGGGTAGCCGGCGAGAACTTGTCATAGTTTTACAACAAAGTTACAACAAAGAAAGAAGGAAAAAATTATGTCAATTCGCCTGAAAGTATTTTTGATTATCAGCGTGATTGTTTTATTGATTACCGCGTCCGGCGTGGTGATCAGTATCATGTCGGCCCAGAACCAGATTATCGGAACGCTGGAACGGGATATGCGCCTGGTAACAACCCTGGCGAACGAATACATTTCAGGCGAAATTGACCTTCTTAAGGCAAATGCTGCATCGGTAGCCCAGCGGCTAAAAACCACCAGAGTGGAAGATTTCCAGCAGATTCTGATTGAACAGGTCGCCGCTTACGAACAATTCAATACGATAACCATTATCAACGCGTCGGGCAGGGTCGATGCGTCTTACGGCCCCTCTCCCGCGCCGGCGGAAATGATCCTTCACCGTTACGGAGACCAAGAATTCATGTGGTCACGGACGATTTCAACTTCGCGGGTGGATGAATACGGGAACCTGGTTTTCCACATTTTTGTGCCGATGGATGACTCTTACTATATGCGGTCGATAATTGGCGAACAAGACTCCAACTGGAAAATAGTGGCGTGCAGTATTCCGGGCGATTATTTCAGCCGGAGGATGGGACGCTTCCTTTTGTGGGAGACCGGAAATATCATAATAGAAGACGATACAGGAACCTTAATCGCCAGCGTTATCCATGACTGGGTTGCCAAACGGATGAATTTCATAGAAGTTGCAAAGGAAAACTCCCAATACAATGACGCCGCAAAAATATCCCAGCGGATGATCGGCGGCGAAACAGACACGGTGTATTTTGCCCTGGAGGGAACTGACACGGCCATTTCCTTTATGCCGATTAACGCATCGGAAAACGGCTGGTCTATCGGCGTTATTGCCCCTACCTCGGAAAGTCCTTTTTACAAGGCGAGGGATTTTATTGTCATTGCAGGGAGCATCTTCCTGAGCCTGGGAATTATTGCCGCTACGGTTGCGGCAGGTATTATCGCAAAACCGTTTTACCGCATAGAAGAACAGAACGTCCGGCTGAAGGAACTCGGAGACGAGATCAAGGCGCTCTCAATAGCCAAGAGTACCTTTCTTGCCAACATAAGCCAGGATATGCGCACCCCGCTGAATATGGTTATCGGTCTTTCGGAATTGGCCCTCAAACAGAAACCATCTGCCGAAACCGGGGAGAATTTGAAAAAAATAGGCGAATCGGGCAGGACTCTTTTGGGGGTTGTCGACGATCTTCTTGAAATTTCCAACCTGGACACGGGAAAATTCCGCCTCGTAAACGCCGAGTACAATGTTGCCACATTTATCCACAACACGGCCAGCATCAACAAAAACCGCATCGGCGAAAAGCCGATTGCCTTTAATCTTGTCCTTGACGATAACCTCCCCGTCCGCCTGATTGGAGACGAATTGAGGATTAAGCAGGTTTTTGACAATGTACTGGAAAATGCCTTTATCTATACGGAAAAAGGATCTGTTGAGTGGCGGCTTTCGGCGGAGAGAGACGGAGATTCGCTATACCTGGTTTCCTCCGTTACCGATACGGGCATCGGGATTAAGCCGGAGGATCTGGAAAAACTCTTTACCGATTACCGGGAACTGGACGCAAGAAAAATGCGGAACCTTGCGGGAACCGGACTGGGTCTTGCGCTGACCAGAAGAATGGTAGAACTTATGGGAGGGACGATTTCCGCCGAAAGCGCCTACGGAAAAGGATCCGTGTTTACGGTGAGGATACGGCAGAAACCGGTGAATGAAAAAAATATCGATGCCCATACTCTGGAAAGCCTGAAAAAGTTTTCCTATTCCGATAAAGCGCCCGGTGCCGAAGCCGAAACCCAGCAATTACAGCTTGCGGGAAAAAGGGTACTGGTGGTAGACGATCTTGAGATGAACCTTGAGATAGCCATGAGTATGCTGGAGCCTTTCGGCATGGAAATTGACGGTGTCTCCAGCGGTTCTGAGGCACTGGAACTGGTGAAAAAAGGCGAGCCGAAATACGACGTGATTTTCATGGATCACATGATGCCGGAAATGGACGGCGTGCAAACTACTGCGAAAATCCGCGATTCCGTCGGGACTGAATACGCAAAGGCAGTGCCGATTATTGCCATCACCGCCACCGGCTATTCCGGCAGCAACGACCTGTTTCTTAACAGCGGTTTTCAGGATGTTATATCAAAGCCCCTGGGAGAAGATCGTCTGGAAGAGGTAGTCCGCCGCTGGCTTGCCGGCTAATACCAATAAGAAATGAAAATACAAAGGGGCTGCCTGCTGGCAGCCCCTTTGTTTTACGCCTAAAGATTTATAGCTGCGCGTTATGGGCGCTGGGGTCTCCCTTCGCCTTGACGTATGCCGCCATGCGGAAGTCGTCTCCCTTGATGTGGTTAAGGAGCCAGTTACCGATTGTCGTTGTCACAATACCAATCACCTCTTCCGTGGGGCCTTCCTTGATCAGCCGCTGGGTGAGATCGCCAACGGTACCCTTGAACTCGTCATGGTAGCGCTTGTGAATAAGGTAGTCGGGATATTCGTACTGGGTCTGGAGTTTTTCCTCCATTGCAAAATGCATCACCGTATAGCCGGTAAGAAAGTCCAGGGTCTTGAAAATTTCATCTTTTCCCTTTTCTTCTCTCGAAGCATCGATGATGCTGTTCAGCGCGGAAATCAGCTGTTTGTGCTGACCGTCGATTTTTGCATGGCCTGTCTCAAGAGTCGGATCCCATAGATACGCCATAATAGCCTCCTTAGAATTTGCCGTTCTATTCTAAAGGCGGAAAATACCCGGAGGAATCCCGCCCAGAACGCTCCATAAGGTACACTTCCGCTTCCACGGGAAGCCATGCCCTGCCGAAATCGGTGGGAAGAAGCGACCGGTAGCCAATAGTATAAAGCCCGGTAGGAATAAAAGCAATACTTTCTATCATTTCTCGTATCCCTTCAGGGCGGTACAGGGGCAGCGCCTGCCCCCCTGTTTCCCGGCAAAGGTAGCGTATTTCCTCGGCAGGAGCTCCGGATCCAACAACAACGGCGTTAAATACAATGGCGTTGTTGGCAAGGTAGGCTGCCATTTCGGAAAGGCTGTACTGATCCAGTGCCAGTTCCCCCATTCCGCCGGAGCCGATATATACCACCGACCGCTTCTTCTCGCCCGAAAGCAGGTCGGTGGCGGCAAGGCGCAGGCCAAGGTCGAAACGCCAGCGGACGCTGTAGTCCCCCGTTCGCCCCCTGGCGGCGGTTTCAAGGGCGTTTTCGTACCGCTCCCGCTGGGGCTGCTCGCCCGCCGAAATAAACGACAGAATCTTCCTTTGGGTTCCAAGGGCGTTATTAATATCGCGTACCGCGGCGGCAAGATCGTCGCGCAGGGATGCCGTGGCGGGCGATCGTTCAACCAGTATGGAAATATCGGCGCGGTTTGATCGGTAGGAAGGCAAAAGGAAATTCTGTTCGCTGACCGCGCGTCCGCCCTCGCTCAGGAAGAAATTCCCGCCGTCAAGCCCGACAATGGGGCGGCGCAGCCGGTCTTCAACCTTTACCTCTACCGTAACTTCGGGGAAACGGTCGGCGTACACCCGCTCTATCTGCACAAAGAAACCGGAGGCAAGATCGTCAAAGCGGGTCAGTACGGACACCTCGCCCGCGGCGAAATTCGCGGCAAGCAGGTTGCCGTTGGAATCCACGTCCGCGCCGACTATGCGTACCCGCTGGTTTCCCGCGACGCCAAGCTCCCGGACAATTGCCGAATCAACGTCGATGAGCAGCACCCTGTTGGTGTCCGCCGCGAGCAGTTTTCCGTCGCCAAGGAAACGAAGACTTTCCGGTCCGGAAAGACCCTCGGCAAGTATGCCCAGATAGTTCCCGTTGGGGTCAAACATATAGATGCACTTTGACATAGAATCCGCAGCGTATATCCGGCCGCCTCTGGCGGCAATACCTGTTGGCGAGGGGAAACCGGGAAAGAGTGCGCTTCGTGTCCCGAAGGACAGAACGAAAACACCGTCCGGATCGAATTTGGAAATAAGCTGCCGGCCGTAATCGACAACGTAGAGGTAACCGTCTTCGTCGACCGCCATGTTCTGCGGCCCAATAAACATCCCCTGCCTGAGGCCCTTCGAGCCGATGTACGAAAGCCAGTCCCCCTGGGGGCTGAGTACGCTGACTCTGCCGGCGCGGTATTCGGAAAGGTACATGCGCCCCTCGGCACCTCTGACCAGATCGTAGGGTCTGTCGAAACCGTTCAGCGGCCCGCGTTTGCGGTCACGGATAACGCCGTTAACGTCTATCTTGACAATCTCGTTGCTGCCGTAGGCAACCACCCAGGCAGAGCCGTCGTTTTGAGGCAGAACGGCTGTCGGCTGCCGGTACAGGACATAGTCCTCGTAACGCCCGGGGTAACGCCCCGATTCAATGTAGCGCACATCGTCGTTGGCAATGGGCAGCAACAGGCGGCGGTTCGCCACCGTCTCGACACGGTTTGCCAGAATCATCCCCGGGCCGGAATTTTTGCCGTAGGCATCGGAGGCGGCTCGCCATTGGCGAAGGGCGGTGTTTTCAAGGCCGGAACGGTAATACGCCTTGCCCAGCCAGTCCATGATTATCGCCTCGCCCGGCCTGAAAGAAAGGGAACGCTCGAAAGAAAGGATCGCTTCGTTAAAGGCATAGCGGTTGTACGCGTGAATGCCGATGCGGAATTCTCCGGCGGCATTTACCGCATTAACATCCTCGCCGCCGGTGATATATCCGGAACGCTCGTCCTGTGCGGTCAGGGACGGCAAAAAAACGAGGAACAGTACCGCCAAAGCCAGGGGCCTAAAGACCCACGATTGCCGTGTCACGCAGATCTCCCGTTAACTATCTTGTAATGTTCTTTGATTTCTTTTTCTTTTGGGGCAAGTTCCATTGCCCGGCGCAGCAATGTCCGGGCTTCCGGCAGCTCTCCGCATTTGTAATACGCCCAGCCAAGAGAATCGAGGTATGCCGCGTTGTCCGGCTTATAATCCAGGGCCTTGCGGCAAAAGCGCAGCCCTCTTAACGGATCTATTCCGGTATCGGCAAGGATATAGCCCATGCTGTTTAATGCTGTGGCATTGTCCCGGTCAAGGTCAAGTGCCCTTTCGTAAAAATCAATCGCGTCCTGGTACTTCTTCTGGGTATACGATGCGTAAGCCAGCGTGTTGTACAGGGGCGCCGATTCAAAGCCGGAATGCTGCAGACGCTTCAATTCAAATTCCGCCATTCTGGCGCGCCCCGTTGATACATAAATGTAAGCAAGGGTCAGGCGGCACTGGTACACGCGCAGCGGATCGAAGCCGAGGGCAACGACCTGTTCAAGGTGCAGAATGGCGTCATCGTAACGTTCCAGCTTGGTGCAGCAGAGGCCGAGATAGTAGGCAAGTTCGGCCTGTTCCCCGACAGAGAAATCTTCGGCGTCTATGCGCAGCAGCACTCTAACGGCATTTTCCCAGCGTCCCATGCGGAACAGGCGCACCCCTTCCTGCAGCACCCGTATATCCGGGGGTTTTTTCTCCGTCTTTTCAACAGAAACGCTTTCAATGCTCTTTACAATCTTGTCGGGAAAACTGGGTTGAAACTCCTCGTTTATTACCGGTTTCTCGCCCGGCGCCCGGCGCCGGTTTGACAAGTCAGCCACTATGCCCTCCCTTGGCTATGACAGCTTCCAGCAGTACCGGATGGATACAAATCCCGCTTATCGACGCGTTGTTATCCGTTACTGCCATCCAATCCGACCCCTGCTCCGGACTCGCGCTAATCTCCCCGGCTCTGGAAAAACAGTACCGGTGCCCGTCCGGCGCATCGTATATCTCTATACGATCATTATAATACCGCAAAGAAGGGAAAGCGTGAACCAGTGATGCAGGAATTTCCCTGCGGTTTGGCAAATTAACATTGACAAAGGAACCGGGCTTCCAGTATGCAAGCATTTCCTCAAGACGTTCGGCGGCAAAGATAACGGCCGTCTCCCAGTTCCACACAGGACCCTCAACCAGGGAAAGCGCGACGGACGGTATATTGCACAGCGCACCCTGCCTCGCCGCAGCCGCCGTGCCCGAATAGACAATGTCCGTGCCGAGATTCGCGCCCCGGTTTATGCCGGAAACAATTATGTCTGGCGGGGAACCCTCCGTCCCGCAGCCGCCGTCCCTGACCATGCACAATTCGGGGATACCCCCCAACAGGGAAATCACTATGCAGTCCACCGGGGTTCCGTCGCAGGCCCAGGTATCTTTTTCAATTTCAATCAACTTGCGCGGGCCGCTGAGAAAGGAGATGGAATGGGAAACCCCGGAACGATCCAGGGCGGGGGCAATGACAAAAACCCGGTGTCCCGCTTCGCGCAGGGCGGCGGCAAGCAGCAAAATACCCGGCGAAGAAATCCCGTCGTCGTTGGTCAGCAGTATTCTCAAATTCCCCCCATCGTCCGGCTAGGCATTTTTTATGATATGGCTGCCCGTTGAAAGTTTCATCTCGTAAATAGCCGGACGGAAACCAAATATCCGCTCGTAGTCGTCAATCCGGCTGCGAAATTCGCCGAGCGCTTCATTTCTGACAATCGTATAGGTGCAGCCGCCAAAACCCTGCCCGGTCATCCGCGCGCCAAGCACACCATCGGTTTCCTGCGCCCGTTTTACCATCCAGTCGATTTCGGGGCAGCTTACCTCGTACAGATCGCGCAGTCCCTCGTGGGAATGGAAAACCAGCCGCGCAAACCCCGCCAAATCGGCGCACAACAAGCAGTCCTTCGCGTCCTGAATACGGCGTATTTCCTGAACAACGTGCAGACTCCTGCGGCGGATCACCTCGGGCAGGTTTCCCATGGATTCCATAATGTCCATGGCGGCGAATTCCCGGAAACATGCCCCCTCCCTGCCCTGGGCTAACATTTCCAGAGCGGTTTTAACATCGTTCCTGCGGTTTTCCAGTTCACTTTCAACTCCCAGACGGGGTACGCGGGAATCCATCAGAATAAAACGGCAGTCGGAAAAGGGCGACTTAATCCTCGTTACTTCCATGCTCGATTCATCGACGACAAGAAACTGATCCTTTTTTGCCGCAAGGGCAATGATATAGTCTACGGGATTCGCGCTTTTGCCAAAAAACAACTCGTGCGCCGCCGACAGCCGCTGAACAAGTTCCCGGTCGCCGATCTTTACGCGAAGGAAGCCCCGCAGCGCTACCGCAGAGGCAACCTCAATCGCCGAGGAAGAGGCCAGCCCGATCTGATGGGGAATATTGCCGGCAATGGTAAAATCCATGCCTTTGAGCGGGACGCCAAGTTCCACAAAAACATGTATCGCGGTCTTGATGTAGTTTGCCCAGCGATCTTCTCTTTTGAATTTAAGATTGACAAGGGTGCTGCGCTTTCGTTCGCCCAAATCGGCGGCATAGAATCGCAGGGAATTGTCCTTCCGGGCGCTGACCGCCGTCTTAACGCAGCAATCTATTGCCGCCGAAAGATACAGTCCGGCAGAAGGATCGCCGTGCTCGCCCAGAAAGTGGACCCTGCCCGGCGCTTCGGCAATAACTACGGGATTGTCGGCTCCGCTCCGGCCTGTTTTGTCGCCGGAACCGGCCTTTCCGGAGAGGGACTTTTTTTCGCTGTCGCCCGGGCGGCGGAGGGGGATCGGCCTGACGGCTTCAAGTTCGTACTCCCTGCGGTGGATGGGACCGATATCCAGCATTTTCTGCAAACCTCATACGTTATAATAAAAGGGAGCCGTCACTCCCAAACCACCTGCCGGGGCTTTCGGGAGACATTATATACAAAAATCCGTATTTATTCAACAAAAAACAGGTCAAAAATGCCCTAAATTGGGGATATTTTGACATTTTGCCCAGTTCCGCCGTATGGGTGATTGCTTTTCTGCCGAAGATGTAATAAAGTAGTATTTGAAAATTTGGGAGAAATAATATGGCAGGAAGAATAATTGTTCTATTGCTGCTTGTCCTGATCCTTGCGGCGGGGGGAATTGTCTGGTTTGACTTCCTCAATGTTATCGACGCGAAGACTGTTTTGGCCCCGTTGTACCGGTTTATTGGCCTTGACGGGCGCAGCCAGCCCAAGACAACGCCGGAGGACTACCTCAATCTGGACGCGGAACGGCTGGCGGTGCGGCTTGAGGCTCTGGATATGCGGAGCATGGAAATGGACGCACAGCAGCGGAACCTCGATTCCCGCTACGGCGAAATCGAGCAGATGGCCCAGGAACTGGAAGAGCGGCAAAAAGCGCTCGAAGAAATAGAAAATTCACTCAGAGCCTCGTCGTCCGATGCCGAAAATAGGGACAGAAACATCGAAGAAAACGCCCGGATTCTAAACGGGATGCCGCCGGAGCGAGCGGTGGGCATTATGTCCGCTATGGAGGATC
>Ga0082212_10008461_pt1 | contig 13423 bp, 9 predicted proteins | sample TergutNt197P3_FD_71548 | JGI IMG/M metagenome (GOLD analysis project Ga0082212, IMG submission 71548) | Neocapritermes taracua P3 segment gut microbial communities from Petit-Saut dam, French Guiana - Nt197 P3 | ecosystem: Host-associated > Arthropoda: Insects > Digestive system > Gut ... | reverse complement strand
AATTACATTATCAGGCGTTAGATTTGCCTGTTCTTCTGCTGTGAGGACTTGATTGTTTTGAGCCTCACCATTGTTGCCTTCTGCAACAGTTGTTTTGTTTTCGCCGCAGGAGGTGAAAATCACCAACGCAGCCAATGGAATCATTACTTTCTTCATGTTAAAAGCATTTTGTTAATAATTTTAAAACTAAATTCACATCCATTCCCACTAAAAGGAATGCGATTTGCAAAGATATAAAAAAAATTTTGAATAAATTACAAAAAAAGATATTTTTCGTTATTTAACAATAGAAAATTTACGAACTGATTTTATACCACTCTTATTATCAACTATTTGCAACAAATATAGCCCGGGTGTAAAATGAGCCGTCGCAATTTCTGACCGATAGGCTTGTTCGTAGATTTTTTGCCCCGTAACAGTGTAGATAGCTATTGTAATGTCTCGGTTTTTTATTTCCTCTGGTAAATCAATGTATAACAAGTCTTTAGCAGGATTTGGATATATCTTCATATCAAAACGTGCCGTTTGTTCAATTACTTCCACCTGCGGAAATTCGCGACCCACTACGGGACGCAACATGGGCGTGCCTACCAAAAACTCTTTATACCAACCTGCATTGGTTCGCCAAAAAGTATGCAAACTGGTATCTTTGTTTTGGTCAAATCCAACGTTGAGCAAATTATTCAGTCCGGCAATTTGATAGCCAATATAAAACGTCCCCGAAATGGGCAAGGGTTCGGTCAGATGAAACCGCTGAAAGCCATATAAATCAGCACTATATTCCTGCGATACTTCGTTTGCATACCATTCTCCACCGGGCATTCCGTTATTGTCTTTCCACACGCTAAGGGTGAAGTTTATAAACGTGGCATCATTCCATGTATGGTTAAAATAAATGTCAATTGCCCGCAAGGTATCGGGTCTATTCAAGGTAAATTCGAGGGCAAGCGATTTTTTGTAAGGATTTGAAGACGAGGTTACAATATAGCCTGCTTCGGGCGTGCCGTCATCGTAGGCATAATAATTGTAAAATTTTTGGGTATAGAAGGCGGTGTCGTTCTTCGGATTTTTATCCCCTCCGCCCTCTTCTTCAAAAATATGTTGTACATAAATCGTTACACTATCGGAGGAGGCAGCCGGAAAGGCAATTGATTTTGAATCCAATTCGGGATAGGGATGCAGGCAAGTATCACCATCACCTTTATCTATTAGTTGGTAATTGCGCGTAATGGGAAACGACTCGATATTGCAGTTGCCCGCATCGTGAAAGCCTATCACATTTTTATTTTCATCTAAAATATTGTATCTGTATTTGGAATTCTTTTTATCGTTGGACAAGTTCGTTAGATAGTTGGTAAAATGGGTTCGCAGTTCGGCGGTTTCGTGTCCTTTGAATTGGTTCCAAGGCATGGCGGTGTATTTTTCCAGTATGCTGCCCGGATTGTGCACAAACGCAATATCATCAATGGCGGTATCCGACCAAGAACGGAATCTATCCAAACGCACATAATCAATATTCCAAAAATCGACATTACTTCCCCAAGCCAGTACGCTGCTAAATTCCAAAGAGGCGTAGTTTCGGAATCGGAACTGAAACCCGCGGTTGAAATATTTCCAATCCGTAATCGGTATCATCACCTGACGGAACGTATCGCTGTGTATTTTGATAAATTCTTCCAACGTTTTTCCTGCATCGCCCCAAACTCTCTCCCAAATGGTCTCCATGCCATTGACGGAATCGCAAGGCACTTCCACCTTATCGCCCGGAAAATAATAATCGTCCGCTATAATAAATAAATCGGGGTTGCACATACTGATAATCGTATCATTGGGCTTGATGGTGTCGCCAATCATCTGAAAATTCGTAATATAATACAGCAACACGATGTTTCCTGTCTGATAACCGAACTCCAACAACAAGGAATCTTCGGCTTCGGGGGCATCGCCCAGCCTTTTCCAAGGCTCGCCCAACCCGCCGCCCGGCTGGTAAAAGAAACTGAAATAAACAGAATCTAAAGGGGCTAACGGCAAGGGAATCGGCGAAAAAACAGAATCCAAACGTATGGGTCTGGACAACAACGTATCCGCAGGAAAAGGTGTTTTCTTGGCATGTGCATACACAAAACCGCGTTCATCTACCGCATCCAACGTAACGCAACCCAGAGTAGGCGGTGCCACCGCAAAACTTTGATTTACAAACGTTTGCCGACCAATCCACAAGGCAGTATCGGGGTAGCCCGTATAGTCGGAAAAATCATCGACAAAGGGCAAGAGAACGGGTTCATAGTAAACAAATACGTTGCTCTTATGCGGCTTGGGCAACTGTTTGTACGCTTTTTTTATTACATCATTCCCGTCCAACGGAACCAGCTGTCCCTGAGAATATCCCCGCTGAACAAAAACAAATAACCCCACAAACAAAACAAAATACTGCTTTTTAAAAAATGTTGTCATATCAAATTATGGTTTAGTACGTAAACTATAAACGGCGAGAGTTTGGATTTATTTTGTAGGCTGGTTTTGATTAAAATGAATTTCACTATTATTCCACAGGGCGATGCCCTCTCAAAAAGAAACCCCCTTCGGGAGGAATAAGGGGGGCTGCGTCATTGCAAACACAACGAAACACCCTAAATTTTGTAATTATTTAGTTGGGACTTGGGCAAACGTAAAAGAATGATTATTGTTAATTATGGGTACCTTGGCTCCCTCCTGTTCCCGGATACCACAGGCAAAACGTAAAGATTATTGTTATTGAGGGGTCGTCCACTGACGAGACAGCCAATATCAAGGGGGCGGCAGTCGTCTGTGGTGGAATGATAACGGTATAGGTAGCACCAACTTTGGTTGGAGCTTCACCTCATTCCATAGAGCTATAATAAACATAATCCTCGAATTCCCATACTTCCAACGCAACCCATGAGCTAAGAGCGGGATTGGGCAGGTTTTGACCGGTTACACGTCCGGTCAAGGTAATAGTGTCTCCCCACTCAGCGTGACAGCAGAATATGTCTTGGGCTATCATTTCTACTTCACGAACTTCGTTTAAAGAGGTTGTTGCCGTAACTCGCAGTGTGCCATCATCCCGCCTTGCGACATACTTAATATCGGACGGCGGCGAACTTTTTACCCTCACCGGGTCAGTTTCGCACCACCAGCCGGTGGCGTGGCGCTGTCAATAAAGTAGAAGGTTACCACTCCTGCACCGCGAGCAGTTACCAAACCCATATTGTCCACTGTGGCAACGCTGAGGTCGCTGCTTTCCCACGTGCTGCCGGTAGTGGGAAACAGTTGCGTAGTACAAAGGCTGCTGTTGCAATCCTTGCAGAGCGTAGTCGAACCCGTGATTGACACAGCGGAACAAGGGTCTGTTTGCCCCGCCACTTTCATACTCGTGCTTAAAAGCACCACTATTGCTGCTACCGGCAACATTCTTCTAAAAAAATGGTTGAAATTTCTCATGTTCATTTGGTTTAGGTTATTATTTTATTTAATTATTAAATTCGTTTGATATACAAGGCGATGCCCTGTACTAATGAATGGACGGCTTTCCGCCGATTGCCGCCTACGCCCTGAAAGGGTATCATCAATAGCGTAGGGCATCGCCCTGCGGAATGTGTTGCCCTCGCTCGTACGGTTTTGTAAACTGTATGTGTAAAATACTGAAAACAAACACAATAACACACACCGATTGCAAATCGGCGCGAGCTGGTTTTTCCAACGGCGTCAACGCCCCAATTGCCGAGTTGCGGTCAATGTTCATTATAATACACCAAAAATCCCAAAAGTTCATTTTTTTTATCACACAAGCTATTTTTCCCTGTTCATTAAATCCCACCCTATATCCGTGCGGTAATATTTTCCGTCAAACTGTATTTTTTTTGCATTTTTATTGGAAAGGGCGAGGGCGGAGGCAATGTCTTTTCCAAAGGATGTAATCGCCAAGACTCTGCCACCTGAGGTTTGCAATGTGTTTTCTTCGTTGCATTTCGTACCCGCGTGAAACACAAGGCTATCGGTGATGTCATCCCAATGAGAAATGACTTTGTTTTTTTCATAATCTTCGGGATAACCGCCTGAAACAAGAATTACGGTTGCAACCGTGTCTTCTATTACTTCCATTTTTTTTTGTCCAATGGTCTGATTTCCAACGGAAAGAAACAAATCCACCAAATCATTTTTTATACGCGGCAGCACTGATTCGGTTTCGGGATCGCCCAAACGAACGTTGTACTCTATCACATAAGGGTCGCCGTCCACATTCATCAATCCGATGAATATAAATCCTTTATAATCAATGTTTTCCTTTTGCAATCCTTGAATGGTGGGCTGTACTATCTGCTGTTCTACCTTGTTCATGAATGCGGCATCGGCAAAAGGAACAGGTGAAATAGACCCCATGCCGCCCGTGTTCAAACCCGTGTCGCCCACGCCGATTCGTTTGTAATCTTTGGCAGCTGGCAACATAAGATAAGATTGCCCATCGGTAAGCACAAATACCGACATCTCAATGCCTTTGAGAAACTGCTCAATCACCACCTTGTTGCCCGCATCGCCGAATTTGCCACTGAAAAGCATCGCTTTGACCTCCGCCTTTGCCTGCGAAAGACTGTCGCAAATTAGTACGCCCTTTCCTGCTGCCAGTCCGTCTGCTTTTAGCACGTAAGAAGGAGATAATTTTTCCAAAAAAGCATAAGCCTCGTTTATTGTTTCAGTTGTAAAAGTTTGATATTCAGCTGTCGGAATGCGGTGGCGGTACATAAATTGCTTGGCAAAATCTTTGCTTCCCTCCAATTTTGCACCTTCTTTGGAAGGTCCAATCACAATGACATTTTTACACAAAGGGTCGCTTTTCAACGCATCGGCAATGCCGTTCACCAAAGGTTGCTCGGGTCCAACCACCACCATATCAATCACTTGCTCTATTACAAACTGTTTAACCTGAGCAATGTTCGTCTCCGCCAACGGGACATTCTTTCCGCATTGTGCCGTGCCGGGATTGCCGGGAGCGATATACAACTGCGAACACAACGGACTTTGTGCCATTTTCCACGCCAACGCATGTTCCCGCCCCCCTGAACCAAGAAGTAAAATATTCATATCTTTATTTTTTATTAAAACGCAAAAATAGCTGTTTTATGATAAAACGAAATTTCAAAAAATACAAAAAGAGAATAAATACCCTTGCAGATATTTATTCTCCTTTTTTGTCGGATTAAAAAACCTTATTCCTGATTTTTCGTCTCAAACACTTTCCAAACAAGAGCCGACAAAGCCGCTCCTATTAACGGAAACACAATGAATACCCACAGATTGCATAAAGCTGCACCTCCTTCAAAAAAGGCGGGAGCGATGCTGCGAGCAGGGTTAACCGACGTTCCTGTGATAGGAATACACACGATGTGAACCAACACCAAGGTTAGCCCAATTGCCAAGCCGGCAAATTTGGGAGCATTGTTGGTTTTGTAGGTTGTGCCTAAAACAACCAATACAAAAACGAAGGTGAATACCGTTTCGGCAATCGCCGCTCCCATCAGTCCGCCTGATGCAAAATTGTTGGCACCCGTTTCCGTTACGCCACCCGTTGCAATGCCTCCGCTCACGAGAAGGTACAAAATAGTAGAGCCGATAAAGGCACCTACTACTTGTGCGGCAACGTAAACACCAGCTTCTGCACATTTCATGCGTCCGCTAATCCATGCGGCAACCGTAATAGCCGGATTGATATGACAACCTGAAATAGGTCCAATGGTGTACGCCATCGCCACAACGGACAAGCCGAAGGCAAAAGCAACCGTTAAAACCCAACCTGCGTCAATCACTCCCCCCGCATTGAATACGGCGGCTCCACAACCCAATAGCACAAGAACCATCGTTCCTGTCATTTCTGCGATAAATTTTTTAAGCATAATACATTAAAATTTAGTAAATAAATATTTTTTTTAAGAATGTGCAAAGATACAATTAAAAATTGAAAAATCAATAAAAAGATAAACTTTAATAAAAAAAGTGTATCTTTGCACCTGATTACAATAAGAATAAAGAATTACACATAATATTTAATATCAAATACTTATGGCAGAGAAGAAATTTATAACATGCGACGGGAATCAGGCGGCAGCACACGTTGCGTATATGTTTAGCGAGGTTGCTGCGATTTATCCCATTACGCCCTCGTCCACGATGGCGGAATACGTTGATGAGTGGTCGGCATTTGGTCGGAAGAATATTTTCGGCGAAACGGTGCGGGTAGTAGAGATGCAATCGGAGGCGGGAGCGGCTGGTGCTGTTCACGGTTCGTTGCAGGCGGGTGCTTTAACGTCCACATTTACAGCGTCTCAGGGACTTTTGTTGATGATTCCCAATATGTACAAGATTGCGGGAGAGTTGTTGCCGGGCGTTTTTCACGTGTCGGCTCGTTCGTTGGCGGCGCAGGCGTTGTCCATTTTCGGAGACCATTCTGACGTGATGAGTACGCGTCAGACGGGTTTTGCGATGTTGGCAACCGGTTCGGTGCAGGAAATTATGGATATTGCCCCTGTCGCGCATTTGGCGGCGATTAAGGCGAGGATTCCGTTCTTGCATTTCTTTGACGGCTTTCGTACTTCGCACGAGGTGCAGAAGGTAGAGCCTGCCAATCAGGACGATATAGCGAAGTTGATGGATTGGAATGCGTTGAAATCTTTCCGCGATAATGCGTTGAATCCGGAGCATCCGGTTACGCGCGGAACGGCTCAAAATCCTGATATTTACTTCCAAACTCGTGAGGCTCAGAACAAATTCTACGATACCATTCCAGACGTTGTGGCGGGTTATATGGAAGAAATGAGCAAACTGACCGGTCGGAAGTATGCGCCGTTTACCTATTATGGTGCGGAAGATGCGACTGACATCATTGTGGCGATGGGTTCTATCACGGAAACCATTAAAACTGTGGTAGATAAGTTAAACAGCGAGGGCGGCAAAACGGGCGTTGTTTCCGTTCATTTGTATCGTCCATTCTCGGTAAAATATTTGTGCCAAGTGCTTCCCAAAACGATGAAACGTATTTGTGTTTTAGACCGTACAAAAGAAATCGGCGCAAATGGAGACCCTTTATATTTAGATGTAGTTGAAGCATTTGCAAGTTGCACAGGCGGTTGCGTTAAACCGTTGATTATCGGCGGACGTTACGGTTTATCTTCCAAAGATACGACTCCTGCACAGATAATTGCTGTTTTCGACAATTTAAAATCCGAAAATCCGAAAAATCAATTTACGGTGGGAATCGTTGATGATGTTACGCATAAATCGCTGCCTTTGTTGCCCGAAGTGGTTGTGTTGCCAAAAGGAACATACGAGGCTAAATTTTACGGTTTGGGTGCAGACGGAACAGTTGGGGCTAACAAAAACTCTATCAAGATTATAGGGGAAACTACGGACAAATATTGTCAAGCCTATTTTGCATACGACAGCAAGAAATCGGGCGGATTTACCTGCTCGCATTTGCGTTTTGGCGACAAACCGATTATGGCTCCGTATTTGGTTGGAACTCCTGATTTTGTGGCAGTTCACGTACCGTCTTATTTGGAAAAATACGATTGTTTAAAAGGTTTAAAAAAAGGCGGAACGTTCTTGTATAATTCTATTTGGAATGCGGAAGAAACCAAAAAACAATTGCCCGACCACGTGAAAAAAACTTTGGCAGAAAACAATATTTCAATGTATATAGTTGATGCTACGGCTGTTGCGTCAAAAATTGGTTTGGGAAATCGGACAAATACCATTTTGCAATCTGCATTTTTCAAAATTTCAGGCGTAATTCCTTATGAATTAGCGGTGAAAGAGATGAAAAAAGCCATCGACAAATCGTATGGTCGCAAGGGTGAAAAAATTGTTCAGATGAATTATGCGGCTGTGGATGCGGGCGCTGACATCGTTAAAGTGGAAATACCTGCGGAGTGGGCGAAAATTGAACTCAAAAAAGAACCCGACACCAGAGATATTCCCGATTTTATTAAAAATATTGTAGAACCGATGACGGCACAAAAGGGCGACAATCTTCCCGTAAGTGCGTTCAACGGTTACGAAGACGGCACATTCCCCGCCGGCACAACGGCTTACGAAAAACGCGGTGTGGCGGTAAATGTTCCCGAATGGTTGCCCGCAAACTGTATTCAGTGCAATCAATGTTCGTTGGTGTGTCCGCACGCTGCGATACGTCCTTTCCTTTTGGATGAAAACGAATTGAAAAATGCTCCTGCGGGAACGACCACCATCAAGGCAATCGGCAAAGAATTGGCAGGATTGGAGTTCAGAATGCAGGTTTCCGCTTTGGACTGTATGGGTTGCGGCAACTGTGCCGATGTTTGCCCTGCAAAGACCAAAGCATTGGAAATGAAACCGTTGGAATCACAATTAGCCGAAGCAGACCGTTGGAATTACATTGAGAAAAACGTTACCTACAAAGACCATTTGGTTGATAAAACGGCAAATGTGAAAAACAGTCAGTTTGCACAGCCTTTGTTTGAGTTTTCGGGTGCGTGTGCGGGTTGCGGTGAAACGCCGTATATCAAAACCATTACCCAATTGTTCGGCGAGCAAATGATGATTGCCAACGCAACGGGTTGTTCGTCAATCTATGGCGGTTCGGCTCCGGCAACGCCTTATTGCAAGAATTATCAATCGGGATTTGGTCCTGCTTGGGCAAATTCTCTTTTTGAAGACCCTGCGGAATTTGGTTTGGGTATGGCGCTGGCTACCAGACAAATGCGTGAACGTATTGTAGAAAAAACCAATGCGTTGACGGCAATTTCTTGGACGCATCAACGAGTTAAAAATGCCGCTCAAAATTATTTAGATAATATGAACGACGGCGGAAAAGCAGGCAGAAAAGCCGCTGACGAATATCTCGCCGCTCTGGAATGGGGCATTTTGAGCATTGATGAAACAGTTGAATTTTTTGAAAGAATGATTGCAGATGCTCCGAATCACCTTACAGAAGCAAAAGCCGCAAAAGCAGCGGGAAAAATCTCTATGTATATTGCTGAAACAGAACAAGATATGGATATTGACGAGGTAATAGCATTTTTAGAAAACGCAATAGCGGAATATCCGAAGAAACTTGAAGAAACGAAAGCGGCAAAAGCAGCGGGAGCAACTTCTTGTCCCTGTCCTGCCTGCACATTATGCAAAGAATTGTTGGAATTGAGACAATATTTTGTAAAAAAATCGCAATGGATATTCGGCGGAGATGGCTGGGCGTACGACATCGGTTTCGGCGGCTTAGACCACGTCTTGGCATCGGGCGAAAACGTGAATATGTTGGTATTGGATACAGAGGTGTACTCCAACACGGGCGGACAGTCCTCAAAATCGACTCCTACGGGTGCGGTTGCCAAATTTGCGACTTCGGGTAAGAAAATCCGCAAAAAAGACTTGGGAATGATTGCCAAATCGTATGGTTATGTGTATGTTGCACAGGTGGCGATGGGAGCAAGTCAGTCGCAATTCTTCAAAGCGATAAAAGAGGCGGAAGCATACGACGGACCATCTTTGGTAATTTGCTATGCACCGTGTATCAATCACGGCATCTCAACGGGTATGACCTGCACACAAACCGAAGAGAAAAATGCAGTAGAATGCGGCTATTGGCACTTATGGAGATACAACCCGACTTTGGAAGGCACTGACCAAAACCCGTTCTCGCTCGACAGCAAAGAACCTGATTGGAGTAAATTCCAAAATTTCTTAATGAACGAAGTCCGCTATTCTTCCCTGAAACAAACCTTCCCCAAAGAAGCGGAAGAGTTGTTCAAAATAACGCAAGAAAACGCACAATGGAGGTATGCGCAATATAAGCGTGCGGCGGAAACGAAATAAAGATTTTTGTTTTTCATTTTTTTATGGCTGCCTAAAATTGGGCAGCCTTTTTTTTAATTATTTTTTTGTATCTTTGCAAAATAGATAAAAATGAAAATGAAAAAAGAAATCCATTTTAAAATATACCATAAGTTATTGTATATCTTTGCGTTTGTGTTGCCTTTTTCGACTCCGTCGTTGTCGCATTCGCAAGGGGCACACTTCTATTTCAACATAACACCTGCTCTTGTGGGTTTGTTTTTGTTAAACTGGTTGGCGGAAGCCGATTTTAAAGCAAAGTTTCAACGGATAAAAGAAAACAAATTGATTTTTCCGTTTTTTGCCGTGGTGGGCTTTTATGTAATGCATCTTATCGGATTGACATATACCCCTGACCTTTCTTTGGGTAAGACAGATATTTTGCTAAAATTGCCTTTTTTACTGCTTCCCTTGATTGTTTTCACTTCAAATTCGGCGATGTGGAAACCAAAATCCATTCAAAATCTGCTCTATACCTTTGCGTTGGGCAATCTGTTTGCCGTGATTAGTTCGCTGATTAGTTCTTTTCTTCGCTGTGGCGAAACGTTCTCAGTAACCTATTTTCATTATGCGAATGCGTCCTTTTTCTTCCATTCTTCTTATGCGTCCATGTATTATTGTTTTTCGTTTGTTATTGTTTTTTATTTACTGATTAACAGGCATTTATGCTTATGGAAAAAAATAACGGCATGGCTTATGTTTTTCCTATTTCCCTTGGAAATCGTTTTGCTGGATTCGCGGACAGGACTGCTTGCTTTTGCCGTAGTGATGTTGGTATTTGCTTTGTATATCTTTATTTTCCATCGAGAAAAAATCCTTCGTTTTCTATTGTATATGAGCATGTTGGCAGCTATTTTTACTGCATCTTATTATCTATTGCCGCAAGGGACAAATCGTTTGGCTGCCACTTTTTATAGAATGAAAAGCAATATAGCCGATAAATCCCGTTCGGAAGAGCAAAAAAAGGCGAAAACGTGGAATATGGAACAACTGAATGAAGATGTGGAAGCGGGAAAAATTGATGCAAGGGCACAAACCTTGTCGGCAGCGGTTGAAGTGCTTAAAGAATATCCTGTTTTTGGCGTAGGAACGGGAGGCGTGAAAAAGGTGTTGATGGAGAAATACATCAAATATAATTTTCATATCTCGCAGAAAAAGGAACTCAATGCTCACAATCAGTTTTTGCAAGTTGCTGTAAGTCTGGGATTTGTCGGATTTACAATCTTTCTTGCCTTTCTTGTTTCTCTGTTTTGGTTGGGCTGGAAAAAAAGAAATATTTTATTGATTTTGTTCGGACTAATTGGGATAGTAAACTTCCTGACAGAATCAATGCTTGAAAGGCAAGTCGGTGTGATGTTTTTTGCCTTTTTCTTTGCCTTGTTGAGCTATTTTGCAGCTACTAATTTGTTTGAAAATGAACAAAATAAAACGAAATGAGTTCGTTTGTTTCATCAAGTAAAAAAGAAGAAAAGCGGGATTTTATCCTTGCCTTAGTCTATCCGTTAGCGTTTGTTTCCATGCTATGGGGCATTTATTTTTTTAGCCGTGTTACTGCGTTTGACTTAGCATTGTTGGGAATTCATCCTTTGGATTTCAAAAGCTTGACGGGTATTCTCACCGCACCGCTTATCCACTTGACTTTTGACCATATTTCGGGCAACTCCCTGTCTTTGATAGTGATAGGTTTTGGCTTATGCTTTCTTTATCAACGAAAAGCCTTGCCCATTTTTTGTTTTCTCTATTTTACGAGCGGATTTTGGGGTTGGTTTTTTGCAAGGGGAGGCTATCATATCGGTGCCAGCGGATTGGTGTACGGAATGTTCTTTTTTCTAACCACTTCGGCGATTATCAAGCGGGAAAAGCGTACCATTGCCTTTTCGTTGTTGATTACTTTTTTGTTTGGGGCGATTGTCTGGGGATTTTTCCCCGTTTTCTTCCCCGGCAAAAACATTTCATGGGAAATACATACCACAGGAGCAGTAGCGGGCGTTGTTGCTGCCTTCTATTTCAAAAAGGAGGGTCCGCAAAAAGAAATTCTACAGGATGATGAACCCGATGAAGATGAAGATGAAAATTTGTATTGGGAAGATAATCAAACGAATAATCCTTAGTTTTTCTGTCATTGCAGCAATTTAAAACCGCCATTTCCGCTTTAAAAAAATCCCCCATTTCTGCACAAAATGCAGTTGATTCATAATCAATTGCGTAAATGTTGATTCTTTTGCTCCAAAACCTGCATAAAATCGGGCGATATGCGGATTGTCCGAGCCATTGAAATCTAAAAACATGGCTTCCTCGGCATGGCGGGCAATAAAATTATCCATTAAAAAATATAGACTTCGGCTTTGTTTATCGGCGATTCTGCCTGAAAACAAAAAATGATATTTTTCTCCCCAAAACGGGAAAAAAGCCCCTGCACACAACACGCCGTCTCCATTACGGACGCCCACAATTTCCACCGCTTTTTTCTCCTGCAAAAGTGAAATAATCCGCAATAAATCCTCGTAATCGGACGTTTTATATCCTACCGAATCCTCTTTACCTCTGTTATTTCGAAACAAATCTATTATTTCTTTTGGGGTTGCATCAAACACAATTTCAAGGTTTTCCGCCTGTCCTTTTTTGCAATTTCGCCGATGGCTTTCATGGTAGTTTTTTCGGATGGTTTCATAATTTTCATGTAAATCAAGTAAATAGGTTCTGTGTGGCAACAATTTTCCTTTTTTATAATCAATGGGGGAATGAAAAATCAAATCCGCCCATTTAAACTTTTTTGTTACCAAATCCAAAGCTTCGTCCGTTTCTTTTTGCGATAATTTTTCTCCAAAAAAACCCAGTCGAGAAGCAAAAAAGGGAGGATATACATACTCTATTCCAAATTTTCGGCGAATGGGAAGCGGCAGAACTGCCTGATAATCGCCTACAACAATCGCATCCCAATGTTTGCAATGCTTGTCTAAAAACCAATGTTGCGCAAACACAGAAGCCTCGCCAATACAAGAATTGACACAATTGCTCCACTTCGAAATATCTATCTCTGCTCGTTTTAGGTAAGTTATTGGCATTTTGTGTGAAAAAGAATTGATTTTTAATACATTACCTTACACACTGCATTTTTCACCGCATCCATCACTGTTTCAATATCTTTCTCTGATAAATCGTAATAAACGGGAAGGCTTATTTCTTGCGAATAACGGCGATACGAATTGGGATAATCTTCCATTTTATACCCCATTTTTTTGTAAAAAGACATCATCGGCAAGGGGATAAAATGCACATTCACACTGACTTCCTGTTGGAAAATGCGTTGCATGATTTCATTGCGTTGCTGTTCTGTAACGTCTTTTATTCCAAGCATATACACATGATAGGACGTTTTTTTCTCCTTTGTTTCATAAACAGGGATTTCCGCCCAATTTTCCGTTTCAAAAGCACGGGAATAGGCATCAAAAATCTGCTTCCGCTTTGCCAGCATATCATCCTGATAACGAGACAGTTCCACCAATCCCATCGCCGCCTGAATATCCGTCATATTATACTTATA
>Ga0082212_10008460_pt1 | contig 13424 bp, 6 predicted proteins | sample TergutNt197P3_FD_71548 | JGI IMG/M metagenome (GOLD analysis project Ga0082212, IMG submission 71548) | Neocapritermes taracua P3 segment gut microbial communities from Petit-Saut dam, French Guiana - Nt197 P3 | ecosystem: Host-associated > Arthropoda: Insects > Digestive system > Gut ... | reverse complement strand
ATTAAGAGGTTTAAATAGGGCAGGACAATCGGCGTGCGGGCGTGCGCGCGGCGGTAGCCGACCGACGCGGAAAACCCTCTAAAACAAACCAGTGCGGAGTACCGCACGATGCCGCCCGGCGGTCGGCATCCTACCTGTCGAAACTTTTTAGCAAACTTGTTAACGGACTGCGCTCCCCCACTTGCAATCGTTCTCAAAGTGTGCTACACTGCGCGCAGAGTTTGAAATACTGTCTCGGTGCGTACCGAGCGGAAAAAGTTTAGAGTTCGTCAACATTCTAAAGCCGCCGAAGGGCGGATTGGTTGACTTCACGGTCGAAACGGCTCCTGCCGAGTGAAGGTGACCTTTGGAAATGAAAGTGACGCACTCCCGGAAGGGAGCGTCTGCGCATTTCCAGTGGAAAATCTTCAGCGCACACAGTGGCGCACCGCATTCGACCGCGGGAAGTGAACCATCTTTAGAACGCATCGCTCCTGTCTTGAGCGATTCTGGCTGGCGGACTCGGTAAATGTGAACAGAGTCGCAATCTTTAGATTGCGCAGAAAAAATGCCCTCTAACCCCCAAAAAACGATGAGCAACTTCACCTTCCAAAGCATTTTCAATTCCTTGATTGGCAACACCGGAGTACCGGCTAAATCAAACAAACGCAAAAAATCCAACCGCACCTGCCGCTTCGAGGAACTCGAAGGCAGGGAAATGCTCTCCGTAACGCCCTGGACACTGGCAGATGATGTGTTCTACACGATAACAGAGCCGCAATCTTTAGATTGCGTAGCATGTTCAGCGCAATCTGAAGATTGCGGCTCCGTTTCTCTTTCCCCGCTCGGTGCTACGCCCGCCGATGCCCATGCCGACGATTTGGCAGTCTATAACGACCTCATCGCACGCGGTTGCGAAGATGACGACTTCACGTGGAACGCCGAGGGACGAATCACAGAAATAGACATGGAAATTGGTGGATGGGGCCGAGGGCTCACCGGAACATTGGACGTTTCTGCCCTCACAGCACTGGAATACCTGAATTGCGGTAGCAACAACTTAACCGAGTTGAACGTGGCAGGGTTGACGAATCTGGTAGAATTACGTTTCGGAGGCAACAACCTGACGGAGGTGAACGTGACTGGGTTGACGAATCTGGAATTACTGGATTGCGATTGGAACAACCTAACGGAGTTAAAAGTGACAGGATTGACGAATCTGAAATGGTTGCTTTGTGAAAGTAACCATTTAACGGAGTTGGACGCGACAGGGTTGACAAATCTGGAAAGGCTGCGCTGCGAGGATAACAATTTAACGAAGTTGGACGTAACTGGGTTGACGAATTTGGTAACCCTGGGCTGCAGTTCCAACAACTTAACGAAGTTGGACGTAACTGGATTGACAAATCTGGAAGGGCTGATTTGCTCTTCCAACAACCTAACGGAGTTGAACGTGGCTGGGTTGACGAAGTTGGTAACCCTGGGTTGCAGTTCCAACAACCTAACGGAATTAAACTTGTTCGGCACACCATATGCAGATTTCGCATCGAAAGAACCACGTGTCATTAATGGTGTTTGCTACTATTACATGCCTGGACCTGGAGAGAATGAATTGTATGTTGATGAAACTGTAACGTTGCGCAATGAATACGTTGCCCCAACCGATCCAACGACCAAGCCGGCGGGGACGGATGCCAAGCCGGTCAAAGTCAGCGGCATCAAGAAGACAAACATTTCACTCTCCCAAGTCACCATTTCGTGGAAAGCCAATGTGAAAAACACGTTCTACGAAGTTAAATGTACGTCGCATCCCGATATACACATCGGCAGTGTTGAAATGAACAACGGCAAACCTACCATCACCATTACGGGCTTGAATCCCAAGACCACGTACAAGTTTGAAATCATTTCCTACAACGGCGACAACCCCGCAACCAAAAATGGGAAAATAACGTCCGTTGCCAAAGTTTCTGTGAAGACGAAAGCCTATGCCGCTCTCAAAGTTACCAAAAAAACCGCTACGAGCGAAAGCATCACACTGATTTGGAAGAATTCGCCGTTTGTGGAAACCACCCATTACCAGATAAGGGATGCAGTGACCGGCGAAGTGTTGGCGACTCTTCCGACGGAAGAAACTTTCGGGAAATATACTGGGATAGTCGATGGTTTGCTACCGTCCACGAAGTACAAGTTTGAGATTGTTGCCGTTTCCGATATGTTGGACGGTCTCGAATCGAAGGTTAAAAAGGTTTCTGCAAAGACGAAGAAATAGCATTTTTCAACCAATTTTCAATAACGCACCGGATGCGATAATCGCGGATCATATCTGAAAACGATACCTAAAATCGCGGCTACACCCAAAATAAAAGATAATGTATCGTTGCTACTTCTTATCCGCTGATGGTTTTGAAACGGTGATGTTAAATTTTGTCGAACCTTTTACATCGCAGGTCAATCCTGACGTTGCCGGATTGGTATGCTTGAGATCAATCAGTGACCGCATTTCTGGGTAGGTTCTCGGCGTAGGTGTCGGAATAGGTTCCCCTCCAGGGTAGTAGAGAAGTTGTTTTCCGGTCGCTTCAACAGCACCGCCAACATAGACGCGATAGTTACCCGGCGGAACCCCATCACCTTTTTTGATCGTTTCCATAACGTAATTACCCGACTTATCAATCGGACCCCGTGCTTGCTGGGTGGCTGACTCAAAGATCACCTCGCCAACGGTCAACGGAGTACCGTCATCGAATTGGACGTGACCGATTACACGCGGATTTCCGCAGCCGGAAAAAAGTGCGGCGGCAATTCCAACGAAAATGAAAAAAATGATGCGATGAAGTTTTATCATATTTTGCTCATGGTTGTTAGGAGGGGATAAGGCTACAAACCGCCTCATGGTAACGATATAGAATTACCATCCTGTGTATCGACAAGTTGACAAACGAGCAACGGCAATGCCGAAGCACTCATGGAACGAACTGCACCATCTGCGATCAGGAAATTACAAACGCCTGAATGGGCTGAACCGAAAGCACCAAAATCTGGATTCTCGAAAAGTTTTGCAGGATTGCCGACAATCGGTTCGGGAACTCTAGTATCATCTGGTCTATACAGCGTCGATGGTCCTCTGGCACAGTGCATTTCTCTCCAATCATTGGCGGGCATCATGATGCCGCAGTCCCATGAATTCTCTTTACCCTTACATACTTCCATCATGGAAATAGGAACATGTTTTTCGCCAAAGAGAATTTGGTTACTCAATCCATCGGAAAGCCATGAAAAATCATCCGTACACTTCCAAGACGAGTAAGTAACCCCATTATAGTCGAGGGTTGGCGGAGCGACCGTTGCTGCACGAATAGGACCGCGGTGCCCTGTGAAAGCATTGCTGGAATCAGGATTGTATTCAAAATACCTGAACCAGACCTTTGGGCTACTGTGGAAATAATAAATAGGTCCCCTCGCAGCGTCTATAACAGGTTCCATAATCAGCGGTACTACATAGTCTCCTCGTGGACCATTGGGGTAATGTAATGGATTACCGTCCAAAAAATTAAGCCCCGATGATTCATCCATCATTTGCACACCGCTCCGACGCGAAGGGCAACGGAATATAGAAGGGGAACTCACGGCAGCCTTGTCTCCTGCCGACCATTCGTGAAACGGTCTGGCAGGCAACTGCCAACGATTATTTTCTGTCCTTGTTATTATCACGTCGTATGCCGATTGTTGTTCGTAGTATGGCATCAGCAGGAACAATGCCGTTGGTCTTGCCCAACCAGTGGTGATGGGCACAATGCCGTCCTTTGTGTTGTGAAAATTGTGGACAGCCAACCCGATCTGCTTTAGGTTGTTTGTACATTGCATCCGTCGTGCGGCTTCTCGTGCTGCCTGTACGGCAGGCAAGAGAAGGGCGATCAACATGCCGATGATGGCGATGACGACGAGCAGTTCGACAAGGGTAAAGCCCGCTATTCTTATTTTAGCATTCGACTTTTTCATGGATTCTCCTTATTTTGAATTTTGAAGTTCACTCAGCCTCGTCACTGAAATTCGGCTTTCCCGTCATCCCGCTGAGGCGAGAACCCTGACGAGTGGTTTGTTACTCGTTTCTCTGGATTCCAACCTTCGCAGGAATGACGAAAAGTGACGACATTTTAGCGGAAACCTAGCCTAGCCGCAACATTATTTCCACTTCAGCGTTATAACTGCCGACTCAAGCCCGTCCGCTATCAACTTGGCATAAAGCGTTGTCTTGGCGGCGGGAACTGGGCTACCGACAAAAGAAATCTTGATCTCCTTTGCCGTAAATTCCCCAATCGTTACTTCGGTGTAGGTCGCCTTATTCAAGCATTTCTTGTCCGTGTACAGCGCAATGTCCGTAATCTCCGTGAGAGGACTTCCACCCGGTAGGGCATAATCCTTTTTGAACTCAACTATAGCGGTATTAGGAGCACCATCCTCACCCGCTGTTGCATTCGCTGACTTCACACTGGGGGCGGCAAACTTTGCCGTTGCGATGGCTTTGGCAGCAAATGCCGTCAAGGCTGCACCGGCAGTATCCACCGCCTTCACCGCAAAGATATATTTCGTGCCTCCTGCCAGCGGCAAACCGATAATCGTTGCTTCGGTGCCTGACACTCTGACCTCCTGTACCAGTTTCGGTGCTTCTGTCTTAGTCTTGGGAGCCCACACCTGAACGATATACCCAACCGCACCCGATGGAGCAGGGGATGGTGCCGCCCATTTTAGTTTTAAGCCGTTAATCTTGATGTCGGTTTTTGCCGCTGCTAAACTCTTCGGAGCCTTACCATTATTAAGTTTCTCCGTTTTTTGCGAGACCGTAATTGCCTTCTTGCTCGTCGCACCGGTATCACTGTTCTGACCGACAATGGATACCTTGTAGGTCGCCCCCGCCGCCAAATTGCTAATTTTGTAAGCGATGGCACTCCCTTCGACGACTTTAATGACGTCGTCTTCGACTTCCACTCCATTGAGTTTGACCTTTCCACTCCCTCCCTCTGCGGTGCCTGATATGTCAACAATGTCTTGCACCACAATACCCGGTACTCCTTTGATTCCGCTCGGAATCGTGTAGGTAAGGATATATGTGGTCAGGGTACCCATTTGTCCCCAAATTATGGTAACGCTGTCAGTAACTTTGTCGGTCTTGTTGGCTTTTGCCGCAACTTTGTTTGCAGTTTTCACTGCTTTTGCCACCGCCGAATCAGCCTTATCGGTCAGCGTTGCTGTACCGGTGCCGGTTGTTTTGCCTGTCGCTACAGCCGACCATTCAGAATAGGAATAGACACCTTTGCCGTCATTTTCACTCACCGCCACTTGGCGGACACGGAATTGGTAGGTAATACCAGCGGAAAGACTGTCAACCGTTATCTTGCCGGTACTAGGACAACTCACCAAGGATTCTCCGTTCACCACCGCGGTCATCCACGTCTTGACTTTCCCTTTGGCTTCCACACCGTATTGGATTTCGTATTGTTTGCCCTCACCGTCCGTGATGGTAACTTCCACAGAAGTCACACCGGAACCCACTGCGGTAATCACCGGCTTATCAAGCGTGAGATCGGGATCGGGATCGGGATCGGGAGGAGGTGTGACAGGTGTCGATGCCTCCTTAACCACGATATCGACGGTTTGGAGGGTCATGCCGGTGAACGCCGTACTCGTCATGTCGCAGTAAAGAACGTCACCCACCTTCAAAAATCCGGGGTAAAAGGTGAACACACCACCCTCCGCAGTGTAGGTGGTAGCAGAAGGGTTGATTTTTGTTCCATTGAGATACCATGCATGAGCGGTAGCCTTATGAGCGGACAAATCAATGGTAAATTCTTCTTCAATGCTCACGGTGTCCGCTTCTGGAACTTGAACCTTGTTTTGAGGGGCAAAGATATAACCGCTGGCGTAAGAGGTGCCCGTCGCAGGGGGTAAAGTATCGAATGTGAGTGCGTTTCCGCTGACATTCAGCGTTGTCAGTGCGGCACAACCGGTAACGTCTATCGACCTCAGACCCTTGCTTGAAACATCCAAGGTTACCAGCGCAGTGCAATTTTTAAGGATCAACGTGTAAACCTCTCCGCCTGACATTTGGAGCGTGGTCAGGCTTTTACACCCGGTAAGGTCGAGAGTTCGATCCGTCAAGAAATTTTTTGCTCCCGTTGGGAGATTCAGCCCGGTAAGCCGCATTTTGCCAGTATCAAATGTCCATGTTACATAGGAAGCGTATGGATCCATCCCATTTCTTTCGAGAACTGCCACATCGTCTGCATCGTATGCACTTTCTGCCGTTCCGACGACAACGTAAGAAGTCGGCACTGCCATCGCATTCGCAGCAGTGCTACCGGAGACAGTAGGATTGGTGATGACGCAGTAAATAATGTCGCCGTCGGTTAGACCAGTAAACGTGAATACTTGGCTTGCGTTCGTAGCACTAGAGGTGATGTCCGTGCCGTCGGCTTTATACCATTTGTAATCGTTTCCGGTAACATGCAGAGCGGACAAGTCCACCCCTCCGGTAGCGGGAACGTTTTTCTGAATTTCCGCCCTACTTTGCGGGCTGGCTACCGCATTGAAGATGTTAACGAGTGCGCTGTCCGCCGGCCAACCGGCGGGTCTGCTGGTGACCTGCGTTATTTTGCTAAATAGCAGTTTGTTGTTGTTGACGTTAATCTCTCGCAGAACGGTGCAATCGGAAAGGTCTAACTCTGTCAAATTGTTGAAATTGGCGTATACAATGTCCAACTTTTTGCAGCCTTCAAGGATCAGGGTTTCCAGACCGTTCTCACCGCAGTTGAGGGTAACCAATTCAGAGAAACCGGTCAGGTCGAGCGTCTTGATGCTGTTATTGTAAGCCCACAGGTAGTTCATCGATGCCTTGCACGATGCCAAGCCTTCGATTTCCTCAATTTGATTGCCATTGATTTCCAGTCTTGTCAGACGTGTGAAACCGGTAACGTCCAGTGCTGTCAGTGAATTATTCTGAGCACGCACCGTTCCCAAGGCTACGCAACCGCTAAGGTTCAACGACGTTATTCCGCCGTTGTCTCTAACATCCAGTGTTACCAGAGCATCGCACCCGGAAAAGTCCAATGCTCCTTTAAGTCCTTTGGCACCGGCAGTGATTGCGGTAAGCCGATACTCGCCGTCTATTTTCCTCCACGTTGCGTAGGCTTCCAAGCCCTGGTCTTTGACTTTTTGCAAGTCATTGTCATTGTACGTATCGGTCTTTCTAAACACGATTGGCACATTATCGTCCACCATCTGATTTTGAGAAATCCGCATATCTCCCGGTAATTTCTCATCGACGTGGATCTCTCTCAAATTGAGTTGGCAGTTTTCGATCCAGAGTTCCACCATGTACGGGCTATCCGAAATATCTATCTTTGAAAGTGCGGCACCATTTAAGTCAAGCGTTCTCAACGACGTGCACCCTGCCACGTTCAGATATGCTAGCCCTTGACCAGCAACGTGAACGAGATTACCGTCAGCATTTTGGACTGCACCGTTAAATTGGGCGTACACTCCCGTCAATTTCGTGCAACCGGAAACGTCTATCCACATGATGTTGCTATTTTCAGCCCGGATCACCTCCAGTGCTGTGTACCCGGAAAGGTTTAAGAGCGGACTATTGCGGCGTCCCTGGATATGCAGTTCCCGCAAGGTGTCTTTGGCATCCAATATCAATTCTCTCAGGTTGTTGTTTGCGCAAAGCAAACGTTCTAACCCCGTTGCGGCGGAAATATCCAAACTCGTCAATCCGTTGCCGCCCACGTCCACAACTTTCAGGCTTGTGTTGGTAGAAAGGTCCAGTGTTGCTATTCTGTTGTTATACGCCCGCAAGTATTGCAGTTTTGTTAAACCGGTAACGTTTAACCCGGTTATCCCTGGTCCATCGTATATCCCAGAGCCTGCCGGATTTTCAGCACCGCGGTTGTTGATAATAGTAACCGCCTGTAGTTCTGTCAAACCGGAAAGGTTTAGGACGCCGTCGATCCTGTCGCTTTCAGCGGGATTGGCACGCAACCCGATAATCCGCCACTCGCCGTCAACCTCTCCCCACCACGCTTCAAATTCGGGTTTCGCCGGGTCCTCAAAATTAGGACGGGCTGCGAGAAACGCTGCATCGCCAGCGTGTTTTGTAGCGGTCGGCGGTATTGTTACCAACCTGCCTTTGGCATCGGCGTTGAAATTGATAAAGTCCCAGAGCGAGGTGCAACCATAAATGCGAATCTCTGCGGTTCCAGTGTTATGTGCCTCCAATTGCTGTAGTTTTGTAAAATTAGCAACATCAATGAGTGTGAGTCCCGTATTGCCGGAGACTCGCAGGTCTCTCAGCGTCTCCTTGCAAGCCGTAAGGTCTATTGCCGTTAGTTGGCAATTATAGACTCGCAGTATTTCCAGCGAAGTACAACCGGTCAGGTTTAGTTCCGTCATTGGGTTATTCCATGCAACCAACGTGTCCAACGACGAGCAGCCGGTTAGGTTCATCTTGGTTATACCGGAACCGTCGCACCAGATTTGACGCAATGAGGTAAAGCCGGTAAGGTTTATCTCAGTAGGAAAACCAGCATCAGGACGAGGAGCCGCCCAGAACAACAGTTCGACAACCCGCAGTTCTTTTGTGTCGCCGACGATTTCCCATTTTGCATGATTCAACAACCCAAGTGTCTCAAGTGTAGCGTATTCGTCTTGGTTGTAATCGTAGCCTGCTTCTTTCGGTAACTTCACCACATGGGAAAGGGTGTCGGCTCGGTTGGTGTCGTTATCGCCGAACTTGCTCGGATTCGTTAGGTCGTCGTGCCCGTTTCCGTGCCGAGATGCCGTGCCGTATATGTATATTTTTGCACCTTCTTGGAGGTTAAACCCCCATAGAGTGTTGAGCCGTTTATAACCTTCGACGTCGAGTTCCATAATTTTGGTACCGTCGATCCGTATGTCTTCCATCGTGTTCTTTAGTGCCTCATCCAAAGTCAGTTGTGCGAGGTTTGCGTTGTTGCGGACTGACACCGACCGAAGAGATTTGCAACCGGTAAGGTCTAACGATGTCAGGTTATTGTTGTTTGCATTCAAATTGTAAAGGGATGCACAGTTTTTAATCTGCAATGTTTCCAACCCGAAGTCGTTAAAGTTACCGGTAAAATCCCTCGTCAGCGAGATGCAGTCATTCAGGTAGATGTGTTTTACGGGGGTGTAGTTGGTGCGATTACCGATAGTCGTCGTCCTCGCATCGCCGCATTCTGCCCTCAGCAATGACGTGCAACCATTGGCTTTGATCGTATGGAGTTCCCAGTCGCCTCGAAACGAGAAATGCAATAAGTTGGTGCAGCCGGAAAGGTCAACCTCTTTCAGTCCATCATTTTCGTAAGCGTACACTCTTCGCAGAGCGGTCGCATTGGTAAGGTCGAATTTGCCTGCTGCGCCCAGATAATAACTCATGTCCCGTGTCGGCTGAGATTCCGTCGAGGTTTGTGAACCATTCCTCTGATTGAAGGCAATATCGACGAGCCGCATCACGCCGTTTTGCAGTTCCCAGGTTACGAAGGAGTAAGCGGTGCCATCGGTGGTTGTGCCTTGCAGTTTGTAACCCGTAACGATTGCGTAATCGCGAGCGTTGCATGTAACATTTTCCACCCAGGTACCGCCCACGACAATCTTGCCGGTAATCTCAGGCTCGGCAGTCAGCGGCGTGAGTTGGTTTTGTTCGGTTTGGGGGGTGAAGGCGACTTCGACGACGGGAGAATCGTATAAGTCGAAGTCGTTTGTGAGAGCCCAGGGTGTAACCGAGAGCATTTCTCTGCCCTCGAGTTCTTCGATTCGGCATTGCCGACCGCGTCGCTGCTTATCTGCCCTTTTCTGGGAAGCGTTGCTGGAGTTGTTGCCAAAAAAATTGAAACGGCTGAAATCAAATTTTGTCATGGTTGTAAAAATTGGTTAGAAGTTTGGAAACGGAAAAACAATTTCGCCGGAAACCGGCGTTGATCGGTGGCGGCGCAAAGCGAGCGCGGGGTTTGCAAGGAGACGTTCTGCTGGAAAGAGGGAATTTACAAAGAAAGTGCTGGTAGAGGCAATAAATTGCCCCCCCCCATTTTACCCATGTTAACAGGTGTTAAGTTCGGCACGATGATACTCTTGTAGCGCAACAGGTGCAGTGTAGCAGATCAAAGATGACGTTGCAAGATACCCAGAAAAATTTTGTCATGACGCAACAAGAGTGGCGGACGCAAGTCCGCCGGTGAGGAACGAAAGCATTAAAGCGTATTCAATGCCGGTCTGCGACCGGCAATTTCATCCATGCTTTTTATTTCAACTTTACTTTCTTCTTCCAGATATTTTTCGTAGCGTTTTTCTTTCAATTTTTCGACAATTTTGAGTTCTTTGTTGGCGGCAACGACAAGGGCTCGGCGGCGTTCGATCTCTTGGTCAATTGCCTTCATCTTTTCCGTCAAATCGCTTTGCTGAGCACGGAGAAACATTTCTTGCCGACGAAAACTGAGCAAACTCCCCACGTTGATGGTTTGCCCTTCCTGCATCAAACTTCGAGCAGCGGCAATGCCTTCCGTCAGTTGCCTGTCGATTTCTTGCATCTGCTCTTCAAGAATTGTCCGCGCTTCATAAGCCTTCGCCAGTTCCGACTGACGCTCCTTTAACTCGTTGTCCCGAATGGTAATGAGAGGATCAAGGCGAAACGTGAACATATAAAGGTTTTACAATTTTCTACTGGGGAGCAAAATTTCCATGCCGGGCTTCAAGTCCCGAACGTCTTGGAGACGATCCAAATTCATCGTGTAAATTTCCCGCCAGCGGGTCGAGTCTTGTAATTTATCCGTCGCTAATCGGAACACAGTGTCTCCCTCTTGTACAACGTACCGCACTCCTGAATTTTGGGCGACTAATGGGCGTTCGGAACCGCCGTAGCGCGTTCGTAGGTATTCCGCCGTTGGAACTTCAATGACAACTCCTTCCGCCGGTCGCCAGCCGATGCCCAACTGTTGATTGTGCGTTGCCAGTGCCGAATAGAGCAGACTCGTTCCATAAAACCGGTCGCTGATCGTCATATACGTGTCCCCCTGTTGCACCGTGTACGTTTGCGCTTCCGAAGGAGAGCGTTTGATCTCTGAATCGATTCGATTTTGGAAGGTCATCCCCTTTTCGCCGTTCACTTGCTCATTTCGATAAGCCGGTGCCGCCGTAGCCCAGACAGGCTTCGGGTCATTCTCTGACCGCAAGGTGCCGTGCTCTGCTCCCGAACTTGATGGGAGCAATCCCTGTAACTCACTAGCCGATTCGCTGAGGAGACCGCCGTCAGCGGCTGTGGGTGGAGGTTGCCGTTTCGGGGTGAATCGCAATGCCGGTTCGGAGTCAGCGGCGGCACGTTCAAATCTGAGGTTTGAAGGGGCAACATCCGACTCCCCTCGCAATTCTTGAAGTCGTTCACGCAGTTGCCGATCCACTGGTTGACCATCGGATGATAACATTCTCGGTGAGGATTCAACCGCCGGAGTAGCGGGAACGGTAACAACGGGAACCGGTGTTGCGGTTACGGGAGCATCTTGGGGAATCGCAGGGGCAGTTTCATTCGCATACACAGAATGAACAGGGGGAGGGGGAACCTTTGCAACCGCAGAGACTGGGGTTGCCGCTACCGGAGCGTCTTTGGGAATCGCAGGGGTCGATTCATTGGCATAGACAGCGCGGTCGGGAGAAGCCTCTACAACAGTAGGAATCGGCGGCGGGACATCTTGTACCGTCCCAGAAAATGGAATTTGCGGCACGATTTCCTTGAGCGGCTCGATGATCGGAAGCGTTTGCTGAACGGTCGTCTGCGTCATGGTATTCACAGCGGGCGGAGTGGGGGCTTGGCTGAATGTTGCATTGCTTCTACCGTTCCGTTGTGCTCGCCGCTCGGCAAAATTGCCGGCAACCAGTGTATCTGCCGAAGCGGCTACCGGGAGAGGAGCAGCGGCGACTTCTACGGACGGCAATGCAGACGACTTAAGGGCAGCGAGGGGCTGCAACTGCGGCAAGGTTTTTTGCACTGAATCGGTTGTCTCGAGTGCCGAAAGCGGTTGTAGGGCTACCAAAGTATGTTTTGTCTTCTCCTTGGCAACGTTTGTTGTTGCAAAAGGGTCATTGGCAACGGGTGGGGCGGCTTCGGCAACGGTAGCCATTTGGGCGGAAAACGGATCGTTGTCAAAGAGCGATCCCGACGAGGGCGGTGCCAGTGCCGATAATTCAGGCTTTGGCGGCTCCGCTACGACAACCGGCATTGGGATCTCTCTAGGAATCGCCGGGACATGCTCGGAAGCAACGGCAACTTCAACGTCATTTTCAGTCTTAACATCATTTACATTTTGCTGGTGCTCCAGCGTTTCGTCCACCATCGCCGCTACTTCCGTTGGAACCTTTGTCAGCAACGGCTTGACCGCAACGTATCCTCCGGCAAGGATCAACAGGGCAGCCGCTACGGAGGCGGTTTTAATGCCAATGTTCCACCATCGGGACTCGTCAAGTTCGTCTTCGTCCTTATCGTACTCAATTTTCGCGGGAGCGGCTTGTTTTTTCCCTTCCGGTTGCCCTACGATTTTTGCAGATTCGGTTTTTGGGAGTGTTGGCGGCGACTCGGTTTTGTTCTCTGTATCCGTATCCCAGCGAATCACGCAGTAGGAGGGAATTTGCCGCAATCCGCCCCAAATCCACTGTCCTGTCGAGCAAATCCAGCCCCACGTTGTGAATGTTACCGACTTTGAATACGTCGCTAGGTTTCCCCAGCATTTCCCAAAAAAGGAGCCAATGCTGCCGAAGTTAAAATTCTTAAAAAAGGAAGAATCCGTATTTTCGTCAGGGTCGATAATGATCGGGTTTGGCTTTTGCGGTACTGCCGCAGACGTTTTATTCTGCGCACCGGTTTGAGGAATTTCCTTAAAATCGGGCTTATTGCGGGGATACTTGTTGAACTTGTCTGGCTTCGACATGGCAGTTATCCTCTTTATCGTCAGGGGCATGATACAAAATTTCCCAAAAATGGGAAAGAGCGATTTGAAGCCGCACAAATGGGAGGATGCCAAGTCATCTTTCATGTCTCGGACAGTTGTTACGGACACCATCACCACCCCACTCCGGCAAAAGTGAACAAATTCCCGCTCCGAATGTCAGTTCGTTTATGGTATAAATAACAAAACACTCGATCATTGAACGATTGCAATGGCTTGGGAATACAGTAAAAAAACAATGGAACTGTTCACGGCGGCGGTACAAGGCAAGCCGGGAACGCATATCGGTGAGATTTCCGACCCCGACGGAGTCGGGGAACATGGCTCTATCGCTTGCGGCGATGCTCTCAAATTCACGTTCAAAGTTGAGCGGAATGAGAACGATCCGACGAGGGATAAAATTGTTGAAGCGAGATATTTAACCTTCGGTTGTACTTCCGC
>Ga0082212_10008459_pt1 | contig 13426 bp, 17 predicted proteins | sample TergutNt197P3_FD_71548 | JGI IMG/M metagenome (GOLD analysis project Ga0082212, IMG submission 71548) | Neocapritermes taracua P3 segment gut microbial communities from Petit-Saut dam, French Guiana - Nt197 P3 | ecosystem: Host-associated > Arthropoda: Insects > Digestive system > Gut ... | reverse complement strand
AATACTCGGGTATTGCTATTACCGTTTTTCAAATAACGAATGTGAAATTATGGTTATTGAATCTATTGTGCAAAATATAGGAATAGGTTCAGCATTGATAAATGCCGTAACTAAAATTGCTGACGATGAAAATTGCAAGCGGGTTTATGTGCAAACAACTAATGACAACTGCCATGCTTTTCGTTTCTATCAACGACGCGGCTTTACAATATGTGCGGTCAGATTGAATGAGCTTGATTATTCAAGAAAACTCATCCCGGCGATTCCGCTTATCGGTGATGATAATATTCCGGCATTGCACGAAATTGAATTTGAGTTCGTCTTATAAGCAGACGCACAAAATATGCATAACACACCCCGCCACCCAAACCGCCCTCACCCCGCATTATCAACATTTCCCAACACATATTAAACGCTTGGGGCATGGGATTACAGTCCCATGCCCTGCGTCCATGTATGTTGCCGTTCCTGAACGTCCTCACGCATGATATTCTCCGCGCCCTTGCGTAACTGCTCTACGCTCCGCACCTCATCCTGTAAGGCGTAATAACGCTCACAGGCGGCGTATTTGGCGGCTGTATGTAAGGCTCTGCTGTTCCTTGCGCCACTCCGTTATGGACGGCGGGTCGGTTCTGCCGTTCATAACGGTGTTGAGGTAGTCCCTCGCACCCTTGAACGCTTCAATTTCCGCGCTGTGCTTGGTATAGTAGGCTTCGCGCTTCTTCGGTCGGGTCTTTTATCCCTGCATACTCGTTGTAAACCGCCCTGTGCGCCCTGCGGCTCTCTTACTGTGAGATGTGCTGTGCAAGGGTGTCAAGCCGCCGTTCAGCCTTTTTGATGTTGTCGGCAAGGTCTTTGTAATTCTCGTTTATGGTTTCGATAGTGCTGACAAGCTGTGTCATGTCAGTGATTTTGTGGCTCTGAATAAACGATAGAACGCTTGCCTGTGTTTTCAGACTGCGTAATCTCTGCCAACGACTTTCAAGGTTGCGCCCGTCCGCGATCCGGCTCATTACATCAATCATGCTCGGCGCGTCCTGAATGGGTACGGAATACAGCCAGTCTTTGGATTTTTAATCCGCGCCCGTAACTGCCGCATTTGGTTGTTACTGATTTCGGCTTGGCGGTTGATGTTGCCCCTGTTCGTTTTAATGCCTTTCTTCTCCATTTGAGAAGCGGCAACGCCCATGTGAATGGTGGGTACTTGGTCGCTCCCTTGCCGCTCATAGCTTCGGTGGTCTATGCGCTCGGCTCGTTCGACTGCTCCAAATATCGGTTTGTGATGTCAGCCCATGCCGCCCGCCTTTCTTCGGCTTTGGTCTGCTCGTTCCAGTCAACAGCGTTTACCTTTCTGCTCTTGTATCCGCCGCTTTTCAGCTTGATTTTTTCGCCGTTATCGTCAAGGATATATTCCTTTTTGGACTTCGCGCCCCATGTTCCGTCCTGTTCAATCGGGCGCATGGTAAGCATGATATGAGCGTGTGGGTTGCCCCTGTCCTCATCGTGAATACATAGGTCAACGCACATTCCTTTTGAAACGAAATGCTCTTGAAGATACTCACGGGCAAGCTGAATATTCTGCTCCATCGGTAACTCAACGGGGAAAGCGATTTCAAGTTCACGGGCAAGCTGTGAGTTCTTGGCGGCTTCGACTTTCTCAACAGCATTCCAAAGAGTAGAACGGTCAAGATATTCTCTGGGCGCGTGGTCGGGCAGTAGTATTTCCGTATGGATAACACCGGGCTTGTTTGTGTAGTCATAGGTTTGTCCGTTGTACTCGTTTATGAATTTATCGCCCGCCCTGTACACCGCTGCCGCAACTGCCGATTTGCCGCCCTTGCCCCTGCTGATTATCTTAATTGATAGATGATATATCGCCAATCAAATACTCCTTTCATCGGCGGCTGTGACGGTGTGGCAGTCGTTTTATACATACCCCCCATGCCGCAGGGGGGGTGTATATTTTTACCGTCACACTGTCACGCTCCGCACAATCGCAATCTCCCTGCGCTTTCTGTCGCGCCCGTACGTGTCGATTTCAAGGCTGTGCTTTTCCTTGAATAAGCCGATATGAGCGTTTAGCTTTTTCGTGATGGTGAGATGGTTCACATCGCTGTCGGGGTGTGCCTTATTGAGCGTTTCGCTTAACTCGGTAGCCGTGCCGCGCCATGCGTCCCTGTCTTTCATAAACTCGGCAATCAGCAGACAGAACGGCTCGTCAATATCGGGCGTGTCGGCTTCGCTCCCCATGAAAAGCCACTTGCATTTATAGGGGTCAAACTCCAAACAGTAGCCCTCTGTGTCGCGGTTAGCGATTGTCAGCTTCGCCTTGCGGCTCGTCCGTTTGTCTTTTTCAAGAACAAAAACGCCGTCAACAGAACCGATTAAACCCGTACTGCCCGACAAGGTATTCAGCGGGTCGGGGTCGTACATTTTGCGCGTGTGGTGAATGAGCAAAAGGGTCAGCCTGTGCCTGTTGGTTATCTCCCGCAGGGCGGTCATGTCGCGGTAGTCGCATGAATATATTGACTTGTCCTGTTCGGTGTCGCGTATGCGCTCCAGCGTATCAATGATTATCATTTTGGTATCGGGGTACTCTGTCAAAAAATTGTGTGTCTGCTCCAACAGTCCGTTGCTTATTCCGAGTGAAGCGGTGGCAAGGTGAAGCCGTGAAATGTCGGGTTCTTCCGCTTCTGTTTTCATCAGCCGCCCTTGTTACCGCGCGTGATTATCTTCAAGGGCGAGATACAAAACTTCGCCCTGCTCTGCTGTGAAATCCCATAGCGCGCAGCGATTTTCTTGCTTCTCCATACATTGCTTTGCGCCTGTATTTCGGTATAAACACTATGTGGCAAGTGCAATTGTACCGCGTATGTGTTAAACTTGAGTCGTTCATAAAACCTCCTGTTATCCTTGACTTGGCCCGTAAAACCATAGTCATTATAACATTGAGGTTTTGATACTTTAGGCAACGACACTTCTTATCCTATTCTCCCCACCTCAGGTGGGGTTTTAGATCTATCAAAATAAACAAGCGAAAAAAAAAGAGGCAGGCAGTGTGCGCAAAAGCATGCTGCCTGCATTCCCTATACCCATTATAAACACGTAGATTTACACTACAACACAGAATTAGTCATCCAAAGTAATCCTCGCTTGAGTTTGTCATATTTTGGCGGTTACTGCAAGGATTTTCACGCATTCAGCCAATGGCGCTTAGCTGCTTTTGCGCTCTGGCAATACCCAGTTTGGCTTCTTAAGGAAAACCGCTGGCTGCTGTCGATGTCAGCGAAATAGCAGGCGCCCTCTTGCAGGGTAGCCCTGGATGCTGCGCTGCATCCGACCTGCTTGAACGCAAGCGGTCGGCTCTTTTCGACCTCTTTTGCAATGCCGGAGGCAATTTCGAGCTTTGTGTTGAATTCTGAGTCCTTCGGAATGGCGCACTGCCTCCAGAGCTTTTTATTGTGATCCGAAACATTTTTTTGACCACAGTCGACAGTTTTGCGACGAATTGGCATGTGATACATTCAAAAACCACCGGCATCAAAGTGTCGCTAGCAGCGACATACTATGATGCCGGTGGTTTTGTCTGCTAGTGGTTAGATGTGGTTTTGGAAATCCATGGATAACCGCCAATTGAACATGCGCCTATGCTTTCTAGCCGGCGGCGCCAGCCAGCCGGAGTCATTAAAAGCATGTAAACGCCAACAACACGAATTGGAATGGCGCTAGCCCTCGATTGCCGCTCAAAAGGGTGTTGAAATCAGTTGGAAATTGGCCAGCTTGATCTCTTCAATTATGACCACAGGGCTTGTATTTGGCGTACAACGGGGAGGGGTTTCTTGACTAAATGGCGGGAGGCGGAGCCTGCCGCCAGACCTTTTCCCTTGGGGACGGCGGTGCTGCAACACCGCGCTTTTGGCGGAGCCTCTGGAAAGGGATCCCGCACCGGCGGGCCAGGCTTCGGCATATAGCCATGCGGGTTTGCAGCCATTTCTACTGCTATGCGCATATCGTTTATGAAATCCATCAAGCGCCCATCCTCCCCATATAAAAGCCACGGGTTGCTGTGGACGCTGTTCCTTTCCCTCCAGAACCAACATGACAGCTCACTATATTCATCAACAGACATGGCGCCAACCGTCCTTGTGTAGCTGTCATACTATTCCATTGGGGACAACAAGCTTGATGTGTCTTCTTTGATTTCCCGCCTCGTATCAGCGCCCCCAGGCTGCAGTGCAAGCCACTCCATTGTCTCTTTGAGCCTGCAGCTCTCTGCCGGCACCTGGAGCACATGACCTTGCGGGCGAGCCTGCCGGCTATCGCCGCCAGCATTGGGTCCTTGAAGATTTCGGTCCAGCGGTCAAACGAAAACTTGCCGCCACAATTATCGGCTTGCTCTGCGGCCTTGCCGACAGGATATTGAAAAGCAGCTCGACCAGCTCGTCCAAAATCACAAGGCCATGCTTCTCGAACCTGCGCTTGAGCTTGCCCAGCCGGCTCGCGCTCATTGACTCCCTGATGGCGGCCGCCAGGTTTGGCAGGCTGTCGATAGCACAGCAATCCTGGATATTGCGGTCAACTAACAGGGAAGGCAGTATGCACATATATTGCCGCATACTGCCTTTGGCCCGGATTTCACGATATTCTTAATTTCTTTTGGGATTTTGTCTTATCTGGTCATCCTTTTCTTGAGGGCAACAACAACTCCAGCCATGCTGGTCATTGCCATCGAGCTCCAAAGGGCTATGTTGGTGGTATCGCTTGTCTTCGGGTTGTTGTGGGCGGGTTTCTTGGCGACACCTTCCCTCATGTATGTGAAATCTGCGCGTGTCGCATATGTGTTGAACCGGATTCTTCCATCCTCGGTTATCGTGAACCTTATTGTGATCGAAGCAGGGTTGATGGTGTAGCCTTTCAAGGCTACCCTGTACACATTGAGCACATAGTTGCCTGGAACTGCCGTCACCGCGATGTATCCGGAAGCTATGCCACGTACCCTCTGTCGTAGTATGAGCCTGGGGCTCTGCGGCTGTTGTATCCGCGGCTATTGCTGTAGTACCCGCCGCCATACCCGCCGAAACTGCCAGTGATGTAGCTGGTGCTTGCATATGTGCTGTCAGTCCCTACAGTGTAGTCAAACTTGAACCTTGTGCCGTTGGGCGCATGTGCGCTACCTTTTTCTGGCTTGAAAGAGACTGGTATTCTAACTGTCCATTCTTTTTTGGTTGCTGTGCCAGTAGAGCCGACTAGATTTGCAGAGCCGTTTGCTGAGCCATTAACTAGATAACTCTCTGTTCCAAGTTGTGTGCCTATTTGCACACCGCCTGGGCACACTACTGGCCCTGCAAGTGGGGACGGTTCGCTGCAATTAACTATGTCCTTATGATCAGCTGGACCTACAGCTTCACAATCATCACAAACATCAGCACTAAGATCAGTAGTTTTGTCAGGGCAATTTACATACTTATGCAATGCTTTGCTGGGATTGGTTTCTCCTGATACTCCACACACAGTGCATTCCCATTTTTGATACTCAATAGCTTTGTCTGGGCATTCTATTGGAGATGCTCCTCCCAATGCAGTAGCACGCTCATGTGCATTACCTGATGTTGCTCCGCATTTTCCGCACGCAGGACTTACAACAATACCTTCCGATAAATCTGGGCAATCAATGGTACCATGAAGCGTACCGCCAAAGCCGGCTCCAGGTACAAAACATCGCTTGCATGGAATAGCACTAGGAATAAGTATAGCGGCTAGATCACCGTCATTAGGACATGTCACTGTTACATGTAATCCAATACTGAAGCAGCTTCCACACTTTTTTGGACCTTCCAAATCTTTTGCATTTGGACATGGAACTCCAATATGTGGATTAGGTCCAACAGCTTTACAATCGGGACAAACTTCAGCGTCTTTGTTGTGGGCTGGCAGATTGCATCCTGCTTCACATAGGATTGGATCCCCTGCTTTTGTATCGAGTGTGATTGCAACCGTGTCAGAGGTGAAGGAATAGACACTTCCGCCTTGCGTGACATTTGCAATCGTCACAACTGGATTAGCAGGCAGGTCAAGCCCGGCTGGGATAGTGACGCTGCCAGCTCCTGCGCCAAAGTCATAAGAGCCTCTAGATACGCCATCCACAAGTATTGGGGCAGTTCCGCTTGTGGGTTTAGCTCCTGTCACATTGACATTAAATGATATTGCTTTTCCGAAAGGAGCCGCAAACACCGGGGCAGCTATTGACAATACTACCAATACTGCAACCAGTACTCCCAGTACTGATTACTTCATTGGATTAGCCTCGCATTTGAGAGGTTGCATTACTTGCCATTTGTAACCGCCAGTAGCAGAAACTTGCTATTTGACTTGCTTGTGCGACCAGCTCATGAGCTGGCCATTTGGGATGAAGAAAAAAATGTTGAACGTAAACAAGACAGCTAATGATAACGAATCACACAAAAATGATGCCATTTACCCAACGCTAGGGCATAAAAACGGGATAACGAAATGTAATTGACGAACTAGGATCCCGAGGATGCAGGTCTCGCTCTTGGCAACACCGCCTTAAGATCCCAAGCCATTGCGCGTGCTGCATGATGGCTCCTGTGTGCCAGATAATATCAATGGCGTGCGGCAATAACGCCCATGGGCATTGGCTGCGCCCCTCAATGATTTTTTATGCTAAACCGCCGTGCTCTTTTCCAGCTTGGCGAGCTCCGTTTTCCCGGCTTTCCCGCTCCCTGTGGTGGCGGCGCGGACTGTGCGCAAATAATAGTGGAATTCTGCGCACAAGTTCGGTATAATGGTCGAAGAAAGATTGGTGGTTTTATGATTGAGATTGATGGGCTATATTTTGATTGGGACACAGGAAAGAACTTGTCCAATATCAAAAAGCATGGGGTGCCGTTCAAAGAGGCTGCTACCGTCTTTCGTGACAATGCTGCTGTAATTGTAGAGGACGCGGAACACTCTAAAACAGAAGAACGGTTTAGAATTATTGGCTTTAGCGGCAATTTGCGTTTACTGATGGTGTGCCACTGTTACAGGGATGATGATTCTGTAATCCGCTTAATATCAGCGCGAAAAGCAACTAAAAATGAACAAATCCAGTATAAGGGAGGCCAATAGTGGATGAAAGAATAGATACAAGCGACATTCCAGAAATAACTGATTTTTCAAAAGCACGCCCTAACCCATACGCTGAAAAAATCAGAAAGTACGGATACTCAATAACAATACACTTTAGCCCTGCCGATGTGGAGCGAATGACACAGGCGGCTTTAGAAAAAGCAAAGAACCTTGATATGCTTGAATTAGATCCAGAGGAATTGGAGGCGCTTGAACATTACAGGAGAGCAAACCAGCAATAGCGGCTCCACTACAGCAAGTCAGCAACCAAGAAAAGCCTTTATGTTTTTCTTGGTTGCCGCCTTGCTCTTGCGCATTCCATTCTGTTTGGGTGGGGTTTGTTTGGGTAGCATAGCACCTATTGATTCAAGTTCTTCCGTGCCCTAAAATGCTACGCCTATTCACCATCATCGGCTTTTTCTGCTTTTACCAATGTTTTTCTCATTGAGTAATGATCAACTCATTATCCGGCTTGTTGCCTGATCATTTTCGGCTTCCTTCTGCTCTTTTGCATGGATACGAAAACTGTTTCTACGACACTTGCCAGTGCAATTAGCCACCAGAGGCCAGTTGAATTAACGGCTGTTTTGAGGTTGTCAGTTTTCACGAGTTTTCGAGTTTCATATTTGTTGTTCTGTCATATCCACACCTGTCGAGATTGTATCCATAACTGTCGTTAGGCAATCATGACCACCACTTCAAGTGGTGGTATGGGAATTGCCCCTATAAATGGTCAGAACATCAAACCATTAGCCGAAATTGAAAGAATTTGGCTTAAGATACACGGATGTTGGTGTATCAGTATGCCAAACCAATCCTAAGATAGTTTGCATTTGGCTGTTGCGGAGGATTCAAAAGTCGATATACTTTTAACAACAGATGCCGGTTCTTGCGTTCAACTAGCAAAATGAATTTGAATTGATTGAAGAGCTCCTTGATGATTTAAAAGCAATGCGGAAACAAAAGCAATAATAAACCAGGTGAAACACACTTCGAGGTGAAATGCTTGTTTTTACCTCGCTAGCTATACATTCTTATATCTCCTCATGCCCAATCTTTGAAATTCTGGGATGCCGCTGAATGGTTTCAACTTTCTTTTCTGCATTCAGGGGGCTTTGGTTTTCCAAAGCCTTTTTATGGTCTTTGGCAAAAATCTTGCCATTTTTTAGTTAGCTTTCGTCTTCCTCGTATTACTCCCTGTCTATACCGTCCTTTTGTTGGTAATGCTTCAAGAGAGGTGGCTGGCTTGTCAAGACACAGAATCTAGAATTCTTAATGTAGTTACAGTGCTGGATCACTTGACCTTTGGGAGGTTCCTCGACCTTGTGGGGGAAGGCGGAGCCTTCCCCCAGCCCTTCGCCATTTGGAGGCGTAGGCCTCCGCGTTTTTTTGTGGCTGCCATCAGTCACACCACATCGAAAACCGCTCCATACACCTGGTATGGCCGCTTGTATTTCAAGCCCTGGTGCGGTCGGTCGAAGTTATACACTTTTACATACTCCCTGATCCCTTGGCGCAGTTCGCGGGGGCTTGTGTATCCGGTTATGTAGACATGCCCGGTTTTCAGGCTGCGGAACCACCGCTCGATAATCACATTGTCTATCCACCGCGCCTTGCCGTCCATGCTCTGGCGGATCCCATGGCTCTGCATCAGAGCTATATACTCGCCGCCTGTGGACTGGCTACCTTGGTCCGAGTTGACAATTGCAGGCGCGCCATGCTTTCCAATGGCCTCCTTTACAGCCTCCAATACTGGAGCGGTTTCCAGGGTGCCGCTGAGCGCCCAGCCTATGAGGTATCTGCTGTGCCAGTCAATTATTGCTGTCAGGTACATGTGCCCATGCCTGACCGGTATGTAGGTTATGTCTATGGCCCAGGCTTGGTTGGGAAGCCATATGTCCATCCCGCGCAGCAGATAGGGGAATTTCTTTTACCCTTTGGTTGGAATAGAAGTCCTGGGCTTCGGGTACACCGCAAATATGCCCATTTCTTGCATATGCCTCTTCACCAGCTGGCGCCCAACCCCTTCTATGCCGCCGTCGGCCACGGGCTTGCCCGCCAGCTTCCTGGCTCCCATCCAGCAATGCTTTGTGTGCCAATAGCCGATCCTTTTCTTGATGTGCTCTTCAAGCTCCAGCTCTTCCTTGGAAGGCTCCCTGGGCTCATAATAGAAGCTGCTGCGGCCCACCCCGAGAAGCTCGCATTGCCGCTTCACAGCCAGCTGCTCATGTTTTGCCACTAGTGCGAGCCTCCCGCTCATGCCCGCTAAGCTTCTTATGCACTGATTTTAAAAAATCATTTTCCAGCGCGAGCTGCCCGGCTTTTGCTTGGTAAGCCTTCTCAAGCTCTTCCATCTCGCTGATCCGGCGGGCAGCCGCCCTCTCGTCCCTGCTCCGGCTGAACGCCCGCGCCGAGTTCTCGACAAACTCCGACTTCCAATTGCCCAGCTGGTTTAGGCTGATGTTTTCCCTCGACGCTATCTCGCTCATCGTCATTTCTTCACGCGAGACCTATCTCTATAAAGCTTGTTTGTCAACAACTTTCAGCATATGTTTTCTCTTTAAATGCACTTGTTCCTTGCCCTTGGAAAGGGAAGCGGGATAGGGATTTTTTTTTTGGGGGCGTGGCGGGGCAAGGTTCCCTTTTCTTTTGGGGGCTATGGGCAGCCCATAGCGATTTTTTTAGAGCAGCCATTCGCTGAAAACGTTCGCATTTACTATTGCCCATTAATAGAACTCCGCTCTGCCCTTTTGCCTGTCCCTATCATTTCTCTGCGGGTCAATGCCCTGCCAATCTTTCGTCGCGGCTTTTGGGCAGAGGCGCATGGAGATTTTTTCTTTATGTGTGCCTCAATGGGCTTTTGGTTTCGCTGGCTCTACCATGCGCCTGCTGCTAGCTTGGTTGTTGGAGCATATATTGTATAAGGCAGGTGTCCTGCCACATTTGCGTCGATAGTGCAATTTTTTTTAATCAATGTTTGGCTATCTGTCTATCTATCTATCATGGCATTTAATATCATTCCCTGCGGAACCATTCCTGCCGGTCTTTCCCATGGCTGCTGGGCGGTTTCTTTTGCTGTGCGCCTCTATTGCTTTCGGGGCATCTGCTTCTTCCTTGCGCCAGCTTGTTGTTTGAGCGTTAGGCATTGCGTGCGCATAGTTTGCCTTTGCCAATGCAGTGTTTTCTGTATTAAATGCACGGCTGCCAATCTGTTTGCTTATCCAATATTCCATCCATATTTCCTACGCTGCCATTTTTGCGTCTCCAAGGTTTTTGAACGCGATGCCTGGGCCATAGCCCCCGCATTTTACCGCAAGGGCATGCGACACTGGCAGCAGCTTGCGCATATTATGACAAGCAAAATCTTATGTAATGTACTCTACCAGGGAACTGCATGAATGCGATTACCCCGGCAAAGTAGACAAAATTCACTTTACATAAAATACTATCACTTGCCAAGGCTCTTCAAGAAGTCCATCAAGTTGCTGTCAGCAGTCCAATCGGGTATGTCAGGAATAGCTGTTGATTCGATTTTTTCTAAAGCCTTCCGTTTCATTTCAATACTTGACTTCGAGTAGGCACTGGCAGTTTTCAAGCCGGCATGGCCAAGGATGCCACGTATATATATTGGGCTCACGCCAGCCTGTGTAAGCGCCATGGCTTTCGAATGGCAAAATACATGGGCTGAAATATTGTTGCCGGAACCAATGCCCTCTGAGTACTTGCTAATAATGTAGCCAATTCCTTGCCGGGCGAGTTTTTCTTTCCAGTGGTTGAAAAAAAGCGGGTGGCCCAGCTTGCCGGCGCCATCAATTTTTTGCTCTTTGATGCACGAAGCCAGCAGCGAAGCTGTCCGCCTCATGATCGGGGCATGCCGCGTTTTCCTGCCTTTGCCGGCAAGCGCAACGTGGAAAGGCTCTTCGAGCCGGAGATTTCTTGGGGTGGTGTCCGCTAATTCCTGCACCCTTGCCCCGGAGCCGCACAGGGGCGGGAGCATAGCCGCATCCCTCCGGCCTGTGCATGTTTTCATGCCTGGCATTGCCAACAGCCTTCCCATTTCGCTGCCAGGCAAGCACACAGGCGGTTTTTTTGGCGCCTTCTTTGACGGCGCGGAGACAACCCTCTGGCAATGGAGCATAAGCTCCGGCTTCCCGCATTGCAAGCAACGGAAGAACGCATGGGTCGCAGCAAGCCTCTGGTTTCTTGATGGAATGCCATTGCCCCGCCCGGCTTCCAGCCAAAGCAGGAAATCCTCAGCCACTTCTTTGCAGGCTGTGCCAATAACTACCCTCTCTGGCGCAATCCCCTTCACATCGGAAAGGCATCGAAGCAGCAGGGAAAACGTGCCACGGCACGATTGTATTGTGTTGGCGCCCAGGTTTCTTTGGGCTGCAAGGCACGAAGCCAGGAAACTGCTTAGATAATTGGCAAAGCCAGCGGGATCCATCTCCAGGCGCCTCCCGCACAGGCATCAGCCCGCCGGATTCCTGCCCTATCTTGTCCGGAATCTCTGGGCAAGCGTCCGCAGCAAGCCTGAGATATTTTGCAGTGGCGGCGATGCTTGAATGGCCCATATAGACTTGGGGAACCGGAAGCGCGGCGCGATGGCCAACGCCATTTGCCAAAAACTGCCTCAAGCTGTGGACGCAAAAAGTGTGCCTGAGACCGTGCAAGCGGGGGCCTCCTTTCTCCCTGCCGCCATGCGATATCCCGCATTTGAAAAGGATATCCCTGAAACGGTGGCAGGCAGCGCCCTTGGAATAGCAGCCGCCATGCGGCGGGGAAAAAAAGTAGTCGCCGCCTAGGGGCAAAGCATGGTATTTCCCGGCGTAGAAACTGAGGCACGGGACCATTTGGGGGTTTAAAGGCAAGAGCCTGTCCTTGCGGTTCTTCCCGTTTTTGACAAAAACGGCGCCGTTGCCTAAATCAACGTCATTTATTGCCAGGCGCAACGCCTCGGAAATCCTCATGCCGCTGCTGTAAAGCAGGCGCAATATTACTGGGTAAAAATCATAGCTTCTGATGTGGCTCCTCCCGGAATACAAGTTGTCCGCTATATCAAATATGCTTTTTATCTCATCCATGTTGAAAATGCAGGGGTTGAGCTGGCGCTGGGCTCCAAGCTTGGGTTTTGTGTCAGGAATATAAGCCGGCAACCCATGGAGGATCAAAAACTTGGCGGTCTTGGGAAGCCAGGTCGACATGCTTGCCATATGTGCTTTGCGGCCAGTTCGGGCGGGGTTGTGTAAACCTCAATGGCAGCTCTTTTGTGAAACCGTCCTCGCGGTTGTGCGTAACACAGGGCTCGCCAAGTTTATGCAGCATTCGCTCTTCGTCGATGTATTTTATCCCGAAAGCGCGTTTCCCGCCTAAAAACAGTTTGAGCTCCGGCGCGAATGCGCCGGTGGACTCCCGGCTGCTGCCCATCAAAAACCACCTCCAGCGTGCACTGGCTCAAAGCGGCTATGTTGGCTTTCAGGCAGTTTTTAGTCGTCCCAGGGTCTGCATGCCCCAAGATGTCTGCAATCGTGTTGATCCCGGCACCGTTTTGCAGCAGCCCGCTCGCTATTGTGCGCCGGAGCGGGTGTATGCCCGCTTTAGGCTTGCCCCCTGGCTCGGCGCCTGCCTTTGGCGCGTATTTTGTAAGCAAAGTGTAAAACGCGCTTGATGATTGGAATGGCTCGAATGGGGAGAGGCGCCGGAGGAAAACATTGGTGAAGCTTGATTCAGGCCTTGCGTTTTTTACATAATCTATCAGCGCCCATCCGGCATTGTCCATTAGCGGGAGGGCAAGCGGCTCTTTGGTTTTGTTTTGGGTGATGGGGATTTCTTTCCTCTCCCAGTCGATATCAGAAAGTTTAAGGTTGGTTTTTATGTCGCCAGCGCGAAGCCCTGTGCCCGCAACAAGCATTATAATAGCATAGCCGCGTTTTCCGGTTGGGTTGCCCAAATCTATGGATTCTTTTACTTTTTGCAATTCTTCAGGCTTCCATACTGTGGGGACTTTAGTGCGGGATGCGTTTTGGACCCTTGGCAATGCCTCAGCCAATGGCCTGGCTATGTGGCTTTCAAGGCAAAGGAGCTTGAAAAGCCCTCTAAGAGGATGTTTAGTATCTCCTCAAAAGAACTGAAATAAATGACAATACAAACATTTGGCAAAATGTGCTCAAGTGCCTTTCGCAAACCTTCCACAGCCTCCGGCAATTATCAGCCCATCCGAATGATCTTTCAACAATCCATCTTTTGGGAAGGACAATGAACATATGGGCCTCGTTGCGCTTGACAACTTCGACAT
>Ga0082212_10008458_pt1 | contig 13426 bp, 15 predicted proteins | sample TergutNt197P3_FD_71548 | JGI IMG/M metagenome (GOLD analysis project Ga0082212, IMG submission 71548) | Neocapritermes taracua P3 segment gut microbial communities from Petit-Saut dam, French Guiana - Nt197 P3 | ecosystem: Host-associated > Arthropoda: Insects > Digestive system > Gut ... | reverse complement strand
CTTGAACCGTTATTGCTCCCTTTTTTCGTTTGTGTTTGGAAATGCCGAAGATGCAGCCGACAAGATATTTGAACTGGTGACTGCATGTGACGACTCATTCTGGACTAGCGCAGAAGTCGAATCTATCGGACTGCTTTACCTATAAAATCAACACTATTTCCGACTATCACCTTAATTTTATCTGTTTTACTTTTATAGGCAAATCCCTAGGAATGGAATTGTTTTTGGATTTTTACTGCGTTTACAAAATTAAAAAACGATATCAAATATACAATTGCCTACTTGATTTGCATAATTATACACTTAAAATATTAATAGCAAAGACAAAAAAAATCTTAGAAAAGCAGGTAATTTTAAATGTCTACAGATGGCCAAGCGATGGCTGGTTTTAGAAAAAAGATGTTCTACGACCTGTATTCCGGGATCATTCCCGAAAGGTTCCCCATCTATGACTGCGCAACTTTGGATTTCATGATCCAGTATGCAGGAAAAAGCCCATTTGAAATAGTGTACAACTATGATGCGGACACCCTGTATGAGATCTTTGAGAAGAATATGGAGTATTACTCCGGGGACACTTTTGGCGCAGCTGCGAGGAACCCTGCAGGCTTGATGTTCAAGAAAAGCAAGGTTAACGTTATGAGCAAGTCAGGGATGGTCCAACACCCTGAAACATCAGGTTTCACAGCAGACGAGTATGACGAGTTTATCGCCCACCCCTATGATTTTTCTTTGGAGAAAATCCTGCCTAGGCTAAACCCGGGATTTGACATGAGCCGCATACATACCAGTGTGAACTTCACAAAATACGTGCTGGCCCAAATGGATTACTTGCGGGCAACCGGTGAAGCGACAGGGAGGATGGCAGCCAAGTACGGTTTCTTTTCTGCCCCGAGGGGCTCGTCCGCAGTCCAGCCGATCCCCTTTGACTTCTTGGCGGACTTTTGCAGGGGGTTTATCGAAGTGCCTGTAGATATCAGGAGATGCCCGCAGAAGGTTATTGACGCCTGCGAAGCCCTCGTCCCGTACCTGATGTGGAGATCGGTAAATCCTGTCACAGATGTGTGCGGCGCAAACCAGATCATGACACACATGGGGACATTCCTGCAAAAGAAAGATTTCGAGAAATTCTACTGGCCGACCTTCTTTGAAATGGTCCATATGATTGCTGAAAGAGGGCAGTCCTGCTACTTGTTCTGCGAAGACGACTGGGAGCGTTATATCGACTACTTGCAAGATCTGCCCCAAGGCACCCGCCTGCACTTCGAGTACGGCAATCCCAAAGAGTTCAAAGACCGGCTTGGCTCCAAGATGGTAATTGGAGGTTTCTACTCTGTTGTCGATTTAAAGACAGGCACTCCGCAAAAATGTGTTGACAAAGCAAAGGAATTGGTCGATATCATGGCCCCGGGCGGCAACTTCGAATTCCGCTTTGACAAGAGTGCCTTGAGGCTTGGAGACATCAACATAGAAAACCACAATGCCTTGATGTCTTGGCTGCTGGATAATGCCTCCTATGAAAATGCTGGCCAACAGTCCAGGTTTGGAAGCAGGGAAGACACTATCCACAAATTTAGCCACAAATACCCCAAATTCGAGTCCAAGTACATCATCTCCTTCGATGAATGGGTAAAGGACTATCCGCCACCAGTGGACAAGCTGGAGCCTTATATGAGAAATGCATACGAGAAGTACAGCGCCACAGTGCAGCCGTATAATGATATCTATTCTCTTTTTGGATAAGGTATAAATGCTAATTCCGCTTTGTGGATGTTCGCCAAGGCTGCGAACTGTGTGTCGGCAGCCTTGGCATTATCGCTATCGGCTCAAAGAACAGAGACTTGGCGCGCTTGTTTTGTGCCCGCTACTGAAGCAGAAATCAGTTGAGTAAAGCCTCACGATAAGAATTACGACGGCTATAGCTCCATCCGGCACCAAGCTCAGTAATTTTTGCGAATCGATGAGGTTGCTAAAACTGGCCTAGCATCTTGTTGCGCAACGCAACGATCTCCCACTCAGCCAATCCGCACAAGGTCATCCAATGCTCTATGGTGCCGTAGGTGTTTTTCAGATGGGCAAGCACTTTTTCCATGTGGACTGGGCGGGATCGAAGCATATCTTCGTCTAAAGTAATTCCTCTGGCTTTATAATCCTCCAGGGCTTTGTCCATATCCACTTTGATGTTGTCGCCAGTGCTTTGGTAGTCGATAACAACGTCTTCATCAGATACCCCCGCCAATTTCAACAAGATCATCGCAAAGGTGCCGGTGCGATCTTTGCCCGCGGTGCAGTTGAAAAATACGCAGTCGTCCATATAGCGCAGGACATTTCGCAGCGCTCTGAGGTATGCGCCCTTCTTGTTGTCCAAAAAGTCGATGTACATATCACCCAGCGTTGGAGGCAACGCGTTTAAGTCTGCGTCGCTGGTCACATCGCCAATCAGGGGGCTGAGAATATATTCAACGTTGCGGTATCCATCCAACTTGCTTGCGGCTTCTCCGCTGGCCTCTTTGTCGCTGCGGAAGTCGATCTGAAGGCGCACACCGTAGTCGTATAATCTTTGTAGGTCATCTTCGGTAAATTTGCTCGGGTTGTCAGAGCGCAGGAATTGGCCGGTCGCAGTGTTGATGCCATATTTTGTAGGGTATCCGCCCAGGTCTCGGCAGTTTCTCGCTCCATCCAATTTCATCGGCAGGCTGGATCTTACTGTTCTTGCCATTTATCATTTCTCCTTTATGTATGTTTTATATAACGAGCAACGGTAATTCTTGTGTGCATTCAAGAATGCCTGCCTGTTTAGTAGCAGCCTAGAATTTTGTTTCTCAGCTGGGATATCTCGTCCATTGTCAGGCCGACTAGGAGCATCCAGTCTTCGATGGTGCCATAGGTGTACTTCAGGTGGGCAAGAGCTCTTTGCATTTCAACTGGGCGGGAAGCGAACATGTTGCGCAGTTTCTCAATCGCTTCCTCGCCCATGTTTGGATTGCTTGTCATTCTGTTGTAGCTAGCCTTCATATCCTCCCAGATGTTGTCACCTGAAGGAGCGTAGTCGGTCACGATGACTTCGTCAGGCACACCGGCCAGCTTCAGGATGATCATCGCAAAAGTTCCAGTGCGGTCTTTGCCTGCTGTGCAGTTGAAGAACACGCAGTCGTCCATATGCTGAAGTATCGCACGAAGCGGTTTAAGATAGGAGCCTCTTTTATTGTCCAGAAAATCGATGTACATATCGCCCAAAGTATCCGGCAGCGCCATTACAGCGTCATCGCTGGAAACATCGCCCAGCATCGGGTTTATCATGTACTCAACGTCCTTGTAGTCTTTCAGTTTGCTGGCGGATTCTCCGGTGGCTTCGTCTTCGCTCCTAAAGTCGATTTGCAGGCGTACACCGTAGTCATAAACCCTTGTAAGGTCTTCTTCAGTGAACTTGCTCGGATTGTCGCAACGCAAGAATTGGCCGGTTGCGGTGTTGACCCCGTATTTGGTCGGATATCCTCCCAAATCGCGGCAGTTCCTCGCCCCATCCAATTTTAGCGGCTGATTTGGTCTTACTGTTCTTGCCATTTGTCATTTCTCCTTTTCAAAAATATTGCAAAATTTGAATATGTATTCCTGGATATGCACTTGACGTAACGGTAACAGGCTAGTATAACCAGATTGATGTGGTGGGGAATAGCTTTGCTTTTGGAAATTGTGGATTTACGAGTATTGGGCAAACGAAGGAATTAGTTGCCGAATATACCGAAATCATGGGCATATTTGTGTGGTTGTAAAAGCTGTAGAGCGTGCTTCATAGACTATGTGCTGCTTTGGTTATTTGCTTATTGTTGCGACACGCTTCGACCCAAGTATGTATTTTATTCGTAATATAACATAAGTTTTTATAAATAACAACGTTATATATAAAAATTTATCCTCATTCAAAAACAAAAAAAATGGATATATTATACAAGTAAATAATTCTTGGGATATGCGCCCGTTGCGCTTATTTGGGGCAAGCAGGATATCGTATGAATTTGAAGTTGTGGATTGGAGCTAGCCTGCCGGTTTCTCTGCTAGATCAATCAATACCAAGCAGGTTATTTTTGTGTTATGCTACAATTGCATCAAAAGAGCAGACAAGCAAATCGTATAGGCGCACCCGGCAAGCGCGAACGGGGATATCCTCGAAAATAAGCAGGCAAGGGACAGATAATAAATTGTGGCGGCGCTGCCGGCACAATTTAATGAAAAATACGGTAGAAGGGTTGGGGATAACATGAGTGGAATGGAAGATGGAATAAGGGAATATATGGAGTTTATTGCCCGTAATGCACAGATGGCTCCCTATACAGACCAGTGGTGGGATACCATTGCCCGAGCCCTTTCATTTTTGCCAGAGGGAGAGCGCGTAGTTTTTTTGGAATCCTTTGTCGTTTTTGTGATGGAGGGAGCCAGATGACAGGGGAGTATATTGACCGGCTTGAAAAAACCAGGGCAGCATGCCGTTTTGAGAAAATAAGCAGCGTCCCTTCAATGTCCTCTACTACAGGCTGGGCCCAATTTGGCAATGCTTCGCTCATCCCAGAAAACTACAGCGATATTGGAAGGCTTAAGGAAACCTTGTACGAATACTCCCAAAGGTATGATTTTGATTGCTATCTGGCAAATGAAACGCCATTGGGGGATCCAGTGATGGACATCTTGGGCTATGGGCAAAAGGCTGTGGATAAGGATGGAGAAGGAGATGATGGCGGCTTATTCAAAAAAAATAGTGATTTTGACAGGTATATCGAAGATTACCAAAAGTTTATAAATGACGCGTTTGCCCTAAAATACCCCCATTTGGAAACAGCAGGATTTGCCAAAGCGATCCTCGCATTTTGGGAAATGGGGCGCTTGTCTGGCGAGATAAACAGCCAAGTATTTGAAGGCACGATAAATAGGCCTTTGATGTGCAACAAAGACAGCTTTGCCCAGATGCCTTTTGAGTCTTTTTTAGCAGTAAGGGGCACAGCAGATATCGTTGCCGACTTGCGCCGGGACCTTGAAAAAACCAGGTTTGCGCTGTCTGCAAGGTGGCAACAAATTATGCTTTCGTTGGCTGCTGCAACCCAGAGCATGGATAAAAGCCATGGATATGTGTGCGATATCAACACCACGATGAAAAGCCACAATTTCTTGAGCGAAAAGCAGTTTTCCCGTGTGTATTGGCCGTATCTTAGCCAGACAGTGGACTTGGCCTATGGCAATGGCATGCTGTTGTTTATATTTTGCTGCGAGGAGATGTTGCGTTTTAGGGACTTCTTTCAAGACATGCCAAAAGGCGCAGTTGTTCTCCACCCTCAGGCAGACCGGATTCTTGAAGTGCGCAACCTCATTCCGAGAATCAGCCTCTCAGGAGGGTTTCCCCGTTGGGCGTTGTCGGAATGCCCGGCAAGGGATTGCAGGGATGCAGCCCAGATGTTGGTTGATGAAATGCGTGAAGGATATATTTTTGGCATAGATGATATCCATGGGGATAGCGATAGTATCAAAAGGGAAAACCTTGAAGCTGTAGCTAGCTTTATAGACGGGTACAAGATCATATAAAATAGTCTCCAACTATCATTGCCAGGGCAAGCAACTGGGATTTGCACGTAATTATAGAGGCACAAAAATCTTTAGGCAAGGCTAAACCAATCGGGAAGCTGGTTTTTGCATCGGTTAAACAGGTCTCGAAAGCTGCCCGAAAGCAGTCGCCTCCAATGCAGCCATGGTTGCATTGGCATATCTACTGGCGACTTGGGCTTGGATCCATCCAGCAACCGGCGCATTGGTTGCCCCCCTTTTTAGCACGTCGTCTGCAAACTGCCCAGGCATTTTGCAGTTTGAAGCATTTTATGTGTTATTATGACTGTATTCTCTTTTGGGTTGGTAAAAACTATGATTCAAGACATATCTCCACAGCAGTTGTCTATAGAGTATACTCCAAGGGAAATAACTGATAGCGACTTGGTTTTTTGTTTCAAAGAAGGCCAGGTGTTATGCGGCAATGGATTTTCCTTGCCCTTGGCTAGCCAGATGGATTGTTCCAGCTTTACATATTTGTTTAGTGTAGGCAAACAGGGCTGTTTTCTCGCCTTTACTGAGGATTGCGCCATACCCGAAGGCTTTGAGTTTGAAAACACCAATGTCTTTAGGGGCTCAATGCCAAAGCATGTGGCATTTGCAGGCATGACAGCAAGGCATTTATGCGAGTGGTACGAGGCTAACAGATATTGTGGCCATTGCAGGGAGCCTATGTCCCATGACCAAAACGAGCGCATGTTAAAATGCCCTTCTTGCGGGAACAGGGTATACCCGGCCATAGCGCCGGTTGTAATAGTCGCAGTCTCCCACGGCAACAAGCTGCTTTTGACTAAATTCGCAGGCGGGGAATACCGCAACTACGCCTTGGTCTCTGGATTCATTGAAATTGGCGAGAGCGCTGAGGATGCCGTGCGCCGTGAAGTCATGGAGGAGACTGGCGTTTCTGTCAAGGGCTTGCGCTACTATAAATCCCAGCCTTGGGGGTTTTCAAATAGCCTTCTTCTTGGCTTTTGCGCAGAGCTGGATGGAAGCCCGGTGTTGACTGTAGATAAAACTGAGCTGTCTGAAGCCGTATGGGTTGAGCGGGAAGACATCGAAACTACCTTCGATGACTATAGCTTGACAAACGAAATGATTTGCCATTTCAAAGGATTAATTTGACTAAATGGGATTATTCCAGATACGAATTTCTTCCGCTGACAAGAAAAATGTAGGTTTTCGTTTCAAAGTGCTATACATATGCATGTTTTTTGTGATTTAATTATAATATCAGAAATCTTGCTTGCTTTGTTTTTACTGGCATAGAAACTAATTATCTAGATAAAGTGTAATTGGATGGGGTTTATATATGGTACATGATTTTATCGAAAAACCGGCGATCTTGCTCTCCGGCGGCAGTTTAATGAATGCAGACAAGATGGTGGGCATACTAGCCCCATTTATTGGGGACGCCACGTGGAACAGAGTGGCATACATCGGATGCGCAAATTCTGACAAAAAATCCTCATTTGACTCGGCTTGCAGCCTTTTTCGCTTTTTTGGCGCTACAAACGTGGATTTTGTGAAACTTGCCCAAGAAACGATCGACGAAGCATCCACAAAACTGGTCATATCCAGGGCTGATGTCATCTTCCTTTCTGGCGGGGATCCGGAGGTGGGCATGCGCTGGATCCAAAAACATAACCTCACAGGCTTCCTGAAGGAGCTGTATAATGACGGCATGCAGTTTGTCGCCACATCAGCAGGCGCGATCATGATGGGCACAAGCTGGGTTTACTGGGATTACCCTGATTATGAAGGCCCTCCCAGCTTGATGGACTGCCTTGGGATGATTCCCTGCGTCTTCGACACCCATGGGGAAGAGGATAACTGGATTGAGATGAAGACAATGCTCCAATTGATGGGGGCAGGCTCTATTGGATACGGCCTTGCCAAGGGGTGCATCGTTTCCGCAGACAGCTCCGGGTATCTTGAGAACCTTAATAACAAACTTATTACATTTACATATGGCTAATCGCCTGGGGCGCCATGCCAACAGCCCATCGCCTAAAGGGAGTCGGGTTTTATTAATGCTAAAACAAATATTGGGCGCAATCCAGCAACTCTAAGACATATAGCTGGCTTCACTGGCTATATTGTCTTTCTTAGTTTCAATAATGCTAAAAATGCCTGGGATTTGGATAAGAAAAAATCGAGATGAAAAAAACATAGAAAAATTGTTTAATCTCTTTGTGCTTTGCTGGCATCTCTTTTTTTGATAACCAGTTGCCGCAAATCGTTCTCTCTCCATGATTGCCACAATTTGCATTGTTAGTTTGATTAGGTGTATGTCCGTTCTTTCCAGATTCGCCATTGTGTCCAAGAATCAGCATTTTAATTTCATTTTTTCTTGCCGTGATAGCCGCTGCCATTATCATGAGGGTGCCCCCCGTTACCGCTGCCGCCGGGCTTGTTGTGGTGTTCTTCCGTTTTGTGGCTGTCAACTGCCGGTTGCCCATGTTCGTCTGTGGTTTGCATGTCATCGCCTCCAGTATGGTGACGGCCCCCCTGGTTGCGTGTGCGTTCCCTGATCTCACCGATGCCATGGCCTGTGTAATCATCAATAGAAACGGTGGGGTCAATCGTTTGCAATTCAAGGATAGCAAGATATTTTGCAGGGGTAGTATGGTGTTCGAGGGCGATTTGCCTAACCTCGCTTGTTATGGCAAAAACATCTGTTTCCACATTTGCGTGGTGTCCGGCCAACGACGCTGCGATTACTTGTTCCAGCCATTCAAGCATGCCGTCTAGCGAATCGTCTCCAGCCTGTACTGACACAAATACAAGCCCATCTTCTTTTAGATAGCCTTCTGAAATAACATCATCAAGTAAAATCCGCATAGCTTCGCCATACTTTTTGAAACGGGTATTTGCTTTGTCTAAGATAGCCGATCCATCATCGTTATACGCATAAGTCTCAATGACTCTGCCAAATCGATTTACCGCCAATCCTAAAGACAGGTTTATATCCATATCGACATAGGCGGTTGGCGTGAAAAAGAGATTGTGCGAAAAACCGCTTATAACTACGAAAAGCAAAATAACAGAACATAGGGCAGCGAGCCGCAAGCGCGGGCGTGTTGCTGCCTGGCTGCGTTTATTGATTTCTATGCTAAGATAACTCGCTGTCTTGGTTTTCAAAGTGTTGTCGGCGTGTATTTTGTCAAAGGCGCTTCGCAGCTTATCTTCCAATCTGCCCACCTCCCAAACTCTCTTTCAGTTTCTTTCTCGCACGGTCTAGCCATGTATAAATAGTGTTCTCCTTTTTTCCAATTATCTTTGCAATCTCTACAGCAGAGTAGCCTTCGTAATAATGAAGATAAATAACATCACGGTATTTCTCTGGCAATTTCAGAATAGCATCCATCACTTCAGATTCCTGCTCCTGAAAATAGAAAGGCTCGTTGTGAAGGTCGTCGAAAGAAGACACATTTTTGTGAAAGAAGCTCTTCAGCACATCTTTACAAGCATTTATTGCAACCCGAATGAGCCATGCCTTTTCGTGTGCATCGCTTTCAAACGGATTGTCATGCAGAAGGTATTTCAGGAATACCTCTTGAAACACATCCTCTACATCCGCGTTGCTTTTCAAATGGATGAAACAAATACGGCGAACCGTGTCCGCGTATAGATCAAGCGCACGGTCCGCCGCAGCGTCATTGCGCATTAGTGATTTCTCCTAATTGGTGGTGTTCTCTCCCCTAATGCTTTGCCTTGTGGTAGCTGTGCCCGTCGCCGATGTAGTGTGCGCGGTAGATTCTGCCATTGTGGGTATGAAGCCCCGTTTTCTTGCAAGTTTTCACATTGCAGAGAGTATGCTTTAATGTTTGCGTCCCGCCATGATGGCTGCTGCCATGCGAGGCGAAAGCAGTCAAAGGCAAAGTCATAAGAAGCAGGGCCACTATCGCCAACGTTACAATGGTTTTCCTCATGATGATCCTCCATATTGTTTGATTTACATTTCTAATATGAATACGATTGAGGAAAGACAATCCTTTCAAATTAATTAACTGTCTATGCTTTTTTTCACCCCGTGGATTTATCGACGGATGTTGTTTGTGCAATTACAGCCAAATAGCTTTTACAACTATAAAAATGAGCAGCAGCCATACAAGGAAAACCGGCAGGGCATAATACCATTTTTTCGGTTTGCCATCCACCCATAGATCTGCGGCTTCTTCTCGGCACTCCTCGAATACTTCGGCAGGAATTAGCTTTAATACCAGGGCAATCAATCCTGGCACAATTAATGCATCATCTAAAAGGCCAATGACAGGAATAAAATCGGGGATTAAATCAACAGGCGAGAGGGCATAGCCTACCGCCACCGCTGCTATTATTTTTGCTGGCAACGGGGTTTCCTTGCGTTTCATAGCGATAAATAAGGCGGGAATATCAGTTTTTAGTTGCTCAGCTCTTTCTTTTAAATTCATTGCAACCTCTTATAATTTCGGCAATGGGATATTTGTGTGTGGCCACAGTTTTGTTTTTTGAGGTCATTCAAATTGGAACAACGGAAATATCCGGCCTGGTTCTATAGTTTTATGGGTGAAAGCATAAATCATTGTAAATGCTTTGCCAGCTGTTCCCGCTCGACAACGACAAATATGCGCTTTGCTTTGTTGATCATCGTTTTTTGTGAAACCTCGCCAAACGGATTATCGTCAACTGGCCATTCGCCACACAAAGAAGCTTTGCGCGGCGTGTTGCTATGCCCCACAGTTATCTGTCTTGCTGGACAACAATCTAATCCATTCAAGTCCCTTGCTTTCTTAATGGGGTATTTTATCCATTATACATCACTTTTGTGAAGGATACTAAAGTAAGTAAACAAACTTATGTTCAATAAAATGCAATATTTCTGGTGCCGGTTGATGCTCTCCAGGTCTTCTCAGTCGAGGAAGTTATTTGTCGCAGCTCAGTGATTTGTGTCTAATCGAAGAGCATCATGTACACTTATTTTGGGAAATTAATACAATCATTTAAGAAATGGTTGGCATCGAAAAAGCAATGTATTTTAAGGGCTTTGCTGCCGTCTATGCACATATCCTGGGCCCGGCTGGGTCCAAGCCCCTTTCAACCAAATCCGCAAGCAGCCCTTTCACAACTGTGCTGTTTTCAGAGCCGCCCTCCACAATGCCCAGCATTTGCTTTGTGCAGTCTGACCTGGCCCCCATAGCAGCCACAATGGTTATTTTCCCCAACTGCATCCCGTCAAACATAAGCACTGGATATCCGCCAAATATTTTGCGGTCGAAGAATTCCCCCATCGCTGTTTTCATGCCTTCCTTGAACCTGCGGGACACCTTTATGCAAAACAGCATTTGCAAACGTTTACCGCAGTGAGCCAACCCCTCAAATTTTGCTATGGGCTGCCCATAGCCCCGAAGGGAAAGGGAACCTTGCCCCGCGCTTCCCCAAAACCCTGTCCTGCCCTCCGGCTAATGGCAAGGGCCAAGTGCATTAAAGAAAGAACTAAATGCTGAAAGTTGTTGACAATCATGCTTTAAAGAGATAGGGGCGATATCTTAAAAAAACTTGTGGAGGCGCTTCTTGGCGAAGGGATAGAGTTGTCGGCTAAATTCAAAAAAATGTGAAAAAGCTGCCAGCGGAGCTTGTCGACGCGATACTGCTGCGGAAACGCGCCATAATTGAAAGTGTGAATGAATGATTTCCTAAAGAATACATGCCAAATCGAGCACACTAGGCACAAGCCGCCGATAAATTTCCTTGCAAACCTGTTGCCAGGTTTAGCTGCTTATTCTTATATTGACAAGAAGCCTTCTATGAAAACTTGCGACAAAAACACAAACTTCCCAGCCATTGTTTAGTTGTAAATTTCTTCGAGCTCACGTTATTTAACGATTAAACTCTCAAATTTTGGGCGATATTGATTATCACCAAAAAATATCTAATGGATTATATTGGGTAAGAGTTTTGTTATGTCTTCACACAACATGTTTAATAAGCGGGATATAGAATATTTTAAAATTAATTCTCGACAATATCAATTTGTGTGAGATTGATATAATGCAATATAAATATGAGAATTAAATTAATTTCGTGCTTGATTTAGTTTTGCTTGAAGATTATACTTATAGGCACTACTATACAGAAATAATCAAACATTTCTATTTTTTGGAGAATTATTATGTCTACAGAGCAAAGAACAAGCAACTTAAACAAAAAAATAGAGTGGCTTTTTTTCTTTGATGTCGTGTCCCAGCAACTCGGCATTCAAATAACTCTACAGTTTATGAACATGTTTATGACGAACTTTCTTATGCTGGCTCCATTCGCCGTAGCCGGCATTCTTTCAGTCGGCCGAATTGTGGATCTTGTCGTCTCATCCTTTGCGGGCGCCATCGTCCAAAAGGGCAATTTAAAATCAGGTCCGCTCAGAACCCATATACTAATCAACGGCCCGCTGTTGGCAATCGGGAATTTCTTTATTTTCCTAAATCCGAATGTTGGCGCAACTGCAAAAATTGTCCTCTTTATTATCGGTTATCTTTTCAGAAACCTTCCTCAGAGCCTTGTCATAACTGCGTCCAATGCGCTTGTCCCTAAAGTTGCAGGCAGCAATATGAATGACCGCTTGGCTTTGACAGTGAAAAAGAGGCAGGGCTCCAGCACTGTATCTATTTTTACATCAATGGCTACAATACCTCTGGTGACATTCTTTAACAATACTGCCGGGAACGGCAGGGGATACCTTATAACCGCCTTGATATATTGTGGTGTGCAAACGATAGTAGGCTTTTTGGTATATAAAGGTTTGGCCCCCTACGACCAATATGATCCACATGCAAAGAAGGTCGAGGGAAGCGCGGCTAATGTCAAGGTGACGCATATGTATGCTGACACTTTTAAGAATCCACAGGTGTGGATACTTATTGTGCCTGCGCTGTTTATGCAGGTGGCGTCTTCCACACTTGGCTCTCTTAATGCCTATTACAACATTTATGTGCTTGGCAATATTAGCTACATGGCAATTACAACAACTGTAGGCGCATGGGTGGCATTGGGCGCCTCCATTGTAATTCCTCCAATTTCAAAAAAGCTTGGAAAAAAGAAGTCGTATGTAGTTGGGAATTTCGGCCAAGTCATTGCTCATGCCGGCATTCTTATTTTTGCAAAGGGAGTCTATCCCATATTCTTGGGATTCCAAATGGTAAGCCGTATTTCCCAGGGGATTAGCGGGGTTGTAGGAGTCAATATTTGGGGGGATGCTGCAGAATACCAGCTATTCAAAACAGGAAGGGACTCCAGGCCTTTCATAATGTCGCTCCAGTCGGTGGCAATGAAAATCGGGCAATTTATTTCCTCCTTCACTTATGCGATTATCCTGAGCTATACAGGATTCGAGGCTGTAGGAGGGGGAAATGCAAACTTGGATATTAATAAGCTTCACAACAGCCTATATGGATATATGTTGGCTACATATATCCTTGCTACTCTTCTGTACATGTGCTTCGGAGTCACCGAAGAAAAATCTAGGGAGTATGCCGAGGCTAATAAAAAACTTTTGGATGAAAGAGCTGCTGCTGTAGGAGTAGCCAAAGAATAATAGAAATGCCGCTAGACCTGTGCTAGCCCTTAGCATGGGTTTTTTTGGCTTTCATAACTTGGCTCACCAGCAAGAGTTCCAGCCGCTAAGAGATCCAATGTGCCACGCGTTGCAGTAGCCCTTTTTTCTATCGCTTAGCAAGTTTCTGTGCTTTTTGCGCCTTTAGAGGCTGTTTAATATGTCCATAAATGTCGATAAATGGTATAATAACGCTAAAAAGGCTGTTTACCATTATATGAGAAATAAATATCCAAGCGACATAACTAG
>Ga0082212_10008457_pt1 | contig 13427 bp, 10 predicted proteins | sample TergutNt197P3_FD_71548 | JGI IMG/M metagenome (GOLD analysis project Ga0082212, IMG submission 71548) | Neocapritermes taracua P3 segment gut microbial communities from Petit-Saut dam, French Guiana - Nt197 P3 | ecosystem: Host-associated > Arthropoda: Insects > Digestive system > Gut ... | reverse complement strand
TACACCTCCGGGCGTCATGAAAATCTTTTCACCAGCAATTAAAGGGTTTTCAGTCATGCCAAACATGAGGTTTCTGCCGTCAAATTCGGTTAACAGATCCTTTTTCCAGACTTCGTCAAGCGTCGTTTCGTCTAAACAGAAAAGCGTACCAAGCGCATTGAAGACATACAGCCTCCCGTCATTGATACATACAGACGACCGCGTGCCGTTCCAGTTTGTATTCCATTCCTTGCCTATTTCCTTTTCCGTAAGCAACTTTCCCGTCATGTCGAACACATATAGCATCAGTACATCGCCGTGCATCCCGGTGATATATATCTTTCCACCGGCAATTGCCACCGATGTATGACCCTCGCCCAGGCCTTCAAATTTCCACAATAACTGAGGCCCGTCGGCAGGCCATTCCTTCAACAAACCTGTTTCGTTGTATACTCCGTCACGGTTTTCGCCCCGCCACTGCGCGTTCTTCTGTGCTTTCGGGCCATTATTAAATGACGCTAAAACCATCAATAATATTCCCGTGATAAACAAACATTTTTTCATTTTTCTTTCAAAATTTACTTAATATTAGGCGACAAAGATACAACATCATAAAGTTACCGGCAAGAACAAAGCAATACATTTATGATGTTTCTCCTTTAGCCCCCTTTCTACTCATCAAGTAACGGATATTCATCGAAAGCATAAAGGGTCGTGGATAAATAGCGTTCACCGGCGTCGGGCAGCATGACGACGATAATTTTACCCCTGTTTTCAGGTAATTTTGCTAATTGAAGCGCAGCATGTACAACCGCTCCCGAAGAGATACCTACCAGCAGTCCTTCTGTTTTTGCAAGTTGGCGGGACGCCCGTACAGCGTCGTCGTTCGATATCTGGATGATTGTTTCAATTATCGAAGCGTCATAATTTCGCGGCAAAAAACCTGCGCCAATACCCTGTAAATTATGAAGACCCGGACTGCCGCCTGAAAGAACGGGAGAATCGGCAGGCTCCACGGCAACAACCTGAATATCGGGTTTCAGTTCCCTGAGTCGTTTGCCTGTTCCGCTGACCGTACCGCCTGTGCCGACGCCTGCAATAAAAATATCAATAGATCCGCCGGTATCGCGCCATATTTCTTCGGCGGTCGAGCGGGCATGCGCTGTAGGGTTTGCCGGATTCTCAAACTGATGCAGGATAACCGAATCGTGTATTTCCGCTTTCAGTTGTTCGGCTTTGGCTATCGCTCCTTTCATGCCTTCGGCGCCTGAAGTCAGAACTACTTCCGCTCCGAGCGCCTTGAGAAGGTTTCGCCGTTCGAGACTCATCGTTTCAGGCATTGTGAGAATGAGCCTGTAACCTTTCGTAACAGCCACAAACGCCAGACCTATACCCGTATTTCCGCTTGTAGATTCTATAATTACCGCTCCCGGCTTTAATATGCCCTGCATTTCGGCATCTTCAATCATCGCCAGCGCAACACGGTCCTTGACGCTCCCCAAAGGATTAAAGTATTCAAGTTTGCCGATAATCCGGGCATCGACTTGCTGCTTTTTTACATAAGCGCCCAGCTCCAATAATGGGGTATTCCCTATCAGATCAGTCAGTTTGCCTGCTATTTTTGTCATTATAAAATAATTTTAATTTATGCCGCAAAGGTAACCATAAAATATTTTATTGCAATATCCCCCCCCCCTCAATAAGAAATACCAACAGATACTAAATACGCCCAATCTCCCGAACTGACTAAACATGATGAATGCCGGTTTTCTTCGACGTGCTTGGAAAATCTAAATTTTTCATGTACTTTTGCCAAAAAAATTGATATGGAACTATTACCTTAATGAAAATGAATATGGATTCCATAGAAACGAATACGGAAAAGGACGGGTTTATTTTTGTGAAAGGCGCCCGCGTCAATAACCTGAAAAATGTGGATGTGATGATTCCGCGTGATCAGTTTGTTGTTATTACCGGTCTTTCCGGTAGCGGCAAATCTTCGCTTGCATTTGATACGCTGTATGCCGAAGGGCAACGCCGATACGTGGAAAGCCTGTCGTCTTACGCACGCCAGTTTCTTGGCAGGATGAATAAACCGGAATGTGATTTCATCAAAGGGATACCGCCCGCCATTGCTATCGAACAGAAAGTAAGCGTCCGTAATCCCCGTTCTACGGTAGGTACGTCCACCGAAATTTATGAATACATGCGCCTGCTGTATGCCCGTATCGGCAAGACAATCTCGCCCGTTTCCGGCGAGGAAGTAAAGAAGCATCAGGTGAGCGACGTTGTTAAAAAGGCATTGGCGCATCCGTCGGGTACACGCTTTGCAATTTATGCCCCGCTTGTTGTTCCGGCAGGCAGGACGCTGAAAGAGCAGTTGGAAATTCTTCAGAAAGAAGGATATACGCGCCTTGAAATTAAAGGCGTAACCTACCGGATACAGGAAGTCCTCGATGACGATAATCTGTTGCAATCGAAAGAAGTGGAAATCCTGATTGACCGTCTGACGGTCTCCGACGACAAACTGCTGAAAAACCGGCTGGCCGATTCGGTTGAAACGGCTTTTTTTGAAGGACATGACGTGTGCCGGTTGAAAGTATATGTGTCCGAGAAACCTGAAATATTTGAGTTTGCGAAACGATTCGAAGCGGATGGGATGACCTTTGAAGAGCCTTCCGAAATGATGTTCAATTTCAACAATCCGGTAGGCGCCTGTCCGGTATGCGAAGGTTTTGGAAAGACGCTTGGCGTAGACGAAAACCTGGTTGTGCCTGATAAGAGCCTGTCGGTATATGAAGGCGCTGTCGTTTGCTGGAAAGGCGAATTGATGAATGAATGGCAACGCGGTTTTATGAACGGTAGCGCCAGGTATAACTTTCCGATACACCGGGCTTATTTTGATTTGACGGAAACCGAAAAGGATTTGTTATGGCATGGCGCAAAGGATGTCAGCGGCATCGATGATTTTTTCAAACACGTGGAAAGCAACCTGTATAAGATACAGTATCGGGTGATGTTAGCCCGCTATCGCGGCAAGACCGTCTGTCCGGCCTGCAGGGGAAGCCGCTTGAAAAAGGCTGCCATGTATGTAAAAGTAGGCGGCAGGCGAATTGCCGAATTAGTTGCCATGCCGATTAATGAATTGAAGCCGTTTTTCGACCGTCTCGAATTAGACGAAACTGATACGATCATCAGCAAACGCTTGCTTGTGGAAATAAATAACCGTATTCAATTCCTGCTGGACGTGGGTCTCGGTTACCTTACGCTCGACCGTTTGTCAGCCACGCTTTCCGGCGGCGAAAGCCAGCGTATCAGCCTTGCCACCTCGCTGGGGAGCGCTTTAGTCGGTTCACTTTATATCCTCGACGAGCCGAGCATCGGCCTCCATTCGCGCGATACAGGTATGCTCATTCGCGTGTTAAAACAACTTAAGGCGTTAGGTAATACAGTAGTCGTTGTGGAGCATGACGAGGAAATCATCCGGGCAGCCGACTATATCATTGACATCGGGCCTGATGCGGGACGTCTTGGCGGCGAGGTCGTTTACCAGGGCGCAGTAGCCGGTTTGAAAAGCGGAAACGACAGTTATACGGTTCGTTACCTGACAGGCGACGAACAGATAGCAGTTCCGGCCTATACGCGTCCATGGAACCGGTATATAGAGATAAAAGGTGCGCGGAAGAACAACCTGAAACAGATTGACGTGAAAATTCCGCTACATGTGATGACGGTTGTAACAGGCGTCAGCGGTTCGGGTAAAAGTTCGCTGGTTAGGGACGTCTTTTATGAAGGGATGCGGCGGATACTGGACGACACATCGGCGGCGGTAGAATGTGTTGCTATCTCCGGCGATACGAATCAGATCAGGGCGATTGAGTTTGTCGACCAGCGTTCCATCGGAAAGAGTTCGCGCTCCAATCCAGTGACTTACATCGGCGCTTATGACGAGATACGCAAGCTCTTTGCCGAACAGTCCTTATCGAAGCAAATGGGTTACAGTCCCGCCTATTTTTCGTTTAACGTGGAGGGCGGACGGTGCGAGGAATGTAAGGGCGACGGGAAAATCACAGTTGAGATGCAGTTTCTGGCCGACATCACGCTGGAATGTGAATCGTGTCACGGGAAACGGTTTAAAAATGAAGTGTTGGAAGTTGAATATCAGGGAGTAAATGTCTTTGACATGCTTGATATGACCGTTCGGCAAGCCATCGAATTTTTAGAAAACCGGAAAGATTCACAGGCCAAAAAATTAGCGAAAAAACTTAAACCTTTGCAGGATGTAGGTCTTGGATATATCAAGTTGGGCCAGACGTCCTCAACACTGTCGGGCGGCGAAAATCAGCGTGTCAAATTAGCCTGTTATCTGGGACAGGAAAAGCAGGAACACACGCTTTTTGTATTCGACGAACCGACGACCGGCCTTCATTTTCACGATATAAAAACGCTGCTAAAAGCATTCAATGCGCTCATAGACAGAGGGCATACAATCGTAATCATAGAACACCACCCCGATGTCATCAAATGCGCCGATCACATCATTGATTTAGGTCCTGAAGGAGGAAAGAACGGCGGCCATCTCGTTTGTGCCGGAACGCCCAAACAAATCGCCGCCTGTCAAGATTCCTATACCGGTGCCTTTCTAAAAGAGAAGCTTTAGACCTTTACCGCGCTGGGTAACAATCTCTATCGATTTGTCGTCTTTCAGGTATTTACGGAGTTTGTTGATAAAAACGTCCAGGCTGCGTGAATGATAAAAGTCGTCGCAGCCCCAAACTTCGTTCAGGATGTCTTTGCGATTCACGAGTTCGCCTTTGTCTTTGCACAGCAAAAATAATATCGACGCTTCAAGTCTTGTAAGGTCTTTTCTGTGTTCATGGCGAATCAGGCGACGGTTTTCAAGGTCAAATAAATAACTCCCGACATGAAGTACCTTTTGACCTTCCGTTATGATGCGATCATTATCAACAATACGTTTTAGTATGGCCCTGACATAACCGTTTAATTCCCTGGCAATGTAAGGTTTTTTGATATAATTGTCTATATTGTGCTTAAAGCCTTCTTCCAGATTTTCGGGATTGGTCAGCGCGCTGGCAACCAGTATCGGAATATGCAGGTTATCCATACGGATTAAATCGACCATTTCCAGTCCGTTAATAACTGGCATATCTATATCGGCGACTATGATGTCCAAATCGAATGTTTTAAATGCCTTCAAGCCTTCCATTCCGTTTTTTGCTTCGTATACCCTGTATTCGCCGGTTAGTTCCAGACTTTCTTTTATAATGGTACGAAAATCGTTATCGTCTTCAACGAGAAGCAGTTTAATCGGTTCCATAATCCTAAAAATTATTTATGCGTTATCAATCAATTGATTTATCAAAATTTAACGTAATTGAATCGGGCAGGGGAAGCGAAAGCGTAAACTCGCTGCCTTCGCCTTCCTTGCTTGAAAGTGAAACCGTCCCTCCATGCAATTCGGTTACAAGTTTCACGTAGTTTAGCCCCACACCGAACCCTTTGGATTCTTTCCTGTCGACAGCGGCGCCGCGTTCAAATTTTTTAAAAATGTTATGCTGGTCTTTCGCTGATATTCCGTATCCATTATCTGCTACGCGAATATGAAGCGTATCATTTATGACTGAACAGGCAATGCTTATTTCGACCGAATTGCCGGAATACTTTACGGCATTATCCAGTAAATTGCTGATAGCGTCTTTTATTAATGACATATCCAGATAGACAACCGTTTCTTCGGGAATATCAACCGAGGAATTAATCATTACCTGCTTCTCATGTGAAACGGAGTATTTATCAATTAGTTCGCTTATCATGACATTCAAATCCGTTTCGAAAAGATTCAGTTTCAGTTGGCCTGCTTCAAGTTTGGCAATGGTAAGTATGCGCTCTGTCAGCATCTGCAGGTTATCGACCTGAATAAAGGCAATCTTTCCGAATTTTTCTTTTTTATCCGGATTATTATCTAACCTTCCGCTAATTAAATCAGACAATACCGATTTGATAGTTCCCAATGGAGTTTTAATGTTATGTGTAAACGCGTTAAAAAAATCTTCCTTGAGTTTGTCTAATTTATTTTGAGAGAAAATAGTTTTCGTTTGAAAGATGATGCAAAAAAACAGGACAATCAAAGCAATGAAAGATAGTATAAGCAATAAAGTCATTTGTTTATATACCACGGGAGGAGCAATGAAAACATACGCCTGTACTCTGTTTCCGTTAATAATCAGCAAGGCATCTGTTTTATACGCTTTTTTTATTTTTGATTCGGGCAGATTGTCCACTTGCGCTATTATAGCGCCAGTGGAATCCCGATAAAATAAAGAAAAGCAATCGGATAGATGCTCTTTTTGTAACTCGTACCTAAAAATGCTGTCAAGTGTTTGGATTTCGAAAGGGAAACCACGGATATGAGCCGGTTGTTGATAAAAACCAGCTTCTCTAAGTTCGTGTTGATCCAATTCAATAACTTCGACCCCGCTTATGAAATTAGAATATTGCTCAGTGGTTAATTTCCCTGCGTATGAAGCTCCTTTTTTAAAATCAGTCATATTATATCGAATCATTACTTCTTTTTCAACAGACTCACGGAATATCAAGTTTGTATTTTTTTCGATAGCTTGTTTTTCTATAATAAACGCATTATACAGCCCAAATGTTTGAAAAACAAGCAAAGAGGCAATAGCAAGAAATAATATGAGCCAAATAGTCTTTATTTGCATAGCATCATCGTTTATTTTGCAAATGTACATATAAAAAAGACAAATGCCTAAATTTTTTCTGTTATTCTTGACGGATATGTAAAATTTAACATTGATAACATAAAAAATAACACAACGATAACCTATCGTGATAAAAATCGTCCATACCTTTGCTCCCGCAAACTTTAAATATTTATAAAATGGAAAAAAAGATGAAAAAGCAGCAAGAAGAGTTGCAAAAATTGACTCGAGAAGAACAAAAAAACCTTTGCGGAGGAGTAGGTAAGTGGGTGATTCGTGATGGCATATTGGTTTATATTGAATCCGATGATTGATGTTTCTTGTAACGCTGGCATTAATACGTTGATACATAATGTGTAATAGTAAGATTATTATTTAAGATGAAATTCCCATTTTTTATGCAATTGGATGGTATGGATTGCGGTCCCTCTTGTTTACGAATGATCGCAAAATATTATGGAAAAAGTTTTTCCGTACAGCAGTTACGTGAAAAATCACACATTCTCCGAACGGGCGTAAACCTGTTGGGCCTGAGTGAAGCAGCTGAAAGTATCGGATTAAGAACAACCTGCGTGCGCACTACCATTCAAAAATTGAAAGAACAGGCCAAGCTTCCCTGCATCATCCACTGGAAGCAGGAACATTTCGTTGTACTCCACAAAATAACAAAACGAAAAGGAAAATGGTTCTTTCATATTGCAGACCCTGCCTACGGGTTAATCAAATATGAAGAGCATGAATTTAAAAACTGCTGGATTACAACTGTTCGTGATGGAACTGAAAGGGGAGTGGCCATGTTTTTGGAAACTACGCCCCAGTTCTATGAAGCGGAAGCAATCAAGTATGAAAAGATATCCATCTGGTTTTTGCTTAAATATGTAAAACCTTACAAAACGATGGTTAGGCAGTTAATTATCGGTTTGCTTCTTGGAAGTTTACTGCAATTGGTACTGCCTTTTCTAACGCAGTCCATCGTGGATCAGGGTATCGGACACCGGAATCTGAGTTTTATTCAACTGATACTAATCGCTCAATTAGTGCTGGTCGGTAGCCGCATGCTGGTTGAGGTGATCCGGCGTACCATCCTACTGCATATCAGTACGCGGGTCAATGTGTCGCTGATTTCCGACTTCCTGACCAAGCTGATGAAGTTGCCGATGCAGTTCTTCGACAGCAAGCTTACCGGCGACCTGATCCGGCGAATCGAAGACCATAAACGGATTGAATCTTTTTTGACCCAATCCGTTTTGAGTATTCTGTTTGCAACGATAACCATATTTGTTTTCGGTATTGTGCTGGCGATATACAATTTGAAAATCTTCCTGCTTTTCCTCGTTTTCAGTATCCTGTATGTTGGATGGGTCAAGCTGTTCATGAAGAAAAGAGCCGACCTGAACAAGAGGAATTTTGAACAGATGTCGATATATCAAACCAACCTCATGCAACTGATTTACGGTATGCAGGACATCAAACTGCTGGGCTGTGAGAAACAAAAACGATGGGAATGGGAAAACATTCAGGCCTCACTGTTCCGGATTAGCATCCATTCATTGAATCTGGGACAAATGCAACAGGTTGGCGCCGTGCTGATCAACGAAGTGAAAAATATATTGATAACCGTATTTGCGGCAATCGCCGTATTGGATGGTCATATCACACTGGGCGTCATGCTTTCCATACAGTATATCATCGGACAAATGCAGGGACCGGTCGAACAGTTTGTATCGTTCATGCAACATGAACAGGATGCACGGTTGAGCCTGGAACGGCTGGGCGAAATTCACGGACATGCCGACGAGGAACGAAACGATCAAAATGATGCCGCCGAACTGCAACAGGGATTGCCCATTGCTTTCCGCAACGTTTCGTTCACTTACGGTTCTGAAAAATCAAAACGTGTCATTCAAGACCTTTCCTTAGAAATTCCATATGGTAAAACAACCGCTATCGTTGGACTGAGCGGTAGCGGCAAAACAACAATGATAAAATTGATGCTGGGGTTTTATCCGCCTACATCAGGCGAGGTCATGCTGGGAAATCATGCACTAAGGAACATCAGTTTCAGGGAGTGGCGGAAGCATTGTGGCGTAGTGATGCAGGAAGGGTATATCTTCAATGATACCATCGCCAACAATATTGCGCAGGGAGCGGAAGAAATCGACAGAGAACGTTTGCTGTATGCTGTCCGGATGGCGAATATTCAGGAATATATTGAAAGTCTGCCGTTGCGCTACAACACCAAAATAGGCAATACGGGACAGGGTTTGAGTCAGGGGCAGAAACAGCGCCTGCTTATTGCAAGGGCGATTTACCGCGATCCTGAATACATTTTCTTCGACGAAGCTACAAATGCGCTGGATACCAACAACGAACGGATCATTCAGGAAAACCTGAACAGGTTCTTCAGCGGCAAAACGGTAGTGATCGTAGCGCACCGTTTAAGCACGGTCAAAGATGCCGACCAGATTGTGGTGTTGAAACAGGGTCGTATCATGGAAAAAGGGACGCACGCCGAACTGATACGGTTGCAGGGCAATTACTACAATCTTGTCAGGAATCAGTTGGAACTTGGCAGTTAACGAGATGGAACACAATCAGCAAATATCGGATAAAGACCTGTACCGGCATATCGAACTGCACAACAGGGAAGTAACAGAACTGTTAGGCGATGCGCCCTACTGGCTGATACATTCCGGCAGTTACATGCTATACATTATATTGATTCTGTTACTTACAGGTGCTGCTTTCATCCGTTACCCTGATGTGGTTCAGGGTAACGTGATCATTGACGATCTGGCAAATGCGGAGTGGATAACGGTAAGTTCGAGCGGACAGATTGAAACCATATTTGTAAAAAACGACTCTTTGGTTAAGTACGGCGATACTATCGCCATTCTGCATAATCCGGCACAACTGAACGACGTAAAAAAAATCTGTCGTCTGCTAACCAATGTGGAACATTATTATCGAACAAATAATACGGATTTATTACGGGAATTTCACTTTGACTTGATCATGGGGGAAATGTCGGATGCATATGAAAACTTTACAAACGCCGTAAGAAATTGCATGATCCATGATGATCATCATTATTTTAATACGCGAAATGCCTTTCTTCAAAAGGAATTGGCAATTCTGAAAAAAGATTCGGAGAAAAATGAACTGGCGCAATTGAAAGTAGAGCGTGATATTTTCGAATTAACCATATCGCATAGTATTGAAATTGAAAAAAATAGAAAGCAGTTGGAACTGGCTTATGTGGGAATGGTAAATGCAATACGAACCTGGGAGTCGAAATACCTGATACAAAGTCATTGTGATGGACGGATAGCGCTTGGCGAGGTTCGATTGCTGACGCGCATGGTCAATAAAGGCGACACAATCGGTTCTATTGTCACAAATAACAAGGGAGTATATGTAGCCCATATGCAGTTGGATCAAGAACAGGTGTCCGGTATTAAAACGGGCAATCCTGTTAACATACGCTTAACAAAGTATCCGTTTCATATTTACGGCATGTTAATGGGTGAAGTCAAAGCCATCACTTTTATTCCTTTCAACAAACAATATGCGGTAGATATCAGGTTCCGCGACAATCTGCTGACAACCTCAAAAAAAGAAATAACCTATGAATTGGGATTAAGGGGTGAAGCATCCATTATCACTGCCAGCCACAGTGTGTTGTCGCGCATATTCAATCCGATATTTTCTCTTTTCAGAAAAAATACCGGCGAGATAATAAATAACGAGTATGGGTTTCAGTAAAAATTTTTTAAAAAATTGAAATGTTATGAAAGAAGAAAATGTAAAGAAAAGTTGGGAAGAATACGAAACAGAAGAGATTAATGTCGAAGACCTAACCGAGATACAGGGCGGATTGGAAGATGATGAAAATGAGACGGTGAAAAATTGTGGATTAGGATGCTTTCTTGGCGCAGGATCCGGAGTAATTTAAGACAATGTTGTACAACGAGAACGATGTATATGTATTTAATCCCGATTATGCGATGCGCAACGATTCGCGCCGGGTTGTCATATTTTCAGAAAGAAAATCCAACACATTGAGCGCGCCGAATTGGGAAAGCTTCCTGCATCCCGTTCATGCCGGGATTTTCAGTTTTTTCACTTACGACCGACCGTTACAGGTAACTGTTTCGGCGTTAGGTGAATATCTGAACAGGGATAAAAATGCCATACAGCGAATCGTGTTTCCGTTTATTGAGAATTCTCAGTCAGTTTATACTGAATACAAAGATGAAAAAGTCCGTATACCCAAAAACGTAATCATCAACCGGAATAGAATTGCAGGGAACGTTGATTTCTTAAATTTAAGTCCGGATGTTTTTGATTGCCGTAATATTGATTTAACAAAACAACGCAACTACACAGGGCCGCAATTGCTTACATTCATGCTGAATAATTCATGCGTTTCAAATTGTATCTATTGTTATGCAGATAAAACGACTCAAGTGAAAAGGCATATTCCCGCCACCCGCGTGCTGGAACTGATTGATGAAGCAAAAACATTGCCGGTACGTTTAATCAACCTGATGGGCGGAGAAATATTTCTTCACCCCGATTGGTTTGTTATTCTGAAAAAGCTGGTAGACTTTCATGTATCGCCTGAGTATATTTCAACCAAACATCCTTTAACCGGCGAAATTATTCGTTCCATTCAAAAGACCGGTTTCACCAATCCCGTTCAAATATCACTGGATGTCTGTTCGTCAGGTATCCTGCAAAAAACTTTGTGCGTTAATAACGATTACCTGACAAAAGTGTTGCAAGGGATAAAAAAACTGGATGAAAGCGGATTGAAGTACCGTATCAACTCGGTACTCACAACTTACAATACCAAAAGTGAAGTTATGGAAAAACTTTTTCAATTCATATCGGGATTGAAAAACATTTCTGACTGGAGGATAACACCTGCCGTCAATTCCAATTGGATCGAATATGATCAATTCAGGAAAATAAAACCCGGAAAAGATGAAATAGAAACGCTATTCGCGTTCATGGAAAGTAAAATCATGCCGTATTCAAACATCCCAATTCTGCTAAATCAAGCGGCAATCAATCGTGAATTTTACTATTGTACGACTGGCAGCAAGGATTTCAAAGGTGTGGAATGTTCGGCCTTAAACAGTCATCTTTTTGTTCTGTCCGATGGCAAGGCGACCATTTGTGAACAGCTATACTGGTCGCCACAATTTATTATCGGCGACTTAACGGTAAACAGTATATCAAAAGTATGGAATTCGCCTGCCGCCGAGAAGTTGTTGAATCTAAAGAAGGCTGATATCCAAAATAATAGCCCATGCAAATTTTGTAAAATTTTCGATTCCTGTTTCAATACACGAAACCGATGCTGGGTGGATATCGTCAAAGCCTATGGCAAGGACAACTGGGATTATCCCGATCCCCGGTGCGCTTTCGCGCCGTCAATGATAAATAACATAAATTATTGAAATAATATGAATACGTCGCCTTTACTTTCATTTTGTATAACTTGCAAAAACCGGTTTCATCAAATTAGAAACACATTATCTGAAAATTTGCAAGACAATGCATTACATAGTGATAGGATTGAATTTGTGCTGGTGGATTTTAACAGTGACGACGGTTTACGCGAATGGGTCATCGAAAATTTTCGAACAGAACTGACGTCTGGCTACCTGAAATATTATTATACGGAAGAGCTGCCACAATGGCATGCATGTATAGCAAAAAACACAGCCCATGCTTGCGCTACCGGCGAAATTCTTGTTAATTTGGATTGTGATAATTTTACGGGCGCTAATGGCGGTAATTATGTGATGAAAAAATTTGAACAATATGGGAATTATTGTGTCGTGCATCAGTTCAGTGGAAAATATGGCGATGGTAGTTTCGGGCGTATTGCGGTAGGAAGTAAATATTTTGGTATGATTGGAGGGTATGACGAATCGTTCGATCCGATGGGCTATCAGGATGCCGACCTGATGAAACGATTAATCAGGTTTGGATTGAAATATGTTTCCTGTACGGGCGCTTTATACAATCGTGCAATCCCCAATACAAAAGAAGAAAGTATTGTTCAGACAAATTCACCAAAGACTTACGACCAGATGAATGAAAGCAACCAAAAGAAGTCTATGAGTAATCTTTCAAAAGACCGTTTAATAGCCAATAACAGAAAATATGGTATCCGAAACGGTTTGTTTGATCATCATGGACAACTGTTTCAACCCAATCAACTTTACAAATAAACAATTTATGAATACAATTGAAGTAGTTATTATTAACTGGAAAAGACCGATGCCCGCGTTCGACCATGCGTATACTCTTCTAATATAACCCAAAGTTGAACGATTACAATTTAATGTTTGCTGTTAACTATTAATAAATATAATATGAATTCTTGCAAAGTTGACAACAGTAGTATTTCTGTCATTATGCCGGTGTATAATGCGGAAAAATTTGTATCAGATGCTATTAAAAGCATCTTGAGCCAGTCGTTTACCGACTTCGAGTTTATTATCATTGATGATGGCTCGACCGATCATTCATGGGATGTCGTTCAATCTTTTTCGGACAACCGCATGATCACAGTAAGGAACGAGAACAATCGCGGTACCTATCCTACCCGTAACTTGGGGATGAAAATGGCGAAAGGGAAGTATATCGCCGTTATGGATGCTGATGACATTGCAATGCCCGACCGACTGA
>Ga0082212_10008456_pt1 | contig 13428 bp, 5 predicted proteins | sample TergutNt197P3_FD_71548 | JGI IMG/M metagenome (GOLD analysis project Ga0082212, IMG submission 71548) | Neocapritermes taracua P3 segment gut microbial communities from Petit-Saut dam, French Guiana - Nt197 P3 | ecosystem: Host-associated > Arthropoda: Insects > Digestive system > Gut ... | reverse complement strand
CCCAACAATGGCTGCTGCGTGGCAGCGTCGCGAACCGTACCGGTAACCACATTCTCCCGGGCAACTGCATTCTCTTGCGCCGGCAAATGGAATACTGAAAAAAGCATTACCACTACTACCCCCATACGGGTGAATGGAAGGGCGACTGTATGCTTTAACTTATTTATGCTATTGAATTTTTTCATCTATATATTTATTTTATCATGACACTTAGCGCGAAGCCTCCAACAGAATGTAATCAATACGCATATCTCTTGTATATCGCGGATTGGTAGAATTTCCGTCAGCTCTCGACAGTACGCTGCTTATCCTTATACGGAAAACGCTTTCCGTTTCATTGATATTGGCAAAGGGGAATTGAAAATTTTTTGTTACCAATATTTTGGATATGCCTTGCGGTTGCGTTACATACTGAGAAGTTGTTTGATCTGAAAATTGCCGGTAGTTACTCCATGCTTCCGGTCTTGACTTGTCCGTTACCCTGTCCCATTGCTGGATCTCGAACTGTAGCCGCGTAACATACGGAGTAGGATCCGTGATTTTTTCCACATACGATTGCGCCAAACATACGCAATAAATGTCGTATTCGGTAGCCAAAACATTGGGCAATTCAAAAGAAATGGAGGGGGTCAAGCTTGAGACAGCAGTGACTTCCAGATACATATTATTGGATACGTCGGGGGCATCGTTTGCAAGCAGCGACCTGATTCTGCTGAAATCGCGGGATTCGCTGTGCCATCTTCCCAGCGACCATTCGGCTTCCACTTTGACGGGTTTAATGCAAGATTCATACAGTTCGTAGTTCAACTGCGAAGTGGGATAAACCTTACCGTTGCTGGCAGAAACAGGCTGTATTCCTTCAAAAAGACGTACAGGGTTGACGATAGGCGCCCAGCGTGTAGAGAACAGGGTATCGCTTTCGCCGTAATAGGCAGGATTAACAGCGCCACGAAAAACCAAATCCTGCACAATCGAATATTGTGTATTGGCTCTTTGCATCGAATCGGGCGAATCGATCGTTGGGTCGGGTCTGAAGAGGTGGGTCGTACGGTCGTAAACCTCTTTCCATGCCTTATTGTCCGGCATGATCATGGTGTAGGTGCTGTCTTCGTGGTTGAGCCAACCCACACCTTTAGCTCCTTGATAAACATACCACAAGGGATTTTGTTCAAGGAATACGGAATCATACACAATCATTCCTTCTTCGTTGTAGTCGATCGGTCTTGAAGCGCTACGAATGAATTCTCTTTTATTAAAGGAATACATATAGTTGCGAATTGAGTCGAATCCCGGCGCTTCCATAAACTGCCAAATGTTCGGCTCAAAAGTAAGCGGCTTTCCCAAGGTATGTAATATGCCGTTTTTTGCGGCTAAGTTTTTCTTAGCCAATTCAACGCCGCCCAAGGAATAGGTATCCCCTGTCCGCAAAAATCTCATTTTTTTCGAACTCATCATGTAGAATTGCGGAAGGGTGGCAACTTCGGAAGAAGCCGAATATATATAACGCGCTACGTGGTTGCTGACCAATCGCAACACTGCTTCCGAATCGCCGAGGTCGATACCGGCAAGTGCGTTGTTATCGGGCGCCCAAACGGTATAGGACTGATCGCTTGCTAAAATACGGTCGTATGAAACCTGCTGCAACAGTCCGGCAAAAGTGCTTAATTCCGGTTGCTGGGAAATCAGTTCCCACAAACTAACCCTGCTTGATACCTCCGGCGAAACCTCGTAGTGATCGTTCGACAAGTCGGAACAGGAAGTCGCTAAAACTACAAGACCTGCGAAAAGCGCTATCCGGATGTATGCTATTTTCTTTTTTATACTATTCATAATGTATATAATTTTGAATGATAATTAATCCACCCCTTCTTTGTCTAAATAAGAAGTGGGAACAAATTCAAGGAAATCGAACATAAATTCCCGGGTTGTAATATCTTCTACCGATTTGAATCGCAACCAATGTTCTCCTTCATCCAAGCGGGCGGTGGTCAGGATTCTCCGCATCGACCCCTGGTAATATCTGAGTGTTTCGGTAGGGGCGCTTGCAGCCAAACTCCAATGAACGGTGCTCGGGCCTTTCATATAACCACGGTTACGCATCATTTTGTCGTTTTCCAAGCCATCCGGATCTTCCAGATTGTTCTGGTCGGGTCTGACGTAACCAATATCGGGATGATTTGCTTGTTTGGTCATATCCAATGGGATACCGAGGGGTTGTCCATCTAAATAAATCTGAAGAACGCCTCGCGCTGCATTGGCGCTGTAGCCCAGACGAATTTCATAGGTGCCGGCAGGTACGGACGGCAGTCGTAGTTTAACATCGTATTTTCCTGCAATCAGGAATTCGTCCAAGTGCAGGTCTGCCCAACCCGACGGCATGGCGCCTCCGTATTGTATCTGTGTTCCATCGGAAAGCGGAATGAAATGTTTGAAAAATTCTTTTGGGAAAGCCAAACCGTTTCTGTTCTCATAAGTAGAGTTTCCTGTTAGGCGGTTGGTCTGCATTTCCGGTAAAATGGAAGTAACGTCCATCCGGATTCGTTTGTTCAATACATCGCTCTCTACACCCTCATCATATATGAGTATGGCGTCTAATTCGTGGATAAACCCGTTTTCTGCCGTATTATTTTCAGGGATTCTCAGAATGCGGACAGCCGTTTCGTCTCTGCGTCTGTTCAACATAGGTCCTTGAATGTCGCGCCGGATTTCCAATAATCCGTAAGGGCTTAATGTTTCCGTATAATCCACCATATCCGTTCCCGACAGATAATATTTTTCCCATACAGCCGGAATAAAGTCGTTCATATCCATTGTTCTATCGATGATATGGTAAGCGATAAAGCGATTCAGACTGTTGTCGCGGTGGGTAAGGTCGCCGGAAGCATTTGGTTTTTTCGGCACCATATTTTCTTCGGCATAGCGTTGCAAGTCTTCCAAAGTGTTGATGCCGGCTTTGCGATAGGTTTCGTCGCTTTCCATCAGGACAGTGAATCCGATGGCGCATGCGATTGGCGTGTTCAGGGTACCGCCGGATCCCGGCGATTGATACCCGCCTTCATAAAACGTGCTCAGTGACTTTAATTTTGCGGGAATCTCTCCGGATTTTCTTTTTCTTTCATACTCTTCGTTGGCAGAAATTTCCATCGAGTCGATCAAACCTGTTTCATTCAAAGCCGAGATAAACAGGGAAAAACGGTCGGTATGAGTTTCAATCACCCCTGCTATAAAGGAACGCGAAGGCTCCAATACGCGGTCGATCGTGTGCACCACCCCGTTAGTTACAAAATAGGGGCTGTAGCGTCCCTGATCGGCATAGAGGATTTTCGACTTTTGATTTACATACAGTAAACCTGTCGGGTCGAAAGTGATTTGCAGGAAACGTCCCCGCATATTGGGATAGCCAATGGTTCCATTCGGAAATAATTTCGATTCGATGGGATCGGAAGTCGGATTGTCCAACATAATGATATGGGTATATACGAGGTCTTCAATCTCCTCTTTCTCCATTTGTTCAAAAGTAACTCCGTATTCTCTATAGTATGCCATTACCGCTTCATCGGTTGGGATGAAACAGGTATAGTTGCCGCGTGCATTCAACATTCCGTCGACGCCAATCTTTGCCATCCATTTCAGAAATTCCGAATAATTGTAGAGGTCGTTATTTTCTAAATAGGCAGTTATTTCTACTCCGTCTTTTTTAAAATCAACCACTTTATCATCAAAGCAGGCATGGAAAGCCACCGCCGTGCAGAACAGCAATAAGACTATAAATATTCTATTCTTTTTCATAATATAAGTTAATTTATATAATTATCATTAATAAAATCCTCCCTCGTAATAGGGGTTTTGCACCAAGGCAGTATTCGATATCAATTCTTTCTCGGCAATCGGCAAATAGAGTGCGTCGGTAAAGCGCAATTTACTTCTGACTACGTCGGCGTTGAACTGATATTTACGTGTAACAAAATTCAACATGATCGGATGGTTGTTTTTTCCTTCTGGGCTGCTTTTGTCTTCTTTACGCGCCAAGCGCACCAAATCGAACCAGCGTTTTCCTTCAAACAGAAATTCGCGTTGCCTTTCTTCCAAAACCAATTCCCGCATCGTTTCCCTTGTAGGATAATCGGAATCCAACAAGGAGCTTGCTTCGGGGCTGGATCGCAAATAAATCAGATTCACCAAAGCAAGAGCATCTGCCAAATCCGCGCTTGTGCCTCTTTCCACCAATGCTTCCGCTTTCATGAGATAAACATCTGCCAATCTGTAAAATATCCAATTGATATCGGCTATGGCTGATGTTCGAAGGAAATAGGTAACACCTCCATTGGACAATATGGAAAACGAATTGCCTGTGTATTTAAAAATCCGTGAAAATCCCTGTTGAGCACTTCCTGATGTAGAGGTAACTACGAAAGAAAATTTTCCGCGAAGATCGTTTTGAAAGACATTTTCTTTGAAAATTTCGTGAACCACCGGAGATGCGGCCAATTGTCCTTGAGTGTTTGCAGTGCCGTACAACTGCGGCAGTTTTGTGTTTTCTACTACAGAGTTGAATTGCAATTCGAAAATGCTTTCATCGCTATTGTGATTTACAAAAATACGCTGAAAAGAATTTGCGAAATAGGTACGGTTGCTGATTAAGTATAGTTCCGCCCCTGTAGCCAATTCGGGATTTATTATTTCACCTTCCGGCACTACGTCGGGCAGTATCCGGTTGCAAGCTTCGATACATTCGTCGTATCTGCCCAGCCACAGGTAGATATCTGCTAACAGTGCGCGTACAGCGTTTTTAGTAATCCGTCCTTTCTGTTGGGAAATTGTTCCCCATGCTTTCAAGGCAGATCTTTCAGCTTCGATCAATTCTGCTACCTGTAGCTCCAATATCCGGTCGCCATCCATTTTCGGTATGTTGAATTCCTGCGTATCTTCCGAATAGGAAAAATCGATGTAGGGAACATCTCGATAGATGCGTACCAAATAGAAGTAAGCCAAAGCCCGCAGCGTTTTCACCTCTGCTTCATGCGCACGCAGGTAACCTGAAGTGTATTCAGGGTCTAACTGCATCACTTCGGGCGCATATTCCAGCACTGTGTTGCATAAATTAATCACCGTATAGAAACTTTTCCAGGGCAATAAAGCATTCGTTGGTTTTATATTCACATCATTGATATCCACTTGCACATCGGGCGATCGCAACTGGTCTTTATCCACAACCACATTTTCGGAGCGAAGCTCGCCCCCCAATATGATACGTTCCATAAAGTCAGTCTCTGCCATAGACCGGTAGCAAGCCAGCACCACCGATTCTACATCGTTTTTTGTTTTCCAGTAATCTTCCAACACCATCCTGTCTAAGGGTTTCAGATCCAACCAATCGGTGCAAGATCCCGCCATTGTCAGCAGCATTCCTGCGAGTATATATTTGAATTTATTTTTCATTTGTACGTATTCTTTTATACTTGTTATCATATATTAAAATCCAATCATTAACCCTAAGGTAATATCTCTTGAACGAGGAGTGATGGAAGAATCTTCACTTATGCCCCACCGGTTATAACTTATTTCGGGGTCTACACCCTGGTATTTGGTGAGACACAAGAGGTTGGTGAAATTCAACGAGAGTGTTGTCTGCTTGATATTATATTTACTCAACTTGGCGGTCGGCAAGGCATAATTGAATGTCAGCGTTTTGAAACGGAGGAATGATCCGTCTTCTACATAGCGGTCGCTCGGCAGCGAGTTCCATCCGTAATTGTATAATGCGCGTGGCATTATGGTTACGTCGCCTTCTCTGCGCCAGCGATAGTTGGTTGCAATGCTTTGATTGTTTTCGGTCAGCATGCTTTCCGCATCTCTGCGGGTGCTGTTGATTATTTTATTTCCGTAGCGGAATGTAAAATAAGCGTTGCAGGTCAAATTTTTCCACCGCATAATCAAACCATAACCTCCGCTCAATTTGGGATTACAATTACCCAAATACACCATATCATTCTCATCTATTTGTCCATCGTTATTGATGTCTTCATAAATGGCGTCTCCACCTACAAACTGGTAATTTATCCCCTGGGGACCATAGCAATAATACATAGGTAGCGGATTGCCTTTGCTGTCGCGAATGATTTCGCCGTTGGCATTGCGGGCAATTGGTGCGGTTCCCAAAGTATAATCGCTTTCTATCAGTGCAGCGTTGTCAATGCTGTATTGATAAACGCCCTTATAACGAAAACCGTAAATCGAGCCATAGGGGTGCCCCGGTTCCATGTGCATCTTATAAGGTGCATTTCTCTTCTCATATTCAAAATCTTTGTTATGGGTATCTAAAAGATCCTGTTCCAAAGTCAATAAGGTATTCACCGAATTAGCCAGATTAAAGTAAGCATCTGCAGAAAATTTGCCGATTTTCAGGAAGCGGTTGCCGTGTACATTGATTTCCCATCCGACGTTTCGCATGGATCCGCTGTTCCTGTACAGTAATTTATCAAACCCTGTAGAGCCGGGAAGCGGTGCATCTCTGAAAAGCAAATCGGTTGTAGTTTTATGATATACGTTGGCATCCATTGTAAACTTACCGTCCCACAATTCCATGTCCGTACCGAGATTGTATTCGGTTGTTTTTTCCCATCTCAAATCGGATAAACGAATGTTATCGGGACGAATTGTAGAACTGTACATATAACTGCTCCATGGTCTGTAGATACTATAGTGCATATATTCGTTGCCCGGAGATGTTCCGGTAATTCCCCAGCTCGGGCGCAAGGACATCATCGTCAACCAACCGCGCGCTTTTTCCATAAATGATTCATCGGTAATGTTCCAGCGGAAAGAAACGCCGGGGAAATCGCCGTATTTATTATTTTTTCCGAACTTGGTCGATCCTTCACGCCGCATGGTAACGTCGGCGATATATTTGGAGCGAAAAGCGTAATGGACTTGAAAGTTCGCTCCCATAGACCGGTATTGTCCGATACTGCTTCCCAGCTGTCTGACATAAGCGGGGGCGTAGGGGGCGGAAATCTCAGCGCTGGGAAATCCGTATGCTACCACACTTTGCCCGTTGGTTGTTCCTGAAGAAGTTTGCAGCACAGCCATCATTTGCAAGCTGTGGTTTTCTCCCAAATCAGGCTTCCATCTCACCCTGTTTTCGGATTGTATTCCGAAACTTTCCGAATCGCTGTCATCTACTCTGTTTATATCTTCCGAACTCCAATTGAGTGGAGAAACTTCTTTCGGCAAAAATTTGTGCGATTTGCTGTTTGCCATATTAAACGTAATGTATCCTTCATAACGCAACAAGCGCTGTGCACGTTCGCCTCTGTCGATCAAATCGTAAGAGATACGAAAAACAGGATCTATTCTGTAGCTTTTGGAGTTGTTGGTTGCCAAACGCGCCAAAGCCACCGGGTTTCTCAATGCCCCCTGACCGCCGTTGAACAATTGGGAAGATTGCGCCATGGTATAATAAGTAGGGAGATCCTTACCGTTTTCATCCTTGTGATAAATGCTCATATTCGGCATCTTTTTATAGGCTATTTCCAAAATACTTTTTCCATTGTCGGTACGACCGTCTGTCCAGTTATAATCGTTATCGGAATAGGTAAACGCCAGTTCCGAAGTAAACAAAATCCGCGACGACACATAATAATCCAAGGCCATGCGTGAAGTGAAGCGGTCCCAGTTCTGTCCGATAATGGTTCCTGACTGTGTCATATACCCTCCTGTAATGCGGAATTGAGCGCGTTCGCCTCCACCGGAAATCACAAGGTAGTTGTCATGGGTGATCCCTCTTTGGATTACTGCTTCCCGCCAATCGGTATTGTTGTTATAGTGCCGGTATTCCGACCACGACGGATCGTAGGAGAATTCTCTGATGTCGGAAGCATTGGGGTTTTGACTGGGATTGAAACGCGCCTGTTTCATCAACATGGAGTAGTCGTCGCCATTCAGCATTTTTAATCCTCTTGGTTGTTGCGCAGTCAAGAGTTTATAAGTGTAATTTACCCGTGTATTTCCCCTTTCACCTCTTTTTGTTCTGATGTCCAATACCCCGCTTGCTCCGCGCGATCCGTAGATAGCGGTTGCTCCTGCATCTTTCAGTACGTTGATTTCGAGGATATCTTCAGGGTTGAGCATCAGCAGGTCCGCAAATTGCTGGTCGGTAGCGCCCGAAAAGTCAAAATCGGAAGTGGAGATATCGGGGCGCATAATGCCGTTGATCACAATCAACGGAGTGGCGTTGGTGCTCAGTGAAGAAATCCCGCGGATACGCATTTGCGCACCCATTCCAACGTTGCCTGAGCCAATAATGTCCAAACCGGCAATATGTCCCTGCAAAGCATCGTCGATGGAGGGTACTTGCACTCCGATAAAAACGTCGGTGCTCAATCGCTGCGTAGCATTGGATACTTCATTGAGCGGAATGTCCATCCCTCCCTTGGATACGGTTCTTTTTGCCGTTACCGTGACTTCGGTCAAAGTGGTAGATTCCTGCATGGTAACCTGGAAGTCGCGTTTGTTTCCAATAGGGATTTCCTGCATTTTGAAACCTATATACTGAAATCTCAAACGGTTGTTGGCAGCTTTGATTTTCATCGAAAATTCACCGTTCATATCCGTGAACGTATTCGACATGACACGTCCTGTTGCATCTATTTCCAACACGGTGGCGGAGATTAACTCTTCCCCTGTTTCGGAAATGACTTTTCCACGTATCATATCATCCTGCGCTAACATTGATTGGCATACGATTACAATACCAATCAAAAATAAATATAGCTTTTTATTCTTCATCTTTTTAAATCCTTTTTTATTTGAAATCCAGCGCGGTGTCTATTTGGTGAATAACTGCGAAAGAAGATGTTTCGATTCTCGTAGCATTGGCAATTGATCCTCCATTAAACAGATAATCGCGTACCATGATATTATACAGTCCGCTGCCGGTAATCACGTTGGCTGTGGTTCCGTTTTCAGAGCGAACCGACAAACTGCCGGAGTTGTTTGTTACATAAAGCCGGCGGAATCTGTCCGTAGCCGGATTCATAGTAGCCGTTTCAAACCATGCGTCGGTATGCGATTCGCCTCCGATATAGATGGAATTGTCCTGGAAGTGGTAACGCAAAAACTCATACAATTTCTGCATTTCCGGTCCCTGTTCTTCCAAAGGCAACCGTTCGATTTCTTCCGGTGTTTTGTAGCGTCCGCTACTCCACGCCCGGTACATTGCATCGTTGGTAGGCACATAAACCGTGTAATTGAAAGTATTGAAGAACGACACATTCTCGGTAATACCGGCAAACTGCGCAAAATTGACAAATACGGATCCGCCGTAAACAACTCTATCAATGGTTATGGGATATACGTCGCGGCACAATGCGAAAAATTCGCTGAATGCTTCATTCGACTGTAAAGTGGAAAACACGGATTGCGTGGGTGTCTGTACGATTTTATCCGTCAAATAAGTTTTCCCATTTTCCTGATAATATACTGTAGCGACGTTTACTGTTTCGTTTTGTTCGCTGTTTCCTCCGCTATCCAATGTCATATTGGTTCCGTTTCCTTTTACTTTCAGCGTAGCGCCTCCTTTGGTTTGGTAATAGGTTTTTCCGTCTTCAATGTCTCCGACAACAATGTGATTATCCACAATATCGTTCAGAGCATTCCTTATCACGACATCGTTTATTACAGTGCCTATGCTATCGCCATTCATATCATAGCGTATGGCTTCGACAGTGTTCGAAGGGGTGAAGTAGAATTTCCATCGTTCGGGGCTTCTCCATCCCACCGAAACCGGAGAAATATAATTATCGAATACGTCGTCGGTAGGAACGATGAAACTGAATTCGTTTTCCAACGAAAGCAGGTAGAGGTCGAATCTTAAATTTTTGACAGCCCAATACATAATTTTTGTATTTTCGCCGAAGATGACCGGTGCAATCACCGATGCGTATTCGCTGGGCGGATACACCCTGTCGACATGATAAATTACGCCATTACTACAAATGGTCGAATAGACTACATCTTCTTTTTTTATACCCAGCGGAACACCCATTTGGTTTTCAATCGTGTGGAAACGACCGGGTGTTGTCAGTACGAAAGAGTTCCACATGTGATTGTTTATCAATACGCTCATCACATCGTCGGGGATATTGTCCCATGAGCCGTAGCGGTCTTTCAGAATTTTACCGGCGCCCTGGTCGGAGAAATACTTGTTTAATGATTCGTCGGTAGGAACAAAAATGGCTGCCATGTCGGATTGTATGGAAGAGGTTGCCATATTGTTTAACGGGTCGAACTTCAAGAGTGTCGGGACTCTTTGGTTTATATCGCTAATCCCGTTTGCATCCGGTAAATATTGGTTGGAAGCTGTGAAAAAACGCTTTACATACAATCTTTTATCTAAGAAATCAGCATTTATTTGCCGGTAGCTCTGCGTATTTGCCGGATCGTAATAAGGAGCGCAGTAGCGTTCCAAGAAATGACTGAACAAACCTGTATCTTTATTTTTCCTGATTTCTTCGCCCATATTATCGGGCGGCAGTTGAAATTTTTCCAGCACGTTGATATAACCATTTTTACAGGTAATGTCTTTTTCGATGATTTTGGAATTAAAGATATAAGCATCGCTTATGTTCCACTGCATACCGGCAGGATTTTCCCGGGTTTTTGTCAGGTAAGTAAAATCATCCGGCGTGATTCCATGTGTTCGCATTTGTGCATCGATCAAATGCACCATCGTCCAGCGGGAATTATCGTTCAGGATATAGATTCCCTGGTCTTTGTAGGGATCCCATGAAGGATTATCCGGCAATCGATCGCCTGTTTCGTATTGAACATTGTCCAATACCTGCCACGAAGTGTAGCGCCGCAAGGCTTGTCCTTTGTTTGGGGCGCTTCCTGTTGCACCCGGCGTACTTGCCAGCATCTCCATCAAATAGGCGTCGTCCAACATGCCGGTAAAAAGGATTGCCCGCTTCTGTGCATCTGTGAAATCATCAAAATTTCTGATGCCAAGAGAATTGGAGGAGAAGAAGGCGTCATAAGCCTTGTCATCTGCCACGAAAATTGTTTTTGTTCCGGTTCTTTTCAAAACTTCCGCATAGTTTGTTCCGGCATCCTGTACCGAATTGACAATTTGCAGGTAATACTTGAAATTCCCATTCTGTTCGAGGTAATCGTAAATACTTTCTCCCAAATAATCCGGTTCTCTGTCGTTGTAAGGATATGGATCCTCGCAGGCCACAAAGAACAAAGAAGTACAGAAAAAAAGAAATACATAAAGAGAGATCTTTTTCATTGCATTTTGCTTTGATTTTGTATTTATTAAACGTTTATACATAATTTATTTTTAGTTTTTTCTATATTGCTTCATTATTAGACATTCAACTCTTAATTTACACTTCTATCAAGGGATTGCGGGTCAAGCCCGCAATAACAGCTTCTTCTTAACTCTTAACTCTTAATTCTTAACTATTCTGTCGGTTGTATAACAAAAGAATAACGATAGCTGTCGTAATTGACTCTGTGGGGTTCCAAGGGCAAACTTCCCCAACTGTCAATTCCTGCAACTCCCATTTGTCGGTAATCTACATTCAGATACACTTCGTTTCGCCGTTCTAATTCGCCGGAATGGTATTGTTTGCGTTCCATTTCAGGATCCAAATCGTCGATTGAATAGTGCAAGGCCGAAAATTCCAAAGGAACAGTACCCGTAATTTTTATGCCTGTACCATTCTTGTCAGTCAATGACAACCAGCGGACTTTGGTTTTATTGCCGTTTTCCTGCGGGCGGCCATACGGAAAAAACTGTTCATTCACCGTACTTTGATACAATCCGACAAATGCTGCACTGTTGCGGTCGATGTAGTTTTCCCATGGTCCGCGACCGTAATAAGCCAAGCGATCGTAGGGTTTGGAAATCACCCAGCAAGTGCCGAATTTTGGCATCATCGGATGTTCTCCCTGTATTTTCTCAAAAGCGTTATCAATCGTTACGGTTCCTGCCGCATCAATTGTATATTGTTGGGTGAAGCGGGCATCGCCATTCAACAGAACGCGCTCGGAGGTAATGGTATAGACACCGTTCGCTTCTGTGACTGTTACTTTAACCGGTTCGGTTTTTCCGGCATCATGCCATATCCTCAGTCGGCGGTTCAATCCTGCTCCGTGGTCGTTATCGGTCATCGGACGCCAAAAATTGACTTGACCTCCATTTTCGATTATGGTCTTCCCTTTGTATTGGTATTGAGTCATCAGTCCTTTTTCCAAGTCGAATGTTACGGAAAAATTATTTCCTTTTCCTGTCCATTTCGAGGATGTTTGGGTAACTTGTATTTTTCCGCCGTCAACCCTGTTCAAAACGGGTGTGATAAAATCAGTTAAGGCGAATTGTTCGCCGGCAATCGCGTAATCTTTCGGCAGGAAAGGCTCTGCTATTTTCAGTTTATAAGCTACATTCAAGAAATATTCCCTTCCGTTTTGCCGGTTGTAATTCACCGGTAAAGAAAAAGATTTTTCCTGAAGCGGCTCAAGGGCAAGATTTTCTATTTTACCCGATTGAACTGTTTTTCCATTTTCAATCAGTTCCCATGCCAAATAATAATTACTTAAATCACGAAAGAAATTTTTATTGGTTACTACAACATCAAAAACATTCGGGTTGGGTAAACGGGTAGCGATGTTTTGATATACTTTTTTCACTTCCCATGCGCCGGGTTGGGGCGTGCGGTCTGATGCGATCACTCCGTTCATCAGAAAATTTCGGTCGTTTCCTTTGCCTGCAAATACCGATTCCGGCTCAAAATCACCGCCATAAGCAAAAAAGGTTTTTCCATTGCGAGTTACCTGAAAACCCTGATCTATCCAATCCCAAATGAATCCGCCCTGTATGGTCGGATAATCGGGATTTTCGATCACCTCCCAATAGTCCTTGAAATTGCCCAGACTGTTTCCCATTGCATGGGCGTATTCCGAAGAAATCATCGGGCGGTCGTTGCGAGTCAGGGCATACCGGCGAAATGACTCCGGCGATGGATATTGCGGCACATAGATATCGGTATTCAAGTCGTAAACAGCGCGTTCGTACTGAACGGGACGAGTAGGATCAGCCCTTTTCAATGCTAAATAACCAACAAAAAAATTGTATCCGTTGCCGGCTTCGTTACCCATCGACCAAAATGTTACGCAGGGGTGATTTTTATCACGCTCATACATACGCATAATCCGGTCGTAGTGCATATTCAGCCAGCGATGATTATTCCCCAGCGTGCGATCCAAATCGTAACCCATTCCGTGTGATTCGATATTGGCTTCGTCGCAGACATACAGTCCGTATTCGTCGCATAAATCATAGAACAGAGGATCACAGGGGTAATGTGAGTTTCTTACAGCGTTGATATTTAACTGTTTCATCAACTCAATATCTTTCCGCATATC
>Ga0082212_10008454_pt1 | contig 13429 bp, 14 predicted proteins | sample TergutNt197P3_FD_71548 | JGI IMG/M metagenome (GOLD analysis project Ga0082212, IMG submission 71548) | Neocapritermes taracua P3 segment gut microbial communities from Petit-Saut dam, French Guiana - Nt197 P3 | ecosystem: Host-associated > Arthropoda: Insects > Digestive system > Gut ... | reverse complement strand
GCTCATGTTTAAGATATCCAATTATTGTAGTTAAAACTAAATAGGCTTCTGCAATAATTGTAAAATAAGATTTAATTGGAATTGCATAAATAATATAACAACAACTGCATATAAGGTTACATATTCTAACGGTTTTAGTATTGTTGCTCCAATAAGCATAAGTTCCAATTAAAGCAAGGATACAAGGGAAAAGGTCAATTGGAGATGAATAAAAGACAAAAGTTAAAACTATTGTAATTAATAAAAAGAAATATAAAACTATTTTTGTATTTTCTTTTTTTATTTTTATATTATATATAAATAATAAATTCCTTGAAATGTTAATTCCATTAGCAATAGCACCCATTATTGCACCTAATAATGAGAATTGTATTAACATTAGTAAATTAAATATGGTTACTAAAATTAATATTTTAAATTGCTTTTTTTGTAAAAAGGCAATCCCACATATTATATAGGCAATTACTACAAATAACTGAGAAAGCCAATAGATACTGGGCATAATAATTCTCCTTATAAATCAATTTAAGCATATAATATCATTATTGATTAAAGATTTCAATTGTGAAGTTAACTAAAATAAAGATTGACATAACATGTAAAGTATAGTAAAATAAGTATGTAAAAATTCTTATATGTTAGGGAAAGGTAGTCGCTTTTCTCAAAACTAATACTAATCAACAAGAGGAGAAAAATGCATGAACGACGTTAACAGAGTAGAACCTAGAACTTTGCCTGGTTTTATGGAGTTAAATCCTAATGATCAAGTAAAGTTCAACCAGATGATGGACACCATTCGACTTTCTTACGAGCGTTTTGGGTTCCTTCCTCTAGATACACCAGTAATTGAGCTTTCAGAGGTCCTTCTTGCAAAAGCAGGAGGAGAAACTGAAAAACAAATCTATCGCTTTACAAAAGGCGAATCGGATTTGTCTTTGAGGTTTGACCTTACAGTCCCACTTGCCAAGTTTGTAGCTGAATACTATAATGAGCTGGTATTTCCATTTAAGAGATATCAGATTGGCAAGGTTTATCGTGGAGAGAAATCTCAAAAAGGCAGGTATAGAGAGTTTTATCAATGTGATATTGATATTATTGGGGAGGGAGAGCTGAGTATTATAAACGATGCTCAAATCCCTAGTGTTATCTATATTACGTTTAAAGAACTTGGGTTCGATAACTTCACTATCTGCATCAATAACCGTAAAATTTTAAACGGATTATTCGCAAGTCTTGGTTTGTCTGAATTAGCTACAGATATTCTCCGCATTATCGACAAAATCGAGAAAGCAGGAGAAGAGGTAGTTAAAGGCGAGCTTGAGACGTTAGGAATTGAAACTGGTGCCATTGCAAAAATTATTAGCTTTGTTACACTAAACGGAAATGCTGACGAAAAATTGTTGGCATTACGTAACTTAAATATTGCTAACGAGCTTTTTGAGCAGGGAGTACAGGAACTTAATGATGTTGTGAAGTATATTCGTTCGCTGGGTGTTCCAGATAACTACTTTGCAGTTGATATGAAAATTGCCAGAGGGTTGGATTACTATACTGGAACAGTATATGAAACTTTTCTGAACGATTACAGAAACATTGGTAGTGTATGTTCTGGTGGACGTTTTGACAATTTAGCAGAATATTACACAGACAAAAAACTGCCTGGTGTTGGTATTTCGATTGGACTGACAAGACTGTTTTATCAGTTAAGTCAAATGAACGCAATTAAAGCAGATAGAGAATCGATTTCTGATGTCTTAATCATTCCGATGGATTCAGAGATTGATGATTGCTTACAAATTGCGAACAAACTACGTATAGCTGGATTCAATACAGATGTCTATCTTGAAAACGCCAAAATGAAGAAAAAAATGAAATATGCCGACAAATGGGGTATTCCATATGTTCTTATTATTGGAGATGAAGAAAGAGCTATTGGCTTGTACACATTAAAAAATATGAAAACAAGTGAGCAAAGCAAACTTTCTCTTGAAGGTGTTATCGATAGCATTATGTAGTGAAGGGACAGTATTAGTAAAATTGAAGGGAGTAATAGAAAATTCTATTGCTCCCTTTTTCCATATAATTATATATCACAATTTCCATGTTTAAATAATATATTAAATTAAGAAAAAATTATGATTGGAGGTTTTTAAACATGGGAATGGGACACTTAAAAGTACAGGTGCATACAGCAGATGATGCACTTCCCGTTGAAAATGCGAATGTTACAATAAAAGATACATTCGGAAGAATTTTATATAACTTAACAACAGACAGTAGTGGCAATACTGAGAGTGTGGAGCTATATGCACCAGACAAAAGCCAGACACTAAGCCCTAATGCACAAGGACCATATTATGGTATTTATGATGTGGAAATTAGAAAGCTGCCTTACTTTGTTACACAAATTGAAAGAGGGGTACAAATATTTGATGGCATAGATTCAGTCTTGCCTGTTAATTTAGTTCCAAGCACTACACCTAGTGTGGAAGAAATAAATACTAATTATATTCCACCAAATCAATTACACTCATCAGCACCAAGAAACCAGCAAGGGCCATCAGATCCAAATGGTTCATCAATGCAAATGAATAATGTAAATAATGGCAATTCAGGTTCATCAATGCAAATGAATAATGCAAATCAGGTAATGCCACTTATTAATGCAGAGCCATCAATACAAACAGACCAACCAACACCAGCAGTACAGCCGAGAACTTTAGAAGAAGTGAGGATACCAGATTACATAACTGTTCATTTGGGTACACCTGCATCAAACGCCAGAAATGTTAGGGTAAAATTTACTGACTACATAAAAAATGTAGCATCTAGTGAAATATATCCTACCTGGCCAGATGCTTCACTTAGAGCAAACATACATGCAATAGTTACATTTGCATTGAATAGAATATATACTGAATGGTACAGAAGCCGTGGATATAATTTTGATATAACAAATTCAACATCATATGATATGGCATATGTTGAAAACAGAAACATATTTCAAAACATTAGCGATATAGTTGATGATATTTTTAATGTTTATGCAAGAAGAGTAGGGTTTAGAGACCCGTTTTTTACTGAGTTTTGTAATGGAACTACTGCGAAATGTAATGGGATGTCACAATGGGGAACAGTAACTCTGGCAAATCAAGGGTTAACACCACTTCAAATACTTAGATCATATTATCCAAGAGACCTTGACCTTGTAAGAACAAATAACATAGGAGCAGTTACAGAATCGTACCCTGGCAGTCCATTATCTCAAGGTAGCCAAGGAAGAAATGTGCAAATAATGCAAAATTATTTAAACAGAATAAGAGTTAATTTTCCAGCAATTCCGCAAATATCAAATCCGAATGGTTATTTTGGTGCAGATACTGCAAATGCAGTAAGAGCTTTTCAGCGAGCATTTAACTTAACACAAGATGGAGTAATAGGAAGAGGCACATGGTATAAGATTGTTCAAATATATGTTGGTGTTACAAAATTAGCAGAGCTTGTAAGCGAAGGTCAGCGAATAGGTTTAGGTGCAGAGCCACCTACATCAACAATAAGAGAAGGTTCAAGAGGACCAGATGTAACTCAGCTACAATTTATTTTAAATTTTCTTAATCAAGCATATAATGATATACCACCAGTTATACAAGATAGTGTCTTTGGGAGGTCTACAAGAGACTCGGTTATTGCTTTTCAAAGAAAATTTGGATTAACACAAGATGGTATAGTTGGACCTGCAACATGGAAATTGCTTTATCAGGTGTATAGAAATGTTGAAGCTGGGATTGGTTCAGTTACACCACCTGCACCACCTGTTACGCCACCAACTTCGCCTGCATTTCCAGGCACACTTTTAAGAGTGGGTTCAAGAGGAAACAATGTATTAATAATGCAACAATATTTAAATAGAATATCGAGCAAATATCCTAGTATACCAAGACTTGCGGAAGACGGAATATTTGGAGCAGGAACACAAAGTGCAGTTATTACTTTTCAAAGATTGTTTGGGTTAGTAGCAGATGGAATAATAGGACCAATAACATGGAATAGGATTATAGAAGTTGGTAATAGTATTGGACCTGGTACACCACCAACCACACCACCACAATATCCAGGTACACCATTAAGAGTAGGTTCAAGAGGTAACGATGTTTTAGTATTACAAGAGAATTTGAATAGGGTTGCAAGCAGATATCCTACTATACCAAGACTTACAGTAGATGGAATATTTGGGCCAATTACACAAAATTCTGTTATTCAGTTCCAAAGGCTGTTTGGATTGACACCAGATGGAATAGTAGGGCCAATAACATGGGATAAAATTATGAGCTTGGCATTTTGATAAAATAAGGCATACTTTTTCAAAACAGAGAAAGATTTGATACAATTCTTTCTCTGTTTTGCTTTTCGACTATATACAAATAAAAAATAATATGATAGAATTTTAGAATGGAAAGAGAGGGGAAAATGGAAGATAAATATAATATGAGTTTGGAACAAAATGTGTTTGTGGCTAAAAGAAATATTGTTGATTACATATGGAAGAGTGCAAATTTAGAGGGAATAAATGTTACATATCCAGAGACTCAACAAATTTATGATGGTGGTAATATCGCTCACTTAAGAATAGATGAAATTGTAACAATTAATAACTTGAAACATTAAGAGCAATAACTCGGAATGTGTTATATAATGAAATCTCAAATGTTTTGGGACGGGAATAAAAGAACAGGAATGCTATATGCAAATAAAATAATGATACAAAATGGGAAAGGAGTAATAGCTGTTCCCGTGGACATGAGAAGTGAGTTTGGAGAAAAACTGATAAAATATTATGAAACAGATAACATGGAAGATATAAAAGAATTTATTTATATGAATTGTATAGATGGAATAGATTTTTCGAAGGAGGAGTAAAATATGTCTGGACATAGTAAATGGAAAAATATTGCGGCTAGAAAAGGGAAAGCAGATGCTACAAGAGGGAAAATATTTACGAAATTAGGAAGAGAGCTTTTAATAGCAGTAAAACAAGGTGGCCCAGATCCGAATGGGAATTTTAAATTAAAAGATGTTATTGCAAAATGCAAAGCAAACAATATGCCAAACGATACTATAAACAACGCAATAAAAAAAGCTTCTGGAGAAGGAAGTTCTTCAGTATATGAGGAAATAACATATGAAGGATATGGCGTTTCTGGAGTTGCAGTTATAGTTAATGTATCAACAGATAACAGAAATAGAACAGCATCAGATGTTAGACATGTTTTTGATAAAAATGGAGGGAATTTAGGAACAATGGGATGTGTGTCTTATCTTTTTGAGAAAAAGGGTAGTTTAGTAATTGAAAAAGCTGAAACTACTTTAAGTGAAGATGATTTAATGATGGCGGTGGTTGAAGCTGGAGCAGAAGATTTTGTGTCTGAAGAAGAAGTGTATCAAATAACTACTGCACCGAATGATTTTTCTAAAGTAACTGAAGAATTGGAAAAACTAGGACTCAAATTTTTGGAAGCAGAAGTACAAATGATACCAAGTACATATATTACATTAGATGATAGTTCAGCTGAGAAAATGCAAAAGCTAATAGATGGGCTGGAAGATTTGGATGATGTGCTAGAAGTGTATCATAATTGGGAAGAATAAATTTAACTTGAATAAAAAATGAAAGAAATGTAAAAAATACCCTTAAGAAAGAGGGGTATTTTTTATGTTTTTTAGAACAGATATGGCAGTTGAAAGAAGAGACTTATATAGAAATGCCAATAAAATAGATAATGAAATTAATGGAGTAGAATGCGAAGAAGAAAAAATAGAAGATATAACAGTTACAAGAGTTAGAATAACAAACGGACAAGGAGAAGAGGCACTAGATAAAAAAAAGGGGAATTATATAACAATAGATACTAAAAAGATTAACAATATATCTGAAGAAAAAGAGCAACTAATAATAGACACATTCTCAAAGGAAATTTTAAATTTGGTAGAAAAACATATAAAAAAAGAAGATGAAATTTTAATTATTGGGCTTCGGTAACTTACATTCAACTCCAGATTCGCTAGGCTCAAAAGTTGTTGAAAATATAGAAATAACAAGACATATTAAACTATATTTACCTCAATATATAGATAAAAATGCAAGGTCTGTATGTGCATTTGCACCAGGAGTATTGGGAGTTACAGGAATGGAAAGTTTTGAAGTGGTAAAAGGAATAGTAGACACAGTAAAACCTAAAATTATTATTGTAATAGATAGCTTGTGTTCAAAAAATATTAGCAGGATTAACAAATCAATACAAATTGCAGATACTGGAATAGTACCAGGCGGGCGGTGTGAACAATGCGCGTGAAGCAATAACAGAAGAAAACCTAGGAATACCAGTTATTGCAGTTGGAATACCAACTGTATTAGATGCTGCTACAATTGTTATAGACACAATGAATATGTGTGAGATACAAGTTTCTGAAAATGAGATTGTAGAAAAAATGAAACTCAATAATTTTAATTTTATAGTAACACCAAAAGAGATAGACGAGCTTATAGAAAATATGTCAAATATTATATCAGAAGGTATAAACAGAATAATTGCTTAATGAAAAAGTATACAAATACGTAAAGTATAACTCATCTGTACGCATTAAAATGCTACAGCTGAGAAAAAAACACGTCCCTTTTGTATACTTTTTCATTGGGTAGACCAAACACTTTAATTGCGATTTGCGAATACTATATAATATTAAATTAAAGGAGAAAATTTGGTGAAATCAATTTGTATTAAGACTAATGATGAACTTCAAATTGAATATCTTATAGAGAAATTTAAAAGTTTCCCTATAAAAATATATATTTCAAATTATAGATTTAAAATATATGATAATGTTATTGTTCATTATAAAGAAAATGATATAGATGGATTTTACAAGCTGTTATCGGAAGCTTTGAAAGAATGTATAGAAGAGTTTTATGAAAAAAGCATAATAAGAAATACTATTAAGCGTAATTACTTTTATTTAAACAATATAGAACAAGAGTATATATATATTATTACTATAAAAGTATTGAAACTTCCAGATAGCAAGATTGGATATAAAAACGAAATATTAAGAAAAACAATAGAAGAATATATTAGAGAAAATAAAGCGGTTCTTATAGAGGGATTTGTAAATTTCAGAATAAAAAAATATAGGGAGATACTTGAGAATATAGTTGAAGTATCTGTTTTTAGTTATTTAGATTTGACATCTTTTTAAAACAGTAATAAAATGTATGTAACAAATTAGGATTAAGACGAAGTTTTTCATTAATCTGATAGGAGAAAGTATGTCAATTTTCGTTATCAAAGTAATAGCATGTATAGCAATGGTTTTAGACCATGTAAAGTATGCAATACCTGCCACTGAAGGAACTATTACAATATACCTTGGCAGAATAGCTTTTCCACTATTTGCATTTTTGCTAACTGAAGGATATGTTCATACTAAAAATATAAAAAAATATTATAAAAGGTTAATTATATTTGCATTAATTTCTCAAATACCATTTATGCTTATGAGAACTTTAGTAGGCGAATATATGATGTTTAATATTTTATTTACTTTAATTTTGGGGCTAATTGCAATAAACGTATATGATAAAATAGATAAAAAATATATTTCCATTCCATTAGTTATGGCATTAATATATCTTGGGAAAATAATAAATGTAGATTATGGCTGGTATGGAGTTGCAATGATAGTAATATTATATATTTCTAGAGGAAGCAATATATTAAGAGTGCCATCATTTATATTATTAAATATTTTATATTATTTCAAATTGCTAATTACTTATTACAACTTGCATATATTTACTCTATTTATATGTAGTAATCTACCTATAATAATAATCTTATTGTATAACGGAAAGCTAGGTAGAAAGATAAAGTATTTTCTTTATGCTTTTTACCCAGCCCACTTGGCAATATTATATTTAATTAACAAACTTTTTTTCTAACTTCCAATTTCCAATTACGCATATGCTTGACGTTTCTTAAATGAAAGTATATTTGTAATCTCGTTTGATTTTTTAAGCTGTTTGTGTGCAGATTCTTGAGCCAATTGTCTTTTTTGCGTTTCTGCCATTGTTTGACAAATAGCTTTTTGATATGTGAAGTGAGTATCTTGAGCGATTTTTGTCCAGTTATATTCGTTTTTAACTTTTGTTTTTGCATTTTTAATAATAGTATCACATAATTTATGGTCATATAATAATGTTAAAATAGAATCTGAAAGTGAGTTTGCATTTCCTGCATAACTTTTCATTCCATTATAACCATGGTCTATTATTTCATTTAATCCACCAATATCAGAAACCACTACAGGAGTGCCTGCCAACATTGATTCTAATGCAACAATTCCAAAAGGTTCGTATGTGCTAGGGAATACAGATATATCTGCACATTTATACATTTTTTGTACATTTTTACCACTTAAGTGACCTGTAAAATATACTTTATTATCTAAACCTAACGAAGAAACCTGAGCTCGAAGCTCGTCTGTCATACCACCTTTACCTGCAATAATAAGTTTTGAGTCATTATAATGTGACAATATTTTTGGCATTGCAGATATTAAATGATGAATACCTTTTTCAAAAACAACTCTGCCCATAAATAATATTATTTTTTCGTTATCCATAGCAAATTGTCTTCTGAAATCATAATCTCGCTCAATACCATTAAATGCATTTAAATTAATTCCATTTGGAACAACATTAATTTTCTCATAAGGCAATCCAAATAATCTTTGCAATTCATTTTTTATGTAATTGCTATTTACAATTACTTCTGAAGATTCATATGTAAGCATCCATTCAGTGTCGTTTATATATTTTTGTGTTTCACCACTAATACCATTATTTCTACCAGCTTCAGTTGCATGTATAGTAGAAACAAGTGGAATATTGTAAGCATGTTTAATTGTTTTGCCAGCATATGCAGTTAGCCAATCGTGTGCATGAACTGTATCGAAGTTGCCTTCTTTTGCAATAACTTCACCTGCTTTTGCTACCATATTGAAATTAAGTTGCATAACCCAATCTATAAAATTATTTGGAGAAATCATAAAATTATCTATTCTGTGAACTTTAACACCGTTATCGTCTTCGAAATAAGGGACATCTCCATCCCTATAAGTAATTACAGTTACCTCATGACCATCTTTAATTAATCTGTGAGACAAATCATATACAACTCTGGAAATTCCTCCTACAATTCTTGGTGGGTATTCCCATGACAGCATTAAAATCTTCATTTTTTATGTTTTACTCCTTCCAAATATTTTCTTAAGTATAAATTCTGTATACATTTTATATAATAAAAGTCAAAATGTAAACATGTTTTTACAAAATTTTACAAAAAAAATAATAATTTTTTGTTACAAAAATGTTACAGAAATATTACAAGCCGAAATAATGAAAAAAATTTAACTTGTCAAGAGGAAAAATATTTTTGTCAACATCAAAAAAATATTAGAGTATACAGAGGGACGGGGCAATTGTATAAATTATATGTTTCCTCCTTAGTAGAAATTTTTCAATTTTTTTGCAAATATCTCTTGTGTTTTTTTCAGTTATTATATACAATATATATTATTAATGTAAAAGAATGGTGCAATTACAGTTGTGCTTGATATAATACGTTAAATTTACAAAGGAGGAAGAGAGATGCCTAGGAAAGCTCTAAATGCAGAGGACATAAGAGAAAAAGAAGATAAAAATAAAGATAAAAAAGCTAATACATCAAAAGAAAAAGCTTCCTCAAAGAAAAAAGAGACGAAGCCTAAAGTAGCAACTAAAACAGAAGTAATTGTTGGCGATGAAAAGAAGAAAGAAAAAAAGGCAAGTGTAAAAAAGCCAGTTGCTAAGAAGGCTACTGCTAAGAAAGTTGATACTAAGAAAGCTGATGCTAAGAAAGCTGATACTAAAAAGGCTAGTACTAAGAAAGCTGATGCTAAGAAAGTTGATACTAAGAAAGCTGATACTAAGAAAGCTAGCACTAAGAAAGTTGATGCTAAGAAAGCTGGTACTAAGAAAGTTGATGCTAAGAAGGCTACTGCTAAGAAAGCTGGCACTAAAAAAGCTAGTACTAAGAAAGCTAGTACTAAGAAAGTTGGCACTAAGAAAGTTGGCACTAAAAAATTAGAAACAACTAAAAAAACTAGTACAAAAAAGAAAAAAACAGAAGATCCGGTTGTAGATAAAATTAAAGACTTTCTAACTAAAATAACTTTAATACAAGAAGATGAGAGTGAAACCAAAACTACTAAAAAACGTGCAAAGAATAACTCAGCTATGCATATCAAAGATACTACAGCTGAGGGGGAAACAGAAACTAGCACTCCTAAAAAAGGAAAAAAGAAAACAGAATATATTTTAGAATATTATGATTTACCATACAGATACAACGAAACTGTAGTAAGAATATTGGCACAAACACCTAAGAAATTATTCGTATATTGGGATATATCAGATAATGATAGAGAAAAATATACAAAGGTATTTGGAGAAACTTTCTTTTATGAAACATATCCGGTTTTATTGTTACACAATGAAGATTATAACTACACAACTGAAATACCAATTAACGATTTTGCAAACAGTTGGTATATTGAAATAAATGATGCTAAATCAAAATATACTATACAACTTGGAAGAAAATTCAAAAACAAGCCATACATTGCCAATTCAGATATAATGAATGAACACAATGTAATATTAGAGAATGATTATTTGCCAATAGTGGATTCAAATAAATTGGAATCACCAAATGACCATATATTATTTGAAAAATTTAAATCAATAATTAAGTTTAGAAATATTAAAACATATGAAGAAAATAACAAAAAATTAAACTCAAATGATTTTAAAAACAAAGTTGGAAAAATATATAATATATACGACATATATGCAGAGTTATACAATGAAGAAATAGAAGAAGGCGTATTTGATATGACAAACCCAACATCTGCAGAACTTGGAAAAGTAAAGATGGCAGGTTCATCATTTTTCAAATAGGAGAAGAAATTGAAAAAAATAAAAGGATATGTTAATTTCATATTGCATGCACATCTTCCATATATACATCATCCAGAAAGTGAAGATTATTTAGAAGAAGAATGGTTGTTTGAAGCTATATCTGAAACATATATACCATTATTATTAAGCTTTAAAAAACTAGAAGAAGAAAAGGTGGATTTTAGAATAACAATGACACTAACACCACCTCTTTTAAATATGTTTGATAATAAATTATTACAAGAAAGATATATAAAATATTTAAAAGAACATATAGAGCTTTGTGAAAAAGAAGTAGTAAGGACGAAATTTGATAGAAGATTAAATGATTTGTCGCATTATTATTTAGACAGATACAAAAACGACCTATATGTTTTTGAAGAAGAATATAAACGCAACTTAATTAATGGATTTAAACATTTTCAGGATATTGGAGTACTAGAAATAATAACATGTGGAGCAACACATGGATATTTTCCTATATTGTATGTTAATGAAAAAGTAGTGAGAGCACAAATTGCAGTTGGAGTTGAATGTTATAAAAAGTTTTTTGGAAGAAATCCAAGAGGAATTTGGCTACCTGAATGTGGATATGTTCCAGAAGTAGATAAATATTTAAAAGAGTTTGGGATAGACTATATAATAACAGAAACACATGGCGTTTTGTATGCAGACCCAGTGCCGATATATGGAACATTTACACCAATTGTGTCACCAGATAATGTGGTTGCATTTGCAAGAGATTTGGAATCTTCAAGACAAGTTTGGAGCTCAATTAGCGGATATCCGGGTGATTTCAATTACAGGGAATTTTATAGAGATATAGGATATGATGAAGATTACGAATATATAAAGCCATATGTAGCAAGTAATGGAGCAAGAGTAAATACCGGAATAAAATATTATAGAATAACAGGTAAGTCTGAACACAAAGAATATTATGATGTGCAATGGGCAAAAGATTCTGCTGAAAGACAGGCAGGCCATTTTATGAATTGTAGAGAACAACAAATTGAGCATTTAGCTAGTTTTATGGATGCTCCACCGATTATTACATGTCCATATGATGCAGAACTTTATGGGCATTGGTGGTATGAGGGACCATATTGGTTATATATATTATTTAAAAAAATACATTACGATAACCGTAATTTTAAACTAATAACACCTAGTGAATATATAGATAAATATCCTAATATGCAGGTTTCAACACCATGCAGGTCTAGCTGGGGTTCTAACGGATACAGTGAAGTTTGGCTTAATTCAAGTAATGATTATGCACATAGGCACTTACATAAAGCTGGAGATAGAATGTGTGAACTTGCATGGATGTTCCCAAATGAAGGAGATACATTAAGAAGACAAGCATTAAACCAATGTGCAAGAGAACTTCTGTTAGCACAAAGCAGTGACTGGCTATTTATAATAACTAATGGAACAATGGTGGAATATGCACATAAAGCAATAAAAGAACATATAGGCAGATTTACAAAATTATATTATCAAATTAAAAAAGATAAAATAGATGCAAAATATTTATTAGATATATTTAACAAAGATGATATATTTCCAGAAATAGATTATATGATATATTTCTAAGGTAAAAGGAGGAAAAATTTTATGGCAGTGTATGATAGTGCACATGAATTGGCAAGAGCAATAAAAGAGAGTATAGAATATAAAGAGTATAAAGAAGTAAAAGAAAAAGTATTTGCAGATACAACATTAAAAACACAAGTAGAAGAGTTTGATAAAATTAGATATGAAGAACAGCTTCTTGCTATGCAAGGAGAACAGCAAAGTGAAGAAAAAATGAAAAAGCTACATGAATTATATAACATATTAATACAAAAACCAGATATTAAAGACTATTTTGACAAACAAGTACGTTTTAATGTAATGATTGCAGATGTAAACAAAATTATAGGTGAATCAATGAAAGAGGTACTTTAGCTAGAAACTAGAAAATGGAGAATGGCACGATTTGAAAATTATCAAATCGTGCCATTTTGCGCTGTTTTTATTTGCCAATTATGAATGGACGGATTGGCTGTATTTGCCTGTCTCTCTGGCGCCCATACCAAGATTGGAGAAAGAAAGTGTTACAAAAACGCAAGGGGTACTTCTTAAACCTGTAGGATGAACATCAGGAGCAGAAACATTTACGCAACTAAAACCATCTGCTGTGAATCTGTGAATTGTTGAGTTAATCTCTTCATTTAAAGCATTAATGTCAATACCAAAAACAACGATAGCCTTCCGAATTGGATTCATAAGGTATACAAAAGGGACGTGGTTTTTTTTTTTCTTATTTTTTAAAAAAAAAAAAAAAAAAAACTCCCCTTTTTTTAATTTATTAAAAAAAATAAAAAAACA
>Ga0082212_10008453_pt1 | contig 13431 bp, 13 predicted proteins | sample TergutNt197P3_FD_71548 | JGI IMG/M metagenome (GOLD analysis project Ga0082212, IMG submission 71548) | Neocapritermes taracua P3 segment gut microbial communities from Petit-Saut dam, French Guiana - Nt197 P3 | ecosystem: Host-associated > Arthropoda: Insects > Digestive system > Gut ... | reverse complement strand
ATACCGAAATCACAGGAACCGAGAAGGCAAAGTTATTTCCGAGCGATATTGGCATGATTGTGAGTGATTTTCTGATGGATCATTTCAACGACATCATGGATTATCATTTCACGGCGTCGGTCGAAAAAGAATTTGACGAAATTGCCGAAGGCAGCCTGAACTGGACGGAAATGATCGACAAATTCTACCGTCCGTTTCACGATAAAGTGGATGTTACCACCAAAACGTCTGAGCGCACGGTAGGCGAGCGCAAACTTGGCGTTGATCCCGATACGGGTAAGCCCGTGATGGTGAAAATCGGAAAATTCGGCCCGCTGGTGCAGATCGGCGAAGTGTCGGACGAGGAAAAGCCCCGCTTTTCAGGTTTGCTGAAAGGCCAGCACATCGAAACCATCACCCTCGAAGAAGCGCTGGAACTGTTCAAACTACCGCGCAAAGTCGGGCAATATGAAGGGAAAGATATTACGGCAGCAGTAGGACGTTTCGGACCTTACCTGCTGCACAGTTCCAAGTTCTATTCGTTAAAACCCGCTACAGACAACCCGCTCACAGTAGCGCTCAACCGCGCTATCGAAATTATCGAAGCCAAGCGCGAGGTCGACCGCAACAAGATGATTAAGTCTTTCGACAAGGAACCCGATCTTCAAATACTGAACGGCCGTTGGGGGCCTTATATTTCCTACAAAAAGGAAAATTTCAAGATACCCAAAAAGCAGAATCCCGCCTCGCTTACATTAGATGATTGCATGAAAATCATCAGCGAAAGCGCCGACAAACCCGCCAAAACAACCCGAAAAACAACAAAAAAATGAACTGGGCAGATTACCTGATTCCCGCTAATTGCAACGCCGGAAAATATGGAAGTTTCGGAGATGTTGTCCTGACGTACAGGGGTGAACCTGATTTTAAAATTCTTGATTCGACAAAAGTCGCCATTCTTGGTATTCCTGAAGACCGCTTTTCGGATGGCGCAGGCGAAATCAAGTCGCCGGGTATCATCCGCAAGCAATTGTACGCTCTCTCTGCCGGTTCGCATGGAACAGTGGTAGACCTGGGTAACTTGCGTACAGGAAAAACCCTTGCCGATACCTATTATGGGCTTAGAGACGTTCTGTCTGAACTTTACCGGCAGAATGTAATTACACTGCTCCTTGGGGGAACCATAGACCTGTTCTATGGAAATTATTTAGCGATGGAAGAGCAAAAAACCACGCTGACCTGCGTAGCGCCACAACTCAGATTTCCCTTGCATAGCGCCGAAAACCATCCGTTGAATATACTAATTTTCGACCAGTACGGGCAAGGCATGCCTTGCCCATCTATGTACGGACAAGGCATGCCTTGTCCCTACCTCCACGTCTGCAACATCGGTTATCAATCCTATTACGTGTCGCAACAGGATTTGGACTATTTCAGCGACAGGCATTTCGAGGCGTACCGTTTGGGAGAGGTCAGAGAGGGAAATCTTCGCGGAAGCGAACCGGTCATCCGCGATTCTGATTTATTAGCCATCAGTATGGATGCGGTCAAATATTCCGACGCTCCCGCTGCATCGAACGCTTCGCCCAACGGATTCACCGGCGAAGAAATATGCCAGGTAACCTTTTTTGCCGGATTGAGCCACCGGTGCCGGTCATTGGGGATTTTCGACATGATTCCTCAAAATGATCTGCGGGATATAACCGCAGGACTGGCGGCGCAAATGGCATGGTATTTCATTGAAGGCGTAAAGAAACGCATTCCTGATAACCCGAAAGAATATGCTCAAAACTTCAAAAAATATCTGATTTACTTTGACCAGTTGCACCACAATTTGTGTTTCTACAAAAACCTGCAAACCGAACGATGGTGGATGGAAGTGCCGTCTGTATCCGATGAGAAAGACAGTGTAATTATTTCCTGTACGCAGGAAGATTACGTAAAGGCAGCCGAACAGGAAATACCCGACCGCTGGTGGAAAACATATCAAAGAATTAATTAGTCGCGTAAGCCGTCGGAGGTATGAAAAACCTCTGATGGCTAAAAAATACAATAAACATCAACTATTTTATTATTAATAATTTACAAATTTTCACTAAAAAAAATATAAATTTTTTTAAAAAAAATGAAACAATTTGTACCGAATATCAGTATAAGTGAATGTTAAAGGTGCAAACAAAATCCTAAAAGCATTTTTGTTCGACAACAATAATTTTAGTTATTTTACGTTTTTTTTTAAAGTCAAATATTCCAAATAAAGAAAACATAGAGGAATGAGGAGATTGCTAATAGGTATTTTTTGCGGCTTTATCATGGTCTTTGACATTATAGCCCAGCAGGATCCGCAATACAGCCAGTATATGTTCAACCATATGGCTGTCAATCCCGGATATGCAGGTAGCCACGATGCGATTTGTCTTAACGCCGTTCATCGCCAGCAATGGGTCGGAATTGAGGGAGCGCCGGTTACATCTGTTTTTACGGTCAATTCGCCGTTCAAAATGTTTGGCGCCAGTCACGGGTTCGGCCTTACAGTGATGAGCGATCAGCTTGGTTTTGATCAGAATGTCAGCGCAGGTTTGGATTATGCGTTCAGGCTTCCGCTCGGACCGGGAAAACTTGGAATCGGCATTAGCGGATTGTTTCTCAATAAAGCGTTGAAAGCCACATGGAAGATACCGGGAGGCAATCCTGAATTAGATCCTTCGATTCCGAAAACAAATGAAAGCGTGAATGGATTCGACATGGGTTTCGGGATTTTCTACCGCGCCGAAAACGTATATTTGGGAATATCATCCACGCATTTGCTCGAACCCACGTTGAGTTACGACAAGGCAAAATATCCGTTGAAAAGGCATTATTATGCCACGGCAGGCTGTGTAATCCCGCTGAATAATCCTGCATGGGAAGTAGCGCCTTCATTGATGGCTTATTCCGACGGCACAGCATCCCAGTTCTCCGGCAACATGAACATCATGTACAATAAAAAAGTCTGGGGCGGAGTGGGATACAGGCTGAACGATGCGGTAATCGCCATGATAGGCGTTGACCTGTTCAATGGAGTGAAAATAGGCTATGCATTCGATTATACGTACACCAGCCTGCACAACTTTGTTTCGGCAGGCGGGTCGCATGAAGTAATGGTAAGTTATTGTTTTAATTTAGTTAAGGAAAAAGTTGTTAAAAAGTATAAAAGTGTTAGGTTCTTATAATCATCATCAAACAAGGAAAGTGTTAAATTTCAATTATATGAAACGGATAATTCCTGTAAGTTTTCTTTTATTCATTATCGTTCTCTATGGTTGCAGCAGCAGCACCAACGGAGAATTAACCGGTGTACAGGGTCGTGGTAAATATTTTGAGCCCGACCCGTATGGAATGGCGTTTATCCCTATGGGAGCGTATACCGTTGGTCCGAGCGACCAGGATGTGGCATGGTCGCAGAACACCCTGTCGAAAAATATTACTGTCGACGCATTTTGGATGGATGATACGGAAATCACCAACAATGAGTACCGTCAGTTTGTGTATTGGGTGAAAGATTCCACTATGCGCCGTATGTTGGCGAATGCCGGTATAGACGGTTTTCTGCGCGAAGGCGACGACTACGATATGCTTGACGAAAACCAGCGTCCGCTAAACTGGAAAACAAAGATTGACACCAGGAAAAGCGAAGATCAGAAAGAGGCATTGGAAGAAATGTATTTGCCTGTACATGAGCGCTTTTATGGACGCAAGGAAATTGATACCCGAAAACTGATTTACGAATATCAGTGGGTTGATTTGAAACAGGCGGCCAATCCTCGCAACAGATACGATTTCCAAAAAAAGGAATATAACGGATTTGTATTTAATGTAGTAACAGGCGAGAGAGAAGAAGTAAAAGACCGTTCGGCTTTCATCATGCGCGACATTGTGCCGGTATACCCCGATACGCTTTGCTGGATCAGCGACTTCTCCTATTCGTACAACGAGCCTTTTGCCACCATGTATTTCTGGCACGTAGCTTACGACAATTACCCTGTGGTAGGCGTCAACTGGAATCAGGCAAACGCTTTCTGCAGATGGCGTACAGAGTTGTTGAACAACGCATTGGCTTCAGACAAAAATCCCTTTGTGCACAACTATCGTCTCCCGACCGAATACGAATGGGAATGGGCAGCACGCGGCGGTCTTGCCAACAATAAGTATCCCTGGGGCGGCCCCTATACCCGCAACAATCAGGGGTGCTTCTTAGCCAACTTCAAGCCTTTGCGCGGTAATTATGCCGACGATGGCGGCGTACGTACTGTCCGGGTAGCAACATATGAAGCCAACGATTACGGCTTGTATGATATGGCCGGCAACGTAGCCGAATGGACCATCAGCGCTTACGACGAGTCGGCATATCGTTTTACGCACGATTTGAATCCCGATTACAAATACAATGCACGTCCCGACGAATCGGCCGTGATGAAACGAAAAGTAGTCCGCGGCGGATCGTGGAAGGATATTGAATATTATCTCCAGGTCAGCACACGTGCATACGAATACCAGGATACCGCAACATCTTATATCGGGTTCAGGTGTATTCGCGACTATCTGGGCAATTCAGTGAAATAAATTTCAATAAATATATATTAAGTAAAAAAAGTAAATTTTCAAATAAACATTAAAAATTATTATTATGGGTCTTGCTGAAATAACTCAAAGTTCCGGTTGGAAAAAATTTATGGCCAAATTGTATGGCATTGGTGCATCAATAGTTATTGTAGGTGCGTTGTTCAAAATCCAACACTTTAAAGGTGCGGGTCTTATGCTTATGGTCGGGTTGCTGACGGAAGCCGTTATCTTCTTCTTCTCTGCATTCGAACCGCTGCATGAAGAACTGGACTGGACGCTGGTATATCCCGAATTGGCCGGTATGACCGATCCCGATGAGTTGGATAGTATGAAAGAAACGTCGAAAAGTACAGGCGCTCTGGAAAGGTTCGACGATTTGATGGGCGGCCTTGGCGGAATTGATCCGAACGTGATCAAGCATCTGGGCGATTCGTTTGACAAATTGAATGTGACCGCATCCGGTATATCCGATGTATCGCAGGCCACAGCCGTTACTACACAATATGTACAGAATGTGGGTGCGGCAGCCGAATCGGCAGGCAGTTTGTCAGCGTCCTTCCAGCAATCTGCTGCAGGTTTACAACAAACAGCCGCTGCTATTACCAATTCGTCGATAGCCGTTACTGCTATTTCTGACAGCAGCAAGGGTTACTCTTCGCAATTGGAAGGCATGAACAAAAATCTTGCAGCGCTCAATGCGGTTTACGAACTGCAATTGCGCAGCACCAACGATCAGATGCAAAAATCGAAGGCTGTGTATGGCGATATGGAACAAATGCTGGCCGATATGAGGGCAACCGTTGAAGAAACCCAACGCTTCCGCGAAGAAATGGCAGGTCTGAATCGTCACCTTGCCAGCCTGAATACCGTTTATGGCAACATGTTGTCGGCAATGAATGTGAGAGGTTAAAATAAATTCGAATCATAAACTAAAACCATATAGAAAATGGGTCACGGTAAAGAAACACCGAGGCAAAAGATGATAGGGATGATGTACTTGGTGCTTACAGCATTGTTGGCGCTCAATGTATCGGCAGATATTCTCAACGCTTTTGTACTCGTAGATGAAGGGTTGGTAAAAACAACCGCAAATTTTGTCGCCAAGAATGCATCGGCATACAGCATATTTGAAGCCGAAATGGATAAAAGTCCCGCCAAAGTGGAGCCATTTCGCGACAAAGCATACGCTGTGAAAGAAAAAGCCGATCAGTTAGCATATGATCTTCAGCAAATGAAGGCGGAAATCATCAAGTTATGCGACGGACAGGATGCGCCTGCGCTTATTCCCACCAAATGGGTCATCGGCACAAAGGGAGAAACAAAGGAAACCTTTGAAGTCAACGGTAATTTGCTCCAGTCGAAAGACGATACGGATAAGCCTGCTCAAATCATGATCAACGAAAAGAAAGGAGAAGAGTTGAAGAGAAAAATCGAAGAGTACAGGGATTTCCTTGTTTCTCTGACCAACGAGCCTGCACTTCAACAGTCCATTCAGGGCGGATTGAGCACCGATCCACCTCCCGCTGATAAAGATGGAACATCACATAGCTGGGAATCAAGTCGTTTTGAACATCTCCCGATGGTAGCCGTCATTACCAATTTATCGAAAATGCAGAGTGATGTACGCAATGCCGAAGCCGACATCATACAAAACCTGCTGGCGCAAATCGGAGCCACCGATACCAAAGTGAACAAGATGGAAGCCATCGTGTTGACCAAGTCAAATTATGTGTTGAGAGGTAATCCGTTTGAAGCCCGTATTCTGCTCGCCGCATACGACAGTTTGCAAAAGCCTGAAATAGTACTCGGTCAATACCGGAGAGTGGGCGACGATTACGAAATGGTTGGCGAAGGCAGAGTGTTGCCCTACGATGCAAGAGGAAGGGCTGTTTATACAAGTCAGGCTGCAACTGTAGGAAATTATACTTTGCAAGGGTTATTGCGGATGCAAACCCCTGACGGACTGAGGAACTATCCGTTCTCATCCGAATATCAGGTTGGCGAACCAAATGCTGTTATTTCACCCACCAAGATGAACGTGCTGTATATTGGCGTGGACAACCCACTGGCAATTTCAGTTTCGGGTGTTCCGAGTGAACGAATTACGGCCTCCATTAGTCAGGGAACGTTATCCAAATCGGGAGCCGAATATATTGCAAAGCCCACAACTGTCGGTAATGCGACTGTATCGATTTCAGCAAATGTTGACGGGCAAACCAGAAAAATGGGTGAAATGCTGTTTCGTGTGAAAACAGTACCCGACCCTGTAGGTAAGGTAGCAGGTAAAATTGGTGGTAAAATTGATAAAGCCACATTGGTTGCGCAGGTGGCAGTGCTGGCTGCATTAGATAACTTTGAGTTCGATTTGAGATTTGAAGTAACTTCATTCACCGTGTCTGCCGTAATAGGTCAGTTTACACAAACTCAAGCGGCTACCGGTGCACGTATCACTGATGCGCAAAAACAAATACTTAACCGCTTAAACAGAGGTGGAAAGGTTTATTTTGAAGATATTAAAGCCCGGGGACCTGACGGTAGAACGAGAGATTTGCCTACCATCAGTTTCACAATAGAATAATTATCATTAAGTGTTAAAAAAAATGAAACGCAGTATTTTCATAGGATTAGGTTTGTTGGCGGTTGCCGGTACGCTTTTGGCGCAACAGTCTGTAACCGTCATTGATTCGTCAAGAACAGCAGTTGATTACATGGTAGAAGTGTACAAGAAGGAAAATATTCCTTTTAAAGCGCCCATTCCTTTACCATACGTAAGAGAAGCCGATGTACTTCAGGAATGGACCGTATGGCGTATGGTTATGTTGACCGAGAAGCAGAATCTGGAGTTATATTACCCAACTGCGCCCATTGGCAATCGCGTGAATTTAGTCAATCTTTTGCTGAGAGGAGTTGAAAACGGCGAAATCACAGCGTATGATCCGAATGATGAATACAATGAATTTTCGCGCAAAATTACCATGGCAGAAATTGACCAAAACTTTGGCGCCAAGACAGATACCATTGACGTGGCCGACGAATACGGTAACCTGACCAGACAGGTACGCGAGGTCGGACGCAAAACGGATGAAATTAAGCGGCTGTTGATCAAGGAAAAAATATATTTTGACAAGAAACATTCGGTTCTTAACTTTCAGGTCATTGGTATTTGCCCCATCAGGGTATATATGCGCGACGGCGCAGATTTTGACGCAAAGCCGGATATGCAGAAAACCATGTGGATCTATATGCCCGAAGCCCGGAATATATTGGCTCGTCACCCGGTATTCAACCGTTTCAACGATGCGCAAAATATCTCTTTCGACGATTTTTTCATGCAGAATCGCTATTCAGGAATGATTTACAGAGTTTCCAATGTATACAACAACCGCGATATTCAGGAGTATGCATCGGGATTGGACGCCCTGTATGAAGCGCAACGAATCCAGGACGACATCTTCGATTGGGAACAGGATTTGTGGGAATATTAATTTTTTGATGAATGATGAATGATAAAGTGTGGCTTAGGCTGCACTTTTTTTTCGTAACTAAATGGAAATTATTACATATCATAGCTCTGAATACCACGAAATGCTGGCACTACGGTATAAAATACTGCGCGAGCCGTGGGGACTGACCTTTTCGGAAGAAGACCTGCAACGGGAAGAGGATGACATTTTCATTGCCTGTCGCGAAAACGGATGCATCACAGGATGTTGTATTTTAACCCGCATATCCGATGAAGTGGTTAAATTGCGTCAGATGGCGGTGGATATCCCCTATCAAGGGAAAAACGTCGGGAGAAAAATAATGGCTTTTGCCGAACAGTATGCCGTTGAACATGGGTATTCAAAAGTCAAACTTCATGCGAGAAAAACAGCCTCAGGATTTTATGCAAAATGTGGTTATACGGTTTCAGGAGAAGAATTTCTCGAAATAGGTATACCGCATTTTTTAATGGAAAAATATTTGAAATCATGCAAAAAATAATCATCTCTACCGAACATGCGCCCCAAGCAATCGGGCCATACAGTCAGGCTATCGAAACCAACGGAATGTTGTTCATTTCAGGACAAATACCCATCGATCCGCAAACCGGAAAAATAGTGGAAGGTGGCATAGAGGAGCAAACCGAGCAGGTGATGAAGAATATCGGCGCGATACTCACTGCTGCCGGTTATTCGTACATCAATGTGGTGAAGTCAACTTGCCTGCTTGCCGATATGCAGTATTTTGCCAGTATGAACAGCGTATATGCCCGTTATTATCCATCTGCGCCGCCGGCACGGGCTGCCTTTGCAGTGAGAGAACTGCCGATGAAAGTATTGGTTGAAATCGAAACCATAGCAGTAAAATAATTTAAAAATTGCTTATCCACATGAAGCAAGCAAGAATCCGTCATTCCGCGCTTGACGCGGAATCTTCTAACGATAATTCTTTAATATTCATGAGATTGCGGGTCAAGCCCGCAATGACGGATGGAATACAACTTTTTTATTGTAGATAAGAAGTTTCAAAAATCATTGAATCATTAAATCTTTTAAAATATGAAATTCAGAAGATTAACCGAATCCGAAATCAAAACCCTCAACGACCAACTGTGTCGTTGCGACGACTGGAACCGCATGGAAGTTGCCGAAGGTTTCAGTCCCGAATACATTCGCAACAGCAATTTTTCGGGCGACATCCAAATAGGTATTTTTGAAAAAGAGGTAACTTTTTTTGGCGGCGTGAAAAAGCATACAGGCATTTTCAACGCTACGATACACAATTGCCGCATTGGCAACAACGTGTACATAGGGCAAATACGCAACTACATTGCCAACTACGTGATTGAAGACGATGTGGTGATTGAGAATGTCGACCTGATGGCTGTTGACGGCGTGAGCAGTTTCGGCAACGGGACGCTGGTGAGCGTACTCAACGAAACCGGCGGACGCGAACTGCCCATCTATGACCACCTGTCGGCGCACCTGGCATACATCCTCGCCCTGTACCGGCACAAACCGTCGGTCATCGACAAGATAACAGCCATGATTCACAACTATGCCCAAACGGTATCGTCTGACATGGGTACTGTTTCCGAACATGCCCGTCTGACCAACTGCCGTACGCTGCGTAACCTCCGCGTAGGCGCTCATGCCCGTTTGGATGGTATTTACCGTGTTACCGACGGAACCATCAACAGCAACGCCGACGCCCCAACGCATTTCGGGCCGGGAGTCATTGCCGAACGTTTTATTGCCTGTACCGGTTCGGAAGTAACCGATGGAACAGAGATTTTTAATACATTTGTCGGACAGGGCTGCGTGCTGGGAAAACAATACTCGGCCGGCAACTCCCTGTTCTTTGCCAATTGTCAGGGATTACACGGCGAAGCCTGCGCCATATTCGCCGGCCCCTATACCGTTACCCACCACAAATCGACGCTGCTCATTGCCGGATATTTCTCGTTCCTGAATGCGGGCAGCGGTTCCAACCAAAGCAACCACATGTACAAACTCGGCCCGATACATCAGGGTATCGTGGAACGCGGTTCGAAAACCACCAGCGACTCGTATATACTGTGGCCTGCGAAAATCGGGCCTTTCACCCTCGTGATGGGGCGCCATTACAAACATTCGGACACATCCGATTTACCGTTCTCGTACCTGATTGAAAGCGGCGACGACAGCGTGCTGGTGCCCGGCGCTAACCTGCGCAGCGTGGGAACCATACGCGACGCCCAAAAATGGCCTAAACGCGACAAACGCACCGACCCTTGTAAACTCGACTGTATCAACTTCAACCTGCTCAGCCCGTTCACCATTCACCGCATGATGAAAGCCTTAGACGTGCTGCTGATGTTACGGAAAATTTCGGGTGAAACATCCGAGTTTTATTCCTACCAAAGCGCCAAAATCAAACCAAGTTCGTTAAAAAACGGGTTGAAACTTTACGAAATCGGCATCATCAAGTTTTTGGGCAATTCATTGATCAAAAGGCTTGAAACCACGAATTTCGAAAACGATGCAGCCATACAGGCGCGTCTCCGTCCCGATACGCCCATTGGAGTCGGCGAATGGCTCGACCTGTCCGGATTGCTCGCTCCTAAAAGCGAAGTGGAACAACTCCTGTCCGACATCGACAGCGGCCGCATTGATACGCTCGACGGCATCGCCGCGGTTTTCCACAACATGCACCGCAATTATTACACATATGAGTGGACATGGGCTATTGAAAAGATACAGGAACGTTTTGGCAAAAAAATCAACGAATTTACAGCCCGCGATGTAATCCGTATTGTGGAAATGTGGAAGGAAAGCGTAGTAGCGCTTGATCGAATGCTCTATGACGACGCCAGAAAGGAGTTTGCCCTCAGCGCACGGATTGGCTTCGGCGTTGATGGCAGCGAATACGACCGCAACCTTGATTTTGAACAGGTGCGCGGCGAATTTGAAAAAAATGCCTTCGCACAGGAAGCGTTAGACCATATACGACGAAAAACCGAACTGGGCGACGAGCTGATCGGGAGAATGAAAGCGATTCTGTGATAGAATCCTACTTTTTGTAAGGTTTGATTTTGTACGAACAGTCGACCTTTCCCTTGGCGACGGCGATGAGTTTGGCGGTAATTAACTTGCGGCGCAGAGGCGAAATCCTGTCGATGAAAAAAACGCCTTCAATATGGTCGTACTCGTGCTGAATGATTCGGGCGGCCATACCTTCGTATTCCTCGCTGTGCGGTTGAAAATTTTCGTCCAAATATTCTATTTTCACTTTCGACGGCCGCTTTACTGATTCGCGTATTTTGGGGAAACTCAAGCAGCCTTCTTCGTTTGCCCATTCTTCGCCGCTACGCTCGGTTATCACAGGATTGATGAGCACCTTCTTGAAAGTTCTGAGCATATCATCCGGTTTTTTTTCATCTGCCCAGGGAGCACCGTCAATCACAACCAAACGTATGTTCTGCCCGATTTGCGGAGCGGCCAAACCGCAACCTTCGGCCTTGTACATGGTTTCGAACATATCGGCGATCAACTGCTGCAAACCCGGATAATCAGGCGTGATTTCCTCGCTTTTTTTCCGCAACAGCGGCCATCCGTATACATAAACCGGTAATATCATTCTTGTAATTTTCTATTATATTTGATCAAACTGAAACCGGACAATAACAGGGTTATAATACTCGCGGGAAATACCATAAATCGCCCCTTCCTCCATATCCACCATAATCCCCGAAATGGGATAATCAATCTCAAAAGTTGCTACAGGATTTCCTGCCATGTCATAGACTAAAATGCTGTGTGCGACGTCAGGAATCGAATCCACGATATTTGTTTGGGTGTAACAGGCAAAAATATAATCCCCGGCAATGGCAACATCCGAAAAGCCACCCTGTGTAACGGTTTTGTCGGTTTCGAGAGTTCCGTCAACTATTTGGGTTGCAGGCGGCGGAACAATATGTTTTTCCCATTGAAAATTTAACTTTTCCCCTGTATACTGATAGCAGGACAAATAGGCAAAATTGGTACTGCTATATACTACCTTCGAATGGATGTCAGAATAAGCAATATTTCCCTGAAAACTTTCCACAATTCGTTCCATTGCACTACTTTCAAAAGGAATATCAACAGGTATGGGATAATGTCCGTAATATTTCATCCCCTTTGATTTACTGTCATATAAACCCAACAATCCTGTGCGAAAAAAACCTAATGTCACATATTTATTTTCACTGAGTTGTTCGGCGTTGCTGATATATATTCCCCTTAGCCCGAAATTTTGTCTGTCCAATTTCAGTTTTTCGTTTTCCAACGTGTAATGAAAATAATTACGCACGTAGAAATGATAAAAGGACAATGGTAAATGCTGCGACAAAGCATCAGCATATCTTAATGCGTCATTTGCTGTAAAATACTTCGGACGTTCGGTTTGGAGATGGTTTGTTTGCATTGTCCGGATATTGAGAATATACATTTCCCCTGCATTTTGAGGGTCAACCATAAATATATGACCATTTTTCAAGATTACCGGTCCTTGAACCTGAAGCGGGTCAATCCAAAATGTTTGCCCATTTCTCGTTATTCCTATAGCAAATTCATCTTGAAATTGAAATGAATAAGTACATACGATATCTCCGGCTAAATGACGATTTACAGGAATCATTTCATTTTGAACCGGATGATGACAAGCATAATTGAAAACCATCAACCAGCCGAAAAGTAAAGGTAATTTATATTTCATTTGTTTAATTTTTAATTCTTAATTCCTTCTAAATATCCCTGCAACAATATCGTTGCGCTAATCTTATCAATATTGGTTTTATCGCGCCGGTCTTTCTGTTTCATACCTCCGTCAATCATGGCGCGGACAGCCAATTTCGACGTAAACCGTTCATCCATTGTTTCAATTTCAATATCGGGAAATTTCTTTTTCAAGCGATTGACAAAAGGCTGGACGTAACGTGTTATGGTATCCGATTCGGAGCCGTCGAGCATCGTAGGGCAACCCACCACGATACGTTCTACCGCTTCGTCGGCCATGTAACTTTCGAGCCATTTTTCCACCTCGCACGAAGCAATCGTTTCAAGCCCGCCCGCAATGATTTGCAGCGGGTCGGTAACCGCTATGCCTGTGCGTTTGCGCCCGTAATCAATACCTATGATGCGTCCCATGACTGAATAACTGAATGTTAAATTTTTAACTGTGCAAAGTAACTCATTTTGTGCGTATTTTCATCGGTTCATTTACCGAATCCCTTAAACAACTGTCCGAGCATATTCATTACGTTCACTACTGTTTGTTGGTCATCTACAGGTATTTTCATATAACTGCGTCCGGTAGTTTCGTCGCGTTCAACAATTGACGATACAA
>Ga0082212_10008452_pt1 | contig 13431 bp, 10 predicted proteins | sample TergutNt197P3_FD_71548 | JGI IMG/M metagenome (GOLD analysis project Ga0082212, IMG submission 71548) | Neocapritermes taracua P3 segment gut microbial communities from Petit-Saut dam, French Guiana - Nt197 P3 | ecosystem: Host-associated > Arthropoda: Insects > Digestive system > Gut ... | reverse complement strand
ATGCCGGAAAAGAACATGCCGGAAAAGAACATGCCGGAAAAGAACATGCCGGAAAAGAACATGCCGGAAAAGAACATGCCGGAAAAGAACATGCCGGAAAAGAATGTGGAGGAAAAGAATGTGGCGGGAAAGAATATGACGGAACTGGTTTTCATCCTTGACAGGAGCGGCTCGATGGGCGGGCTGGAGAGCGATACGATCGGCGGGTACAACACGATGCTCGCGAAGCAGCAGCGGGAGGAGGGCGAGTGCCGGATCACGACGGTGCTGTTCGACGACAAGTACGAGGTGCTGCATGACAGGCTCGAGCTGAAGGCGGTAGGGCCTGTCACGGACAAGGAGTACTATGTGCGCGGCTGCACGGCGCTGCTTGACGCGGTCGGCAGGACTGTCGAGAAGATCGCGAACGTGCAGAAGGCGTCAAAGCCCGGGTACCGCGCGGACAAGGTGCTGTTTGTCATCACGACCGACGGCATGGAGAACGCGAGCCGGGAGTACAGCTACGGGCGCGTCAAGGAGATGATCGAGCGGCAGCAGGAAAAATACGGCTGGGAGTTTGTCTTCCTCGGGGCGAATATCGACGCGTTCGATGTCGCGAACCGCATGGGTATCCCGAGGGCCCGCGCGCAGAACTACTGCAACGACAGCGAAGGGATCGCGCTCAACTACGAAGCGGTCGGCGAAGCCATTGCCGGGTACCGGCAGGAAGCGTGCAGGAAGCTTTCGGACGACTGGGGCGCGAAGATCGAGAAGAACTATAAGAAGAAGGGGGGCGGCCAGGGCCAGGGAGAAAAAGGCGGAAAAGGCGGAAAGGGCTGAAAAACGGCGATAGCATCAAAGAAGAAGGGGGGCGGCCAGGGCCAGGGAGAAAAAGGCGGAAAAGGCGGAAAGGGCTGAAAAACGGCGATAGCATCCAAGAAGAAGGGGGGCGGCCAGGGCCAGGGAGAAAAAGGCACGAAGAGTGCACGATATGCGGATTGAAATACAACTTATGCAAATAAAAAACGGGAAAACCGGGGCAGGCCAATACAACTTTGTTCATTTTGGCACGTAAACCTGATTGATATTCTATTGATTTGTGTTATTATCGAGGCAACAGGTTTTCAAGTTCAATTGGTTCAATGGTGTTCAATAACAGAACAATTCTAAGGAGGAGGGAAAGATGAGAAAAACATTTGTTGTGATTGTGGGCATATTGCTGGCCATTGCTTTGGCTGGCTGCTCCTCGCAGGAGCCTGCGCAGAGCGCGCCCGACGAAACGGCCCCGGCGGTCGAGAGCCCGGCGGCGGAGAGCCCGGCGCAGGACAGCCAGGATGGGGTAAAGGTCGCCTATGTCTGCAAGATGCTGACAAACCCCTGGTTCGTCGCGGAGGATAACGGGCTCAGGGACAAGGCGGCGGAATTGGGCGTCGAATACTTTTCGATAGACGCCAACCTTGACGACGAGGCATGCGACGCCGCGATAGACAATGCCATCGCGCAGGGGATCGACGGGCTCGCGATCTGCATCAACAACCAGGGCAACGGCCCTTCGGTCGCCATGAAGTGCCGGGAGAAGAACATCGCGCTCATCACGCTGGATGACGACTTTGTCGATGAAAACGGGGATCCCGTGCCCCATGTCGGCCTGCCGACCAAGGAAGTAGGCGTGCTGGGCGGCGAGGCGCTTGCCCAGATGGCCAATGACAGGGATTTCTTTGCTGACGGCAATGTCGTAAAGGTGATACAGATCGACGCCCCCCACGTCTCCGTCTTGAAGCCCAGGCTTGACGGCTACCTGGAAGGGCTCATCGCGAACACGCCGCTTACCGAGGATGACTTCATTTATACGGAGACATCCGACTGCATGCTGGAGGACTCGCTGGCGGCCGCCCAGGCGACCATCCAGGGCCATCCTGAGGTCACCCATTGGATTTGCGGCGGGGTCAATGACGACTCGGCGATCGCTTTCCTCAAAGCCATCGAGGAGCAGGGGAAGATCCCGCTTGAGAATGTCGCGATTTGCGGCCTTGGCGGGTATTCCATGTCCGTGGAGGAATTCGAGAAGGGCAACGACAGCTATATCACCATCGTGCTGAACCCCTACAAAGAGGGCCAGGAAGCGATGAGGATCCTCTTCGAAACCATCACGCAGGGCACGCCTATGCCGGAGCTGACGCTGATCAACGGCACCATAGCCGACGTCACCAATTGGCAGGATTTGATCGATCCGGCCAATATGTAAGGGCAAGACGGAAAAATTCGCGCTGTTGCGCGCATTGTGGGATGCGGGCCATAGGCGACTATGGCTCGCATCCGGACAGGTTCGCCGCCGAGTTTGTTAAAGAGTGAAGGAAGAATGCGACATGGATGATATCGTATTGAGATGCTCGCATATCATGAAGGGTTTTCCGGGCGTCCAGGCGCTGGACGATGCGAAGTTTGAGCTGAGGCGCGGGGAAGTGCACGCCTTGGTAGGCGAGAACGGCGCCGGGAAGTCCACATTGATCAAGATCGTCACGGGCCTTTATACCAGGGACTCCGGCGAGATAGAGTTCGAAGGGGAGAAAGTCAATTTCAGGTCCACGATGGAATGCAGGAAAAACGGGATAGCCTTGATTCCCCAGGAATTGCAGCTTGTGGACCCCCTGACCGTCGCGGAGAATATCTTCATGACAAACTACCCCAAGAGGCGCGGCGTGATCGATTGGAAGAAGATGATAGCGATGACGCACGGCCTTCAACAGCAGCTCGGGGACGCCGCGCTTTCGTTCAAGCCCGACCAGCTGGTAAAGACGCTGAGCATGGGGCAAAAGCAATTGGTCGAGATAATGAAGGCCATTTCCACAGAAGTGAAAATCATCGCCTTTGACGAACCCACGAGCTCCTTGTCGGACGAAGAGACGTCGGAAATGTTCAAGCTCATCCGCAAGCTGACCGAGCAGGGCATTTCCATTATCTACGTCAGCCACCGCCTCGCGGAGATATTCGAGATCTGCGACCGGGTGACGGTGTTCAAGGACGGGAAATACATCGATACCCGCGTCACGAAGGACGTGGAGGCAAAAGAGCTGATCGCGATGATGGTCGGCAGGGACCTGAACCTGTACGAGAAGACCCTTCGCGAAAATGACAACGAGATCGTGTTCGAGGTGAACGGGCTGAAAAGCGCGCCAAAAGTGAAGGACATCTCCTTCAACCTGAAAAAGGGGGAGATACTTGGCATGTTCGGCATAGTGGGTTCCGGCAGGACAGAGACCGTGCGCGCCATATTCGGGCTTGAGGAAACAGAGGGCGGCGAAATCAAGGTCAAAGGCAAGCCTATCGTTGTCAAGCACCCGAAGGACGCGGTAGACGCGGGGATAGGCCTGGTCACGGAGGACAGGCGCGGCGAAGGGGTTTCCCTCGTCATGAACGTGACGGAGAATATCACGATGCCCTATTTCAAGAGGTTCGTGCGCCGCGGCGCCATCAGTTTCCAGGAAGAGCGGAAGGCCGCGACGCAGATGGTCGACGCTTTTCAGATAAAAACCCCGAAGCTTGAGACAAAGGTCGAATCGCTCTCCGGCGGCAACCAGCAAAAAATCGTCATCGCGAAGTGGCTGGGGGCTGACAGCGAAATACTGATTTTCGACGAGCCCACGCGTGGCATAGACGTTGGCGCCAAGGCGGAGATCCACAGGCTGATGGACCAGATGACGCATGAGGGCAAGTCGATAATAATGATATCTTCGGACCTGCCGGAGATACTCGCCATGTCCGACAGGATACTCGTATTCCGGGACGGGCTGATATGCGCGGAATTGACAGAGCCGAAAACCCTGACAGAAAAGGATGTGCTGCAATACGCGATCAAGTCTTCGTGGAGCAATTGAGGTAAAGCAAATATGATTCCAGGGATAACAAAACAAATACGCATTCCGCAAATGAATTACTCGCTCATTAACCGCATGATGCTGATCGTGATGCTGGTGGTGGAGCTGATACTTTTCGCGAACCTTACGCCATATTTCCTGCAGACGGACAACCTGTTGCCTGTAGGCAGGGAGATCTCCACGCTGGGCATAGTGGCAATCGGCCAGACCATGTGCCTGCTGTCAGGGGGCTTTGACCTCTCTGTCGGCGGCACGGCCGCTCTTTCCAGCGTTGTGGTGGGGGCGTTCTGCTCCCCAAAAAAGCTTGCGCTCCCTTACTACATAGGCCTTCCGGCCGGCCTTTTCGTGGCCTTGTGCGTAGGGATGGCCAACGGCTTCCTGATAACGAAGGTGAAAATCAACCCGCTTATCGCGACATTGGCGATGAACTTCATATTGGGGGGGGCGGTAATCCTGATTACCAAGCAGCCTATCACCGTCAATACCTCGGCGTTCAAGTTCATCGGCGCCACCACTTTTGGCGATATCAGGTTCCCTCTGCCCATCATCGTCTTTGTCGGGCTGTACATATTCTATGGGCTGATGCTGAAATACATGATATTCGGGCGGCAGCTGTACAGCTCCGGAGGCAACGCGCAGGCCGCGCGCATCGCGGGCATCAACGTCGAAAGGGTCAAGTTCTGGACCTACACGCAAAGCGCCCTGATCGCGGGGTTCGCGGGCATAATGCTCGCTTCCCGCATAGCGACGGCAAACCCGAATATCGGCGGCAGCTACGCGCTTGAATCGATTGCCGCCACCGTGCTTGGCGGCACCGCGCTCTCCGGCGGCGAGGGCAATGTATGGGGCGCCTTCCTCGGCGTGTTCGTGACAGGGCTCCTGTCGAACGGCCTCATCATGGTGGGCGCGCCACAAGCCTGGCGCGACATAGCGACGGGCCTGGTATTGATCGCGGCCATATGCCTGCAGCTGGCCTCGAAGAATTCCAAGAGGCTGGCGGCGTAAGGCGCGAAGGATCGCGGTGCGGCGGCATTCTTGCCGCCGGGAAGGGAAGCGTGTGCAAACGATGAATTCGAAGGAAAGGGCAAGGGTTTCGCTTTCAAGGGGCTGCCCGGACAGGGCGCCGGTGTACGCCGAGTTCGTGCCGGAGGTGGAACGGCGGCTGAAAGAGCATTTCGGGATGGACGACATCATAGACATCCAGGCGAAGCTTGGCAATGACATGCTGATGGCGGGCGCGGGGATCGGCAAATCCTATTATGGCTCCGGCGAGGAGTATGTATGCCCGTGGGGATGCAGATGGAAATACTTCAAGAACAACGAGGGAAGCTACACGGAAATAATAGGGCACCCGCTCGCGGACGATGCTGACGGCGCGAAACTTGCAGCGTACCGCATACCCGACCCGGAAGCGCCCGGCGTATACGCGCCGATGCGCGCGCTTGTCCAAAGATACGGCGAAACGCACTTCATGGGCGTCTTCCTGGCCTGCTCGATTTTTGAGGCGGGATGGTATCTGCACGGGTTTGAAGAAACGATAATGGACATGGCCGCGAACCCGGGCTACGCGCACGCCCTCTTCGACAAGGTGATGGAGTTCCCGCTCAAGGCAGGGCTTGGGATGCTGGACGAGGGCGTTGACCTGATCTGGCTTGGCGACGACGTGGGCATGCAGCACGGCATGATAATGTCGGTGGATATGTGGCGCGTTTTCTTGAAGCCCCGCCTGGCAAGGCTGATTGCGGCGTTCAAGGCGAAGAAGCCGGATATATTGATAGCCTATCACAGCTGCGGGTATATCGAGCCTATCATAGGCGAGTTGATTGAAATCGGGCTGGATGTCCTGAACCCCGTGCAGCCGCTGGCCATGGACCCGGCGCGCGTAAAGGACAGGTATGGGGACAGGCTAAGCTTCTGGGGGGCAATCTGTATCCAGGAGACGCTGCCGAAAGGGAGCAGGGAAGATATACGCAGGGAGGTCGCGCTGCGCATGGACACGATCGGCAAGGGCGGCGGGTACATGATATCGCCCGCGCATACGGTCCAGGCGGACACCAGCCTTGAAAACATCTTCGCGTTCTATGAGGCGGCGCGGGAACTCGGCGTTTACAGGGATATAGTATAAAGGCAGGCAAATGGCTACGTCCCACAAACAAGGCGATTTCAAATTCGTTGCTGTCCGGAAATGGATCATGGAAAGCATCGAAAACAATGTTTTCAAATACGGGACCAAACTGCCGTCCGAGAATTTCATATGCAAGAAATTCTCCATCAGCCGCCAGACGGTAAGGAACGCCATCGACGGGCTGGAAAAGGATGGGATCGTTACGAGAAGGCATGGCAGCGGCACCTATGTCGCGAAGATGCTGGGGGATGTGCGCAACAGGGCCATAGGCGTCCTGACCACCTTTTTCCACGACTATATCTTCCCGAGCATGCTGCAGGGGATCGAGGAGACTTTCACGGCGGAGAACTACGGCATCAGTTTCGGCATTACGTACAACAAGCTTGAGGCGGAGCGCCGCTTCCTTGAGAGGATGCTTGAATCGAATGTAAGCGGCCTCTTGCTGGAAGGCACGAAGACATCGTTGCCCAACCCCAATATAGGCCTCTACCAGGAGATAATAAGGCGGGATATACCAATAGTCTTCATGAACAACTATTATCGGGAATTGGTCGACATCTGCCCCTGCGTGCTGCTTGACGATACCGGCTGCGTCAAGCGCCTGACACAGCATTTGATCGAGAACGGGCACCGGAAAATCGCCGGGGTGTTCAAATTTGACGATATACAGGGGGTGCGCCGCTACTCGGGCTATCTGGCTGCCCTGATGGAAGCTGGCATCCCTGTCGACGAGGACATCATACATTGGGTCGCGGCCTACACGGACGGCGGGCTTGCCCGATCCATCGGATACCCTTTGCTGGACAGCATAAAAGGCTGCAGCGCGGTCGTGTGCTACAATGACGAACTGGCAGGCATACTATACCATTATCTATATGAACAGGGCATGCGAGTGCCGAAGGATATATCGATGGTCGGGTTTGACGATTCCTTTTCCAGCCCCCATGGCGGGCTGGAACTGGCCACGGTGAGGCACCCGAAGAAGGCGCTGGGCGCGAAAGCGGCCGGGGTCTTGATGGATATGGTGAAGAACGGAAAGGACGCGGTCCCGCCCGGCGAACAGCTGATGAAATCGGATGTCTTGCTGAGGGGGTCAGTCAGGAGCATCGTGGCCGAAAGCCGGCCGGGCAAGGATGCGGGGAAGGAGGGTTTGTTATGACAATGGGCAGGAGGGAACGCGTGCTTTGTTCCATAAACCATGAACAGCCGGACAGGACGCCGGCCGACTTCCAGGCAGTGACCGAGATATGGGAGCGGCTTTTCGAGCACTTTGGCGTTTCTGACATGGCGGACGTGCTTGACAGGCTCGATATCGATTGCGCCTGGGTAGACCCGGAGGTGGCGCGCAAGCCCTCGGAGAAAGACGAGGAAGGCTTGATCGCGGGCTGGGGAGGGAGCAGGATCCGGACGGTCTACAATGCTTACGGGGCGCACGACGAAATCGTTCGCTACGCTACGGACGGCTGCGAGACGATAGATGAAATGGAAAAGGCCCTGGACCTGCCGGACCTGGACGATTATGATTTTTCGGGGATAGCCGGCGCCTGCGAAAAATACGGGGACAGGTTTTTGCTCGGGGGGTTCGCCAGCATATTCTACTATCCGACGCTCGTGAGGCGAATGGAGGATATCCTTGTGGACATGGCGCTGAACAAGCCGCTTGCGAAGCACTTGTTCAAGCGTTGTTTTGACTGGCATATGGGATACCACGAGAGGCTGCTCAAGGCGGGCGCGGGGCGCATAGACGCAATGCAGCTGGCCGACGATTTTTCCACGCAGCTGGACCTCATCATGAGCGTGGATATGTTCAAGGAATACTTTCGCGGCCCGATGCGCGAATACGTGTCCCTTGCGAAGTCCTATGGCGCCACTCCTTTCCTCCACTGTTGCGGCGCGGCTTACCGCCTTATCCCCGAGTTCATCGATATCGGGATAGAGATCCTCGACCCTGTCCAGACAGTGGCGAGGAATATGGCGCCCGGGCGGCTCAAGGCCGAGTTTGGCGACAAGCTGTCATTCCATGGCGGGGGCGAAACGCAAAGGGTCCTTCCGCGCGGGACAGCCGACGATGCCAGGGAGAACGCCCGCATGCTGTCCGGGACGCTCGGGAAGGATGGCGGGTACATTATGTCATCATGCCATTTTTTCCAATCCGACGTGCCGATCGGGAATATCCTGGCTTTTTATGAATTGGAGAACAGGGGTTGAAGGATATGGGAACGTTTGAGAGATGGGATGTCGGATTGGAAAACATGCCGGGTTTCCTGAAGTCGGTGGACCGGATAGAGGCTTGGCTTGAGGGGGAGGTAGTCGACCGGGCGCCAATAAGGTTCTCGCAGCACAATGCCGACTTCGACGCGAGGGAGTACGCGAAGGCATGGCCGTCGCTCAGGGATCGGTGGATGGACACGGAGTTTGCCGTAAACGACTATGCCAGCAGGCTGGGCAGCCAGCCGTTGCTTGCGGAGACATTCCCGGTCTACTTCCCGAACCTGGGGCCGAACTGGTTCGCGGGCTGCTTTGGGTCGCCGATCGAATGGGGCGAGGTGACGAGCTGGGCGCAGCCTGCGGTCGAGGACTATGACGAATCCCTGCCTGCCCTGGAATTCGATATGGAATGCGAACTGTTCAAGAAAATGGTCGAGCTGACCGACTATGCGCTGTCGGTGTGCGAAGGGAAATTCATAGTCGGGTATACTGACATGCATCCCGGCATGGACTGTGCCGCGGCCCTGCGCGGGACGGAAAGGATACTTATCGATTTGATCGACCGCCCGGAGCAGGCAGCGGCGCTGGCAAGGAAATGCGAAGAGCCCTTTTTCGGGATATATGATTTTTTCCATGAAAAGCTGAGGGCGCGCGGCCAGCCTTCCGCCACCTGGATGACGGTCCCTTCTTTCGGGAAGCTGCATATACCCAGCGCGGATTTTTCCGCAATGATCTCGACCGCGGATTTTGACCGTTTCATATACCCCATACTGGAGGAGGAATGCGTGCATTTCGACCACAATATCTTCCACATAGACGGGAAAGGCGTTGCCCGCCATACCGACAGCATATTGTCGCTGCCAAACCTCAATGCCATCCAGTGGGTGCAGGGGCCCGGGAACGACGAGCCGATAATGCAATGGGCGCCTTACCTGAAAAGCATTCTGGCAGGCGGGAAATCCATAATAATCGATCTGAAGCTTTCCGAGCTCGAGCCGTTCATCGGCGCGTTTGACAAGCCTGACGGCATCATGCTGTGCATTCCCAGCAGCGAGACGGAGGAGCAGAAAGAGATCGTCAAGCGCGTGGAGAAATGGTAGGTGCCTGGAATGAACGGAAGGGATAGGCTTGAAGCCGCGTTGAACCATATACAGACAGGCCGGCCCCCGATAGACTTCGGCGCCTGCGGGCAGACCGGAATCAGCGCGAGCACCCTATACAGGCTGCGCGAGGCCATGGGCCTGCCGCGAAAACCCATCAAGATCGTAGAGCCCTTTCAAATGCTTGGCGAAGTGGACGAGGACCTGCGGCAGGCGTTCGGGGTCGATGTCGTCGGCCTTTGGAACCAGATGACTTTCTTCGGCTTCAAGAACGAAAACTGGAAGCCATGGACCATGTGCGACGGCACGCCTGTGCTGATGGCCGGGGGGTTCGAATATGACATGGACGGCAAGGGCGGCATATGGGCCTTCCCCGCAGGCGACAGGGCTGCCCCGTATAGCCTGCACATGCCCCGCGGCGGGTTTTTCTTCGATAATATCGAACGGTCGCCGGAAGTCAACGAAGAGGATCTGGCCCCTGTCTCGGATTTCAAAGACGACTTCAGCGTGCCGGGGGACGAGGAAGCGAAGTATTGGGAGGAAAGCTCAAAAAGGCTCTATGAGGAGACAGAGTATGGGATAATGGGCATTTTTGGCGCGGCCGGGCTCGGCGACGCTGCCGCTATGCCCGGCCCGTTCCTGAAAAACCCGAAAGGCATCCGTTCCATGGAAGGATGGCTCATGGCGCACCTCTTGCATCCGGAATATATCAGGGAGGTATTCAGGATGCAGACGGAAGCCGCGCTGAAAGGCCTTGAAATATACAGGGAGGCCGTCGGGGACAGGATACAGGCCATATGGCTTTCCGGCACGGATTTCGCGACACAGAATTCGGCCTTTATGTCGCTTGGCACGTTCAGGGATTTGTACAAGCCTTTTTACAAAAGGATTAACGACTGGGTGCATAAAAACACGAAATGGAAAACCTTCTACCACACTTGCGGGGCCATAGAGCCGCTCATCGATGACTTTATAGAAATGGGCGTCGATATCCTGAACCCTGTCCAATGCTCCGCGAAGGGCATGGAGCCTCAGGCGCTGAAGGACAAATACGGCGGGCGAGTCGTATTTTGGGGCGGGGCTGTCGATTCGCAGTCCGTCCTGCCGTACGGCGCGCGGGAAGACGTTTTCGCGCAGGCAAGGGAACGCGCGGAGATATTTTCCAAAGGCGGGGGGTATGTCTTTGCCTCTGTCCATAATGTGGTGGCAAAGGTCCCGCCGGAGAACGTGATAGCCATGTTTGAGGCCGCCAACGATGTCGACAGGGATCGAGGCAGCCAATAACGCGAACAGGGATCGAGGCAGCATGCCTTTTATTGCTGGATAAACAAAGTACAGGAGGTGCTATAAAATGAAGAATATCCCAATCGTCAAGCCCGGCCTGGTCGCGGTCTCGCGCGACTGTTTCCCGAGGGCGCTTTCGGAGGCGCGCCGCGCGGCCGTAGCGAAGGCGCACGGCGGCATCTATGAGTGCATGGTCACTGTAGAGAACGAATCCGACGTGCGAAAAGCGCTGGACGACGTGGCGAAGGCCGGGGTCAACGCCCTGGTCGTCTACCTTGGCAATTTCGGGCCGGAAACCCCGGAGACCCTGCTCGCGAAGGATTTTGACGGCCCGGCGATGTTCGTGGCGGCGGCCGAGGACAGCCAGGACGACCTGATAGACGGGCGGGGCGACGCGTACTGCGGCATGCTCAACTGCTCGTACAACCTGGCCCTTCGCGATATCAGGGCGTATATACCCGAGAGCCCGGTGGGGACGCCGGAGGAGATCGCGAGGATGATCGACGGGTTCATCCCCTTCGCGCGGGCAATCATCGGCCTTGGCGGGCTCAAGATCGTCTCGTTCGGGCCGCGCCCGCAGGATTTCCTTGCCTGCAACGCGCCGATAAGCCAATTGTACGGCATCGGCGTGGAGATACAGGAAAACTCGGAACTCGACCTGCTCGTCGCGTTCAAGGCCCATGCCGGCGACGGACGCATACCCGGCATAGTCTCCGAAATGGAAAAGGAAGTGAAGAATGCCTCCGAAATGGCGGACATACTGCCGAAGCTCGCCCAGTACGAGCTGACGCTGCTCGACTGGGCGGAGCAGAACAGGGGGAGCCGCGAGTACGTGGCGTTCGCGAACAAGTGCTGGCCCGCTTTCCAGCCCGAGTTTGGCTTCGTCCCGTGCTACGTGAACGGGCGCCTCGCTTCGCAGGGGTTCCCCGTGGGCTGCGAGGTCGATATCTACGGCGCGCTTTCCGAATATATCGGCACATGCGTGACCGGGGAATCCGTCACGCTGCTCGACGTCAACAACACCATACCGGGCGACATGTATGAAAGCGCGATCGAAGGGAAGTACGGCTACGGGCAGAGCGACGCCTTCATGGGCTTCCACTGCGGGAACACGCCGGCCTGCCATCTCGGGGACTGCGAGCTGAAACACCAGCTCATCATGACGCGCATGATAGAGCCGGATGGCGTGCCCCGTGTCACGCGCGGCACGCTGGAGGGGGATATAGCCGCCGGGCCAATCACGCTGTACCGCCTGCAGGGCGCGGCGGACGGCAGCCTGAACGCCTATATCGCGGAAGGCGAGATCCTGCCTGTCGCGACGAGGACCTTTGGCGGGACGGGCGTGATTGCCATACCGGAAATGGGGCGCTTCTACCGGCATGTCATCATAGCGGGGCGCTATCCCCACCACGCGGCGGTCGCGTTCGGGCATGCGGGGGAGGCGCTGTTCGACGTCTTTTCGCATATCGGGGCGCGGAAGGTTTCGTACAACCAGCCAAAGAGCCTGCCGTACCCGACGGAGAACCCGTTCGCGAAATGACGGAAAAAGAAAGGGTACTCATGGCGCTGAAGCATGTCCAGCCGGATGCGGCGCCATACCATCTGGACCTGACCGACCTCGTATACGAGCGGCTGCAGGGGCATTTCGGCGACGAAGGCTTCTTCGCCAGGACCGGCTCGCACCTGGCGCAGGAGAGGAACGAGAGCTTTGAGGAAATAAGCGGGACGGAATTCCTCGACATGTTCGGCGTCCTGTGGAGCAGGGAGCAGGAGGGCGATTTCGGCATTGTCAGGGACCATCCCCTGAAAGGCGCTTCGCTCGGAGGCTACGCCTTCCCCGAGCCGGACGAGGGATTGATCAGGGAGAAGTGCGCGCGCCTGGAGGCGCAGCGGGACAGGTTCACGATGTATATCATAGGGTTTTCGCTGTTCGAGCGGGCCTGGACCCTGCGCGGCTTCAACGAGATATTGATGGATTTCCTGCTGGAGAAGCCCTTCGCGGGCAGGTTGCTGGACAAGATCGTGGAGTACAACCTGAAGGTCGTGGACATCGTGGCGGAATACGATATCGACTGCGTCTTCTTCGGCGACGACTGGGGCCAGCAAAAGGGGCTTATCATGGGGCCTCCTGTCTGGAGGGAATTCATCCTCCCCCGGCTGAGGCAGCTATACGGCTATGTCAAGGGCAAGGGCATGTACGTGGCGCAGCATTCCTGCGGGGATATCCGGGAGGTCTTTGGCGACCTGACGGATATCGGCATGGATATCTACAATACGTTCCAGCCGGAAATCTACGACGTCCGGAAGATGAAGGGCGAGTACGGGCAAAGCGTCACGTTCTACGGGGGGATCAGCACGCAGCGCCTGTTGCCGTTCGGGTCGCCGGACGACGTGCGGCGGGAGACGCAGTGGATGATCGACATCGTCGGCAAGGGCGGCGGGTATATCTGCGCGCCCACGCATTCCATGCCAAATGACGTGCCGACGGAGAATATACTGGCCTTCCTGGACGCGGTGCGGGGCCAGCAGGGGTTTTCATATGCATGAGGGCATGAAGGAAAAGGTAGCGGGCGTGTTCGAGAGGGCGTTTGGCGACGCGGATGGCATACGCGTATTTTTCGCGCCCGGCCGCATCAACCTGATCGGCGAGCATACTGACTACAACGGCGGCTATGTCCTGCCCTGCGCCCTGGAGATGGGGACGTATTGCGCGATCCGGCCCAGGGAAGGCCGAAGGATCCGCATGTACTCGGGGAATTTCCCGGACACCGGCGCCATCGAGTGGAGCCTTGACGGGCTGGAGCGCCGCGAGGAGGCGGGATGGAGCAACTATCCCGCAGGCGTCGTATGGGCGCTGTCC
>Ga0082212_10008451_pt1 | contig 13432 bp, 13 predicted proteins | sample TergutNt197P3_FD_71548 | JGI IMG/M metagenome (GOLD analysis project Ga0082212, IMG submission 71548) | Neocapritermes taracua P3 segment gut microbial communities from Petit-Saut dam, French Guiana - Nt197 P3 | ecosystem: Host-associated > Arthropoda: Insects > Digestive system > Gut ... | reverse complement strand
GGGTTTTCGTCGGCGTTATATACTGCGAGAATCTCCCACCATGACGTCATACCGTCGGTTCTGTAACTTTTTAATATATCGCTCAAAATCGCGTCTTCGTCGTAGACGCTCTCGGAACTGCACGACGCGAAAAAGCACAGAACGGCAAGAAAAATCAAAGCAATTATAAATTTTTTCATGCTTCAATCTCCAGTATTCCCCATTTGCCGTCTTTGCGTACCAGCGCGAGATTTTCCCTGAACGGATTGACAAACATCCATTTCGGACTGCCCGGTCCGCTCAGATTATCATAATCATATCTGAAAGGCACGACAATTTCGCCGGATTTATTTATATAGCCGACTTTGCCGTCTTTTGCAACCCCCGCAAGTCCTCCGCCGAAAACGTAAGCTTCGTCATAGACGCACGGAATAACGATTTCCCCGGTTTGATTTATAAAACCGCGTTTACTATCTTTAGTAACAGCCGCAAGCTCTTCCCTGAATACGCCTACTTTGCTGTATTCGCCGCACTTGACGACAATATTGCCCGTCTTGTCTATAAACATAACCTCGCCGTTTTTATATACGCGCGCTATACCGCCGCTGAAATTATCGCTTTCAGCCTCGTCGTAAATACAGTCTATGACGATATCCCCCGTTTTGTCCATATATCCCAGCTTGCCGTCCTGTATCACTCCGGCAAGCCCGTCGCTGAAATTTCTAATCATGTCATATTCTATAGGGATAATGATATCGCCGTTTCTGTTTATAAAGCCGCATTTGCCGTGTTTTCCGACTGCTGCGAGACCCTCGCTGAATACCCCCGCCGCATCGTAAATACAGGGAATGACAAATTCGCCGTTTTTATTTATGAAGCCGTGCATGCCCTCCTGCTGAACGTTTGCCAGACCGTTGTTGAACCAGCCTGATATTTCGGAAACTTCCGGAATTACGGTTTGCCCGGCTTTATTTATATATTCCCATTTGCTATGCCGCTGAACGCACGCCAGACCGTCGCGGAAAGAGTCTACGGCGTGATAAACGCAGGGAATAATAAACTCGCCGGTTTTATCTATAAAGCCGTAATTGCCATTTTTTGCCGCGCTCGCCATGCCGTCGATAAAAACGCTGGGTATATACTGGAACTCCAGCGACGGCCCGACAATACTGTTTACTTTTATTTCTCCGCTCATGAAAAATTATTCTCCTTTCTGGATTTATAATATATTTTTTCGCGGAACGCCGAGGGCGGCGTTCCCTACATACTTACTATTCTCTCTGTGTCGGACGCTATGACGAGTTCTTCGTTTGTGGGGATTACATAAACTTTTACGCCGCTTTTTTCGTCGGAAATATCTATGACCGGTTCTTTTGACCGGCTTGCGTTATTATTTTTATCTGAATCAATTTTTATATTCATAAATTCAAGCCCCCCGACCGCAAGCTTGCGTATACTCGGGTTGTTCTCGCCGATTCCCGCAGTAAACACGACCGCGTCGAGACCGCCCATAGCGGCTGAGTACGAGCCTATATATTTTTTAATTCCGTAGCATAATATATCAAACGCGAGTTTTGCGTTTTTGTTACCGCCGTCTTTTGCCGCGATAACTTCGCGCAAATCGCTCGAAACTCCCGACACGCCTAAAAGCCCGCACTTTTTATTCATGAATTCGTTCATCTGCCACGGCGTGAATCCCTCTTTTTCAAGAATATATAACACAATCGCGGGGTCCATCGAGCCTGTCCTCGAGCCCATTATAATTCCGTCGAGAGGCGTAAATCCCATGCTTGTGTCTGTGCATTTGCCGCCTTTTACCGCTGATATTGACGAACCGTTGCCCAGATGACACGTGACGATTTTCGTTTCGTCCGGATTTTTGCCGAGTTTTTCAAGGGCTTTGTTCGCGAGATTCGAGACGTAATAGTGCGACGTGCCGTGAAAACCGTATTTTCTTATTTTATATTTATCGTAATATTCCTGCGGTACGGGGTAAAAATACGCTTCGGGCGGCATAGTCTGGTGAAACGCCGTGTCAAAAACTAAAACCTGCGGGGTATCGGGCATATACTCTAAACAGCCCCTTATTCCCATCAGGTGCGGCTCGGTATGCAAAGGCGCGAGGTCGCGGCAGTTTTCGAGTTCTTTTATAACTTCGGGAGTGACAAGCGTAGATTTTGTGAAATACGGGCCGCCGTGAACTATCCTGTGGCCTATCGCGTTGATTTCGTGCATTGATTCTATGACGCCGCCGTGCTGTTTGTTTGTGAGGGCGTCGACTAAAGCTTTTATTGCCTGCGAGTGCGTGGGCATGGGAATATCGGCGGCATAATCGGGCCTGCCTTCGGCCTTGTGTATTATTTTCCCGTCTATGCCTATTCTTTCGCATAACCCTTTTGCCATAACATTGTGCGTCGCCGTATCAAAAAGCTGATATTTCACTGACGAGCTGCCCGCGTTTACTACCAAAACGTACATAATTAAATAAACCTCCGAAATTTTTTATCAATCAAATAATATTAATGCTATCATTATACATTATAATAGTAACATTTACAATAGTTTTTTAAAAATATAAAATATATTAAAAAAATTTTTAAAAAACTATTGCATTTTTTAAAATAAGTGGTATAATATATATGTATAATAATGCTATGAGTAAAAAAATACTCAAACATTAATTTTAAATTTTGGAGGAAAATTATGAAAAGAATCTTGGCATTTGCAATACTCGCGGCAATGATGCTCGCGCTTGCAATCCCGGCATCTGCCGTCAAAGACGTTACGGCAAACAAATTCACGCCCGTTATAGACGGCGTGCTCGACGACGGTTACAACGGACCGTATGACATTGATACGCCTCACTTTGACGACGAAGGCAATCCCGAAGACCGCCCCGCAGGAGCGGCTACCGGCAAAGTATGGATGGCTTGGGACGACACTTCAATATATTATTATATTGAAGTTTACGACACAACCCCGAATCACGACGACGGCGCGGAAGACGAATGCGTAGAGCTTTATTTTGACTGGAACAACGGACATCACGATTCCGACGAAGGAAGCGACGAAGCTCCTATGTGGCAGTTAAAAGTCGGTCCCGTAGACCCCGACGCGTTATACGGATATACCCGTGACGGCGGCGGAGCAAACTGGGGACAGGGCAGTTATTTCGAAGAATACAGCGAATGGTTCGTAGGACCGCTCAACGGCAGCTACAACAACGGATATATCGTTGAAATCAAAGTAAGCCCTCCCTCTGACATTATTACTTTAAGCGAAGGCAAAGTAATAACTACCGACTATCAGTTAGCCGACAATATGGAAGGCGCGGGAAGAACATGTATAACATTCTTCGACCATATAGGCGCAGGAATCAACGATAACGACAGATGGAACACTTCTGCTTACCTGCAGGCAAGATTAACTCTCGGCGGACCTCCTCAGGCGGCTGTTGTTGAAGAAGAACCCGAACCAATGGGCGGCGGAGAAGAAGCGGACGCGCAGGTAGTAGTACCGAAAGCAACGCCGACAGGCGACAGCGCGGTAATGTTCATCGTTCTCGCGGCAGTTCTCGCGGGCGCGTTTGTAGTGACAAAAAAAGTAAGAACAAGAGCGTAGTTAGCGCAATATAAACGTAGGGGCGGTTTTCCCGAGCAAAGCTCGAGACCTCCGCCCTTACTAACAACATCATAATTTTGAGGGCGGACACAAGGCCCGCCCCTACAAGAAATTAAATTTTATATTTCAGGAGAAAATTATTATGAAAAGAATTTTAGCAATAGCACTAATAATGGCATTTGCGCTGTCGCTTGTACCTATGACGGTAGCAGCAGCAGACTTTGACCTTGGAGCATTTACTACTACCCAAGGAAATAACGGGAGCGGGTGGTGTGTGAGCGGTTATAACGAAACCGAAACAAATCTCAGTTCTGCTCGTTTAAAAGCAGCAACAAATCTTGTAGTTGAACTTACTGACGATTCGGTAAACGCCGACAACCTCGTATTCATTATGCAAAGCGACGCAGACCCGAGCTGGTGGGACCAAAACGAAGGCATCAAATGCGTTAACGGCGTTATCAACATTGACCTTACGGCTACAAAAACTTGGTCGGATTATGTGGCTAAAGGAGAGATAGCTAATTTAATGATAGGCAACTGGGGAGATTTCTGGGAGAAAAACACCGTAAAGAGCGCGAAACTCACCGGTATCCCCGACAACTTTGTAGAACCCGAAGCCGCAGTTGAAGAGGAAGAAGCAGAGGAAGCTGAAGAAGCAGAAGAAGCTGAAGAAGCTGAAGAGGCAGAAGAAGCAGAAGAGGCCGAAGAAGCAGAAGAGGCCGAAGAAGCTGAGGAAGCCGAAGAGGCTGAAGAAGTAGAAGAACCCGAGGAAACAGAAGAACCCGAAGAAAAACCGGAAAAGAAACCAATCACAGATTTGAAACCTGACGGAACTCCGTATAAAGTTGGCGAAATAATGGGCGACGTTATGAACACTGACATTGTAGCGTATATCAACGGTCAGGCAATCCCTACGCATAACGTGAACAACAACACGTATGTCTGCATAGAAGATTTGATGAAGTACGGCTTCGCGGTAGAATGGGACGCTAAAGCAAGAACTCTGAAAGCTGACTGGAAAGGCACGCCGTTCAATCCGATTAAGTTTGAGCAATCGACAGAAAAACCCGGTACGTTCAAATGCAATTATTTATGCACCGATATAACAACATACGTAGCGGGCGAAGAAGTTCCTGCGTATAACATCAACGGTGAAACGCTTATACACTTCGATGTACTTGGACAGTACGGCAGACTCTTATGGAACAATTCGGCAAGAGTATTAATGCTTGATATTAAATAATTAGAAGTAAAAAACGTAAAGGGCGGATTAAATCCGCCCTTTAATTTTTTATTTACTTTTAAAATTTTATTTTATCTTGCTCTTACTTTTCTGACAGTCAGAACTGCCGCGCCGGCTAAAGCAACCAATATAATCGGGAAGAGTAAAGAATCGCCTGATTTCGGATTGCCTTTGTCGTCTCCGCCGCCATCGTTATTTACTGCTACTTCACCGCCGCCTTCAGGCGCTCCTGCGTCGTCTGCAATTTCTTCGGGTGTTCCTGCGTCGTCTGCGGGAGCTTCACCGCCGCCGGGAGGGGGAGGTGTTCCGCCGTCGGGTGCGGGTCCGGTATCGCCGCCTGCGGGTGCGCCGCCGCCTATGTCTATGCCCAGAGCTTTGAGAGCGTTGTTAGCCGCGTCTTTGCTCGGGAACTGCGAACAATCGTATTGTATTCCCTGATAATTGTTTTCATTCGCGTTAAGTTCGTTATTTACTTTATCGGCTATGAAATAATACTCGTCCGCTTCCATTCTGCCGTGATACCATACCCACTGGACGCATAATTCGTCGCTGTCGTCCCTGCCGTTGTTAAAGATAATCATGTTGAAATCTTCTTCGAGGTCCGGTCCGTCGGTTTCCAGTGAATACGAGTACCAGCCGTCGGCTTCTTTTGTCATGTCGAATTTTTCCCAGCCGCCCCAGCCTTTGTCGCCCCACATTATCTGCGGATTTTCTGCTATTTCGCCGTAAGTGTCATAGAAATAAACGGTGATGTTGGCTGACGCGCTGATTGCGAGCGCGCCCATGAGAATAACTATAAACGTCAGAGTTAATAATTTTTTCGTCATAATAATTTTCTCCTAAAATTTAAAATTTAATTTTTTAGGGGCGGGCCTTGTGTCCGCCCTTACTAACAACATCATAATTTGAGGGCGGATATGGAATCCGCCCCTACATTTTTATCACATGTCTAACTACGCTCTTGTTCTTACTTTTTTTGTCACTACAAACGCGCCCGCGAGAACTGCCGCGAGAACCATAAACATTACCGCGCCATCGCCTGTCTGGGTTGCTTTCGGCACTACCGCTGCGACTTCTGCGTCTGCTTCTTCTCCGCCGCCTACTGCTGCTTCGGGTTCGTCAGCCGCTGCTCCGGCGGGAGCTGCGACAAGCGTCATGTTGCCCAGATAAGCAGGATTCTGCCATCCTTGGTTACTGTCGTCGTTCCAGTCTAAACAAGCGGTTCTTCCTTCATCTTCCGCGTTGTCGTTGACCTGCGCGTCCATACCTATCATTATGCCTTCTTCCAGGGTGAAACCAAATTTTGCGCAATTAATCGCGAGTTCTACGATATAACCGTTCGCGCCGTTGTCTACAACCGCAGTCGTCAGCGCGCTTTCGTCCCATGAACTGGATTGTTCATTAAAAGAAATTTCCTGAGCGGCATCTCTGAATACAGTAAACCTAAACTGATGCTCTTCCTCGTATGCGTCAGTCTTTAAGTTCTGTAAATCAAACTTACCCTCAATGCCGTCTTTCTGGTGAGCGTCGTTATGCTCGTAAAAAGGCGTGGTATCCGGCACTTCATACAGCATATAAATATTAGTTTCGTCCCACATTACTTTAAATGTTGCCCTTACTCCCGTATCTTCTGGGCCGTCTGTGAAAATTCCGATAGTATATGCCGTTGCCGTTGCCCATACGTCGTCGATAATTCCGTCGATTATGGGGGCTGTGGTAGCTTTTACCGCTTCGCCGTATTGCGTTACTTCCGACTCTGATTCTTTTGCCATTGCCGTGATTGCGAGGGTAGAGACCATTGCTAAGAGTAATACAAATGCTATAACTTTTTTCATAAATTCCTCCAAAATTTAATTTTTTATCCAGCGATTATACACCGGGTTAAAATCCGGCGAGGTCCGCTGTTTATATTGTACACATATATTATAACACTTATTTAAAAAAATGCAATAGTTTTTTCAAATTTTTTTCAGAAAACAGGGATTTTTTTTCACATCATTTAAAAACCGTATTATTTTTATGATAAACTTCGACTTTTTTTATAAAATAATCGTCAACAGCGTATTTTAAGCTTACGGCTTTTATTATATTTTCGGGATTTAAAAACATTTCTAAGTTTGTTTTCAGCACAACGTCAATCATTTCTTCGGATATAACAAGCTCGCAGATATAATCTTTCAGATTTATAATAATCCCGGGTTTTTTTTCAACAGATATATCGCCCTCAAATAATTTATCCAACCCGCCGGGCCCGAATCCGCTTGATTTTAAAAATATATTATATCTTGTGCGGTCTATATATTTAAAAGCGTTTTCCGGTTCGTAAACTTCAAGTATATTTATGCCTTGAGGGAACGCATTTTTAATTTTTTCAAAAATCTGCGTTTCCGTTTCGTATGTTTTAATATCAACAAATTCGCACAGGCTTTCCACTCCCAGAGAAACAGCCGAAGCGAACGTTATTTTAGGGCGCGGGTTAAACCCCTCGGAGTGCGCGGCTTCTACGCCTGCCCGTGCAAGCGCGCGTGAAAGCAGCCTGTTTAAATCAAGGTGCGATATATATTTCGCAAGCCCCGTTTTTTGGAATTTTATTCTGTATGATTTATAATTTATCAAAGCAATCCCTCCCATTAACGGAGTTAATGCCACAGTTTGCGCATTGTTCGCGGCAATTATTCGTCGTTTCGCCGGACTTCGCTTTTTTATTTTCCGAGATAAGAAAATCTTTTGATACGCCCGCGTCTATAAAATCCCACGGCATAATCTCGTTATAATCATATTTTTTCTCGCAGTATTCTTCCATTGTCAGATTACAATTTTCAAACGCTTTCTGCCAGAGCTCGAAATTAAATAATTCGTCCCAGCCGTCGAATTTCGCGCCGAGCCTTGCGGCTTCGATTAAAACTCCTGATAATTTCCTGTCGCCTCTCGCGAAAACTGCCTCTAATTTCGAGATTTTTGCGTCGTGATAATTATATTTAATTTTATTTGAGTTAATCGCGTCTTTTAATAATCTTTGTTTTCTGAGCAGTTCGTCATACGGGTTCTGACCCTCGAAACAAAACGGGGTGTGAGCTTTCGGCACAAACGACGCGACGCTTACAGTCACTGTCAAACCTTTGTTTTTCTGTTTGTTCTCGCGCTTATAATATAAGCCCACGGCTTTTTTCGCGAGATTCGCTATTTCTATTATATCTTCGTCGGTTTCGCCGGGAAGTCCGAGCATAAAATATAATTTTATACTGCTTCTGCCGGAGTTAAACGCGATTTTTATAGTCTCTTCTATATCTTCTTCAGTCAGATTTTTATTTATTACGTCCCTCATTCTCTGCGAACCCGCTTCGGGCGCGAAAGTTAACGTACTCTGACGCACTCCCGACGTTTTGTCTAATAATTCCTGCGTAAAAGCGTCGATTCTCATTGAGGGCAAAGATAAATTCACGTTTGCTTTATCCGTCCAGCATGTGAGCTTACTTGTTAAATCAATTAAGCCCGTATAGTCGCTTATAGATAACGACGCGAGCGAAATTTCGTTATATCCGGTGTTTTTATAAGTTTCGAGCGCGGCTTGATTTAATTTTTCAGGCGAACGCTCTCTTGTGGGTCTGTAAATAAACCCCGCCTGACAGAAACGGCAGCCCCTTATGCAGCCCCTGAAAACTTCGAGAGTTATCCTGTCGTGCACAACGTCGATATTCGGCACGACGGGATTTACGGGAACATACGCTTCGTCAAAATTTCTGACTATGCGTTTTTTCACAATATTACACAAAGACGGCACGTAAACTCCTTCGATTTTCGCGCACTCACGTAAAAATTCTGATTTATTTTTATTTTTTTTATATAGTTCCATAAGTTCTACAAGAACTTCTTCGCCGTCGCCGATTACAAACAAGTCAAAAATATCGGCTAACGGCTCAGGATTATAAGCGCACGGACCGCCGCCTATAATCAACGGGAAATCTTTGCCGTGGCGGTCGTTTGCCAAGACGGGTATGTTCGCTAAATTCAGCATATATATAATATTAGAGTAGCACAGTTCGTACTGCAAAGTAAAACCGAGAAAATCAAAATCTCTCAAACTGTCGCCGCTTTCGAGCGCGTATAAATCAATATTATTTTGTTTAAGCTGTTCAGCCATGTCTTCTGCGGGGGCAAAAGTCCGTTCGCACCAGATATAATCAAGCGAGTTTAAAATCCCGTATAATATTTTTATGCCCAGATTTGACATGCCTATTTCGTACATATCCGGAAACGCGAACGCAAATCTAATATCAACTTCTCTTTTATCTTTGATTATCTCGTTGTATTCGCCGCCGGTATAGCGCGCGGGTTTCTGGACTTTACGCAGAAATTTTTCGTATTCTTTTTTTATCATTTTATTTCCTCATATATTCTATATAACATAATACAGTCAAAATCCAGAACGTATGAACTGCCCTTTGTCCTGAACAAAAAAATTAACAGCAAAATATCGTGCGCGGCAAAATACGCGCACACAAAACTCGCGAGGACAAATATAAAATCCCCGATTATAAGCGATACTATATAGGGCGCAATCCCGATTATTAAAATATATAACGCAAGGCACAACTGATATTTCCTGACTTTTATGGGTTCGGTACTTCGGCAGTAGGGCTTCTGGGTTTCTTTTATTATTTTGAATTTTACGCTGTCAAATCCGCTCTCGGCAAAAACAGAGAGCAAAATTGATTTTGCGATAATAGCTGCGCCTAAAATTATAAACACGCCCACAGCCAGTATCAAAATCTCGAGCAGAAAAGTCGTCTTGAAAACCGCGGCGAAAATATTCGCGTAGTCGCGCCGCAAAAGATAAATTGCAATTTCAATCGCATAGAGCGGGAACATGAGCAGAAACGAATAAAAATTAGCTTTTTTCGCCGTCATGAATTTTTCTGTTATATTATATTTATCTTTATCGGCATTTTCCGGCAAAATATACAAACCCTTTCATAAATAATAATTATATTTATAATATTATAACGCAAAAAAATAATTAATTCAACAGTTATTTTAAAAAAATATTTACAATTCAGAATAGAAATTTAACCGTCTATATAATATAATTAAATTTGGATATGTATCATATATTTAACAATAAAAATAATTTATGGAAAATGGGGTTTTAAAAAATGAGCGTGCGCATTAAAATTTTCGGGGCTTTCCTGCTTATTATAGCAATGGGAGTGTCTCTCGTGGTAGTGAGGGCGGTTTCGGTAAACAGCATGATAAAAGATATTAATACTCAGCATAACCTTCAGAAAGAAGCCGCGTCGTACCGCGACGAATTCATGGCTAAAATCGCGGCTAACGTTCCGGCGGAGTTCAAAAAAGACATAGAGGACTTCAGCCAGAAGTCAAAAAATTATGACAATTCGCTTTATACTTTGGGCGAAAACGTCATAGAAGCGGGAAATTCGGGTTCGAGGCTCGGCATAATCGTGGCTGTCCCCACTATTTTAGTTTGTTTTCTCACGGCTTATATTATTTCGACGTGGATTTCTAAAAAGATTTACTGGTACGACGATATGCTCGACCATCTTCCGATTCCGCTGTCTGTCACGGACAATAACATGAAATGCACATTTATCAACAGACCCGTTGAAGAAATGCTCGGCGTGAAGCGGTCCGACGTGCTGGGGAAATACTGCGGCGACATCTGGAAAGCGGGGATATGCAACACGCAGGACTGCGGCATAGACTGCCTGCGCCGAGGCAAATTATCTACGGTGTTTGAGCAGGGCGGGTTTATTTTTAAAGTTGACAGCGCGTATCTTAAAGACGCGCATAATAAAAACGTCGGGCACGTCGAAGCCGTCCAGAACATAACGGAGCTTATGAAAACCCAGAACGAGCAGTCCCAGCTTATAAATAATATAAAAGCGATAAGCGATACTTTCATAAGCGTTTCGACGGAACTGTCAAGCGAAACCGAAACCAACGCCGTAACTGCGGGCGAAGCATCGAGCCTTGCCGGGACAATAAAGTCAAACGCGGAAAAGAGTTCAAAACAGATGCAGAAAATGATGCAGGCGGTAGAAGAAATCACCGAAGCGAACCGGGCAATCGTAAACGTCACAAAAGCCATAAACGATATTGCGCGCCGCACGAATATACTCGCGCTGAACGCTTCGGTCGAAGCGGTCAGGGGCGGAGAACAGGGAAGGAGCTTCGCGGTAGTCGCGGAAGAAATCAGAAATCTCGCGACGCAGAGCGCGGTTCAGGTGCAGGATACCGAAAGGCTGATACAGAATTCGATTGAAAAAGCGGCTCTCGGCGCTGAGCTTGCAAACGTTACGGCGGGAACTCTGGACGAAATAGTCGCGAGTATTAACTCGAGCGCAGAATTAATCAACGAAATCGCGAAATCTTCAGAGACACAGAAAAGCTCGATTAACCATCTGCACAGCGGGGTCGAGAAAATCGCTGTGATACTTGATACATAATTATTTTTTATATTTTGTTCACGATACATACATTGACTCGAACACCGTGTAACGTTTTATACTTAATCTAACAGGCTAACAGGAAACTGAAAGGGTAAAAAATCATGGAGTTAATAAGTATAAGGCAGGTTTCAACAGATTACGGTATTTCGAGAAGAATGTTGTGCTATTATGAAAAAATCGGGTTATTAAAAAGCTCGCGCATAGATAATTATGCGTACAGGCTTTACGATAAAGACGCGCTCAAATGCCTGCAGCAGATTATTATCCTGCGCAAGCTGCAAATCCCGATGAAGCAGATAAAATCAATATTGAATAACCAGAACGCAATCGAAATTATCGAGATTTTCAGGCAGCACATAGACGGGCTTGACGAACAGATAACGGCGTTGTCCACGGTCAAATCTATATTGTCGAGTTTGGTTGCCGAGTTGCAGGAAAAAGCAGATATACATTTGAAACTTGATTTGCTGAATGATAAGTCCATGCTTGCCGTTGTCAGCGCTCTTTCATTTTCCGAAAATAAAATTAAGGAGAATGTATCAATGAATGAATTAAACAAAGCAAGCGAAACTTTAAGCAAGCCGGAGGACAAAGACGTCAGGATAGTTTACCTGCCGCCTATGACAGTAGCCGCTTCTTACGTTTCGGGTGAATTTGAATGGGGAGTAGGACCGGAAGCCACCAGTAAAATCGAACAATTCGTATGGGATACCGGACTTTTGGAAATCAAACCCGACGCCAGAGGAATGGGCTTTGACTGCACAAAAGAAGATTTAAGCCCCGAAATTGTAAAAAAGCCGACGGCATATGAAGCATGGGTATCAATTCCGTATGATATGGAAGTAAAGCCGCCTCTGGTTAAAAAGACTTTCGGCGGAGGAATGTACGCCGCTCACGTATTAAGAGACTGGAATTTTCAGCAGGACTGGCATTTGCTCGAGGAATGGGTTAGAACAAGCCCAAGATATGAAAAGCGCGGAGGGCCGTGCCTTGAGGAAATACTAAATTATCGCAACATGATGCAAAAAGGCGCGCAAATGGAAGACACGCAGCTTGATTTGCTGCTGCCTGTCAAGGAAAGAACTCAATAGCTGACAAAGGGCGGGAATAACCCGCCCTTTTTTATGCTTAGTCTAAACAGGTTTCGCTTTTTCTTTCGCGCTCTTCGCCCTGCCCTGAATTTCGGGCACGGGGGGAGCGTCGTTTTTCTTGATATGCGTTTTACGGTTGCTTTCTGTTCCGTGGGGTTCTTTGGGGTCGGGACGCCTCATTCCGGCTTTTGCCATTTATTATCACCTCGTTTTATTATTTCTGCAAAACCGCTTGTTTATACAATAAAAATTCATTAAGGCTTGATATTACATTCAAATATAAATATTATAATAGTGGTGAAAATATAAATATTACGCAGGTTATATATACGAAATGTGGCCTGAATCAAACACGGACGGAGTATAGAAGGAGAGTTTTATGGATTCTTTTATGGAAATGGGAACTTCGGGCAGACATAATGAAATACTCAATGAGGTAGGGGGCAGGTTATTTGGCTTAATTGAACGAAACAGGAAAATCCGTATATGGCGTGAGACTTATCCGTTAGTTTATTGGGGTAAGAGAGCAGAAATGGACACATTATCTTTAGTAGATATAAGTCAAATTGAAGATATAGAATATTTTAAAGAAGAAACAATGACTATTTTACGCCGCGTTGAGCCTGATTTTATGCTGTTTGACAAAAACGCTTATATTGAGAACGACACCAAAAACAAGAATCGTACAAAAGTGGCGGGTTTTCCAGACCTTGTAATTGAGGTATGGTCTGAAGAAAATAAACCGGCTGACAGAGAGTTTAAAAAATTTCTATATTCGACTTCTCCCGTGACAGAGCATTGGTATATAGAACAAGATTCAAACGATGTTGAATGTTTAATCGGCCAGAATATTTTGCCCCCGCAAACATTGAAAAAATTGCTACGAACGCAAAGCGGTATAGAAATTGATTTAAGATATATGGCGATATGATTATATTATGACGTAGAAAATTTATATTTTGTACGGGAGAAATTTTTATGGAAGATAATCGTTTCGCATCAGTAGGTGCAATCGTTTTGCGCGATAA
>Ga0082212_10008450_pt1 | contig 13433 bp, 9 predicted proteins | sample TergutNt197P3_FD_71548 | JGI IMG/M metagenome (GOLD analysis project Ga0082212, IMG submission 71548) | Neocapritermes taracua P3 segment gut microbial communities from Petit-Saut dam, French Guiana - Nt197 P3 | ecosystem: Host-associated > Arthropoda: Insects > Digestive system > Gut ... | reverse complement strand
ATAAGGTTGATCTTCCCTTCAAAAAATACGATCACATATTGGACATAAATCCTTGCAACATAAATGATTAAGCCATCTTTTTCGACAATTACATTGCGCTGCCATAGTAGGGTGAGGGTGTCATGTCAAACCCATTCAGAAAACGCTCAAACGATGTCCGATTGCCTTACCAACTGGTAGCAAATCCGCCGCTGCCGCTAAACAGGGTCTGGCGACCATTTTCATAAAGGTCGGCACCCAGGAAAATTCGTGTGCTGTTCCGATCCATGTTCAGAGCAAAACCGAAGTTGAACCAGTCCCGCTTCGGATCCGTGCCGCGAATCGTGAACGCCGTGTTTTGCGCATAGTAGTTGTTGCCGCCCGGATTGGCAAACCGAGCAGTGAACGTCGAATACTTGTCATTAAATTCATGGAACCACGCCGTATTGGCGGTGAGAGCGACTTGTCCCCACTTGAACCCTACCGGCATCGAACTTGCCCGAACTCCGACGGCTCCCCGGAAACTTTCCGTCGTGCCTTTTTGTCCCAGTAAACCGACCCCCGCATATTGTCCCGTCTGATCCCACATCGTTTCAGAAAATTTATCATGCCACACGCTTGCCGCATGGAAACTCGCATACGGCTGAACAGTTGCATAATAGACCGGAATGTCAATACCGCGTTCAAAATACAACGTTCCAACGGTGCCGTTGTACTTGCTGGACGCTCGATGTCCAACGGTATCCAGATACCGCTTCGTTTTGTAGTTATCCGAACCGAACCCTCCTGAGAGGAGTCCATAACCGAAGTACATTTCTTGGCGCAGGTACATTCCGACCATGACATTCGTAAGATCGGTATTTTCACGCACTCGTCTCTGGGTCACATCACCGGTTGCCGCCGAGAGCCATGCACCGACCCGCGTTCCCGTCCACAGGGCACGGTCAACACCAGCGACCACCCCGCCGAAAGACTGCTTGTATCCACTGGCGTTCCCGTCGGATGCGGTGTTACCTCCGATACCAAACAACGTTCCCCATCGGGTATAACGTAACGGTGCGATTGCCTGACCGCGAATCGCATTGTTCGGATTGCCATACATGGAAAACTTGAACACATCGCTTCGCAGCACATCGGCAATGGTTCTATTGACTACACCGATGTTGTGCAGAGAGGCGGTTCCAATATTGGCGTAGGAAACTCCCGACAATTCATTGAGTGCTTTGAGAGCCTTCGGACTGATCTGTCCCCGATGGTCGGTATAGCCGGGGTCATTCTCGCTGACACCGTCCAATTGTGCGAGCATGTTCCACAATGCGCTATTCGTCTTCACGGTAGTACTGATCGTATCAATGTACTTCGCGACGGCAACCTGATTGTAGGTCTTGGCATACGGTTCGTAACTGTACGCCCGCTGAACTTCAAGCCAATAAAACTGGTTATCCGGCGACCAATGTTTACCGGCAATATATCGTGTGCCGTCCCAACTTCCATAGACGGGCATCAGGTCGAGAACCGAACCGGGGGTGCCGCTGCCGTCGCCGTAAAATTCGGTTTCAATGTGCAGGTCGCCCGGTCCATCAGTGGCAAGGAAAAGGTACTGTTTGCCGACTTCCATATTCGTGTAGGCAGTCGTATTGACTTCACCGCCGGCAATCGCTGCGATTCCATTGGTAACACGGATAACATCGCTGGGACTCCGAAGGCTGATCGTTCCCCGCTCGTTTCGGAAATTACCATTCACGGCGAGACCTCCGCTAATGATCCCTTCGCTCTCGTTTCTAAATGAACTGCTCGTATTTGCAACGAATACCATTCCTTTTCCCGAAATGGTGCCATTATTGATGAAATCGCCGAACGAACTGATCGTTCCATTGTTGATGACGAATCCTTCGTTCATAATCGTCGTTTCCGAACTCAAGAGTCCATTCACGGTGATGGTTCCGAAGTTTTCCACAACGTGTCCCGAAGCAACCGCACCGCGATCAATCGTCAAACTCGCCGAACCAAAGCCGGGAATACCGGGGAAAAAGGGAAAATCGGGAAAATCGGGAAAATCGGGGATACCGGGAAACGCTGATGCGGAGCCAACTCTCAAAAACCCTTTTCTGGCGGTGAGGAGACTGAATCCGCCGTCGATGTCGCCTGTGATTTCAACATCGAAATGAGCGGTCAAGGCTCCGACATCAATGAGTTCTGTACCGGTATCGAGGTAAAGACTTTCACTTACGGTAATCCCTTCAATGTTTTCCAATACCCCCGCATTGTAGAAATCCCCAAGGGTGGAAATCGTAGTGAAATTCATAATCTTACCATAGTTTTCGATACTGACTCCCTCTTCGACAAACATGTTGGCATCCGTTGCTTTGCCGACATGGAGGTTCGCGTAGGTATCTTGCAACACGATTTGCCGGACATTGGGCGTTCCGTCCGCATTATACGTCCACTCGATATGCTCGGAACTAAAACCATCAATTTCACCCGTGAGATCATTCACGAGCGAGTAGGAAACGTTGATCGCAACGTCAATATCGCTGATGATGCCCGAATTATAGAGGTTTGTAACATTGAGGACACCAATGTCCGTAATCATCCCGGAGGTTTCAATCGGAATACTTTCATCAAAAATTTCAGTTTTCTCCCGTATCCTGATACTTTCCGAACCGCCAGTAGGATTAGGAATACTGGAAGAGGGCAATGTCGCTAACTCCGAGGTAGGACCGCCGATATTCATCAAAATACCCGACTCATTCGAGCCGACGGAGATGATGTCAATTTCACTAATATGCCCTTCGTTATACAAGCCGTGAAACGTGGGCTGACCGGGGGTGTGTTCTGCACTGAATATGCCCATCACGTTGAGAACACTTGCCGCGTCTTCATATTCCCCCGTGAGCATGACCCCGCCGCGAATGTTTGCCCGACGACCGTGAATGGTATTGTAGGGCTTACTGTCGTCAATACCCCCGGGTCCGGTGCCCATGTGGGTGTAAGACCCCGTAATCATGCTGTTGGCATCGTTAAATAAACTGCCGTGAATGTTAAATTCATCGAAACCGGCAATCAAACCGCCATACGTACTTCCTCCTTCTGCCAATTCTGTGGTGTTAAACACACTCCCCCAAACCTGGATGCGTCCCGACTGGTATTGCATCGGATGTTCCCAGAGATCGACAATGTTGGAGTGGCGGAACCAATGCCCACCGACCAATGTTGCCCCTCGGTTGTACAGACTTCCGTCAACGACGATTTCGTTATAGTTCATAATCGTCGCACGATCGAGGTTATACAAATTCCCACCAACGTGCATGCAGTTCAACATATCACGGGACACATCACCCGACAATAGGAGATTCTGATAGGCATATAACTCCAGATCAGCAGTGACCATTCCGTTGATGGTGGCATTAAGCCCGATGTTCGTCAAATTGCCCGACGTTTTGATCTGGGCATCGTAAATGATCCCCCAAGCATCATCTTGTCCGGCGCGGTCATATCCGCCGCCAGTACTATTCCTTTGACTCCAAGAACGTCCATCATTATAGATACTTCCGGCACTGATTTCCCATCTGCCCGCACTTATCGCTCCATTACTAGAATCGATACGTATTTCTCCAGCGTTATAAAGTTCCCCACCCACCTCTATGATATTCGGAGCACCGACGTAATAACCATAACCGTTTCCATCATAAACGATTTTGTAAGACGCAACGGCTCTGATGCTCCCATCGAAGTATTGGATCAAATCACCGCCAACAGTAATTTCGAGTCCCCCTACTGCCTGACCTGTATCACCGAATATGAATTGCCCCATTATAATTTCTGCCTCTCGCCGCTGTCTGATAGAATTATCGGGGTTTATGTAGCGATTATTGCCGTTAATGAGATCATTAGCAACGTTAATATACCCCACACCAAAACCGGTATTTGTCAGTTGCGTTTGAATCAAACCATAGTTGTAGAGGTAACCTGCATTAATGGTTTCAACGTGGAGGATTTGCGCTCTACCATTGTCAGCGGAGGGACCGGAGTTGTACAACGCTCCAGAAACATTCAATTCATAAATAAACCCATTGGTGGTGGCGAGACCGATATTCGCCCCCGCGTTGTTGTATGCGTCGGACAGAAAGTTGACCCTGTCGATACCATAGATTTGCCCGCCGGCAAGGTTACTAACGGTGCCTTGAACGGTAAGTTGCCCCAATAGATAGATGTCCCCGCCGTCGTTTGTCAAACTTCCGCCTACCCACCAATGATCCCATCCTCTGGAATTGGGGGTAACGTTAAAAACACCGCGTACGCTTCCTCCCTGTAAAAGCAATCCGCCAGCGGTATAGCGGTTGCCACCGGAGACGTTGTCTGCATTCGCATAAAGGTAGGCGACTGGAGCACCATTCGGAACAGCGGGAGGACCCGGGGGACCTGGAATTTGCCCGTCGCCGCCGTACTGCCCATCATAGAGTGGGGTCCAGGACTGATAGGGGTTCATCCCATAAACCCAATCTGCTCCATCCCAATAATAAACGGCGCCGCCGATTCCATCTGCCCAGTTACCGCTATTCAGGTCGGGCGGTTGGGCGTAGGTAACGGCGGGAAGAGCGAACAAGAGCATGCAAACGAAAACGAGGCGCACTATTCCTGCGCAACGGAGCCGGGAGTTCTGCCGGACGATTCCCTCTGTGGACTGGGCTGGGGCAGTTAAATGTGTGTAATCCCGAACTGACTTGGACATCGTTTTCGACTCCTTTCGACCTAAAAAATGGGCTTTCCTTGCGTGGAAATAGCCTACGTCATTCGGGGTATCGAACATTTTCCCTTGCCGGGAACATTGATTTTGGCTTGCCCGCCCCATTTAGAGCGGAGGAGACTATCAAATTCGGCACAATGCCTAGAACCGGCAGAATCGGTACAGGTTAACATGGGAGAAAAGAGACAACAAAGGTAGGCAATTGACCGTCGGGCGATTGTGTGTAAATCGGCGATCGACCGCCAGATATGAAATTTTTCGGCGAAAACCCCATTGCAGGGATCAGCGGAGTGTCTGTATATTTCGAGCAGTAATGTGCCGAGAACGCAACTTGCCCGGCTTCTCGTAATAACTAACAATGCCATTGATTCCCACAAACTGACCAACATACGGCGACAAATCCAAATTTGCCGTGGGAGAAATGAGGCATATTATCTGCTCCTTTTCATCGACCACCGCATACGGCGGATGTCCTTTCGGAAGCGGATCAAACTCACCCAACCGCCCCACTATGTCGTAGTTGCCCACATTGACCCCAGCCTGGAGGGAAAGTGAATGGCTTTGTGCCGCCGTCGGGGTGTATGCCGGTACGATGGATTGTCGCTGCGGAGTCAACGTTCCTGTATTTCCTGTCGTTTTGGGAAATAAAGGCGAAAAGTTTTGTTTTGGGCTCCCGGATACTGGTCGCCGCAACGGCAATTCTCGTCGAACAGAGCGAGTTCGCTGCAACGATTCGAGTAAATGGTATGTTTTTTCAAGATCGTGGTCGCTCGGGGCAATCTGATGCAGTTCTTCTGCCCGCTGAATCAACATGCCAAACACATCATCGTCGGTCGGTCGAGTCATCGCAACGTAAGATTCACGTTGCAGTTCGTTAAACGCCTTCTGAAACGGATCGACCAGGGGGGCTCTATCATACGTGATCATGGAAGGATGCGCCGAAGCAATTTTCGGAATGGGAATCGTGCGTTCCGGTTCCGTGACCTTCGGCAATTCGGGAATTTCCGAATCCATTGCATCGTACCGAACCTGTAAAATGGATTGAGAGAGTGCGGACTTGTGTATCCATCGGAATTCGCCGCTTGGCGGGGCAATTTTGAGCCAGACCGGACTGACGGAATTCTCCGGCATTTCTCGGCGTTCAAGGATGAAGACGGTCTCCCCTTTTTTGAGAGTTACTTGAACGGTTTCGCAATCATCGGAATCGTTGCTACCGATACGTGAGGCGAGTCCATCGGCAAGCACGTTGCCGAGATTTCCGGTATCCACGTCAACATACTGGGCACTGACCCACGAAAAACTTCCGATGGGAGGACGGATCGCACACCAATCGTCTTGTTCGTAATAGACTTCGACTTTATCGCCGGTTTGGAGTTGCAAGACCGGATAGAATTCGATACCGGGTCCGCTACGTACCGCCACACCGTCTGCGGTGATAAGGGCAGTGTACTGTCCAGCCGCCGACAATGGGGAAAAACTGAAAATTAAAATGAGCCAATAATTTATGTACCGCATGATTCCAAGGGTGCCGAAACAAACGGACTCCGCTGGACGATAACGAAAAACCGTAAATGAGGCAAGAGCAATTTTGCGGATTGCTGAAACGTCCCATTTAGGAAACCTCAAATAATTTCCTTTGCGCTATCAGCAGTAAGATATTAACCACAAAAGGCGCAAAGAAGAGGACAATCAAAAAAGGGAATCTGAACGAAATTTTGAGGTTCCAAACCTCAAATACCGTCGTTCCCGGTACTCCGGCATACAATTTCCGGCGTAAAATGATTCCATGTTTCCGGTAGCGGTGCATCAAGCGTAACCGGTTGCCGAGTCATCGGATCACAAAAGGAAATCGACAACGCATGCAGCGCAATCGACCGGCAACGTTCTTCTTCAAAATGTTCGTCGAAAGGAATCGACGAACCATACATGGCATCGCCGAGAATGGGATAGCCGCGAATGGATGATTGCAACCGAATCTGGTGCATTCGTCCCGTTTCGAGTTCAATTTCTAACAGCGTTGCCGGGATATTTTGGAACGTTAACTGTCGCAAAACCGTATAATGCAAAACTCCTTTCCGTGCGTCGGGATGGTGTTCGGGTACGATTTCTCCTTGGGGAACATCGGGAATCTTTCGCATGAAATCGATCCAAGTGCCGGTATTCGGTTCCACCATACCAGCAACGACCGCCCAGTAACGTTTTTTGACTTCCCGCTTTTCAAACTGCTTGGCGAGCCGATGCGCCGCTCTCGAATGTTTGCCGAATAGAATAACTCCTGATACTGGTCGATCCAAGCGGTGTGGAATGCCAAGATACCCGTTTTCGGGGCGTCCCTCATGTTCACAGAGATATTTTTTGACTCGGCGTTCTAGTGAATCGACCCAGCGCGGAGCCTGTGTCAACAATCCCGCCGGTTTGTTGATCGCCAAACAAGGTCCCTTTTCGTACAGAATATCAAAGCCCGACATCTCATACAGAATAGACGCGTTTTTCCAATTTACAAGAACCCACGATGTGGGTGCAATCAAGTTTTGTAGGCACATTTAGCCCGGATAATTCATAGGGCATTTTTATATTAGGCTCGCCATGATGTATTATATCCGGCGGTGGGTAATACAATCGCATTCCGTTAGGAATGTATCTTTTGGTAGAACACGGAATGCCGCACGTTCGGATCCGTGGGAACCCCGGGGCGACCCGATCTGCACTTCTACCGATTCATTCCCAGAGGCTTCTTGCAGAATCAACGCCCGTGTGGTAGCATGGGCGATGTCCCTTTATATTTAGGTGAAGAAACGCATGGACATCGTTTACAAAGGCAAAACAAAGAATGTACTGAAAAATGAGGCAACCGGTGAATGGTTCCTATTTTTCAAGGACGACGTTACCGGGGAAAACGGAGTTTTTGATCCCGGCTCGAACACCGTGGGAGGGAGTGTTCTCGGAAAAGGAACAATCGGGCTGACCATTTCCAAATACTTTTTTGAACTGATGCAGAAAAATGGTATTCCGACCCACTATTTGGATGCCGACATTGATAACAATTTGATGAAGGTGCGTCCCATCACGGTTCCCAAATTGGAGTTCGTTCTACGCTATTTTACGGCGGGGAGTATGTGCCGCAGGTTTACACTGGAACAAGGAATCCCCTTTGACCCTCCGTATCTTGAAGTTACGCTCAAAGATGACGCACAAGGTGACCCGTTGATCAGCGAGCGGCTTTGCCTGATGAAAGGAATGTTGAAAGAAGGACAGTATCAGGAAGCGTTGAACCTTTTAGTCAAGGCGGGCAGTGTCTTGCGGGAAGAACTCAAAAAACTTGAATTAACGTTGATTGATTTCAAACTCGAATTTGGTTTTGACACAGACGGAAACATGTGCATTGCAGACGAGATCACCCCAGACATCTGGCGTGTCAAAGATGCTTCAGGCTACATTCCCAACCAAGTTGAGTGTGCCGGGCAAATCATGAAAACGTTCCAATGACCCTTTTCTTTCACGCGGGACACTCTTTGGCGAGTCGCCTCAAAACTTTGGAAACAATCGGCTTCGGCAAAAAATTTGCGAACGTCTGTTCGTCTGCAATCGGGGCAATTTCCTTGATGAGCGCACTGGATACGTGTGCTAATTCACCATCAGCAATCATAAAGAGCGTTTCAATATCTGGTGCCAATCGGCGGTTTGCCATCATCATTGTCAACTCTGCTGGAATATCCGTGATCGGACGCACTCCGCGAATCATTATTTTTGCGCCGAGTTGTTGAACGAACTTGACCGTCAACCCTTGATATGTTTGCACTTCGATATTGTTCAAGTGAGCCGTTGAAAGTTGAATTAATTCGACTCTTTCGCCCGCCGAAAAGAGCGGTTGTTTGTCCAAATTGATACCGACTCCGATCACGAGCCGATCAAACAACCGACTTGCCCGCTGCACAATATCCAAGTGCCCTAAGGTAAAAGGATCAAACGAACCGGGATAAACTGCAAAGAGGGACATTTTGAGGAGTTAGTGGTTATGAGTACAAAAAAACGGCCATCGATGCCGAACCGATGACCGTATCTAGGAGCGAGGCACTCTACACTATCTTGTTATCACCGTCGAAAGGTCAAACAAGTACAGGGTCCTCCACTTCCAGGAGACGTATTCCTTGTTTTTGTTTTACGGCAACCACGCCGCGTACAAATTCTCTAAAAATTCCGATATCCAGTGCCGTCGCCGACGGACTTTCTGGATGAAATTGCGTACCCAGGGCGAGCCAATCCTCGTCAAGTGACTCGATCATCTCAATCACTCCGTCGGGACAACGCCCTGTAACGAGGAAACCGGATGCAACGTCATCAATCGCCATGTGGTGATTACTGTTGACCCGAATGTCGTTTTCTCCATAGACGCGTTCGGCAAGCGAATCCGGCTCGATCACCAACCCGTGCCGATGGTTCGGGTCCATCGCATCCCGGTGGGGAAGAGCCTTCGGCAAGTCTTCCGGGATATGCAGGTACAACGTTCCGCCCTGGGAAACATTGAGCAACTGCATGCCCGTCCCGATGCCGAGAATGGGCAGTTGGTGTTCCGCCACCTTTTCAATCAGAAACCGATCAAATGTTTCTCGCCGCTCGTCCAACAGTTTTACCGACGAATGAAGCATGTACCCATCGCGCCGGGGGTCGAGGTCACCGCCGCCGACCATTACGATGCCGTCCAGCGTGGAGACAATCTGCTCCAAGTGGGCATCAAGGTTTTTATCATCCAGATAAGGGGGTATTACCACAGGCAATGCACCCGCCTGTAGAAGGGAATCGTAGTAACCAGCAAAAATAACGCTTAGGGCAGGTACACCCTTTTGAGCAGTACGATAGTCTGTGTTGATTCCGATCAACGGCTTCCTTGGCATTCTCAATCCTCCGTGTTGAAAGCACACTCCGCCGGGAACCGCCTCTACACCAAAAACCAAACCCCTGAAGGCTAAATTTCCGATTTCTGGTCGGAAACTAGCGATTCTATGATCTCTTGGATGTAAAAAGTTGCGGCACCCTCTTGGATTCCGATTACCTCGGAAACCACGAAGTGTCCTAAATGGAAACTAATCGGCTCGTCACTGCCGAACTTGGAATGCAAGTGGGGTAAGTGTAACGTAGGAACGTGAGTCATGCAAGCGTTCCCTCTATTTTGGGGGTGTCAGACTCTGATACTACTAGATGTAGTTAATTTGGGATGCATATTCGGGTTTTGGGGAGGAAAGGTAACCCTGTTCGGTCATTCTAACTCCTTGATGACAAAAGGCTTGAGCCGATACCGCCGTTTTTGAGGGACATTTTTTCAAGATAACCCTTTATGGATAAAATACTTACAGGTTGTTAACAAAATATGCGTCTGATGAAATCCCTACGTTTTCAGAACTATTTCATTGCGGTGCGAGAAAATCGGCTTGGAAGGGAGTGGCAGAGACTTGTAATTCCGCTGTCAAAGGCAGAAATGGAGACTGTCACCGGAAAGTCCCATTACCTAGAGGTTTATGGCTCGGAAGAGTCAAAAATTACCTGTGGGCATCGAGCAGTCAAGCGGGGCGTTCAATCATCCGCTTGGTCGCCGTCTTTGATCACAAAGGTTGCCCGGAGCCGAGCGACTTCCGACGCAAGACCGGCTTGCTTTACACTGTGTAATACGTCCTCGAAATTCTTGTACGCTGCCGGGGCTTCATCCAAAGGATAACGCCGACAATTCGTCAAAATGTCGCTGTCGAAGATTTCTTGATCGACCGTTTTTTGATCCAATGTTTTTGCGGCATTGCGCCGTCCCATAACTCGTCCCGCCCCGTGATTGATACTGTACGCCGTCAATTCCGCTCCCGGCAAGCCGACCATCACGGCGGAACCCCCTTGCGGATTGCCCGGCAACAAAATCGGATGTCCCGTCGATTCAAACGGCGTGTCCCGCAATGCATGATGTCCCGCCGGAAATGCCCGGGTCGCTCCCTTGCGATGCACTAACACTGATTGATCCTTCCAATTCTCCCGCCGCACAATATTATGGCTAATGAAATAAACAAACCTCGCTTGCACATCAGGAAAAATTTCCCGAAATGCTTCCCAAACCAAAGCGTTAATCAAAAGATGATTGACCGTCGCAAAGTTGGCACCGAGTGCCATATCGTCGAAGTAGTCGTCGGCTTCGTGCGAACCGACCGGAGCATAGACCAATTCTCTATCGTTGCCGGGAAAGGGGATTTTCGCCTCCTTGAACTTCCGTTGCATAATTTTGAACTGTTCCGTCGCCAAAATGTTGCCGAAACCGCGTGAACCGCAGTGGGATAGGAAAGCGACGTGTCCATCCCTCAAACCGAAAACCTCTGCTACTCGCCGGGCTTGTTCATCTTGCTCGATGGACATGATTTCACATTCGCCGAAATGGTTGCCGCCGCCGTAAGAGCCGAACTGCGTCATTTTTTCGCCGAAGTTGCACATGAATTTTTCCTTCAAGATTCGGTCGAGTCGATGTTCCAACGCTCGAGAAGATCGGTCATGTCCGTAGTGAATCGCATCTTCGCACCGCTCTGTCCAATCGAAGGGAATGCCGAATTGTTCACAAACCGATTCCGTTGCTCCTTCGATAATGGCTTGGCGGGGTAGTCCTTTGGGAAATTGTCGTCCCTTTTTGACGTTGCGTTGTCCTTGTCCCGCACCGGTGGGGGTGCGGTTACAGATGGCTTGGATCAAAGCCCGGCGGATCGGTTTTTCTCTGATTTCTTCGGCGGGTAAATCGAACTGCAAGAGGGACATGGAACATTTTATGTCCACTCCTATGGGACCGGGAAAGACGTGCGATGGGGAAACCATGACGCAACCGATGGGCGCACCGTAACCGCAGTGGGCATCAGGATTGATGGCAACGTCGATCACCCCGGCGGCACACCGGGTATTGATTGCTTGCTGCAACGTTTTTTCATCAAATGTTGCCCGGATGGCTTCGTTGCCGATGACGGTAATCGGCGACATATCGCCGTGAACGAGTTTGGCAATCGCCGAATTGTCAGTGGGGAGAAGTTGCACAGGTGTCATTATACTATAAACGGCAAAAATGGACGTTCGTCCCAGTTTCAGGGCAGAGCCGATATTCAGTAGTTTGTAATTCTCGTTTCTTCGGGTGAAAATGAAATTGGCAAGCCTAAGTTTTTTCTGTAAAAGAGTTATGCCAAAATTAACCACACTTTTTCGGGAGAAAACCATGGGATTCGTCACGAAGGGATTCTAATACCGGATACCAACTTGTCAAACAGGACTTCCAAACATCCATTGCCGGTTTATTCGAAAAACAATGCCATAGTACCATCAGGTTGCATGGTAGGTTCGTTGCCGTCTCGCTTCGTAAAACAATATACCGGCGGCAACGGAGACGTTCAAACTATCTGCGATTCCCAGCATGGGCAGGGCGATAGCGGTGATTTCTTTGCCGCCCCACAATTCCGTCAATCCTTCGGCTTCGTTTCCTAACACAATCGCTGTCGGTTGGCAGAAATCGATAGCGGTGTATGGCACGGTATTCCCACTGCAATACGCCGCCGCAATTTGAATCTCTCTGTTTTGGAGCCAGTGAAGAACAACTGCGGACGATTCGCTGACCATCGGTATCGAAAAAACCGTTCCCATGCTACTTCGTATGGAATTAGAATGAAAGGGATCAACGAGCGAATCGGCAATCATCACGCCGTCAATTCCGGCGGCATCAGCACTGCGAAAGACTGCCCCAAGGTTGCCCGGCTTTTCGACTCCTACCAATACGGCAAGCAACGGATTGCCTTTTATCTTCGCTTCAAAAGCGTTGAGTGAACATACCGGTTCTTCTGCGACCGCAACGATTCCCTCATTGCGGTCGCCGAAGGCGATTTTTTGCATGACCGATTCCGAAACCTGATAGAGGTCGGCATTTTTGTAGGCAACGGAAGGAAGAACCGTAAAAATTTCAAGGATCCGCACACCGGCTTGAGCGGCGCGGTCCAGTTCCCGGATGCCGTCGATCAAAAATTTTCCGATGTTCCGTCGGTGTTTTCCTTCGCGCAACTTTACCGCTTCCTTGATCTTCGGATTTGACAAACTCGTGATAAGAGGCAACGGAGTCTCGGTTTCAGTAGGGAACCTCTAACGACTTCATTTTATCGAACAACGTAGTGGGAGTCAAACATTTCCACCCGTTCAAATGGTGGTGTTTAATTGGGGCAAATTGGGGTAGCGAGGAAATGGTATAAACAGTATCCTTGCCGCATCTCATTCCCTCATTCCCTCATTCCCGAACCTTTTATGACCGTCTCCCTTCCATCGAGCGCACCCGCCATCCACTGCGAAGTGGTTCCCACCAGAAGTGGTTCCCACCAACGGTTATGCCGCCAAAGGCAAATATGGAAACATGTTACAACTTTTTCGCGTTCCAATCCAATTCATTGCGCTGTCGTACTAGAGGCTATTTGGAAATAAAATACTGGAAAATCAAGGGTTCTGCGTTTCACTTTTTTGAGAAATTTGCGAAAACCCCTATGTTTTCTGAAAAGTGCCATTTTCCAAAAACAAAATTCCCATAATTTTAAACGTCTAATTACCAAATAGTATCTAAGTTTCGAGCCAATCGACGATTCGCTTTGCCGCCGAGCCGTCGCCATAAGGATTCGCCTTGCCCCGGAAAGAATCGTAAAAAGACCGATCCGTCAGAAGTCTGCCT
>Ga0082212_10008449_pt1 | contig 13434 bp, 13 predicted proteins | sample TergutNt197P3_FD_71548 | JGI IMG/M metagenome (GOLD analysis project Ga0082212, IMG submission 71548) | Neocapritermes taracua P3 segment gut microbial communities from Petit-Saut dam, French Guiana - Nt197 P3 | ecosystem: Host-associated > Arthropoda: Insects > Digestive system > Gut ... | reverse complement strand
GAAATCAAAAAAGCAGATATAAATTGTGATACTATAGAATCAGCAATTAGCCAAATAGTTGGCACAGCTCGTTCAATGGGTGTAACATTAGCAGATTAAATAAATTTGACAGATTAAATAAATCTAAAAAAATAGATATTATCAAAAAATCTGTTATCCTGATTTTATCTTAAGGAGTAAAAAATAACAAATTTATCTTAGCATTTTGATTAAAATAATTTCTCTGTTTTTTTGTTATGAGCATTTGTAGAATGCAAAATAATCTCTTTGTTGATTAGGAAAATATTTTGGTAGTCGAGGGAATAATATTTGTTCTGTCTGGAAATCGGTATAATTTATTTTAATTAGTAGTCGGTAAAAAACAGGTATTGTCCACTATGCCTATTTTTTTAGTTATTTGATTAAAAAACAATAAGTTATACTTGATTATCTTTATGTAACTTCTTAATTTAATTTTTAAAGTTATGTTTCTTGTGAAGATATTTACGAATTTTTTTTAATTTTTCATCGTATAATAAAATATGGAATTAAAATTAACTTCAGAAGAATTATTGCTTATCGGCGTGAAAATTTTGTTAATCCGACTTGCTAATTCGCAATCCATTTCGTTTGGAATGTATACTTATTTATATAGTTTTTTACTATATTTGTAGTTTATTTTAATATCATTAGGAAATAAATATGCCTGAATTTCGTTCATTTAAAGCATTTAGACCAAAGCAAGAGTTTGCTCAAAAAGTTGCAGCAAAACCTTACGATGTTCTTAACTCCGATGAAGCAAGAGAAGAAGTGAAAAATAATCCTCTCTCTTTTTTGCATATCGGCAAACCCGAAGTAGATTTAGACCCTTCTATTGATTTGCACGACCCAAGCGTCTATGCAAAAGGAAAAGAAAATCTACACAAATTAATCAACGATAAAGTATTAGTTCAAGATGATGAAAATTATCTTTATCTCTATTCACAAACGATGAATGATAGAACTCAATATGGTTTTGTTGGTTGCGTTAATTTTAATGATTATTGGAATGATAACATTAAAAAGCACGAAAAAACCCGTAAAGATAAGGAAGAAGACAGGTGCGAGCATGTTAGAATTACTAACGCTCACACTGGTCCGATATTCCTTACAATGCCTGACAATAAAGATTTGTTGGATATTATAAAAAATGTTTCTGCTAATGCACCTGATAATGATTTAGTAGATAATATGGATGTTCGTCATACTTCTTGGGTGATTAGAGATAAAAATATTTCTGATAAAGTGCAAGCAATATGCAAAGAAACAAAATATTTTTATATTGCTGATGGTCATCATCGTTCTGCTGCGGGTGCTATTGTTGGTAGAGAGAGAGCAAAAGCAAATCCAAATCATAATGGGACAGAAGAATATAATTATTATTTAGCAGTTTTATTTCCTGCTTCACATTTAATGATTATGGATTATAATCGTATTGTTAAAGACCTTAACGGAAATAGCGATGCAGATTTCTTTGCAAAACTTGAAAAAGTTTTTGATATTGAAGAACAAAAATCTCTATATAAACCCGCAAAGAAAAGTGAAATCGGAATGTATATAAATAACAAATGGTATAAATGTAATTTCAAATCGCAGTTTCTTTCAAATGACCCTGTTGAAGGACTTGATGTTTCGTTACTTCAGAACAACGTTCTTAATCCTATTCTTGGTATTGATGACCCAAGAACTAATAAACGAATTGATTTTATTGGTGGTATCCGTGGATTAAATGAACTTGAAAGAAGAGTCAATTCAGGTGAAATGAAAGTGGCTTTTGCTATGTATCCAACTGCAATACAAGAATTGATGGATATTGCTGATGCAAATGCTATTATGCCACCAAAATCTACTTGGTTTGAACCAAAACTTGCTGATGGAATGTTCGTTCATTTTATGGATTAAATATAAAGTAATAATAAAATATGGAAAAAATTATTTCTACTAACAATAAATCACTATTAATGGTAGGAGTTTTGTTATTAGGAATTGCTACCATTTTAATAATTAATTCTATTACTCAATTTTCACCAACACAAGATTATATTCATAATAATCTACATCTTGGAGTTATCGGTATTTTAGCAGGTGCTATGTTTATCATTTTTGGACGAAAGAAAAAATATATTATATTTTATGAATATCAATTTAGTTATAAAATATCTAAACGTATTTTTAATGATAGTTATAGTGAAATCAATCTTATTCGCACTTTTATTGATACTAATAATTATTCTAAAAACCTAATGATTTATTTTGACGATAATAAATGTTTATCTTTTTCATCGTCTTTTTGGACAGAAGAAAAATTAATAGAGGCATATAAAGAATTTATTAATAGAAGCAATGAATTTATAAACAAAAATGAAATAAGTATAGAAAATAATCTAAATTGGTAAAAATCATATATTAATTAAATATATATCGCTATTCTAAATCATATCTAATACTATCGCCATTATCTATTATCCGCACATTATTATTACTATCTATAACTAATAATCTACAATCAGATAAAATACTCTCTAATTTTATATCACTTGCAATTATTGATTGAGTTTTATTATCTATTATGCTAATATTTTTATTAGTAAGATTTAATTTACTTTTCCAAATACCTAAAATCATATCCTTATCTGACTTAATTAATTTTATAATATTATCTGATAGAAGTTTCGTTAAAGAAGAATTACTAATATCTAAATTAAGATTATATAAACTTATAGCATTCAAATCAGTAGGAAATGTTGATTCTTTATTATTAATGCCAACTCCAATTATAGAAGTACAAATTTCATTATAAGAATAAAAATGTTCTGTTATAACTCCTGCTATCTTTTTAGAACCATTAGCAAGAACATAAATATCATTCGGATATTTTAATCTAAGAACATTTTCATCTATTAGTTCTGATAAAATATTATACACAGCAAGACCACCAATAATCTGCATATAATACATCGGAAGTGAATTAGTATTATGCTTGATAGCAAAAGAATAATACAAATTACTACTGCCATTAAACCATACTTTATTATTTCTACCTCTGCCGTTGGTCTGTATATTTGAGGTAATAACAATCGGGGAATTTATTTCATTTATTTTTTTTATTTCATTAAAAGCAATATCATTGGTAGAGGTAACTGAATAATAATTAATATATTTAACTTTCATAATACAATATAATTTTTTACAAATATAATAAAAAGGTGGATATATTTAATAATTTATTCTATAAAAACGTTGCGATAAAGTTTTCCAAATACCAAAATACATTATAGTGTTATAAGTAAAAGATATAGTCCTAAAAGCAAAGATATATATACTAAAAGCAAACATATATATACTAAAAGCAAACATATATATACTAAAAGCAAAGATATATATACTAAAAGCAAACATATATATACTAAAAGCAAACATATATATACTCATAGGGCAGGTCGTTTGCTTTTTAATAGCAAAAGCTTTGCTTTTAAAAAGTAAAAGCATTTGCTTTTTTAATCAATACTGGTGCGGGATATATTATAATGAAGCCATTTCTTTAGCAAGCATAAAAGTTAAATATTTTCTATCAAATTGTTTAACAAAATCATCATCAGGTGCAGGTAGTTTATTTTGTTTCCAAAGTGAATAAATCTCTTCAATTTTTACTGCTATTTTATTAATATCTTTTGGTGGCGTGATAAAAGATGCTTTATATTCTTCGGCAATTTGTTTAATAGCGCTATCGGGTAGCATAATTAGTATTGGCTTTTTAGTTCCAATGTATTCAAAAAATTTACCAGGTGTTTCGATATTATTATTAAGCATTAGCCATAAAATATCTGCAGACATAATTTGTTTAACTGCCTCTAAATGTGGCAAATATCCGGTAATATTAACAATCTTATCCAGATTATATTTCTTAATAAGGTTTATATATTTCATTTGTAGCAATCCGATAAAACGTAGTTCTATTTTGTTTTTAGCATTAGGATTAGCATTAAGGAACTTTAATATTGCTTTTAGGAAATATTTTGGTGTTCTATCGTCAGGAAATATTCCACTATGTGCAATTACTAATTTATTAGGATTATGTTGTATATCAATATGATTAAAATCTGCTTTATCAAACCCGTGCGGAATAATACAAATATCTTGATGTCTAATAAATCTATATCTGCTAATTATTTTTTCTTTCATTTGTCTCGTAATAACAAAAGATTTACTTGCATTTGTGTGAATATTTGCTTCTAAACTAATATGTTTTCTTTTATGAAAAGGAGTAGGGAAAAAGTATTGTGAATTATCAGCCCACAGGTCTCTATAATCAATAACAAAAGGGATATTATATTTTTCAGATAGTTCATTTGCAATCAAAAAATCTGTAAATGGTGGTCCTGTAGCATATATTAATTTAATATCAGGGTGTTCTTCTATAATAGTTTCGCCAAGTGCTACGGCATATTTTTTCCATCTTTTTCTTGAATCGGGTATAAAAATTGATTGTAAAAGAAGTCGTCTTATTTTTTGTTTTAATGGTGACGGAAAATTTATAGTAGTATTGTTTTTTTTATTTCTTATATTAAAAGGGTCTTTTTCTGTTCTATAAATTATTGTTTCACCTAATTCATCTAATAAAGTATCATCAAATGCATAATATTTAGTTATTCCTGTTGTTAAAACTATTGGTTGCCAATTATATTCAGGTAAATATTTAACAAACTTTAATGTTCTTTGCACTCCACTTAATCCCATAGGTGGAAAATAATATGCAATAACAAGGACTTTACTTATATTATGTTTTTTGTTAATATTATCTTTTTTATTAATATCTATTTCTGGCATTTAATTAGTTAAAATATTTTTCACACAAAAATATAAAATTATATTAAAAAAATAGTAATATATAGTTTGTTTTTTGATTTTGCAACTGAATTTATTTGATATCCCTTTACTTTTCATTATGAGCGAACTCTTATTTTTTTATAATAATTTATTAATCCATTTGTAGAAGAGTCATGGTTCTTTACAATTTCATCTGAATTCAGTTCGTGCAAAATATTTTTTGCTAATTGTTTTCCAAGTTCTACGCCCCATTGGTCAAACTGATTGATGTTCCATATTGCTCCTTGTACGAAAACCTTATGTTCATACATTGCTATCAGCATGCCAAGTGTATATGGAGTTAATTTATCAATTAAAATCGTATTACTTGGTTTATTTCCTTCGAAAACTTTATGTTGTAAAATATTATTAATTTCGTTTTCAGTTTTATTTTCTTTTATTAATTCTTCTTTAACTTGATTTTCGGTTTTACCTTTCATTAGTGCTTCTGTTTGTGCAAAAAAATTAGATAAAAGCATCAAATGTTGTTCAGAATCGTTTTCTAAATTATTAATAAAAGAAATAAAATCTACAGGTATCATCTGGGTTCCTTGGTGTATAAGTTGAAAAAAAGAATGCTGGGCATTTGTTCCTGCTTCTCCCCATATTACTGGACCAGTGCTATGATTTACTTTTTCATTATTTTTAGTAATATATTTGCCATTACTTTCCATATCCAATTGTTGTAAAAATGCTGGAAATCTACGTAGGTAGTGACAATAAGGTATTATTGCTAATGTTTTCGCATTGAAAAAATTATTATACCAGATACCAATAAGTGCCATCAATACAGGAATGTTTTGTCTGAAATCAGCATCTATAAAATGTTCGTCCATATCATTTCCCCCATTTAATATTTCTCTAAAATTATCCATACCAATGGACAATGCTATAGACAAGCCAATAGCCGACCATAAAGAATATCTGCCGCCAACCCAATCCCAGAAAGCGAAAATATTTTTTTCATCTATTCCAAATTTTTTACATTCGTCAATATTAGTAGATATAGCAACGAAATGTTTTGCAATAACCTCTGCACCATCTCCCAATTTTGATGTCATAAATTTCTTTGCTGCAAGAGCATTAGCCATTGTTTCTTGAGTAGTGAATGTTTTAGAAGCAATTATAAATATTGATGTCTCAGGATTTATTTTCTTACAAATATTTATTATATCTGCACCATCAACATTAGAAACAAAGTAAGAATTAATATTTTCCACCTTGTAATATTCTAATGCTTGGCTAACCATCATCGGTCCCAAATCAGACCCTCCGATGCCAATATTAATAATATCAGTAATTTTTTTTTCAGTAGAACCAAGATGCTTCCCTGAATGAATTTTATCAACAAATGTATCCATTTTATCTAAAACTACACTAATTTGAGTCATAACATTTTCACCATCTACAACAACAGATCTACCTGTTTGATTCCTTAATGCTGTGTGTAGAACTGCTCTATTTTCGGTAGTATTTATTTTCTTACCTGTAAACATTTGCTGAATTTTGGATTTAAGGTTTGTTACTTCAGCGAGTTCTAATAACAATTTTATAGTCGTATCATCAATAATATTTTTAGAATAATCGAACAAAATATTATTAAACTGCAACGAAAATTTTGCAAAACGATTTTTATCATTATTAAATAGTTCTTTCATTTTAACGTTTTGCATATATTTAAAATGTTCTTGGATATTTATCCATTCTTTAGTTTGTGATATTAACATATTTTTTTTTATTAAGTTTATCTGTTTTTTATTTTATATAATCACTTTTTCAATTCAGTTATTAATGGAATAGGAGTCGGGTCGGTGTTATTAATTATCGCTAAATAAAAACTAAACCAATCTGCTATACATATTAACCTAATAATTCTCTCTAATAATGTATGTCCCGCAACAACAACTTCTATAACTTGAATACCTTTCTGCCGAAGTAAATTTAATCCATTAGTTATTGCTGTATTTAGGCCAACAGAATCTTCAATATCTTTCATCGCTATAACAACAAATTTATCTAACAAATCAGCAGGAAACATCCAACCATTAATTTCATTATGATTTAATTCAGGAAAATAGTTCCCGAAACATAATTGGTTCGCATTTTCTTGTATTTGACCTCGCCATCTTAAATTAATTGCTTTTAATCGTTCTTCGCCTGTATAAATTATAGGTATTTTGTCCTCACATAAACGAGCAAGCACAATTGCAATATTATTATTATTAATAACAGAATAATCTAATGAAGACCAAAACTCAGTTGTTAGTATTCGCTCTATTGACCTTTCTATTATATCATCAAAGTTCTCTATTAGATTTAATACACGCAACATAAATAATAAATGAAAAAAAGAATAAAACATAGCACAACGAGGCATCATTCCTATAGGTAATTTTAACAAAGTAAGTCCTTCTTGCTCGGCAATTTTAGATAATCTTCCGCCTGATGTTATTGCTACTATATTGCTGGTTCGGCGTCTTACATATTCAAGTGCGGTAAGTGTTTCTATAGTATTCCCAGAATAAGAGCAACAAAAAACTAAAGCATTTTCATTTATTTCAAAAGAACTTAATATTCCTCTATTTATGATAATTTCAATATTATTATCACATAACACATATTTCAAATAACTTTTTAATAACTCACCTGCCATTGCTGAACCACCAATCCCTAATATAAATATGCTTTTAATTCTTTTTTTATTTAAATCTATAAAGTTTTTAGAAATTACTGGAGATAAAGCATTATCAACTGCATTTTTAATATGTGTGCCATAATTAATTAATAATTGATACATATTATCTGCATCTATTTGCTTAATTCTTTCTAAATTAAGGTCGCTAACATAATCTATTTTTCCTAATTCGTTGGGAAGATTGCCTATAATTTCTTCAATATGTGACATAATTATATCTGCTAATTTATTCCAAAAATAATGAAAAAACAAATAAATATTATTATTATGATTTTAAATATGTTGATTATATATTTATTTATTTACTAAAAGGTAAAGTTTATATGCTAAAAGGTAAAAAACATATACTAAAAGGTAAAAATTATATGCTAAAAGGTAAAAATTATATGCTAAAAGGTAAAAAACATATACTAAAAGGATAAAATTATATACTAAAAGGATAAAATTATATACTAAAAGGATAAAAACATATCCTCATAGGGCAGGTCTTTATCCTTTTAAAGGATAAGGCAGTATCCTTTTAAATGTAACGTTTTTACGAGCGAATTAGTTAATAATTACAACTTCAGGTATTAATTTAATTTTATATTTTTCAAATACTTTATTGTAAATATATTCAGCAAAGTCAATAATTTCTTTACCTGTGGCATTATCATAATTGATAATAAATAATGAATGAAGTTCTGATACTCCCACATTTCCAATTCTAAAACCTTTTAACTGACAACTTTCAATCAAATTAGCCGCAGATAGTTTTACCATTCCGTTATTATCTTTATAATTGACAATATTAGGATAAAGTTCAATAATTGAATTAAATAATTGTTGCGAAATAACAGGATTTTTAAAAAAACTTCCACAATTATGAAACTCTGTATGCGTTGGGATTTTCTTTTTTCTAATATCTGCTACATAATTAAAAATAGTTTTAGGGTCAATATTAGCAGAATTAATATTGCTTAAATCATTATAATTAAGAATAGGAATATTGTTATTTGTGGAAATATTATATTGAACTTCTGTAATAAAACATTGCGGGTTTTGTTTGAAAAAAGAATTACGATAATCTAAATAAGATTCATTTTTATTAAAAGATTTTTTATTTCCATTTAATAAATTAATAGTGTTGCATTTATAGAAAAAATTATTTTGGTCTACGTTATATGCCCCAACATTTTGAACTATAGCAGCACCAACAGTAGTAGGAATTTGAGATAAGTTTTCTAATCCACAAAATGTTTTTATGTTATTTATATTTAGAAAATTAAAATATTCTTCCAATAATTTATCATAATCAATACCAGATGAAGCAGTAATTATAATATTTTCTTTATTAATTAAATCAATTTTTAGTGTATGTTTTATATTATTTTTAATAACTAAACCATCGTAAAAATCAGCAGCAAATAATACATTTGTGCCATTACCAAGTATAAAATATTTATTAGAGGTGAAATCATATTTATTGATTAATTCTATTAGTTGTTCTTCATTTTCTATTTCAACAAAGTGTTTTGCAATTGAATTAACATTAAAAGAATTATATTTTTTTAGAGAAATGTTGTTAAGTATTTTCATAATTTTAATTTATTGAAAATATTATTATTTATCATCGTCATATATATTATTGTAATCAATAATATCTAAAAATGGAGAAGGCACATCATTTTGTAAACAGATGCCATATATTTTGGACATTTCTAAATATGCATGATTCCATTCTAAAGAATTTATTTTTGCATTAAAATCTCTATCACTTACAAAGAATAAATACTTTCCACATTTGGAAAATACAGGACTACGACTATTGTAAAACTCGCTTGTTACCTTATGTATAGTATTATTCTTTAATGAATACAAATAAATTACACTTATATTTTGCTGATTAATAACAGAATAAACAATCCAATTGTTATCATTAGACCACCCAAAATCTCTTATAGAGTAAGTTGAGGAATGAAAAATAGTTTTCTCTGTTTTAGCAAAAACATCAATCAAGTTAAGATTTCTTGCATTATCCGAGTTTACTAAATATTTACTATTTGGTGACCATTTTAGTTCATATCTATATGCCCCACTATCTATGCTTTTTGCACGGGTTAATTGAGTTTGGGTAGTTCCATCAGGACGCATCAACCATACTTCTTCTATACCTGTTTTATCGGAAATATATGCAATCCATTCACCATTTGGTGACCAAGTAGCATTTCTTTCGTGTATGTTTGAGGTTTGTGTTATATTGGTTATTTGTTGAGAGTATAAAGATACCGCCCCAAGAAATATTAATATTATTAGAATTGTACTTTTTTTCATAAAATTAATTTTTAGATATACGAAAATACATTTTTTTCAAAATATTATTATAAAAAAACCACATTTGCTTTTTTTAGGAGCATAATGTGGTAGAATATTGTGCTAACAATACCATATTCATCACAAAATGCGTGCCAATTTTTGACTATCTGTAATATATTATATTTCAATTAGTTATAAAATGTCATTTTTTCGTCATATTGTTTTTTTTATTTCTATGAGTTATTTTTTTGGGTAAAGTAAAATGAAAAAACAAAGTTTGCATAATATTACATTTTTTTCACTTTTTTTATAAATTTTATCCAATTCGCTCGTGTTTTGTTCCTTATCGTAATTTTTTTTTGTTTCCAATCGTAATTGCTTCACTACCGAATAAATAATTTAACACAATTTAGTATAATAAAACAATATGAAAAGATTTTTAGAATAGAAAATGCAACATTATTTATTTCTATAAATGCATTGATTATACTTAATGCAGTATTTGCTGAAGAAATAATATATAAGTACGAAACCGCACAAGACACAACTGAAATAATAGCCGAATCACAGCCCTATTAAGTGTATGTGCTAGTTCGAACCAGAATGGAATAACAAATGATATCAAATGGATAGTTAAATCATTTTAAGGATTACATTAAAAAAGTTAATAAAAACAATAACTATATGGATTATAGAAATAAGTTGTAAAAATAATGCTGATATTTCATTTATGTTGCTGTAGCCCATATTGAAACAGGTGAAAAATTTAACAGAAATTCTAAAAAATATGCGAAAGAAATAGAGAAATGTAAAAAATGTAAAGAAATACCTCAATTAAAACCTTGCAAACCAGAAATTTCAGATTGGCAGCAACAACAGCAACAAGATAAAACAAGAGTTGTCCCAAAACCTATGAAATTATCAGAATAAATAAAATTAAAGCAATAGAACAGCAATTTGAAAATATTGTGCCTGCATTGGACTTAAATTTTAAATATAAAAGCAGACCAATAAACAATACAAAATCCGATGTAGATAAGCAAATACTTGTCGGATAATAACAATATTACAATTTGGTATAAAGTTGTATATAATCACCAAAATAATAATAACCAAAGAAGAGCAATGCTCTCCTTTGGAATATTATAAAGTGTAAACTAATTAAGCGTTTAACTTTTCGTTTAAATAATTGATAGCATCTCCAACGGTTTTTACCTTTCCTTGGTCTGCTTCATCAATTTGGATATTGAATTCTTTTTCCAATTCCAACATAACTTCTACTGTATCTAAAGAATCTGCACCCAAATCCTTAGTAAAAGAAGCTTCATTTGTTACTTGTGTTTCATCAACACCGAGTTTTTTGACAATAATGTCAGTTACCTTTGTGGTTATCTCTTTGATATCCATTTTAATAATCCTTAATAAATTTGAAAAAATAAATATATTTATTGTTCCACTATTATGAAACAATAGATATATTTACTGTTTAATAATAATAATTTTTGCAAATATACAAAATATTTTAAATAAATTTATAGTAATAAAAATACCTTACCACTATAAAATATATAAATATTTTAACGCTTTGAGAATTGAAAGCGTTTTCTTGCTTTCTTTCTGCCGTATTTTTTACGCTCTACCATTCGTGGGTCACGAGTAAGTAGTTCTTCTGAACGCAATTTTGGTTTTAATTCTTCGTTGAATTGAACCAAAGCACGAGCAATGCCGAGTGACACTGCACCTGTTTGTCCGCTTTTTCCACCGCCTGTAACTTTGATATAAATATCGAAGTTATTTTTTAATTCAGTTGCGGCTAATGGATAAACGGCATGCGTTCTTCATACTTCAACAGGGAAGTATTCTTCGAATGGGCGTTTATTTACGGTTATTTTTCCGTTGCCGGGAGAAAGTAATCTAACTTGTGCTACTGCGCATTTTCTGCGTCCTGTTGCGGATATAGCGTCCATTAATTCTCCATTATTAAAGTTTATAATTATTTATTTATTTCGTATTAAAAAATTGTGGTATTGTCAAATTGCTCTATCAAATTAGCAGAATCTATAACAAACTGCATATCTTTCAATCCTAATTTTGCTTTATAATATTTCTTTTCGTCGTTTATTTTAGTAATTTTTTCTAACATTTCTTCTTTCGTAGAACTAATAATATCATTTATATTTTTATATCCTGCTTCATAAAATGTTGTTGCTGCTAACGCTGCGATGCCATTAATTCTAACAAGCGTTGCCAATGAAATTAAGCATTTAACTATTTCAATTGAAATATTTAATTCAGCAGATATTTGTTTTTCATTATTTATTTTAAAATAATATTCATAAAAATCTTTTGTGTTTTTTATATTTTTTTGATTTAATTTTGAAATAATCTTGCTATCAACATTTGGAAATTCATTAAATGGAATTCCTTTTTTATCAAAAGTTCCTAATTCTCTTCTTAACATATTCAAATAATCTGGTGATATTTTTGTTTCATTAGATAGTTGAATAATTTTTGCAGTTGAGGATATTGCTTGTTTCAAATCTGTCAAATTTTTTAAACCACTTTTTTCAAATATTTCAAAATTAGCATCTATATTTTCGTGCAATATTTTTCTGCTTGGAATTAGATATTGATTTTTTAAAAATTCCTTATATTCTTGCACATCAATTTTATTTAAATCTATATTATATTTCATAATTTTGTTTTTATAATTATTCATTTTCAAATAATTCCACGAGACATATTTTTAATTGCACCTTTTCTTTGCATTGTAATTTTTTTCTAATTTTTCTTCCAATTTTCTCTATTTTCCTCTATTTTTCTCCAATTTTACTAATATTTACTGCTTTATAAAAAATTAAAAAAATGAAGAAAATTTTAGAAAAAACGACTAAATTTTTACAAAATTTAACAATATTTAGCAAAAATCCGAAAAAAATGTTACCAAAACCAATTACATAAATTGCTTTTCCAATTATATAAATTGCTTTTCCAATTACATAAATTGCTTTTCCAATTACATAAATTGCTTTTCCAATTATATAAATTGCTTTTCCAATTATATAAATTGCTTTTCCAATTACATAAATTGCTTTTCCAATTATATAAATTGCTTTTCCAATTATATAAATTGCTTTTTCAATTATATAAATTGCTTTTTCAATTATAACAAGGGGATTAATCCCCTTGCTAATTGCTTTTCCAATTACATAAATTGCTTATCTAACTTTATATTTTTATTGTTATACTGCACTTGTTTCTATATCTTTTTTTAATATAGTTAGATTCCGAAATAAGTTTGGAATGACATAAAAATCATTTCTTTTCAAAATCAAATAACAACTTTGGAAGTTGTTTTTTCAGATTATATTTATCATTTATTTTATTCATTTCTTTTTCGAACTTCATTCTATTCTTATCATCTTCGGGCAATATTACGGGTATTATTAAATCCTTCCAACTATATTCACCTATATCATTTCCAACTAAAAACACACCAATCGGGTCATATCTATTCACATTATCAAACTCACAATTCGAAACTATAAAAGCATTTATAA
>Ga0082212_10008448_pt1 | contig 13434 bp, 15 predicted proteins | sample TergutNt197P3_FD_71548 | JGI IMG/M metagenome (GOLD analysis project Ga0082212, IMG submission 71548) | Neocapritermes taracua P3 segment gut microbial communities from Petit-Saut dam, French Guiana - Nt197 P3 | ecosystem: Host-associated > Arthropoda: Insects > Digestive system > Gut ... | reverse complement strand
ACCACGAAGGACACGAAGAACCACGAAGAATATTTTTAAAAAACCTTCGTGTTCCTTCGTGCTCTTCGTGGTAAAAAGAGGTAGTTGTTTTGATACTGTTTCTTAATAGACACTATACCATATCCCCAACATCGGACGCAAGGGGGACGAACTTTTTGACGCGATGACCAATATCATTCTCGCACAACTCGGCCCGGTCATCGTAACCGCATCGCCGTGAAAGCGATGGTTGAGGATGAAAAGGGTTGGCGATATGTGAAGTGTCGGCTGAAAGAAGGGAGCAGCATTGCTGCGACCCGCAAATATGCTCAAGTGCTGAAAAAGCGGGTGAAGTGTTTTGTTGCGACGAGTAAGCTAAAGGAAAATATTGACCGCAACGACTTGCTCTGGGACGATCCGCCCCGCCGCCCGTCACATACGGATCGCCGTAACTTTTTACGACGCTGAATGTTGCTCAACGAATTGAACGCCGCTTGGGGTGTCCAATCAATCACAACAAAATTAAAATCCATGCTCAAAAAACTGCTGAATTTGGCAGCCTAATGTTGGAATGTGCAGTCAGCTCAATGAGTTTGGAGGGGGTGCGACTACATAATGCTGTTTGAATATCCATGCAATATAATTAAAATGGGGGTATCGACTTTGTGCCACCTGTGATATAATTTGCGTATCATCCTCAAAATCCCTGATGCAAGGCCGTGTATGTTGTGAAGAAGGAGTACCCTGACACAATTCGCGAGTTTTTTTATACGTTCCCGGATGAACAATCATGCTTGAATGATTCGAGTCGCGATGGTCAACGCTGAAAGGACGAAGTTGACAGGAACAGTGGAAGTGGACAAGGCATTCGTCGGTGGCGAAGAACATGGTGGAAAACGCGGACGAGGTGCAGACAAGGATATCGTTGTGATTGCTGTTGAGATGAAGGAAGGTCAAGGTTTCGGGCGGACTCGAATGCGTCCTATTTCCGATGCGTCAGGGGCTTCGCTTTTACCGGGGGATTTCGCAGGAACGAATGACTTCTGACCATCATGCGCAGATTGTTTTTTTGGTCAAGTCGAATTTTTGGACGTTTTGTGTGAAAACGCAACGTAATTTTGAGCGTAGGAAACTTATTCTTCGTGTTACGGTTTCTCTTGTTACAAAAAATTTTCCCCAGTTTCAATATCTTACAAACACATCATGCGTTAGTGCGCTCATAAATAACTTATCGAATATTTTCCTGGCAATTGGGGTTGACTCACCATGAAATACGGGAAAAATTCATCCCAAACCAGTTTGTATGTGTTAGTTTAATATTGCACGCGCCCTTAGAATGAGAAATTTTTCGTGCGAACGATCTTTTCCTTGACCAATTTTATTTTGTCCCGTATTCTTATTATTACGGTAAGGATATATCAAATTGCCATAAGCCCCTTAATTAAAACGACGATGGGCGATGTGTGCAGGTTTTATCCATCGTGCAGCCAGTATTTTATTGAGGCCGTTCGCAAATACGGCCCCATTCGCGGGGCCATCAAAGGGATTTGGCGTGTGATACGCTGTAATCCGTGGTGCAAGGGGGGCTACGACCCGCCTTAAAAGACTCACTGCCCTATTTCACCACGAAGCTGTGCGGATCGGAAACGAAAGAATATGCAATGTTGTTTGGCCGGAGTACCGGCATGAGGCGTGACGAAACGACGATGGAGTTGACGTTGGAGTTGTTATGGAACGGTTAGGAACAGTACCAAAATAATTACGTCAAATTGTCAAGTGCATGAGTCATTCACTCACCACGAAAGACACGAAGAACCACGAAGAATATTTAAAAAAACCTTCGTGCTCTTCGTGGTAAAAAGAGGAAGTTGTTTTGATACTGTTTCTTACGAGTTGATTGAGCAACGGTTGAATCGTTTGGAGCAGGAGTTGCAAACGGCGGAAGAACAAACGATACAGATCGGTCGTGGCCAAACACATCGCGGCGATATTGGTAAAAATCAGAGCCGCGACGGTCACGGAGCGATCGATTCGCAAATTGCGTGGTGACTTGAGTTACCACGTGGGGCGGTTGAACTATCGGGAACGACTTGCCGAGGGGCGTTCGATTGGCAGCGGCCAGGTCGAGGAGGCGTGCCAGTCATCCTGTCTGCCGGGTCTGATCGGCAAGCGGCTAAAACAAACCGGTGCCCGATGGATTGCGCTGGTGGCACAAAAGCGTGTCCGCTGCGTCAACAACATGGCAACCCTCTGTGCCGTGCTTTATGGAAAACAATGAAATTCGTACTGGAATTACGCAAAGTAACGCGCGCAAAATGTTTTACTACACCCGACACGAAGGGCACAACGAATTCATTACTTCCATTTTCAAATGCAATTTGCTATAATCCCTTTCTGTATTGACCCGTTCCTTCACCTTTGTTTTAGAAAGCAATCACAATGCAACGACGAGAATTTTTAGCAGCCGCCGGTTTGGTCACATTGACAGCCGCTCTCCCTTTCCGAATGAGTTTCGGACAAGACAAGAAAAAAGCAAGAATTCTGTATTTCAGCCGCTCGCAGGGATTTGAGCACGATCCGGTCAAACTGGTCAACGGCGGTCCGAGCGTTTCGGACAAAGCCTTCGCCAAATGGGGCGAAAAAAACAATGTTGAATTTGTCTGCACAAAAGACGGCACAATTTTCGATGGTGACCTCGATCAGTTCGACGGGTTCGCGTTTTACACCAGCGGCGATCTGTTGGCGGAACGAGCGACGGATGGCTCGAAGCCCATGTCGGCCGCAGGCAAAACCCGTTTCCTCAAGGCCATTGAAGACGGCAAAGGTTTTGTCGGTTATCATTCCTCGACGGACACCTGGCGAACCGCCGGGCCACCATTTGAAAACCAAGACAAGGTTGACCCCTACATCACCATGTTGGGCGGCGAATTCATCCGCCATGACGCCCAGCAGACAGCCCCGATGGTCGTCACGCAACCGGCCGGTATGCCGTGGCTCAAGGACAAGGGCGAAGCGTTTGACTTGTGGGACGAATGGTATGCCCTCAAGAATTTCAACAAGGACATTCACGTCATTTTGGTTCAGGAGACGAAGGATATGGACGGGCCGAGTTACAATCGCCCGTCGTTTCCCGCCACTTGGGCGCATCATTACGGCAAAGGCCGCGCGGCCTACACGTCCATCGGTCATCTTAATAGCATCTGGGAAGACGACAATTATGCCCAATTTTTCGGCGAACTGATCGAATGGTCAATCGGACGCTTCGACATGGACCTGACACCGAACATGGACAAGGTCACGCCCGAAGCGAGTATCTTACAGCGAAAATGATTGCGTTGGTTGTTCGCCAATAGCATTTTCTTGGAATCTGCCTTTAACCGGTAATGGCAACCGGGAACGGAATGGTAGCCGGGAGTGTAGCGCAGTGACCGGATCGAATGTTCAACGCGAAAATGTCCGGTCGCTTCACTCTCAGCGGCCCTTGCGGTTCCTTACGTTTTTCCAGTGAAAGGCACATTCTAACTCCACACTTATTTTTTGCCAAATCTACCCTATTTATGAAATTCCGTCATCTTTACTGTTTTGTCATCTTTGAAACAACAACATTTATTCTTGGACTTCTTCTTTTTTGTCACATTCCTGGTACAATGGTACGTATCATAGTGTGACTTTGTTTCAATCGCTTCCGAATACTCATCATAACAAAAACTCCCATGACAAAATGTCTGACTTGAAAATCGACAATGACATCGCTCCGCTCATGGCGGAGATTCATCACATCCAACGCCAGCTTACCGATCTCAATTCGCGATTGCAACGCGGCCCAAAAATGATTCAAGTGCAAAAAGATGCGACAGAACGCATTCTCACTCGTTTAGAGCAAGCCCGGGCGGAATATCACCAGTTGTCCCAGTCGGCCAAGTTGAAAGAAGAACAACTTGCCCAAAGTGAAACCGCCCTCAACCGAAGAAAATTGCAGATGCAAGAGGCCAAAACCAATAAAGAGTTTCTGGCATTCAAAATGCAAGTCGAGGTTGACGATGCGGCCAACAGTTCTCTGGCTGACGAAGCTTTAGATGCCCTGGATAAAGCGGAAAAATTTGCTCCGATAATCAATTCCGTTGAAGAAGAACTCAACGCGGCCAACGCGATGCTGGCAAAGACGCAAACCATGATTGCGGAAGAATCGCCGACGATCGAAGCGGACATCGTTCGATGTTCTGCTCGGCTTGAAGAAGCGGAACAGAAGCTTCCGCGAGAATTTCGGGAGATTTACATACGACTTGCGCGTTCGATGGGCGGTGAGCAGGCTCTGGCTCAGATTAACGACCAGAAATTTTGTGGTGGGTGCCGCCAGTCCATCCCGATTCAGTTTATCGCGCAAGTGTTGCATGGCAAACCCGTGACATGTAAATCATGTGGATGCTTATTGTACACTCCTGAAGGCTTTTCGGTAAAATGAATTTAGAAGTTACTTTCTTCGCAAAGGAGTGTTCCTGTGTCAGAAATTGAACAGAAGTGCCAAAATATCAGGTTGATTTTATCTGATGTTGATGGTGTATTGACGGACGGGACTATCTGGTACAACGATCAAGGGGTCGAGGCAAAGCCATTTTATTCCCATGATGGTCACGGGATCAAACTTTGGCTACAGGCAGGTCATCAGTTCGGGATTGTGACCGCTCGGAATTCGCAAGCCGTTGAACATCGTACCACGGATTTAGGAATTTCCCTCGTTTGCCTTGGCGTGTCGGACAAATTGAAAACAGTTCGTGAAATACTAGAGCAGACACATTTGACCTTCGAGCAAATTTGCTTTATCGGGGACGACCTGCCTGATCTCCTTTCCATTCGTCATGCCGCTCTCGGTGTGGCGGTGGCGGATGCTGTGCCAGAAGTCGTGAGTGCCGCCGACTATGTAACCCAACATTGCGGAGGTCGCGGAGCAGTACGCGAAACTATCGAGATGATTCTCAAACATCAGCAACTCTGGCCGGGCATTATTCAGCGATACGGCGGTTGAACACTGCTCTGCCATGACTCCACCTCTTTTCAAACGTAAGAGAATTGGTACAATTAATGCCAGTTTGTGTTGGCGTTAATCGTTCCGGACTTATCGGGTTTCAGACTCCGGGATGCAGTGTCGGATGCCAACCAAGTGTCCGAAGTCTGAAACCACTATTTTGCAGGCAATTCCTTATGAAAGGGGAGTGATATGGCCAAACTTACGATTCAAGATGTCGATGTTGCAGGAAAAACAGTGTTAATGCGTGTCGATTTTAATGTGCCCCTGAATGACCAAGGGGAAATTACCGATGATCGTCGCATTCAGATGGCACTCCCCTCGATCAAATCGGTGCTTGACCGTGGCGGCAAGCTGATTTTGATGAGCCACCTCGGTCGCCCGAAAGACGCTCCCGATCCCAAATACACATTGAAGCCGACCGCAGTGCGCTTGGGCGAACTGCTCGGTAAGCCGGTCGAATTTGCCACCGATACAATCGGAGTCGATGCCAAAGCGAAAGCCGCCGCTCTTGGCACCGGAGGAGTGCTTGTACTTGAAAACGTCCGTTTCCAGCCCGGCGAAAAGAAGGGCGATGTTGCTTTTGCGTCCGAACTCGCCGCGATGGCCGACGTTTATTGCAACGACGCTTTCGGGACCTGCCACCGGACTGACGCTTCGATGGTCGCCGTACCCAAAGCAATGGGGTGCAAGCCGAAAGTCGTGGGATTCCTCGTCGCAAAGGAAATCGAATACCTGACAGACGCCATCAGTTCGCCGAAACGACCGTTCGTCGCAATTCTTGGCGGTGCAAAGGTTTCGGACAAGATACTTGTTATCAAAAACCTGCTCGGCATTTGTGACAAAGTGCTCATTGGCGGTGCAATGGCCTATACATTTTCTCTGGCACAAGACGGCAAGGTGGGCGATTCGCTCGTCGAAAAGGACAAAGTTGATCTCGCAAAGGAACTGCTGGCGACAGGTGGAGACAAGCTGGTTCTGCCTATTGACAACCACTGCGGCGACGCATTTAAGGCCGATTGCAATAAAAAATTGTGCAATTCCGGTGAAATTGAAGACGGCTGGGAAGGGCTCGACATCGGCCCGGAAACGGCGAAATTGTACGCTTCCATCGTCAAATCGGCCAAAACGATTGTCTGGAACGGCCCGATGGGCGTTTTCGAGATGCCGCCCTTTGACGAGGGCACCAAAGTTGTGGCTCAAGCCATTGCGGAAAGCGATTCCGTCAGCATTATCGGCGGCGGCGACAGCGCAGCGGCCATTCAGCAACTTGGTTTTGCCGACAAGGTTTCCCACGTCAGCACCGGTGGTGGGGCCAGTCTTTCGATGCTCGAAGGCCAGAAATTCGAAGCGGTTGAAATCCTCGACAACAAAAAATCCGGCGGTTGCTGTTGCGGTTGCCATTGATTTGATGTCATGGTCAGTAGTCAAAGGCAGGGGCGGTCACGGGGCGTGACCGCCGCAATTCGCTCGCATGGATGACTACGGGTTCTACTGCGGCCCGTAGGTATCTTCCATCTTATCGATGTACTTTTTCAAGCGAGAAAGCTCGTTGGGTTCCGGTTGCGTCGAGAGCAGGTTTTCAACGCGTTTGAGAAGCTCGGCTTTATTGACCGGCTTGCTGAGGAAATCGTTACATCCGGCGGCAAGGGCACGGTCGATGTCCCCCAGTTCGCTGAGTGCGGTGACCATGAGGATCATAATATCGCGCGTTTTGGAGTTGTTCTTCAATTCTTCGCAGACTTCAAAACCGCTGAGTTTCGGCATCATGACGTCGAGCAGAATCAGATGCGGTACAAAGGATTCCGCCATCTCAAGCGTTTCCGCACCATCGGCGGCGGTCGCAATTTCATAATCGCACCCGGCAAGATACGCTTCGAGTAATTCGACGTTGGCGATGTTGTCATCGGCTATGAGAATTCGGTATTTAGACATAGTGCTAGTGCTCAGGGGACTCATTGTACGACTACGGCGGTGCCGTAACAAAAGACTTCTGAAGCCGCCTGCGTGATGGCACTGGTCGAAAAGCGGACACCGACAATGGCATTGGCTCCTGCTTGTTGCGCCTGCTGAACCATACGCGAAATCGCTTCCTGACGGCTTTCGTTCAGGAGTTCGGTATAGCCGGTCAATTCGCCGCCTACGAGATTTTTGAGACCTGCGGCAATATCGCGTCCCAAGTGTTTCGCACGAACCGTACTTCCTTGGACTAAACCTTGCACTTCGACAATCTGTCTGCCCGGAACGCTTTCCGTTGTTGTAATAACCATGGCGGTAAGGGGAGAGGGGGTAGTAAAAAAGGTAATATCAACACATACAGTGGTGGATGATCACTCTTCATTCTGTGCTTTGCGATCTGCGCTCATCTTGAGCCAAGCGGCATGACGCATCTGGTTGGCCTTCATCAGTGCCTCTTCGGCTTCTTCGCGGAGACCGTTTTTCAGGCAAAGCGTGCTAAGGATCGTGTAGCCGAACGTGTCCTCCGGATCAATTTCACACACGCGTTTTGCGTGTTCGACTGCTTGGTCGATTTTCCCTTGGCGGCTGTACAACACGCCGAGGGCATTATGTGCCAACGCATAGTTGGGGTTTTGTGCCAGCAGTTGACGCAACATTTCAATTGCCGCGTCCGTGTTACCCGAACGTTGCCTGGCAATCGCCTCATCATACAAAACGTCAATCGGTTCCAAGTCGGCCATATATTTTTGAAAAGTGAATAAGGAAAACAAATGGTGATTAATGGGAAATTTTACCACACACCAGATATTATTGCAACATCACGTTGCCGATTTGAGAGCAATGGCCATTTGGCGGATCATCCACGCGATAACCATCGCACCAAGCACGAAAAGCACCAGAAAAACGGCCAATGGCGACGTATAAATCGGCTCCAGTTGCGTATTTTCCTTTAACTCCATGATCGGCACGACTTGTGACACTTCAATATTTTGCACCCATTGCCGCACAATTGCGAAAGTAGCCACGGCAACGAGCTGGCACAGCGTGATACCAATGGCCGTGATAAAACGCCCGGTTCTGAACAACTTGGCACCAGTTAAGACAACTGCCGCCAGAAATGGCGTAAATATAGCCGCGTTAATCAAAAATAAAAATATCTGATATCCTCCTTCTTCGCCAAACATGCCGGGGTTAGTTTGGACATAACCTTTGTATTGGTAAAAACATGTGGCGGCAACTGCCCCGCCGATCCAGGCAACAAACACGGCAAACCAGCCCGCCCAACGGCGGTATTCGTCATCTGCTTGTAGCTCTTCGGGCGTTTTTTCCTTACGTTTCGGGATGAGTACCATAGCGTCAAACACCGTCCAAAACGCGACGGTGGTCATTGCCAGTCCGAACATCGTACCGTAACGATACCACAAAGTCGGGTCGGACGAATTGGTGCCAAAACCGTAAGTTGCACCGGCGGCATCAATTCCGGCAACGGATTGCCCTTGTTGCCAGAGTCCGACCATCGTCTCCGGGCGGCCCATGAGCGTCATGGCATTGACCATAATATAGGCAACCAGCAATAGGCAAACGGACGCAATCAACCCTGCCAGAAAGGTTTGCGCTCCTTTGTTCTCTTTACGGACAGAAAACGCGGCGATGTACAAAGAGTAGTACGCAATCATCACCAAGGGCATAACCATGATCCAATGCCACGCCATGAGAATCGTCGCAGTATAAAATGGCTTGTAATACACTGTCTGTACGAACAATAGCGGCACAATGCCAAAATTGATCCCAAACGCCATGATAATAGGCAGTTGCGAAAACATCCGTTTGGAGAATCGCTTGCCTTGTTTTTGTCCAAAAATCATCATCAGGAGAAAAAGTGGGATTCCTGCGAACCAAATATTCATCGCAAAGATATGCAGAACAAAACCAAGAATCTTGAAAAACTGCACAAACCACAGCGGTGCCGGAATCGGGGGAAGCTCTGCGGCATCGAACATGGGCACTGTTTGGGCGAATATCGTTGCAAAATCGCAAGAAATAATTGTCATAACAAAAATCCTGAATGAGCTTTGGTCACATAAAAGATTATCAAAACACAATTATCATACTATAGCGTATAGAATGGCCTGTGCATACTATTTTAAGTGTGTTTATCATCTTTGAAGGCATTAATCTGATTTATTCCAAAAAATAAACAATATTTGTCAACAAAAATGACAATAAAAGCTAGAATAATGTAACAATGAACAAAACACATTGAAATGGATATTTTGTTCAATGACGACCAGAATGCAAAAGTGCTTTCGTGTCACAACTTTCACTCAGAAACACAAAAAAACTTGATTCCCCATGAAAAAACTTGCCCACGTCATCGACATTAATGAGGAAAAATGTGTCAGTTGCAATCAATGTGTTCGTGTCTGTCCGGCACGCTATTGTAATGATGGTAGCGAGGTAGGTCATATTGGAGTCAATTTTGACCAGTGTATCGGCTGTGGTGCCTGTGTTCGCGCTTGTACACATGACGCCCGGATTATCATCGACGATATTGAAAATTTTATGGCCGACGTGCAAAAAGGCGTCAAAATGATCGCCATTGTCGCCCCGGCAGTTGCGGCAAGTTTCCCAAACAAGTACCTTCACCTGAACACTTGGCTCAAGTCGCTTGGAATTAAGGCCGTGTTTGATGTCGGTTTTGGTGCCGAACTGACGGTCAAGTCGTATCTTGAGCATATCAAGAAAAACAAACCTAAGCTGGTCATTTCCCAGCCATGCCCGGCCATTGTCACTTATATCCAGATTTACCGCCCTGAATTGCTTCCTTACCTGGCACCGGCACAATCACCGATGCTTCACACAGTCCAAATGGTGAAGGAGTTCTATCCCGAATACAAAAATCACAAAGTTGCCGTGATTTCCCCCTGTGTTGCCAAAAAACGGGAATTTGAGGAAACCCAACTCGGTGATTATAACGTTACCATGGCCCGACTGGATGATTATCTTAAAGACCACCATATCGATTTGATCCGTTTTAAGCCGTCCGACTACGATAATCCTCCTGCGGAACGAGCGGTTCTTTTTTCGACGCCAGGCGGCTTGATGCGAACGGCCATGCGGGAAGTCCCCGGAATCGACGAAAAAATCCGCAAAATCGAGGGACCCTGCGTTTACCATTATCTTGACCACCTCAACGATTCTCTCAATGCGGGAATTAATCCTCTGCTGATTGATTGTCTGAACTGTGAATTGGGGTGCAACGGTGGACCGGGGACAAAGCGAATTCGTGCTTCGCAAGATGAACTGGAGCATCACGTCGAAACACGAAGCAATTCGTTGCGGCACATGTATCAAAAATCGGAACAGGATCATCCTGAATTGCTCGGAAAAACGCTCAACGATTTTTGGAAGCCGGGATTGTACGACCGCCGATACCAAAATCTTAGAGAGAACAATACGATTAAACATCCCACCGAGGCACAAATTCAGTTGGTCTTTGAGCACGAATTGGAGAAAAAAAGCGAGTTGGACGTGCTCAACTGTGGTGCCTGTGGTTACCACTCCTGCAAGGAGATGGCCACGGCGATCCACAACGGCCTTTCACGCTCGGAACTCTGTTTCGCAAAAGAACGCTCGGACCTGTCGGAAAGTGCGGAAAAAGAGAAATTTGCCAACGAACTGTTCAAAGCCCTCGAAGGAATGGTCACCAACGTCAACGAAACAGCTTCACTGATGGAGTCTGTCAACGGCGAAACGCGGGAAATTTCCAATATGGTCACCGAGATTGCAAAAATTGCCCGCCACACAAACTTGCTGGCACTGAACGCCTCCATTGAAGCCGCCAGAGCCGGAACTCACGGAAAGGGATTCGCGGTTGTTGCCCAGGAGGTACGTGAGTTGTCAAAATCATCCAACGTGGCCGCCGAACGCATCGCGGAATTGGTATCCGGGGCAAGCACCCAAATCGACAATAGTGCCGTTTTGAGCAAAAAAGTGGAAACAACACTCGTTGGCATCATGGAGGATGCGAAGAAGGTACTCGGTTGAAAACGCGTTGATTCGATAGCTTTGTATATACTGTCAACTGTCAACGGGAGCAAATGACCGTTTTTTCCTACAAAAAATATCTCACACAAAGGCACGGAGTCACAGAGAGAATGAATCTTCGTGCCTCTGTGGCTTTGTTGTTGCGCTGGTGGCAACAGTGTGAAAAATACAATTTGTTGCCGTTTGGAGTATATATGGTATAATGGTTTTCTGCGAACTGGTTTTCTGCGGTCTCTGGATTTTCCTGACGTTCCACTTTACAATCCCGCGTCAGTGCGGTATCCTGTCTTTGGGTGACCATGTCTCTGTCTGTCCTCCTTGAACTTCACGGTTAATGAAAACAAGGAAGGATAACATTTTCGCCCTTCTGTTGCCTCTCCATTTTCTCTAGTTTGCCAACCAGCTTATGAACACTTGGAAATTTTGTTTACTCGCATTTTTTTGTTGCAGTGCGGTCTATTTTGTTGTTTAACTGGGTAAATCAGGAAAGATTAGAAACGTAGAACGGCTGGAATGATTCGTGTCGGCCATGAATGCGGTTTTCTTTAAGAATATCTCTAAAAAAGTTGTTCTTTTTCAACGTAGGTGGTTATAATAGACAATATGGAATCGGGGTCGACCTGTGATTCCGTGAAACAACACTCCTTCGGTGTTATATCTTATGTGATGATGAGTGATTTCGCCGAACCCCCTTCCTTCTCCGGGAGAATATACGTGAACGATGGCCTGACCACATTGCCCCGCCTTGTTATCTTTTATGTTAAGTATATTGATAACAATGACACAGCGGCGTTTATCAGTAACGTATCCAGGTTTTATACCGTTGGAACGCTCGAACGTCTGACGATGTCCGATCATGTTGAGGTTCGGAGAAGTGCGGCACTGGCTTTGGGGTTTCTTGGCGATCAAGACAATGACGCGGCTTTTTGGCAATTGCTCAGAGATGACGATCACACCGTTCGTGTCATTGCCGAAAATGGCATGCGTTCGATTTGGGCCAGGGCCGGCAGTGACGCGAATCGTCAAATGTTGCGCACTGTGATGCGGTTGATTGTGGCCATGCAATACGAAGAGGCCATTGTCAAGGCGACGGAATTGATTCAGCACGCGCCGAAGTTCGCAGAAGCATGGAACCAGCGGGCTGTGGCCCATTTCGCGCTCAAACAGTACCGTTTTGCTATTGAAGACGGGGTGAGGGCGTTGAAACTCAATCACCATCACTTTGGCGCCGCTATTGGTGTGGGACATGCCCACCTCTTTTTGGGGAACATCTCCCATACAATCAAATTCTTTCACCTTGCGCTTGACATCAACCCGAACCTCGTTTCGGTTCGGGAAAATCTTTCAAAATTGGTACAAAGTCTCAAAGAAGAATAAGGGCCGTTGCAGGGCGATTATCAATGGCGGCCCAAAGCATCGTGAAGCACAAGCGTATTGTTGAACCGACACGCGGCCAGATCGTCCCGGCGAATCATAAAATAGAGACGTTCGCCGTCGTCAAGCAAAATATCCGTTGGCAATTCGGCCGGGTCAAATTCGAGCAACAGACACCAATCATTACACACGGTGATCCCGGGCAATTGACCGGTTTTGGCCAAAAGCCGTGATTCTTCCATGACGTCTAATTCGAGCATCGTTGGCGGGCCGAACAGCTTGTGACATCCGGTGGGAATGATCTCTTGTTGGTACAAATCCCAAATGCGTTCTGATAATTCCTGTGAGTAGCCAAATTGTTGCTCAATCGCATCATTCAACACTTCAAATCCGATGCTCTTGGACGATTCGATTTTCAGTGAACAAGGCGGGAGTCGATTGCCAAAGTACAACCCGCGAGGAAATGGCGTTCGCATCGGCATTTCAATAGCCAAATCCGACGAGTACAGTACGTAGCCGACCGGTTGTTCGTTTTTATCACAAACGAACTCGTTTTGCTCAATGGCAACAAAAAACGACAGCAGGCCGTGTCTGGGAAACTGCGACGGTGCAAAAGGGCTGAGGTCGGCGCAACGTAACTGTGCAAGGAACGTCATCGGCTTACTCGTATTACAAAGCCCGTGAACACCGCGCCGCGAGTATTTCGGCCAATCGTAGCCTGGTGGCAAATCCGGTTCGCCGCCTTGTTTCGTTGCTCCAATGGGCAAGTCGTACTTCGACTCAATCGGCGTCAAAAGCACTTCGTCCTGTAAACCGGCCTCAATCATCGGCAGACAGGATTCAAAGCCGCATTGTTCCAGAGCGTGACGAAATTTCTGTGGGGTCATTTTTCACCGCGTTTTGTGAGAATGCAACAAACTCGGGTTGAATCCAAAAAGAAAGTTGGTTTTGACGAAGAGTAATTCAATATTACCGTTTGTTTCTTTATTATGTACCCCCCCCCCCCTCGACCATATCAATGGTTATCTGCCTGCCGTTCCGCCAAGTACGCC
>Ga0082212_10008447_pt1 | contig 13435 bp, 9 predicted proteins | sample TergutNt197P3_FD_71548 | JGI IMG/M metagenome (GOLD analysis project Ga0082212, IMG submission 71548) | Neocapritermes taracua P3 segment gut microbial communities from Petit-Saut dam, French Guiana - Nt197 P3 | ecosystem: Host-associated > Arthropoda: Insects > Digestive system > Gut ... | reverse complement strand
TGTCTCTGTTTTCGTGGGTACAGACCGGCAGTAAATAATCGTCAATTGTTTGTTTTTTATATCTGTCTATGATTTCTTGCATACATGGCTCTATCTTCACCGTCAGTATTTGTTTGGTCTTGCTGCGGGCGTAAACGATATAACCGTTCCGGGCATTGCTTTTCCGCAAATTTGTCATATCAATGAATGAGATGCCGCGCATATAAAAACTGAACATAAACAAATCGCGGGCCAAGGCTAATTCTTTTTGTGTAGACAGGTCTAATTTTTTGAGCCGCAAGACGACATCCTCATTCACAGCGCGTTTTACAGTCTTGTCGATACGGGTGAAAATGCCGGCAAACGGATTCTTTTGTACTGTCAAACCGCGTTTAACGGCTTGATTATAAATGGAACGCAAAGTGCGCATATAACAGGACACGCTGTTCTTCTTCTTACCCGCATTTTTTAGATAGGATTCGTATTTCAGCATCAGGTCGTTGTCTATGTTGTCGAGTAGGATGTCCTGTCCACACCGGAAACGCTCAAAACTCCGTTTTGCGGTTTGTAGAATAAATGCCGACTTCAAACGGTTTTCATCTTTCAAGCGTTTAACAGCATAATCGACAAACGGGAAAAGATAACCGTTGAACGAATGGCTTACGTAGAGCTTGGCAAGTTCTTCGACGGTATACCCGCCTTTCTCATCGAGTAAGCGGATTAACTCACCCAGTTGCTTTAATTTGGCATCCAACCCCCTTTTTGCCGATTGTAAATAAATTTGACGTTCCCTGCCGGAATTGCCGAAACAAAGCGTTCCACTTTGTTTGTCCCATTCATCGGGAAAAAGAGTGAATCGCGTCCGAAGTAATTTTATTTTACGGTTTCGTATCAGTTGCAGGCAGATTGCCCCTGTGTTACCTTCAATTTTTGAGGGAATGAATTTCAGTTTTACAGATGTTCTCATTGTTGTATTTATTTTAGAATAAATGCAAAATTTATAATAATACGCTTATAAATTAGAGAACAGTAAAACAACGACAGCGGTTTATTATTACTGTTTTGTTTATTACCGGAAATGAATTACCTTTGCCTAACCGGTGTGCGGTTTGGTATTTATTTCGAACTCTTTTGAATGGAGCAATTTCTTCAACAACTTAACGACAGTCAGCGTGAAGCGGTTCTATACAACGATGGTCCTGCTTTGGTGGTTGCCGGCGCCGGTTCAGGGAAAACCCGCGTATTAACCTGCAAAGTCGCCTACCTCCTGAGGAACGGAATCTCCCCGTATTCAATCTTAGCCCTGACATTTACGAACAAGGCTGCCCGTGAGATGAAGTCACGGATTGCCCGCATGGTGGATGAAGATACGGCGCGCCGTTTGTGGATGGGTACTTTTCATTCCATTTTCTCACGAATCTTGCGCCGCGAAGCGGAGGCTTTCGGTTATCGTTCCGATTTTACCATTTACGATGCCCAAGATTCTAAGAACCTGATTAAAGCCGTTATTAAAGAAAAAGGCTTAGACGAGAAAGTCTATAAACCGGTGGCGATTCAAGCCCGGATTTCTAAAATGAAAAACGCTTTAATCACTCCCGAAATGTATGTAAAAGACCCCGACTTAATCAACAATGACCGTTATCATCGCGTGGAGAGAACAGGGGAAATATATTTTAACTATTGGAATCGCTGCCGTACATCCGGTGTTCTGGATTTCGACGACCTTTTATTATATACTTATACGCTTTTCAATGAACATCCCGAGATAATAGAACGTTACCGGAGCCAGTTCCGGTTCATTTTAGTCGATGAGTATCAGGATACCAACCGGGTTCAGCACGAGATTGTCCGTCAATTGGCAGAAGAACATCGCCGCGTTTGCGTAGTCGGTGACGACGCCCAAAGTATCTATTCTTTTCGAGGAGCCACTATCGGCAATATACTGAATTTTCAAAATACCTATCCCGAAAGCAAGTTGTTCAAATTGGAACAAAACTATCGTTCTACGAAAACGATTGTCAATGCCGCAAATTCTCTAATAGAAAAGAATAAAGAACAGATTCGGAAAACAATTTTTTCCGAAAAGACAGCCGGAGAAAAAATTAAGCTTCTCAGCGCTTATTCCGATTATGAAGAGGGATACAACGTGGCTTCCCGCATTGCCGAAATGCGGATGCTTCATTCCTTCGAATTTCAAGATTTTGCTATCTTATACCGTACCAATGCCCAAAGCCGTATTTTTGAAGAAGCCTTACGTAAAATAAATATTCCATACCGGATTTATGGCGGATTATCTTTTTATCAACGAAAAGAAGTGAAAGATATCATCGCTTATATGCGGCTTGTCGTAAATCCCAACGATGAAGAAGCATTGAAGCGGGTGATTAATTATCCGAAGCGAAAAATCGGCCATACGACAGTGGATAAAATTATTTTAGCTGCAAGCCTTCATAGAGTCAGCCTTTGGGAAACGCTTTCCCATCCTTTGGATTACAATCTGAATGTCGATAGCGGGACGACGAAGAAATTAGAAGGTTTCCGAAATTTGCTGGATAATCTTATAGCTGATAATGCCCTTCAAAATGCCTATGAATTGGGAACCGGTCTTATTCAACAAACAGGGCTACTTACCGAACTGTATAACGACAGGACGCCCGAAGGTTTGAGCCGCGTGCAAAACACAGAAGAATTAACCAAAAGTTTGCATGAATTTGTTTCAGTCCGGTTGGAAGAAGGTAGAGAAGATGTCAAAATAAATGACTTTCTATCGGAAATTGCGCTATTGACCGATCAGGATACGGATAACGACGAACAGTCCTCCCGCGTGACCATGATGACTATCCACTCTGCTAAAGGTTTGGAATTTAAAAATGTTTTTATAGTTGGCTTGGAAGAAGATTTATTTCCCTCCGAGCGATGTGAAAATAAGCCCAAAGAATTGGAAGAAGAACGAAGATTGTTTTATGTCGCGATTACGCGTGCAGAAGAAAACGTCTTATTAACTTACGCCAAGAATCGCTTCCGAAACGGGCAATCCCGGATGACTTCACCCAGCCGGTTTATCAACGATATTGATCCGGTGTATTTTGCCTCACCCCCGACCCCTCTCCACAGGGGGAGGAGAGAAGACTTTCCACGTTCTTCAACCTCCCCTCCCTTGTGGGGAGGGGCAGGGGGTGGGGTGTCTGCGGGCTTGACCCGCAATCTCCAAACAATTGATTCCGATTTTTCAGGGGATTCCCGCTTTCGCGGGAATGACAGGAGTACCTCCCCCCCGGCCCCTCTCCACAAGGAGAGGGGAGAAGGCTTTCCACGTTCTTCAACCTCCCCTCCCTTGTGGGGAGGGGTCGGGGGAGGGGTCTCAGTTGGGCACCTGATTCGTCACGAAAGGTTTGGCATTGGAGAAGTGTTGGCGCTGAGCGGTGACAAAGAAAATGCCCGGGCGACTGTTGATTTTGAAAGTTTTGGACGAAAACAACTCTTATTGAAATTTGCGAAATTTGATATTGTCGGATAAAAAACAAAAACAGAAAGATGATTGACATAAATAAAATACCCTCCCCTGCTTATGTGTTAGATGAGTCCTTACTCAGGAAGAATCTGTCTATCATCCGGTCTGTCAAAGAGCGGGCGGGAATAAGGCTTATTCTCGCTTTCAAAGCATTCGCTTTGTGGAAAGCGTTTCCGATTATTAAAGAATACATTTCATATTCTACGGCGAGTTCCCCTTGGGAAGCTCAACTCGCGTATGAGGAAATGGGCAGCAAGGCGCATACTTATTCACCGGCTTATACCGAAAAAGATTTTCCGGTCATTAAGGCTTATAGTTCGCATATCACTTTCAACTCTCTTTCACAGTTCCGGCTTTTTTACGGCGATACGCTCGACAATCCCACTCACATCTCATGCGGATTACGAATCAATCCGGAATATTCGGAAGTGACTACCGATTTGTACAATCCGGCTGCTCCGGGTTCTCGTTTGGGTATTATTCGAGAGGGATTGGGCGAAAAATTGCCGGAGGGAATCGAAGGATTGCATTTTCATACCTTGTGCGAATCGTCTTCTTATGCTTTGGAGAATACCCTGAAGCGTGTAGAGGTTCAATTCGGGGATTTGCTTCCGCAAATTCGTTGGCTGAATATGGGAGGCGGTCATTTGATAAGCTCCGATAATTACGATGTAGAACATCTTATCGGACTATTACAGGATTTCAAAAAGAGATATCCGAATTTGGAAATTATTTTAGAACCCGGAGCCGCTTTCGTATGGCAAACCGGCGTCCTGATTTCTTCCGTAGTGGATATTGTGGAAAACAGAGGAATCCGGACGGCAATCCTTGATGTGTCGTTTACCTGTCACATGCCCGATTGTTTGGAGATGCCCTACAAACCTGTTGTTCGTGGGGCTTATCAGGACGCAAAAGCAGGTAAACCGACTTATCGTCTGGGCGGAAACTCTTGCTTAAGCGGCGATTATATGGGTGATTGGTCGTTCGATGAAGAACTGCGAATCGGCGACCGGATTGTTTTTGAAGATATGATTCATTATACAATTGTCAAAACAACTTTATTTAACGGCATACCTCATCCCGATTTATGTCTGTGGAGGGAAGACGGCTCTTTGGAGACCTTTCGCCGCTTTACTTATACAGATTATAAAAACAGGATGAGTTAATCAAAACATAAATCATGAATGAACTTTTTTATCAGGCACTATTAATTGAAATACAAAAGAATTTTTCAAAAAAATCTGCAATGGTAAATGAATTAGTCGAAATTTTACGAATAGAAAAAGGCGCGGTTTATCGCAGATTGAGACAGGAAGTCCCTTTCACTTTCAACGAGATTGCTATCATCGCAAAGCATTTGAAGATTTCGTTGGACAATATGATAGGTATAGAAGTAAATAAAAGCGCTCTGGCTCGCTTGCGGCTGCCGGATTTCATTTCTCCGCAGGAAGAGGACTACAGAATGTTTGATAGTTTTTCTAATTTTCTCCGGAAAGTGAATCAATTGGAAAATTCGGAAATGGTTACCGTATCCAATATATTACCCCAAGACCTTTTCTTTGAGTTCCGCTATCTTCTTATATTTTATTTATTTAAATGGAATTATCATTATAACAACGACAAAGTAAAACCTTTTCACCAAATAGCCATTTTACCGGAATTGGACAAACATCTGTCGGAGTTTGCAATGGAAATAAGAAAATTCAATAAATTTTCCTACGTCTTCGACAGTAAAATGTTTCGCATATTGGTAAATGATATTATTTTTTTCTATAGTATACGGCTGATAGAAAAAGAAGATGTGGTTAACCTTAAAGAAAATTTACTTTCTTTGCTGGATTCTCTTGAAAATATGGCAATCGACGGTCAATTCAAAGAGACGGGTAAGCCCATAAATCTATACATTTCCGACATCGCCATCACTACGAATTATACCTATGTAGAAGCAGGTAATATACATTTCAGCATGATTAGAGCCTTTACCCTGTCGTCTGTAACCTCATTTGATGAAAAAGTGTTTGAAAAAATGAAAAAATGGATTCACTCGTTAATCAAACTCTCCACACTAATCACATTAACGAATGAAAGGCAAAGGGTTTTGTATTTTGAAGAACAACGTAAAATTGTAGACGAATTACAGTTTCATATATAAATTTATGTTTATTCAAAAAGTCATATAATAAAAAAAGGCGGAACTCTCATTATACCAACGAAACGTTCCGCCATCATCAGACTTATGAAATTTATACGCACTGCAAATTTCAGAAGAAAATAGTTATTATATCTGTCAAAATGGGAAAATGTTTATTATAATTTGATATTTTTTTTTATTATTTTTATCATTATCTGACATTGCTTGTTCTTCCTTTTTTCCTTATTCATTATTTGATGAATTATTTTAAAAAAACACAAATAACACTGCGTGTCGTATGAAAATGGTTCATTTTTATAAATATTTTAATAGAGGAAATCTCATTTATTGATTACTTGCCCCTTTGTTTTAAAATGACCCTATTTTATTTCGAATATTAGTAGAAAGGTTTCATTTTCAGAATATCTTCCGGTAAAAATCGAATGAATGTAACGGGAAGTGTGTTATTCTACCAACAAACTTGGAATCTTACAGGTAATATTTAACCACACCACAAACACCGCCTCTCTTAAAAAAATGCGTTAAATTGATTTTAAGGAACAACCAATCATTCAAAAATAATTCTTCACAAAAACGTCATTTTCTCTTATAATTTTTGTAACTATTAGATAATATTTTTGCAGCAAATATACTCTTATTAGAGTATAAAAAAATCAATAAAATATTTATAAATGCAAAAATTTTTACACAATGAAAGGAAAAAAAAGTACACTGTTTTTGAGAATTAATTTATTGGGATTAGCAATGTGTTGCATAATGTTGGCACAGGGACAAGGTCGCTATGTAACGGGCGACTTCCATCAACACACCACCTACACCGATGGTTTTTATACCATGGGGTTTATGATGGAAAAAAATAATGAATTCGGTTTGGATTGGTGGGCAAATTCCGAACATGGCGGAGCTTTCAACCGCTGGGGTACTGTAGATGGGCTTGATTTGGGTACCTCTGTAACATGGGACAATACCGGAATAGCGCTAAAGGGAAAGGCGAATGATAATAACATGTGGCGTTGGCAGTCCTTAACCGATTGGTCGTTCCGCGATGTACTTTTGTATCGCCGCGTTTTTCCAGACAAATTAATTATTCAGGCGTATGAAATGAATGTTCCCGGACATGAGCATGCAAGTTTGGGAATTATTGGCAATCAGTTCGATGCAGCCAGCCCCGATGTGAATGATTTGGCTTTGTTTGAATATTTGTTTGATGCTGTGGATACGGATGATAGCAATCCATTGGGCGCAAGCAATAAAAATACGACAAACGACCATGCAAAAGCTGTTGAGGCTGCAAGTTGGCTGCAAACCAATCATCCCACCGACAGTTGGTTTATTCCTGCTCATCCTGAACGTTTTCGCTATCCGAGCGGCACTGCCAATTATGAAGGATACAACATTGAGCATTTGCGCGACTTAAACAATGCTGCACCCGATGTATTCTTCGGATTCGAAAGTATGCCCGGACATCAAATGGCAGCCAGTCGCGGCGAATATCATGCAGGCCGCGGTCTTTACGGCTCCTATGGAATTGGCACCTACGGCGGCGCAGGTTGGATGTGTGCTAAAATTGGCGGATTGTGGGATGCGATGTTGAGCGAAGGTCGTCACTTCTGGTTATTTGTCAATTCAGATAGCCACACCAACGAACCCGGGCAAGGAGACTTCTTCCCCGGTGAATATCAGAAAACCTATACTTACGTAAATCATCAGGACGTTTTAACGGCTCAAGATATTGTTGATGGAATGCGCTCAGGTAATTCTTACATTGTAAATGGCGATTTGATAAATGAACTTCAATTCACAGTGGGCGCTGCTATGATGGGAGAAACCGCACAAACAAGCGACGGAAAAGCAACGATTACCGTTAGGGTACACAATCCTCAAACGCCCAATAATAACAGATACAGTACATATACCATTCCACAATTAGACCATTTTGATATTATAGAAGGTATAGTTAGCGGAAAGATTACACCCCCTGCCACAATTCCGGCAGACGGTCAAACAGGTTACAGCGACGCCTATAAATGTGATAGCGTAAACACAACTAAAGTAATTGCCCGTTTTGGTAAAACCGCATCTGCCGCCGACCCCAATGGTATTCCTACCGTTGCATGGACAAGTGAAGGAGATGGCTATTACAGTGCAACTTTAGAAGTAACACTTGCTGAAGGCGAATCTAAGTATTATCGTTTGAGAGGAACAAACCAAGCTTTAAATACTACCAATGAGACGGACGATTGTGGTAATCCGCTGCCTGACTCTTTGATGGGAACCAACGATGCAGCAAAAGCCTTCGCTGATTTGTGGTTCTATTCCAATCCGGTATTTGTTAATAACGGAACAACAGGCATCAATGAAGTAAACGGCACAAATAGCGAAATTCAAGTTTACCCCAATCCGGCCAACGATCTCATTTACATAAGAAGTGGAAACAATATAAAAGAGCTTAGAATCTTCAACACCTTAGGGGCTTTGGTTAAAGAAGAATCTGGTTTTGTAAACGAAATAAATATTGGGAATTTGACTTCGGGTGTTTACAATGTTCAGATTAAAACAAATAATGATATCATTGTTAATAGAAAAGTGATTAAAAAATAATAGTTTCTTCCATAAATCTTTTTTTGTTAAGACCGTTGCTAAATCAGCAGCGGTCTTATTTTATGTAGAAAGTACTTGAAAAATAATGTAGTAATAAATTTGTTGTTTTTTTAACAATAATTAACTAAAATAATTTGCATAGTAAATATTTGATTCCTTATCTTTGCCGGGGTTTAACAATATTGTTAAACAATATAATTAAATAATGATATTAAACAATGGAATTAAAAACAGGAAATAAAGAACAACTGATTCTTGAAATAGCTGAAAAACTCTTTATAGAAAAGGGATATACGGGAGTAAAGACTACGGAAATAGCAGATGAAGCCGGAGTGAATCATGCGCTGTTGCATTATTATTTTCGCACGAAAGATAATCTTTTCAATCAGATTTTTGAACAAAAGGCGGCGCAATTATTGGAATGTTTTTCCATAACTTTTGATAGCGATTCCGGTTTTTTTGAAAAATTAGAAAAAGGAATCGAAACGCATTTCGATCTTTTGAGCCGGACTCCGAAATTACCGCTTTTTATTTTAAGGGAAATCGTTACGGATAAGGAGCGGAAGGCATTTATCTTAAAAAATCTTTTACCTGTGGGAAAAGAAATGTATAAAAAATTCGATGTTATTGTTCGGGAGGAAATACAAAAAGGCGTTATTCGTCCGGTAAAAACAATCGACCTGCTGCTGAATATTATTTCTTTGAATGTTTTTGCTTTTGTGGCCACACAAATTTTCTTTGATACGGAAACCGAAGAAGAACAGGAAAACCTGCATAAATTTTTAGAGGAGAGGAAAAAGAGCAATATAAATTTGATTATAAATAGTTTAAAACCTTGAAATTAGATATGAAACGAACTATCTGTATGCTTATTTTAATGTGCGGATATTTATCCGTTCATGCCCAACTGACGCTCGACGATTGCCAAAAGAAAGCGCGTGAAAACTATCCGGTCATCAAGCGTTATGATTTGATTGAGCAATCGAAGCACTACAATTTATCCAATGCTGCGAAGGGATACCTTCCGCAAATACAGGTAAATGCAAAGGCTACTTACCAGTCGGATGTAGTTTCGTTACCTATTCAACTACCCGGAATAACGATTCCTACTCTTCCCAAAGATCAATATCAAGCGGTCGTCGATGTAAGCCAAGTTGTATGGGACGGCGGAATGATACGCTCGCAAAAGCAAGTTATTCAAGCCAACTCGGAAATCGAGAGCCGGCAGTTGGAAGTAGAAATGTATGCCCTTGAAGATCGCGTCAATCAATTGTTTTTCGGTATTCTGATGTTCGATGCCCGTCTGGAGCAGAACCGTATGTTTCGGGAGGAATTGGAACGCAATCACAAAACAGTTTCCGATTATATGAAAAACGGAATAGCCAATCAAGCCGATTTGGATGCGGTGAGGGTGGAGCAACTCAATGCGGAACAGGCGCAAACCCAACTTCAATCGACCCGGGCGGCGTATTTGGAAATGCTGTCGTATATGCTTGGGGAATCCATTGATAACAGTGCGGTTTTCACGAAACCGAACGTCGATTTTCCTGCGCTTTCTTCGACTCTCAATCGTCCGGAACTGCTCCTGTTCGATGCTCAAAAAGAATTGTTTGATTCGCAAAAGTCCGTGATAAAATCGAGTTATATGCCCCGTCTGGGCGTGTTTATACAGGGAGGCCTCGGTCGCCCCGGCTTGAATATGCTGTCGAACTCTTGGGATCCTTTTTACATAGGTGGCGTTCGTTTGAGTTGGAATTTCAGTTCGCTGTATTCCAAAAACAATGATTTACGAAAAATAGAAATCAATAAAAATATGGTAGATACGCAACAGGAACTTTTTCTGTACAATATCCGTCTGACGGAGAACAGGCAGAATGAGGATATCAAACGCGTCCGTGATTTGATGAAACAGGACGATGAAATCATTGCCTTGCGGGAAAATATCCGCAGGGCGACGGAAGCGAAAATGGCTAACGGAACGGGAACCGTTACGGATTTGATGCGGGAAATGACACAGGAGGATTTAGCCCGTCAGTCAAAAGCCGCCCACGAAATCGACCTTTTGATGGCGATATATAATCTGAAAAATACAAGAAATAACTAAAAACTAAAAACTAAAAACTAAAAACTAAAAGTTGTTATTGCGGGCGAAGCGAAGACCCGCAATCCCCTGATAAGGTTTTAGAAATTATGAATTATGAATTAAAAATTAAAATAGATATGAAAACAATACAATATTTTATAGTACTTATCCTTGTTTTATCGGTAACAGCTTGCGGACATAAAAAAGGAAATTACGATGCTTCGGGAACTTTTGAAGCCATTGAAACACTTGTTTCCGCGCAGGCAAACGGACAAATTGAAGCGTTTAATGTAGTGGAAGGACAACAAATAACCGCAGGCATTGAATTGGGATACATCGATACCATTCAATTATTCCTGAAAAAGGAACAGTTGTTGGCAGGTATGAAAGCCGTAGATAGCCGCAGCTACAATGTTTCTCTGCAAATTGCGTCTATCAAACAGCAAATCACCAAACAGCAAACGGAATTGGCGCGTTTTCAAAATCTGCTGAAATCCAATGCCGCCACCCAAAAGCAGGTGGACGATATTCAATCTTCTATCGACCTTTTGCAACGTCAGTTGGCGGCTCAAACAGAGACTTTACAAAACAGCAACAACAGTATTTCTTCCGAAATAAAAAGCCTTAGTATTCAAGTGGAACAGGTAGAGGATTTAATCAGTAAAAGCATTATCTCCAGTCCTATCGACGGAACGGTACTTGCGAAATATGCCGAAAAAGGGGAAATTGCCGTACAGGGACGCTCCCTCTTCAAAGTTGCCGACATAAATAAGGTCTATCTGCGCGCTTATATCACAGCCGACCAGTTGGACAGGTTGCAACTGAACCAGACGGTTAGCGTATTCGCCGATTTCGGTAAAAAAGAGATGCGGGAATATGCGGGAACCATTACGTGGATTTCCGACAAAGCGGAATTTACGCCCCGCACCATTCTCACAAAGAACGAACGTGCCAACTTGGTGTATGCGGTGAAAATTGCAGTTAAGAACGATGGGTATTTAAAGATTGGAATGTATGGTCAATTGTCAATTGATAAATAAGAAATTCGGAGCAACCGATGCCCTAAAAGACATTTCATTTGAGGTGTCGAAGGGCGAAATATTCGGATTGATTGGTCCTGACGGGGCGGGGAAAACCACGCTGTTCCGTATTCTGACTTCTCTGATATTAGCAGATTCTGGCTCAGCATTTATCGATGGCTTGGATGTTGTGAAAGATTACTCCGAACTGCGGAAACGCATCGGTTATATGCCCGGCAGGTTTTCTTTGTATCAGGATTTGTCGGTAGAAGAAAACCTCAGTTTCTACGCCACCATTTTCAATACAACGATTCAGGAGAATTACCATCTGATTAAGGATATATACCAACATATCGAGCCGTTCAAACACCGTCGTGCCGGAAAATTATCGGGAGGAATGAAGCAAAAATTAGCTTTGTCGTGTGCATTGATTCACAAGCCGGTGGTATTGTTCTTAGACGAACCGACTACCGGAGTCGATCCTGTTTCGAGAAAAGAATTTTGGGAGATGCTTCGCCGTCTGAAAGAAGACGGTATCACAATCGTTGTTTCCACCCCTTATATGGACGAAGCAAATTTATGCGATCGCATCGCTTTGATACAAAACGGAAAAATCTTCTCTATCGACACGCCTGCGAATATTGTAAAACAATTCTCGAAGAAACTCTACAGGGTCGAATCGGACAATAATTACGCTTTATTGGAACAGTTGAGAAAAAACCCGAATGTAGAAACCGTATTTATGTTCGGCGATAACCTGCACGTAACTTTTAAAATGGACAATAGACAATTGATAATTGACAATGAAAAAAATAATTTTCAACTTTCAACTTTCAATTTTCAACTCGAAGAAATTGCTCCGACCATTGAGGATTGTTTTATGGATTTGTTAAAAGAATAATTCATATGGAAAAAGAAGTAATACATACGGAAGCCCTGACCAAGAAATTCGGAAACTTTACCGCTGTGGACGCCATCAGTTTTTCGGTACGTAAAGGAGAAATATTCGGTTTCCTTGGAGCCAACGGGGCCGGAAAAACCACCGCCATGCGAATGCTTTGCGGATTGAGTAAGCCGACTTCCGGTAAAGGATTCGTCGCCGGATACGATATTGCGAAACAATCGGAACAGGTCAAGAAAAATATCGGTTATATGAGTCAGAAGTTTTCACTATACGAAGATTTAAAAGTATGGGAAAACGTGCGTTTGTTTGCAGGGATTTACGGGATTTCCGGTAAGGTAATTACTGAAAAAACCGATGAAACACTGCGTAAAATCGGCTTGTCAGGCGAACGGGATACGCTTGTCAAAGACCTCCCTTTGGGTTGGAAACAGCGTCTGTCGTTTTCGGTGGCGATTTTTCACGAGCCTGCCATTGTTTTCTTAGACGAACCTACCGGAGGAGTCGATCCGATTACCCGCCGGCAATTTTGGGAATCTATTTACGAAGCTGCCGCACGTGGGATAACTATTTTCGTAACCACGCACTATATGGATGAAGCCGAATATTGCAACCGGGTTTCTATTATGGTTGACGGACGCATTGAGGCTTTGGATACGCCTGCCAATCTGCGTTCGCAGTTTGAAGCGAAAAATATGGACGCTGTTTTTCATCGTTTGGCGAGAAAAGCGAAAAGGGGAGATGGTTAACGGTAAACGGTTAAGGGTTAACGGCTATTAAAAATAAACTAATAATTTTTAAGAAATAAAAATTTTATGAAAACATCTCAATTTGAAGATTTGGAAATTTGGAAAGAAAGTATGCGGATTTCTTTGAAAATTTATGAAATAATGAAAAAATGTAAAGATTTTGGATTTAAAGACCAAATTCAATGTGCCGCAATTTCTATTCCGTCTAATATTGCTGAAGGATTTGAACGTCAAACAAATAAAGAGTTTATACAATTTCTCTTTATAGCAAAAGGATCGTGTGGCGAACTTCGTACTCATATTTATTTAGGATACCAATTAGAATATATAGATAAAGAAGAATACGGTATTTTATTGGATAAAGTAAAAATGTTATCTTCTAAAATTGGGAATTTCATCAAAATACGAAAATCTTTTCAATCTCATTCATTAACCTTTCA
>Ga0082212_10008446_pt1 | contig 13435 bp, 9 predicted proteins | sample TergutNt197P3_FD_71548 | JGI IMG/M metagenome (GOLD analysis project Ga0082212, IMG submission 71548) | Neocapritermes taracua P3 segment gut microbial communities from Petit-Saut dam, French Guiana - Nt197 P3 | ecosystem: Host-associated > Arthropoda: Insects > Digestive system > Gut ... | reverse complement strand
CCTGACGCTTATCGACAGCAGCGTAATACCTGTTGAGCGGCTCAGTTCGATGTATGACTATTACAGCGGCGACGCGTGGGGTGAAAGCGTATACTTCGATATCGATATGCTGTACTCCATAACATTCTGCGGCGAGGAGTATATTTTCAGTGAAGTTGAGTATGGGTTTTCCAAAGTGTACTATGGCTAATTATTCCATAATCCATTGATACCGCAACTGCATTTGCTGATTACTTTGTCGAAGCGCTGAAAGCTGAATATGACCTCACAGGAAATGACGCTCAGCGGTACTAGTGTGATGTGGAGGATGCGCAAGACGTTGAGTTCACGATATCCCTGATCTTCGGGGATGGTCTACTCAAGACTGAAAATCAAGTCCCGCGAGCGTCGGAAAACGCGCCGCGCTCGTAGGGACGGTCGCCCTCGACCGTCCGATTCCAACGTATATGACGCAAGTCGGACGACCGGGGGCGGTCGTCCCTACGGGGGTGCAAAAAATGAACCAAATGCAGACCGTCAGCACAGTATCGAAAGATGCGGAGAAAATGGACGGCATATTCAAATAGACGCTATTGCGTACAGGAAATAAGCAGTATATCATTTTGGCTTAAAAAACGGGTCATCCCAGATTACTGAGATTTTCTACTAAAGTGCGGCGAGCAGGCTAAACTACTCGCCGCTGTTGTTCGCTATAACTCAATCTCTCGCGTCCTACTAAACTCCCGTATCCGAAAACACTGGTAGTACCAGCAATGCTTGCATAAACATATCCAATCCTTCATAATAAGACCAGCCAAAAGCATCCTCTAATCTTGATCTATCAAGATATGTGGTCATAACCTTATCCAAGCCATAATACTCAACCAGATACATTACAAACGTGTACGCCTCTGGATAAGATAGCTCTAACCCGTCTTTTGAGCGTTGCGATAAGTAGGGATTATCAGTGTCTTGATCATATCTTTGTTGAAGCAAGGTTGCACTTGCCATCATGAGCGGCGCTGTAAGATTAAGCGCCGGATATGCCAACAGCACAGAACCTACTGCCTCAAACATCAACGCACAGTCGAGCTCATCCACTCCGATAGGACTATCCACCTTTGAAATGTAGTACCGTTTAACCAAATCACGAAAGTGATTGTCATCTGTATCAAGTATGTTCTCCCACTTTTCATCATTAGTAAAATAGTCATATAGACCTGCTTTCGCATCTCCGAGCCAATCTGACTCGATTGAAATTGAAAGGAATGTCACAAGCCCCTCAGACAACCATACTTGCCAGTCGAGATCAGCTTCAGGAAGTAAAAGATGGCATGCCTCGTGCAAGACATCATATGTTGTCGTCATAATAACTGTCCTGTCACCCCTTGCATGAGTGCGAAAGTTGTGATCCCCCACACAATAGATGTGTATAGGGTTTATCCAGTTTTGGAAAACTGATTCATATGCTGTCGGCGCATAATTGCTGATGTTGGTTAGTATTTGAGCCATCCCGATTCTGTAATAGGAAAGCATATTGATGATATCCCCGGGGGTTTCGATGAAACCTTGAATCGGTCTAAAACAGAATGTGTGCGGTTCCTCCGCAAATGTGAAAATTAGGGGATATCCCTCCGATGACGAGTAACGCGCGCCGTCGCAATATCCTAAATTGAAATCGATTTGTTGAGCAACTCCAAGGTACTCCAACCATTGCTGCCTGTCTGCAACAGAATGTGCACTGTGAAAGTATGCATCCGGGCCTTCAGTAGATAAAATGAACTCCGTCAGGCTGATTGCAGTCTCGTTCGAGGCTATTAGTGTGTTTGAGTCAGTAAAGTCAGATATGAAGTAAGCGGCGAAGAGGGACAGCGTGTCCATATTATTCGGGTTGTCGTAATACTCCCTTAAATACTGTTCATCAACTGGCTCTCCCCAGATGTATCCTGCGATTCCTACCGCCTGCCAAGGTTCCGTCAAACCACAAAGAGCAGACACGATTGATTGGCGCCCAACATTGGTCAATATATCATCAAAAGTTAAAAAAACCTCATTACCGAAAATAACTACATTGCCGTTAATCGTCTGATTCACCACATACACGGTTATATCCTGAGTATATCCCGATAGTATAGTCTCCACTGCGGCTCGGTCGTTAATCAGTTCAGTCAGAGCCTCGCGAGCGGCGGCTTCATCAAAAATCCTATTCAATACATGTAATGTAATCCCCCCAATGGTGGTACTTTGAGTGCTAAATGTTGCGCCATATATGGCGTCTCGGGTATGACTGTCTGGTAAGAAAATTGCATCCTCAGCATTTAGGCTGGGTGTAATGCTTTGTGGGGTAATCGTATCCTGAGCGGTTGGTAATGGCGTGTCGCTTGATGAGGTTCCTGTGCCGGACTTGCAACCGGTTAGCAAGATGAGTGAAACTACTGCGAGTATGTATCCAAAAAACATCCCTTTGCGCACAAAAATTCACTCCGATCATAGTAGAACTGAGAGAAACACAGGTTTTTCACATTTGTGGGTTGCCGCGCCGCAAAGCGTCGCATAGCGACGCTCCAGGCGTCTCGCAATGACGGGGGGTTGCGTCGTCGTATCACCGGAACAGTGCTCTGCGGAGCGCGTGATCAGCGTTCGGTAGAGCCTGGTTTTCCAGACCACCAGTGGCTAAGAGGCAAAGATCCCCATTTTGGGGATCTTTAGCTTTGTACAGTTTTCACTCCCGAAAGCCGAGCGGCTACGCTTTCTTCAAACGTTGCAGCGCTTTGACCGCTTCTACCAGCGGGATGATCAAGATGGACAGCCCCAGCGATACCGCCAGTTCGCGGGCGGTCAGCGCCACCAGCGAGAAGACGGCTGCAAGGGTCGGCACATATATTACTATCATCGTAAGCGCCAGCGAGAATACCATCGCTCCCCATAGGACCTTGTTTTGCTTGCCTAGTGTGAAAATGCTTTGCCTTTGCGAACGCATGTTGTATGCGTGGAAAATCTCGCACATGGACATTGTGAGAAACGCTGCCGTCATGGCTCCGCTGTGATCGTGCCAAATATCGACGATCGCGTAAGCGGCAAGGGTCAGCGCCGCTATCAACACTCCTTGGTACAGTATGTCTATGCCGACGCCACCGGAGAATATACCATCGGCGCTCCCTCGCGGCGGGCGTTCCATTATTCCGGGTTCAGCTGCTTCCATACCGAGAGCTATTGCCGGCAGGCTGTCTGTGACCAGGTTTATAAACAGCAGGTGCACCGGTTTAAAAAGGACAAAGCGCAGCAATGCAGCCACAAAAACAGATAAGACTTCGCTAAGATTGGAACTCAGCAGAAAATGGACAGTCTTTTTGATGTTGTCGTATATCCTGCGGCCTTCCTCGACTGCCGCCACGATGGTGGCAAAGTTATCGTCCGCCAGCACCATGTCCGCCACATTCTTTGTCACATCTGTGCCTGTGACGCCCATGCCAACGCCTATATCACCGGATTTTATCGCGGGCGCGTCGTTCACCCCGTCGCCCGTCATCGCCGTTATGTTTCCTTTGCCCTTCCACATATTTACGATGCGGACTTTATGCTCCGGCTGCACGCGGGCGTAGACAAATGTTTCCTCAATTCGCTTTTCGAACTCTTCGTCCGTCAGGCGGTCCAGTTCAAGACCGGTAATCGCCTGCTCCGGCCCTGTGATGATACCCAACTCGCTTGCTATTGCGGCAGCAGTGTCTTTGTGGTCGCCTGTGATCATGACGACCTTTATCCCGGAGCTTTTACACTCGTCTACCGCGGCTTTTGCTTCGGGTCGTACAGGGTCGATCATTGCCGTAAGGCCGATAAAGATCAGGTCGTTTTCAATAAGTTCCGGCTCGCAGTCCTCGGGGATAGTTACATGGTTTTTATACGCGCAGGCGAGTACGCGCAGCGCTTTTTCGGCGTAACTCTTGTTGCGCGTAATAATCTCTTGAGTAATTTCAGGCGTCAACTCGACGGCGCGCCCGTCGACTAATGCTTTAGTACAGATTCGAAGGACTTCATCCGGCGCGCCTTTAGTATACTGGACAAACCCACCACGCGTCTTATGCACAGTTGACATCATCTTTCGGGCGCTGTCGAATGGAGCTTCGGCAACGCGCGGGGATTCGCTTTCGAGGTCGTTCTTATCAAAGCCTTCTTTCAGCGCGAACGCGACCAATGCGTTTTCTGTGGGGTCTCCTACAATGTTCCCGTCCGGCGCGAGCTGTGAGTCGCAGCATAGAGCCATTGCCTTAGTCAGAAGATCGGCGTCGCCGTAGCTCTCCACTACGGTCATTTTGTTCAGCGTGAGCGTGCCGGTTTTATCTGAGCAGATCACTTGCGCGCAGCCTAGCGTCTCCACTGCTGTCAGGCGGCGGATGATCGCGTTTCTTTTTGCCATTCTTGTGACGCCTATCGAGAGAACGATCGTCACTACCGCGGCAAGCCCCTCGGGAATCGCGGCGACGGCCAGTGATACGGCCAGCATAAAGCTGTCCAGCACCACCTTGGCGCCGAACTCTCCGGCGCTTATGAGCCTGACGACGAAGATCACGACGCAGATCCCGAGAACAAGTACGCTCAGCGTCTGGCCCAGACGGGACAGGCGCTTTTGCAACGGTGTGTCGCCATCCTGCGCACTTTGTATGATCCCCGCGATCTTGCCCATTTCGGTGTACATGCCGGTCGCTATGACGACGCCTTCGCCCCTGCCGTATGCCACTTCAGAGCCCATGTATGCCATGTTGAGGCGATCGCCGAGCGGGACGATTCCGTTTTCGTCTCCCCGCAAGGCTTCAACGTGTTTTTCTACCGGGACCGACTCGCCTGTCAGCGAGGCTTCATCGCCCCGCAAACTTGCGGATGGGAGCAGGCGCATGTCAGGGGGGACGGCGCCCCCCGCCTCTATCAGCACAATGTCTCCTGTTACGAGCTCTGCGGCAGGTATCTGCGTTACTATCCCGCCGCGTCTTACCCTCGCAAAAGAAGCGCTCATCTCCTGAAGCGCTTCTATCGCCTTTTCCGCTTTGCTCTCTTGCACAACGCCAAGTATGCTGTTGATGATGACTACCGCGAGGATGATCCCTGCTTCGGCGTAGTCGCTGAAACTGCCGCCTTCAAATGAGGATATAAAGATGGATACGGCGGCGGCGGCGAGTAGTACGAGTATCATCGGGTTGAGTATCTGATCCGCGAATCTCCGGATCAGACTCTTCTTTTTTGCTTTAGCGAGTTCGTTTTTGCCGTTTTGACGCAGGCGTTCTTCAGCCGCTTCCGGCGTGAGTCCGGCTTCGTTTGCTTCAAGCTCGCGCAGTACCGCGTCCGTGTTGTCAGTATAATAGTTCATATATGCTATGATGATTCCTTCTTATGACCGGTTTGCGATCGGTTTGCGGCCCGGTTTGCGATCGGTTTGCGGCCCGGTTTGCGATCGGCTCAAGACCCGGTTTGCGATCGGCTCACGGCCCGGTTTACGATCGGCTCAAGACCCGGTTTGCGATCGGCTCATGGCCCGGTTTACGACCAGTCGAAGTATGTGGCGTTCGTCGCGGAGTGCCCTCCGTCCACGGGCATCGCTATGCCGGTTATGTGCGAGGCTTCGTCGGACAACAGAAACAGCGCGGCGGCAGCGATCTCCTCCGGCAGTCCAAGCCTGCGCATCGGGTTTTGCGTCGTATTGAAATGCGTGTAGGCGTCGGCCGAGCCAAACCTGGGGATGTTGATGGCCTCCCACATCGGCGTTTCTATCTGTCCGGGGCAAATGGCGTTCGCGCGGATACCTTGTTCCGAGTATTCGCACATTATCGCTCTCATAAGCCCGATCACAGCGTGTTTTGAGCATACATAGTCAGACGCGTTAGGCGTTCCCATCAAGCCGCCGACGGATGATGTGAACAAGATCGAGCCGCCGTTGCCGGCCTTCAGCATTTGCTGGATCTCATACTTCGCGCAATAGAATGACCCGAACAGGTTGATGCGCATGACGCGCTCCCATTTCGCGCTGTCGACTTCAGCTACCGTCGCCGGGGTCATCATCACTCCCGCGTTGTTATACGCGAAGTCCAGTTTTCCGTAGGTTTCGGTGGTCTTTTCCACGCCTGTTTTTACAGCCTCTTCGTTTGAAACGTCCACACTCAGGCATAGGACCTCCGCCGTTGGAGTCTCGTCCAGAATGAGTGTTTTGGTCTCTTCCAGTTTGTCGACCGAGACGTCAAATAGCGCAAGCTTTGCGCCCTCTTTCGCAAACCTTCTCGCGCAAGCCCTGCCTATTCCCGTAGCGGCGCCCGTAAGTATCCCGACTTTCTCTTGCAGCAACATGAAAATATCCCTCCATATTCACAAGCGATCTTATACCGCGATGATTTGTATCTTTCCGTTCGTTATAGTCAACCCGACCTGCTTTACGGGGTGGGCGTAGCTGGTTATCATTTCGGAGGCTATCCTGTCTTCGATCTCCTTTTGGATCAGCCTGCGGAGGTTACGCGCGCCGTATGCCTGCGAGAAGGCGTTTTCCGTAAGGTAGTCGATCAGGCTGTCGTCATAACGCAGCTCGATCGGTTTTTCCGCCATTGAGTCGTGCAGCTCTTCCAGCATGAGCCTTGCGATTTGCTTGAACGTTTCAACCGACAGGTGGTTGAAGTACACGATTTCGTCCACGCGGTTTATAAACTCCGGGCGCAAAAAATCTTTGAGCGCTTTTTCGGATTTTTCCTTGCCTTGTTCGTTTATCGTGCGGTTGAATCCGACCGCGCCGTCTTTCTTGTCGCTGCCGGCGTTTGTCGTCATGATTATAACTGTGTTTTCAAAATTGACCATCCGGCCGTGCGCGTCTGTGATATGCCCGTCGTCGAGTATTTGCAGCAGGATGTTCATTACGTCGGGGTGCGCTTTCTCTATTTCGTCGAAAAGGACGACGCTGTACGGTTTGCGGCGTATCTTTTCCGTAAGCTGGCCTGCTTCGTCATACCCGACATACCCCGGCGGCGAGCCGATGATACGCGATACGGCGTGTTTTTCCATAAACTCCGACATGTCGAGCCGGATAAGCGACTCGGGCGAGTCAAACAGGTCAGAGGCGAGTCTCTTTACAAGCTCTGTTTTGCCGACTCCCGTCGATCCGATGAAGATGAACGACACAGGTTTGCGTTTGGGCGATATCCCTACGCGGTTGCGCCTTATCGCCGCGCACACGTTATCGACCGCGTCGTCTTGCCCGATGATATGTTCCTTGAGCCTCTTATCAAGTTCCGAAAGTCTTTTGAACTCGTCCTCGCGGATGCTTGACGCAGGGATTTTTGTCCAAAGCTCTATGACTCGGGCCAGGTTGTCGAGAGTCAGCGCCGGAGCGCCTCTCATCTCCAGGTCGTCGAGTTCGCTGGACAGACGCAAATCAAGGCTTCTTATCTCGGCCAGCCGCTCGTAGTCGTCGCGGTTCGGTTCGGCGATGATCTTCTCGCGTTCTTTCTGCAGATCGCGGCGTTCTTTTCCGATCGCGTCTTTCCTGGCTATGAGCTCGCTTTTCAGGTTCATGTCGGAGCAGGCTTCGTCGATGAGGTCTATCGCTTTGTCGGGCAGGAACCTGTCTGTTATATATCGCTCGGACAGGATAACAGATTGTCTTGCCATCTCATCAGATACCGATACTCCGTGGTATGCTTCATAATAGTGTTTGATGCCCATGATGATTTCTATTGACTCGCTGATCGATGGTTCGGCTATGACTACCGGCTGGAATCTGCGCTCGAGCGCCGAGTCTTTCTCAATATGTTTCCTGTACTCGGTGAATGTTGTCGCGCCGATGACTTGGATCTCGCCGCGTGACAGCGCGGGTTTCAGTATGTTGGCTGCATTCATCGAACCTTCTGCATCGCCGGCGCCCACAAGGCTGTGTACCTCGTCTATGACCAGTATCACATTGCCGCTGTTCTTGATTTCTTCGACAAGGCCCTTCATCCGGCTTTCAAACTGACCCCGGAACTGAGTGCCGGCAACAAGCGCCGTCAGATCAAGCAGGTAAACCTCTTTGTCGCTCAGCTTATACGGTACGTTCCCGTCGAATATGCGCTGCGCGAGGCCCTCGGCGATAGCTGTTTTGCCGACGCCGGGTTCGCCTATAAGGCACGGGTTGTTCTTTTGCCTGCGGTTGAGTATCTGCACTACGCGCTCTGTCTCGGTTTCACGGCCTACTATCCTGTCCAGCTTGCCGTCCGCCGCTCTTCGCGTCAGGGATATGCAGTAACTCTCGAGATATTTACGTTTTTTACCGCCGGGCGCGGGAGGCTCCTTTTCCTTTTCCTTTTGCTCGCGCCCCGGTCTGGGCAGTTCGCGCGGCGGCGAATCGTCCGGCCCGCCAAACAGCCTGTTAAGGAACGGGAACTGCGCCGTCCTGCCATCTTCCACGTTGTCCTCCTGCTCGGCCAGTCCTTCGATCCCGCCCATTGCCTCCATCATTTCGTCGGTCAGGCTTTCAAGATCCTCATCTGTCAGGCCCATTCTCTTGATGATATCCTCGACCGGCTTAATATTCATTTCACGCGCGCACTTCAGGCATATTCCCTCGTTCGTGGAATGCCCGTTTTCGATCTTTGTAATAAAGATCACAGCCGCGTTTCTTTTGCATCTTGCGCATAGTGTTGCTCGCATTTGATATTACCTACCTTTTTCAGTTCGCTGGGGTCAAACGCTCTTTTCCCTGTTTTTCATTACTGTGACGTAAGTTCGTATGTAGCTGGCCAGCGCAAAGAACATTAGCGCGATCGCAACGGAGATCAACGCGATCGCTGCGCTGCCCGGAAGGTTTTTAAATACCATAAGCGCCACGCATACGAGGAAGAATACGACGGTCGACGCTTTCCCGATCATATTAGACGGCGGTATCTCAGCTTTCGCTATTTTATATAGGACGATCCCGCCCGCTCCCATGATAAGTTCTTTGACGCCTGCTACTATAACTGCCCAAACGGGTATGACCTTGTCTATCGTTATGCAAACCATTACCGTGAAAGTCATAAGCTTGTCGCCAAGCGGGTCTAGTATCTTTCCCAGATTTGACGAAGCCTTGAACTTGCGCGCAAGAAACCCGTCAAAAAAGTCGCTGAGGGTCGCGAGTGCGTAAACCACGATAGCGTATAGCTTCACATCGCTGACGTCGGTAAAATACGCTATTATGAATATCGGCACAAGGCAGATCCGGAATAGCGAGAGTATGTTTGGTATGGCTTTCACCCGCGTCACCTCCTTACGAGCCCGTTATTAGCGAATTAATGTTATTATTATTACTATTATTTCTATTATTATTTATAGTCCGAGCATTTCCGTCGTTTGAATTATCGTTGCTTTATAGTCCGAGCATTTCCGCTATTGGGTTGTTGTCGACGATATAGCTGAGTATACGCGTCTCTTCTACCGTCGACGACGCCAGTAAACCGAAGTATCTGACAATAATAGCCAGCGTATACACTATCAGCAGCCCTTTAGCAAGGCCCAGCAGCACTCCTGCTATTGCGTCAACTATCCTTAGTCCGGGTAAGGAGAAGACGAAGCCGACAAGGTTGCCGACGACGGCGAATATAATAGCAAGCAGGATGAATGCAATCCCGAAGACCGCGACGAAGGCTAAAACCGAGGATAGCTTATCGCCTATAAAGTCGGCGAAATACCCCCCGTCGCTTTCTTCCGCCGCCAGTTCCGCGATCCGGACAGCCGACGGTTCCGGCAGACCTATCCGCCGGAGCGCCATGTAAGCCGTCCGGAAATCATCCGTGCGGTTTTCATGGCTGTGTTCCGAGGCGACGTATCTGACGTCTTCATCGCGCAACTCCATGAGCGTCTTTTCAACAACGCCTCTGATAAACGGTTTGAGCATTCCGGTAAATTCTTCCGAGTATGCCGCCGCCGCGATGTTCGCAAGGAACAGTGATACGACAAGAGCGACAACTCCGAACGCGCCGCGGATCAGCCCGTTTCTGTATCCGCGCCACCCACAAAACGCTACGGTCGCTATTATAGTTAAGTCAATTACAAGAACTACTGTCTTTCCCAAATCGCTTCGTCCTCATGAGTCAAGATTCTCAACTGTCAACGCTCATCTGCTCTTATAACTCTTATAACTACCGCTGAATGGTCGCCGGCTGCCAGAGCAGCATCACCCGTCAGTACCAGCACTTTGGTCGCGCCAATCGCGGTGCCCGGTTCGCCATGCTGCGGGATCTCATCCAGATGGGAATCATAGAATATCAAGCCATCGCTTCTAAGGATCGCGAGCAGCTCGCCGCCGGTTGACATAGATATTATTTCTCTGTTTATGGCAAGTTCTCCGATGATATCGCCATTTACCCCCAGCGTCACGAGGCGTCCGTTGTATCCGACGCCGTAGTCAAGCAGATGTACAGCGATGAATCCGCCTGTTAGCGCGTACCCGCTGAGAATACCGCCGGAGAATCCGTAAAGCTCTCTGTCAGCCCCGTTTTTATCGATCGTTATCAGCGAGTCCTTTGATACTGCGAGCAAATCTCCTCCCGAGAGGTACATGATATCGATTATCAGCCCATCGGGCAGGAAGTATGTGTTTGCCGCGTCCTCACTGTTAAGGTTGTAAAATGTGATGCAACTGCCGCCGTCCGTAAAGTTCAATATGGCTAATGTTTTATTGTCCGGCGATAGCGCGGCGGTCAGAATATATCCGCTCGCCAACCTGACCTTATATGCTTCGACGCCCTTGCTGTTATATACGGTAACGGCGCCCTTGTAGCCTGCGCTTTCCTGCGCGCATACGCAGAACCATCCGTTCCTGTTGATAGACGCTGAGATGATAGCGCTGCTTGTCTCGATCGAAGCAATAAAGTCAGTGTCGCTGAATACCCTTGCGGCGGTCCCCCCGATGTCGAACGCTATTGCCCGCCCTTCCTGCGCGTCGATCGCGGGTATTGACATACGGAACGGGTCTCTCAGCGTGTTGCTGCCCCCGGCGTCAAGGACCTGAATCCCCAGCGTACCGGCGGAGGCAATGGAGTTGTTGAGTATTGCGAACACTCTCTCGCGGCCTACGTCGAAGTTATACTCATCCGCAAATTCAACAGGCGCATTTTTGGAAAAGATACCTTTGACCCATGACAGGCTCAGCCCTCTCCCGGATATCAACGCTATCGCGATGTATGTGAGTACAGTCAGGGATGCCAGTGAGCATACCGCTCCAATCAGTCTGCGCCTTTTAAATTTAGGTTTTTCTCCACCGGACATAACTTCATTCTCCGAGTCAACCGCGATTAAGTATTATATCACTTTTATCATTAAAAAGAAATAAATATTACGTGAACATAAATATTACGTGAACATTCGGCCGGGTTCGCCGTCGTACCACAGCCGGGTCAGGTACAGTCCTCCGGGAGGCGCGGTCGGACCGGCAAGCCTGCGATCCTTTTGTTCAAGCAGACGCGGGATATCGTCATGCGAAATCTTGCCCTCTGATACATATATCAGCGTCCCTGCCATCGCCCTTGCCATATTATACAGAAACCCGTCCGCGCATACGCGCAACTCTACAAAGACGCCTTTATCTTCGATCTCATACCAACTCACCGTCCGGACTGTCGTTTTTGTGACGGTTCCGACAGAGCGTACAGCCGCAAAATCATGCGTGCCGACAAAGTGAGCCGCCGCTTGTCTCATAACGTTGAGATCAAGCTTCTGCGGATAAAAGCACACGCGGTTTGTATAGAAAGGGTCGCGGATTCGGGAGTTGTATATCCTGTATGTGTATTCTTTTTTTATGCATGATAGATTCGAGTCAAACGCGTCAGGCACGTAAGCAGCTTGCGAAACAGCGACGTCCGGCGGCAGCAGCGAGTTTGCGGCGAGGGGCAGTCTTTCCGGTGGCAGGTTTGAAGTCGTCTTGAAGTTTGCGCAGTATTGCTCCGCGTGAACGCCCGCGTCGGTTCTGCCGCAGCCATGTATTTTCACAGTATGCCCGCAAAGTCGCGACAATGCCGATTCAAGCGTTCCGGCGACAGTCGTTTCTGTTTTCTGCACTTGCCAACCGTGGAATCGCGCCCCGTCAAACATCAGCCGCATTGCGATGTTCTTTATCTCTGCCATATCAACTCCGTTGCTCTCGACCCGCTATGTCATCTCTGCCATATCTCGACCCGCCCGATTAGGATCACAGCTGTCAGGATTATCGCGCCGCACAGGAGCGCAACGTAATCCCTCCCGGCGGTTTTCAGGACTTTCATTCTGGTTCTGCCCTCACCGCCGTGATAGCAACGGCTTTCCATAGCTATCGCGAGTTCGTCCGCGCGGCGGAACGCGCTGACGAACATTGGTATGACAAGCGGCAGGATAGCTTTCGCCCGTTTGATCAGTCCTCCCGTTTCAAAGTCAGCGCCGCGCGCTTTCTGCGCGCTCATTATTTTATCCGTCTCCTCGATAAGCGCGGGGATCATCCTGAGCGCTATGCTCATCATCATAGCCAGTTCATGTACCGGCAGCTTGATCTTTTTCAGCGGATTCAACATCCGTTCGACGCCGTCTGTAAGCGCAATGGGCGACGTCGTGTAAGTGAGCAGAAACGCGCCGACTATCAGCATCATTATCCGCGCCACCATAAATACTGCAGCAAAAATCCCTTCCAGCGTAATTACTATACGGCGATATTCAAATAAAACTGTGTCGCCCCTGACGAAAAAGACATTAAGTACCATAGTGAACAGCATGATGATCATAATTGCGCGCAGTCCGCTGATTGCCGTTTTCGGTTTGATTTTTGACAGCGCCATGCAAGTCAACAGCACAATGAGCATCAAACCGTATGTAAAAACTCCCTTTGCCATAAACAAAGCTGTTATATATACGATCGTAAGCAGAAGCTTAACCCGCGGGTCAAGCCTGTGGACTATAGTGTTGCCGGGGAAGAATTGCCCCAGTGTGACGTCACGAAGCATTTATCAGCCTTTCTCCATTCTCTCAACTTGCAGGTCGTTTCTCAGGTCGTTTAGCGCCGAGCGTAACTGCGCTATTGTATAAATGTCCTGCCTGACAGGAAGCCCCAGCGCCCGAAGCCGCGCTGCGATCATCGTCACTTTCGGCGCAGTGAGGCCTATAGAAACAAGCCTCTCACTTTCGGAAAAGACCTGCGCGGGAGTCCCGTCCATAGCGATCTGCCCGTCATCAAAGAGCACTATCCGGTCGACCGTCCGGGCTATTTCCTCCATATTATGCGTCACCATGATAATAGTAGCGCCACGCGCCCGCTTATAATTCAAAATATTCCCGATGATCTCATCCCGGCCGCGCGGGTCCAGCCCCGCAGTCGGCTCGTCAAGGATCAGCGCTTCCGGATCGCCGATCATGGCCTGGGCAAGGCCCACCCGCTGCCTGTATCCCTTGGACAGGTTCTTTATCAGCCTTTTGGATACATCGGTAACGCCAACAGTCTCCATTATATAGT